>Ga0265331_10001058_pt1 | contig 21454 bp, 15 predicted proteins | sample 41923metaG_FD_202088 | JGI IMG/M metagenome (GOLD analysis project Ga0265331, IMG submission 202088) | Rhizosphere microbial communities from Carex aquatilis grown in University of Washington, Seatle, WA, United States - 4-19-23 metaG | ecosystem: Host-associated > Plants > Roots > Rhizosphere... | reverse complement strand
GGCGACTCTGCCTGCTCACTGCCGCCGTACAGCCTTTCCGCCGAACTGCAGGACGAACTGCGTCGCCAGACCGTGGTGATGGCCAAGGCGCTCGGCGTCGTAGGCCTGATGAACGTGCAATTTGCGATTCAGGGCGAAACCGTCTATGTGCTGGAAGTGAATCCGCGCGCTTCGCGTACCGTGCCGTTTGTTTCCAAGGCTTGCGGCCTGCAACTCGCGAAGATCGCTGCACGTTGCATGGCCGGTCAAACGCTCGCCAGCCAGGGCGTGACGCAGGAAATCGTGCCGCCTTACTACTCGGTGAAAGAAGCAGTATTCCCGTTCATCAAGTTCCCGGGCGTCGATACCATTCTGGGGCCGGAAATGAAATCCACCGGCGAAGTGATGGGGGTCGGTCGTACCTTTGCCGAAGCCTTCGTCAAATCGCAACTGGGTGCCAGCACCAAGCTGCCGACTTCGGGCCGCGCCTTCATCAGCGTGCGTCGCGAAGATCGTGAAAAGGTCGTCGAAATTGCCCAATCGCTGGCCGATCTCGGCTTCCAGCTGGTGGCTACGCGCGGCAATGCCGAAGTCCTGTCAGCCGCCGGCCTGCAAGTGACGCCAGTCAACAAGGTGGCGGAAGGTCGTCCGCATATCGTCGACATGATCAAGAATGGCGAAATCAGTTTTATCGTCAACGTGGTCGAAGACAAGCGCGCGGTGCAGGATTCCTACGCTATCCGTCGCAACGCCCTGCAGCAAAAGGTGACCTACTACACGACCATCGCGGGCGCCAAGGCGGCCTGCATGGGCATGGCACACATTCAGGAACTGGAAGTTCAGTCCCTGCAAGACTTGCATCAACAACTCGGCAAGTAATACTATTATCACCATCATCAAAACCACGCCGGTTGATTCCGGTGTGGTTTCGTTTTTTGAGACGAGGAAAAAGAAGTGCACAAGATTCCATTGACCGTCAAAGGCGCTGAAAAACTGAGAGCTGAACTGTTGCACCTGCGCAGCGTCGAGCGTCCTAGCGTAATCCAGGCCATTGCCGAAGCGCGCGCGCAGGGCGACCTTTCGGAAAACGCCGAATACGATGCCGCCAAGGAGCGCCAGAGCTTCATCGAAGGCCGCCTCGCCGAGATCGAGGCCAAGCTCTCCAATGGCCAGATCATCGACCCTTCCACACTGGATGCCGATGGCCGCTGCGTATTCGGCGCCACCATTGACCTGGAAGATCAGGACAGCGGCGACAAAGTCACTTACCAGATCGTGGGCGACGACGAAGCCGACATCAAGGCAGGCAAAATTTCCGTCAGTTCCCCAATCGCTCGTGCGCTGATCGGCAAATCTGCAGGCGATGTCGCTGAAGTGATGGCACCGGGTGGCATCCGTGAGTACGAAGTACTGGACGTGAGATACGTTTAAAAGGAGGGATCAGGCATGGCAAAATTCGCTGACGCAATGGCACTGATCCTCGTGACCGCTTGGGTAGGCGGCTTGTGGGCGATCGGCTATCTGGCTGCCCCTGCCTTGTTTTACAGCCTGGACGACCGGCAACTGGCAGGCGTGCTAGCAGGAAAAATGTTTACCTGGATCGCCTACGTTGGTATCGGGGCGGGCTTCTACCTGCTGACGCACCGTCTTGCTCAATACGGCACCCACGCGATCAAACAAGGTTTTTTTTGGGCCGTCGCATTCATGCTGATTCTGACTATTTTCGGCCATTTCGGAATCCAGCCGCTATTGGCGCACCTCAAGGCGCAAGCGCTCCCGGCTGATGTCATGCACAGCATTTTCGCCGACCGCTTCCGCACTTGGCACGGTGTGGCAAGCATCGCCTACCTGGCTGAAAGCCTGCTGGGCTTGGTGCTGGTATTCAAGGCAAGATAACTGAATCGCCCCCATCCCCTTGCGGGACGGGGATCCATCCGCACTACTCCTACTTCTTCGGCTCCTACTTCTTTGGCAATTCGATCTTCGGCTTGTCTGCCTTACGATAAATCACCAACTGCTTGCCAATGTGGTGCACGGCAACCGCGCCGGTTTTGGCTATAATTTCTTCCAGAATCTGCAAGCGATTATCACGGTCATCACCGAACACCTTGATCTTGATCAACTCATGTGCAGCCAGGCTGACTTCAACCTCACGCAGCACCGACTCCGTCAGGCCGTTGTTGCCGATCATGACCACCGGGTTTAAATTATGGGCCAGCGCACGCAGGTGGCTGATTTGCTTGGAATTCAATTCGGACATAGGTACCTCTCGTTAATGTTGTCATTATATCAGGCACAGGACGCATCCAAAGGTGTTGACCAGCATTACCTAAGTCAGGTATAAAGTGTATAAAATAATTTTACACTTAATGGCTTGGCAGTCAAAATTGCTGCCCAGATCAAAAATACAGGGGAGATTACGATGCAGAAATTGACTCAATTTGGATTACCGCAGGCGCTCAAAAGCCTGCCAGCCCTTGGCGTCATGCTGCTGCTAACTTCAATGCAGGCGCAAGCATTCAGCTTCGGCGATAAGGATGGCGTGTATGGCAGCTTTGACACGACCATTTCAGCAGGCGCAGCTTGGCGCACGCAAAATTCCAGTTCAGAAGTCATTGCCAAATCCAATGGCGGCTCCAGTGGCAGCCTGAACAGTGACGATGGCGACCTAAATTTCAAAAAGGGTGACCTGATCTCGTCAGCAGTCAAGGCCACGCACGACTTGGACCTCCACTACCAGAACTTCGGCTTTTTCGGGCGTGCTTCGTATTTTTACGACTTCACTAACGCCAACAAGGATTTTTATTCAACTCCGGACAAGTACCAGGCAGCAATCAATGACGAACTCAGGGGCAAGGTTGGCTACGACTTCCAGATTCTCGATTTCTACCTGCGCGGCGATTTCAAGCCGGCAGACAAGAACCTGCAAGTACGCCTTGGCAAACAAGTCGTCAACTGGGGAGAAAGTACCTTCATTGGTAATAGTGTTAGCGTAGTCAACCCTGTTAGCTTGCCGAAGTTGCGTGTCCCAGGTTCTGAAATCAAGGAGGCATTACTACCAACACCGATGTTATGGGTGTCACAAGAAGTGACTGAAAACGTCAGTGTGGAAGGCTACGCCATCATGCAGTTCAAGAAGGTTATTCTTGATCCGCGCGGTAGTTTTTTCAGTACCACCGACTTGCTATCGGACGGTGGTAATTTCCTCTACGGGGGCAGCACTAGCGGCCGCGTTGACCAACACTTCGCGCCAGGCATATGGCAAGTCACCCCAGGAGCGGCTGTTGGCGCCCCAAGAAGTGCGGACCGGAATGCAAGTGATAGTGGCGAGTTCGGTATTGCCACTCACATCATTGCCCCCTCTTTGAACAACACCGAATTCGGGCTCTATTTTGCAAACTACCATAGCAAAACGCCCATCTTCTCGGTCACTCGTGGTGGCGCAACTGCCCCAGGTGGATCAGCTTTTGGTTGCAAGGTGGTCAATGTCTACAAGTTATACACCCAGGGCCCTGGCCATGCATGCGACGCAACGCCTCAGGCAACTTATTTTTCCGAATTTCCTGAAAACATCCATCTATTCGGGGCCAGTTTCAATGGTGCCGGGCCATTAGGTATCGCGTTGCAAGGTGAATATTCCTATCGACCCAACATGCCTATACAACTTTCATCTGCCGATTTGGTAAATGCAGCCGTAGGCCTGGGCACCTTCATTACCGGAAAAGGTGCGACGGTTACCCCTCACGATGTCGCTCTTGGCTCGAACATTTCTGGTTATGACCGTGTACAGATGCATCAGATACAGCTTTCCGCGACCAAGGCACTGGGACCCACTTGGGGTGCAGAGCAGTTATCCATTCTAGGCGAGGTAGGCTTCACCCATCTAAACCTGCCCAACGGTCGATATTACTCAGCCCCGGGCTCTCCATTGGCCCCAGGCGCAAGCGTGGCACTGGGCGGAACGACGGGTAGCACGGGCTTTATTACTGAGAACTCTTGGGGCTATCGCCTGCGCGCATCACTAGACTACCCCAACCTGATCGGCGCAATCAAAGTTTCACCGAATCTGTCTTATTCGTCAGATGTGCAAGGTTACGGACCTACGTTCAACAACGGTTTCAAATCTGCCTCAGCCGGCGTGACCTTCACTTACCGCGAACAATGGCGCGCCGACGTGACGTATGTCAATGTTTTCGGCAACCCAAACAACTCGTCGATTGACCGCGACTTTGTGTCGATCAACGCAAGTTATTCGTTCTAACGCCATATCCTGAAATACTGGAGATCACGAACATGATGCAAAAGAAATTGACCCTGCTGGCGACGTTGATGGCGCTTGGTTTATCACCCTTGAGCGCACTGGCCGATGCGGATGCTTCACAACTGGGCAAATCCCTGACGCCAATTGGCGCTGAAAAAGCGGGTAATGCCGATGGCAGCATTCCCTCGTGGGAAGGCGGGATTACGACACCCCCTGCCGGCTTCAAGCCCGGCGCACATTACCTGAACCCGTATCCGGACGAAAAACCGCTGTTCACCATTACCGGGGCAAACGCCGAGCAATACAAGGACAAGCTCTCGCCCGGACAGGTGGCCATGCTGAAGAAGTACCCAACCTATAAATTGCCGGTGTATGTCACGCACCGCAGTTCGTCTTACCCCAAGGAAGTCTATGAGTCCACGCTGTATGCCGCCACGCATGCCAAACTGGTGACTGGCGGCAATGGTGTTGAGGGCGTAGATGCCGGCTTTCCCTTCCCCATCCCCAAGGATGGCGAAGAAGCCATCTGGAATCACTTGCTGACCTATCGTGGCGACACCTATGCCACCAACTTCGTGCAGGTGATGCCTACCCGCGATGGTTCTTACACCCCGGTGCGCATGGAGATGGAATATGACTTTTCCTACGGCAATCTGCACAAATCGGCGAAAGAAAAAGAACCAAACAAACTGGTGAATTTCCTGCAGGTATTCACGGCTCCTGCACGTCTGGCCGGCACGATTCTGCTGGTTCACGAGACGGTCGACCAGGTTAAACAATCACGCAGTAGCTGGACTTACGCTCCTGGGCAACGTCGGGTACGCCTGGCACCAGAAGTCAATTACGACAATCCGGCTGGCTCAGCTGATGGCTTGCGCACCAACGACGATTTCTGGATGTACAACGGTGCCATTGACCGTTACAACTGGAAACTTGCAGGCAAAAAAGAGATGTATATCCCCTACAACTCTTACGCGATCATGGACCCCAAGCTGAAGACCGCCGACCTGGTACGCCCCGGCCATTTGAACCCCGACTACACCCGTTACGAGTTACACCGTGTCTGGGTAGTTGAAGCGACACTCAAGCCGACCTTCCGCAACATCTACACCAAGCGCGTCTTCTATCTTGATGAAGATTCCTGGGCGGCTGTCGCCATCGACAAATACGATGCTCGCGGTGAACTGTGGCGGTTCGCAGAGCAGCATAACGTCAACCTGTACGACGTTCCAATGCGTTACGGTGCCATCGACTCAATGCACGACCTGCAATCCGGCCGCTACCTGGCAATCGGCCTGCGTAACGAAGAACCGTGGTTCTGGAAACCACTGAAGCGCACACCGGCTGATTACACACCAGCTAATCTGCGTAATCTCGGTGTTCGATAAGATAACCAACTACGAATGGCCGCATGTTGCTACCGTTCGTAGTTGGCTTCGACCGATGAGTCCGACTGTCTTATTCCGAATTTTCCCAGACCAAAATCAGAACTGTTCTGGCAACCTGATAAGACCTTGTTTAGTAGTTCAGAATTTGTGATCGCCCTCCTCCGCAAACACCTGATTTTATTTCTGCTGTCACGATTCAAGGTTCCCCGCGATTTGCTTCGGTTTGCCTTCAAAATGCATGCGAATAAAATCGCGCTGGTTTCAGACGATAAGTCTCTGACCTACGCCGAGCTAGGGTGCCGAACGATGCAGTTGGCCAAGGTAATGACGGATTTTGGCGTGCATTCGCAAACGCCTGTTTTTGCCTGGCTGGAGGATTACCCATTCGTCATCACCCGCATGGCCGCCCTTGAGTGCGGCGCCGCGTTCACGGGTTTTCATCCCTCGACAACAGAGTTGCAACTTGATGCTGCAATCAATGCACTCAACCCGCTCATTTTGTTTCATGATCCATCCAAGGCCGAAGTCGTCTCGCGCATGCAATCGCGGCATCCAACACTTCAGACTGTAGCTTTCAATGCCGAATTCGAGAAACACTTGCAGGAAATCAACCCTGGCCGGAGCAAAAACATCGTCCGGCCTGAGCATATTTCAGGATTCACTTTCACCTCCGGCACAACTGGCGTCCCAAAAATCCTGACCGCAACCCAGAAGATTTACATGACGAGCATGACCCTGCTGATCAAAAACATCAGGATCAGCAACAACGGTTCAAAGCATGATCGCATCCTGATCGGTATTCCCTTCGCAGGCGCAGGAAGCGGAGCCATACTGCCGACGCTGGCCGGAGGCGGCACCATCATCATGGCCGACGCCTACGACCCCAAAACAATTTCTGGCTTGATCGAAAAACACCGCGCTACCCGCATGTTCATCACGCCCGGCTTGCTCATCGATTTATTGGACCTTCCGCCTTCAGAGCGCCATGACTGGTCATCTTTGACAGCACTGAGCTATGGCACCGAGTGGCTCCCCTCGCCGAAGATCGAAGAGGCACTCAGATGCTTCGGGCCTATCGTCCAGCAAGGCTATGGCTGCTCGGAAGTCCTGCCGCCCGTCTGCATGCTGTCTGCTGAAGATCATTGGAGCGATGGCGTGATCGCATCACGCGAGACGCTGTCTTCCATCGGACGCCCGGTTCCGGAGGTCAGCATTATGATCGCCAACGATGATGACTTAGCCTTGCCGGATGGTGAAACAGGCCAGATGCTCATCAAGAGCCCGACTGTTTTCCCTGGCTACTGGCAGCACCCGGAATTGACTGCCGAAGCTTTGCGAGGCGGTTGGTACCATACTGGAGATATGGGCTACCGCGACCAAGGCGGCCTATTTCATGTGCTTGGACGCAAAGCAGACCAATTGTCGCGCAATGGCAGAACATTTTATCCGCGCAGAATCGAAGAAGCCTTGCATGACCACCCCGCAGTCAAGGAAGCCGCCTGTGTGCAGGTTGGCGACGAGATCGTCATGGCATTCTCACTGCGACGTGCCTATTGGAGGCAGCAGACAACGGCTTACTGGTATCAGACGCTTTCCACTTTTATGTCAGCCAGAATCCCAGCGCAAGATAATCCGGATCGGTTTCACCTCTTTGAAGAACTCCCACGCAGCGCGCTGGGAAAATTGCTACGCCGTGAGTTGCGCACGCAACTGCGAGGATCCGCACCGAAGGCCCTTACATGACCCCGTCATCCAAATTACCGCTTGGCACCAAACTCATCTACGCCGTAGGCAACGTCGGACTGCTGGCGCTGATGTCCTCCAGCGCTTTCTTCCTGATGATGTTTTACACCGATATCGCGCTCGTTCCGCCGGCCATCGCAGCCTCGGCACTGCTGATCGGCAAGATTTGGGACGTCTTCAACGATCCCTTGTTTGGCTATCTTTCTGATCATACGAACTCCCGATGGGGCCGACGTCGCGTATACCTCGTTTACGGTGCAATTCCGCTGTTTTTCGCCACCATTCTGCTATGGTCGGTCCCGCCAGGCCTGACACCCACGGTAGCATTCATCTGGATCGCCCTGAGCTACATGATTTTCGATACTGTATTCACAATGATACAAATGCCATTCTCGATGCTTTCCGCCGAACTCACGGAAGACTACGACGAACGCACCAGCCTGATTGCAATTTCCATGATCGGCGCCTTGATCGGATTCTCGCTGGGCAGCGTCGTAATGCCTAGAATCGTCGCCACCCAGGCCAATCCTTCACTCGGCTACCTGTTTGCAGGCGCCTTGTACGGCGCCATCGCAGGAGCAGCAATCGCCTTCGTCGCATGGCGCATCCGAGAGCCAGCGCATTTCGACCAAGGCAACAAGGCATCATTGCGCTCATTTTTATCTTCCATGCGTATTCCTTTCAGCAATCGTCCGTTTATTCTGCTGGTTTCAGCCGCCACGCTCGCCAGGCTTGGACTAACGCTGATTCAGACAAGCCTGATGTATTACGTGATCTACCGTCTCGGCATGGGCAAGGAAAACGTGCCAAAACTGATGGGGGTGCTCATGCTGGTGATTCTCCTGTTCATCTTCGTATGGAAACTGGTTTGCGATCACTGGAACAAGCACATGGCCTATGTTTCTGGATTATTACTGACGATACTTTCTCTGTTAGGCTTCGTGATACTTCACCCATCTGACCCACGCCTTGTCTATGCTGCTTTCGGCGCCATCGGCATTGGCCTTTCAGCGCAGTGGGTAGCCCCATTCGCCATGCTGCCGGATGCCGTCGACTATGGTCGAAAACAGGGTGCGCTTCGCCAAACCGGCATCTATTTCGCCATTTACGGGCTCATGGACAAAATCGCACGCACGCTGGGAACCGTCTCCATAGGTTGGATACTGGCCTGGTACGGTTACCTACCCAACGTTGAACAAACCGAACGCGCGCAGTTCGGAATAGACCTTATGTTCGGCTATCTACCGGCAGCACTCCTGCTACTCGCCATCCCGCAGCTGTTGCGCTACCCCATCAGCAGAAATGCGCATGCCCAAATGCGCAAAGGGCTACCTGCTGTAGATACGCCATCGAGATTTCTTTAAACGTCATGAAACATGCCAGCCGCACCGCCAAAGAGGGCTTTAATAATCACGCCATGAATTGCAAAAACTCAAATCTCTTTTCGAAACTGACAAGTTTCCTCGCTTGCATGGCACTCATTGCGCTAACCGCATGCGCGGCCACAAACCAATTGACTGACAACGATATAGTTTTTCACTCGTTCAGCTTTAATACTTGGGAGTTTGATGGCAGAGGCCACCAACAGGCAGAAGTGCTTGATTATCTATATGGCGACCCTCAGGGGTATGCCATACGGAACCCCATTGAATACCAGAACCGTAGCGAATGCGCGCAAAGCACCGCCCAGACGCTAGCGTTCCATCGTAAGGAACTGAAGATTCTCTACGTCAAATGGCGAAGCAAGAAGACAGGCGAGATCAAGGAAGTTACGTTGGACTTGCCCAAAAAGCTACCCAAGGATTTCGGGGAGAATCATCGCGTATTTTTTTCTTTTAAATCAGATCAACTCCAAGTCTTTATCGTCACTCCGGAAAGGCGGCCAATGAACGAACCGCCCGACGGGCCTGAGGCTTATCAGTGGAGAAAGACTATCAAGCTGTATCCCGATCATTAATAGAAACCAAAAAATGACAATCATTGCCGGCACACTTGATGAAAAGCAAAAATCTGTTGCCCTATCCCAAGCATCCTCAATTGCAGATGCCGCTGAGGTTGGTGCAATTCGAGACAATCAGTTTGTATTTTTAGCTTCGTTTGATGGAACCAGAAATGATAGAGACGATGTGGCCAGATCTGGAAACCCTCACGACACAAACGTCGCAGAACTATCAAAACAGGCAGAAAGGGCAAAATCCACCAACACCAATCTGTTTTCAGGCTACTACAAAGGACTAGGTACTGAAGGCACCTTAATCGCCTCAGACTGGCTACCAGGACAAGTAACTCAGCAAGCCATCGATTCGGCGAAACAAGCTTATGATGAATTTGCATCCGAGGCGTCCAATTGGCTAAAGACTCACCCAGACGGTGACGTTACCACGGCCGTCACCGCCTTCAGCCGAGGTTCGGCAGCCGCTGCCGTTTTTACACACATGCTCTACCGCGATGGCTTGATCGACCCTGAGACCAAGAAAGTGTTGATCCCTCCTGGCGAAGTGGGTGTCTCGGCTGGCGTCATTTTTGAACCGGTGACAACAGGGGTTGATTCCAACGTGGCGTTCGCCCCCAACGTCAGGAATGTCGTTGTCGTCCAGGCGCAAAACGAATATCGCGACTTGTTCAAGGGGGTGGACTACTCTACTCAGCCTGGCATCAAAATTCGCGAATCCATGGGCAATCATTGCGACATCGGCGGGGGAACAGACCATGGACTGGGCGATCTTAATCTGGGCGCCGCCACCCGTTACCTTCAAAGATCGGGGCTGGCCATTGCAGACGTTGATACTTCTCGGCAATACAATCCGAAGACCCCATTGGTTGTTCACGATGAAAGTGATGCCAGACAAGACAACATGTCTTTTCTCAACAATCAATCCAAAGGCAAATGGGACGTTTACGCGCATTTCATCGAAGGCTCACTAGAGCAGCCGCTCCGGCGGCTGAACCACGTTGCAAAACCAGCCACTGTCGATTACCAGCCTGATGCTGCCATTGAAAAGTTCCAGATTTACGGTCACAAGAACCTGATCAAGGTGCAAAGCTATCTGGATGATGTGCCAGAAATAGCCGTCAAAAAACATCCCGACCTCGCGAGAGCCCTTGCCGCGAAGGCGGCGCTGCAATTGGAGATCGCCAATATGCCCCTGCAAAGTCAGGAGATCATTACCCGCCAATTTGATGGAAATGTCATCAAGTATATTGAAAGTGACAAGATGCCCGTGATGCAGGTCAAGGAACAGCATGTGATCCAGATCGAGCAACAGCACAGCATCCAGGCTCAGGGTGTATAAGTAAAGATGTTCTGGTAGTGTATCAACCCAACAACACTCAACAACGCGGCCTTGGAATTCCTCACGTGTCTGCCAAAAATCGCCTGTACTTTGCCATTCTGATTGCGCTGCTGTCACTGACCGCATGCCGCGCACCGAGCTATAACGCCAACAACCCGCCAACACCACCTGAACAGCGCCTGTTGTTGCTTGATACCGCACACGCCGGCAAGCGTCTGGTTGCGGTAGGCGAAGCAGGCCATATTGTTTATTCAGACGATGATGGCAACGTATGGAAACGTGCGAAATCCCCTGCCCATGCCTTGCTGACAGCGGTGTATTTCGTGGACGACCAGCATGGCTGGGCGGTCGGGCATGATATGGAGATATTGGCGACGACCGATGGCGGCCTGACTTGGAATCAGCAATTTTCCGCACCCAAGGAAAGCCGTCCGTTGCTGGATATCTGGTTCAAGGACACGCGTCAGGGTTATGCAGTCGGGGCTTATGGTGCCCTGCTGACCACCTCAGACGGTGGTTCGACATGGCTTGCGCAGCCACAAACGGATGACGATGATCACCATCTCTACACCATCCTCGGCCTGAAGGATGGCACCTTATTGCTGGCGGGAGAATCCGGCACCCTGCGCCGTTCAGGCGATCAAGGTAAAACCTGGCAGAAATTGACGTCCCCTTATGCTGGCTCCTACTTCGGCCTACTGCAAACGCCGGATGGCAGCTTGCTGCTGTTCGGTCTGCGCGGACACATTCTGCGGTCTTCGGATCAAGGCGATCACTGGGATGAAATCGCCAGCCCCAGCCACGCCAGCCTGATGGGTGGCAGCGTACTGAGCAATGGTCATATCGTTCTGGTAGGCGCCGCCGGCACCGTGCTGGAAAGCGCTGACGCTGGAAAAACCTTCACCTCGCATCCGGGCGGCGGATTTCTTGCGTGGTCGAGTGCTATCGACGGCGCGCACGGCCTGTTGCTTGCTGGCGAAGCCGGCATCAAGCACGTGGAGGAATGATCATGTCTCTCCGCGACCACATCACCGCATCCATGGCACGCCTGGTGTTCAATCACCGCCGCACCTGGCTGATTACCTTTGCGTTGATCACGCTGGTGCTCGGCGTATTTGCCACCCGCATCGGCACCGACGCGGGGTTTGCCAAGATGATCCCGCTTGAGCATGAATACATGCGGACCTTTACCGAATACCAGAAAACCTTCGGCGGCGCCAACCGGGTGCTGGTCGCGCTGGTTCGGAAGGACGGGAAGGATATTTTCAGCCCGGATTTCTTCGAGAAGCTGAAGAATGCGACCGATGACATTTTCTTTATCCCCGGTGTCGAGCGTACTTCGGTTGCCTCTCTGTTCACCCCGAACGTCCGTTTTATCGAGATCACAGAGGAAGGATTTGCGGGCGGCAATGTCGTGCCTTCCACCTTCCAGAACACGCCGGAAGACCTCGAAAAAGTGCGCAACAACATCCAGAAATCCAATGAATACGGGCGTCTGGTGTCGCGCGATTTCAGCGGGGCGCTGATCCGTGCAGAACTACTCGAACACGACCCTCAGACCGGAGCAAAGCTGGACTATTTCAAGGTGGCTCGGCAACTGGAGAGCATCCGTGCCAAATACGAAAGCCCGCAAGTCGGTGTCCATATCATCGGCTTTGCCAAGGCAGTTGACGACATCCGTGCGGGGGCCATCGGCGTACTGGCGTTTTTCCTCGCGGCCTTCCTGATCACCGCCGCATTGCTTTATGCCTATACGCGTTCTACGCAGGTCACTGCCCTGGCCCTGATCTGCGCGCTGGTGCCGGTAGTCTGGCTGTTCGGTTTACTGAAGATACTGGGATACGGCATCGACCCGATGTCGATTCTGGTGCCTTTCCTGATTTTCTCCATCGGCGTGTCGCACGCGGTGCAAATGACCAACGCCTGGCGTCTTCGCCGCATGGGTGCGTTTTCCAGCCTCGATGCCGCTCAGGAGGCCTTCCGCAGCCTGTTCATCCCCGGCGCGCTGGCGCTGGCGACCAATGCACTGGGCTTTCTCGTCATCATGATGATCAAGATCGAGATCGTGCGCGAACTCGGCATCACCGCGTGCCTCGGCGTGGCCTTGATGATCGTGACCAACAAGGTCCTGCTGCCGATCCTGCTTTCCTATCTCAGCGTCAAACCTGTGGCACTGCAGCGCGCGCAACGCTTTGACCACATCAGTGCAAAGGCCTGGAAACAGGTTGCCAAACTCTCGCATCGTCGTCACGCCGCTGTTGCCCTGCTGATCGCGCTGGCCGTGCTGGGCGCCGGCGCATGGAAAGCCCGCGACCTCAAGACCGGCGACCTTGGGCAAGGCATCCCCGAGTTACGCCAGACCTCCCGCTACAACCAGGACAACGCCGTCATTACCCGCAGTTTCGCTATCGGCGTCGATGTGCTGGGCGTCGTGGTGCAGACTCACGGCACCGATAGCGCCTGCACCCGCTATGAATACATGGAGCCCATTGAACGTCTTGAATGGGAAATGCGCCGTCTGCCGGGTGTGCAAAGCGTGCTGACCACCACCACGGTCGCCCGCATGGTCAACGGCGGCGTCAACGAGGGCAATCTCAAGTGGCGCGCCCTGCCCCGTGACCCGGCCATGATGGCGCAGATCGTCGGCACGCTGGATACCGCCAGTGGGCTGATCGACACCAATTGCAACGTCATGCAGGTACTGATCTTTACCCGAGATCATCAGGGCGAGACCATCGCCCGCATAGTCGATGCAGTGAAGCGCTTCAATGCGAACGAAGATCACCAGAAAATCGAGTTTCGTCTGGCCACCGGCAACGTCGGCGTCATGGCGGCCACTAACGAAGCCGTCGATGCGGCCGAATACCAGATGCTCGGGGCCATTTTCGGCGTTCTGGCACTGCTGTGCTACGCGACTTTCCGCAGCGTGATCCCGGTCATCTGTATCCTGCTGCCACTAGCGCTGGTCTCGGTGTTGTGCAACGCGCTGATGGCAAGCCTCGGCATCGGCCTCAAGGTTTCCACCTTGCCGGTCGTGGCGCTGGGCGTGGGGGTCGGTGTAGATTACGGCATCTATCTCTACGACACCCTGCAGCATCGCATGTGTCATGGCGCCACACTGAGCGAGGCCTGTCTGGAAGCGCTGCGCCAGCGCGGATCGGCGGCCCTGTTCACGGCGCTCACCATGAGCATCGGCGTCGGCAGTTGGGCCTTCTCGGCACTCAAGTTTCAGGCTGATATGGGCGTGCTGCTGGCTTTCATGTTTCTGGTGAATGCCTTGGCGGCGATTATCCTGCTGCCCTCGCTGGCTGCATGGCTACATCCGGTTTGCCCCGAAAAGTATTAAAACAGAAGATGCCGCCTGTATTTGGCGGCTGAAGATTCACGCCATGCGGACATTGGAAAAATCATCCGTGAAAATGTCCAACTTATGATGCACAATCATCCGCATGACTATTGATCGCATCATCGCGTTGGCAAACCGCCTTCGCCCGACTTCAGCCGATGACACGGCCATGGCCGAGCGCAACGTCTGGGGCGAAATCGCCCGGCTGACCAAACATCCTGAAGAAGCCACGGCACTGGCACAAGACCTCCAAGCCTTACTTGCACTGCCTCAGCAGACTGCTTTTTTCGCCGAGACCAGCATCCGCTCAGCGCTCGGTTTCTGGCTGGAACTCTCGCAGCGACTTGGACAGCGATTACTGCCGCCCGCACCTGACGATAGCCAACTGCTCGATATCCTGCGCCAGGTATTCCATGACCCATCCGACCACGAATGGATCTCCGCAGTCAGTGACGAGACTTGGCTGGAACTCGCCGCAGCCATAGGTCTGTATCGCCTCAATTATCAGGAAGCCAACGCCAATATTCACGAGGCTATCCGCGTGCTGTCGTATCGCATTGCCGGTACGGCGCTCGACCGGGAACTACTGCGCGCCGAACCGTCGCTGGAACGGCACGAATCCCCGTTTCTGGCGCAAAGTGCAGCCTTGGTACCGATGCTGGAACGCATCCGTGCAGGAGGGGCTGCGCTGGAACTCGACGAGGTCCGCGAGCTGGACGTGCTACTGGATCAATGCACCACGCTGATCGAACGCGTCCGTCGCAAGGCCGGAGAAAACGGCGTCAGCATCCGCTTGACGCATTTGCTGGCACGCTTGCGCCAGCTGATCAGTCGCCTGCATGAACTCCTCGATCTGACTGTCGCTGAAAATCAAGCTCAAAACGCAATCAGACTATTCAAAACGCTGGTCACCGCAGTACAAACCAGCCACCACGTGCAGGGCTTCATCGGTGAAAGTGTCAGCCTGATGGCGCGTAATATCACCGACCACGCCAGCCGCCACGGCGAGCACTACATCGCCGAAGATCGCGCCGCGTGGTGGGCTATGGCACGCAGTGCAGCTGGCGGGGGCATGATCATCGGCATCATGGCCATGCTGAAAATCCAGCTTTCCCAACTACACTTGCCGCCACTGACCGAGGGCATCGCCTTTGGCCTCAACTACGGCATCGGCTTTGTATTGATCCACTTACTGGGGTTTGTCGTTGCCACCAAACAACCGGCGATGACCGCCGCGGCCATCGCCGCCACACTGCAGGAAGCACGTCCAAGGGATTTGGAACGGCTAGGCGATCTGGTGCAGAATGTCGTCCGCACCCAGTTTGTCGCCGTGCTCGGCAATGTCGGCCTCGCCGTTCCGATGGCCTGTCTGATCGCTCTGGTCTGGCCGATCATTTTCGGTGTACCGGCCGCATCGCCTGAAAAAGCCATGACCCTGCTGCACGATCTTGACCCGCTCCATAGCGGCGCTTTGTTCTTTGCCGGGTTCGCCGGCGTGGGATTGTTTCTTTCGGGGCTGGTGTCAGGTTATTTCGATAATCAGGCCCGATACGACCACCTACCTGCACGCATTGCCCATGCTCCCGCCCTGAAATGGCTGGGTGAAAAACGCTCCAGACGCTTGGGCGGATATCTGGATGCCCACTACGGCGCCATTCTGGGGAATCTGTTCTTTGGCATGTATCTGGGCGTAGTCGGCGTACTGGGCAAGCTCACGGGGCTGCCGGTGGACATCCGCCATGTTGCGTTCGGCAGTGCCAACGTTGGCACTTCGGCAATGTTGCTCGACAGCGCCAGCCTCTTCACGCTCCTGCCGTGGGCTGTTGCAGGTGTCATCGGCATTGCGCTGATTAATCTGATTGTCAGCTTCACATTGGCACTCTACGTGGCCATGAAGTCGCGCGGCCTCGGCATGCGTGATGTGCTGCAACTGGCTTCACTGCTGCTCAAGCGCTTTGTACAGGCGCCACTCGGGTTTTTTACCCCGCCACCTCGGCTTCCGCCAGAACCTGAATCACATGAGTGATATCACGCTCGCAACCCGGACTCAGAATCGCGTCATCAAGGTGGTTGGCACAGACCTTCCCAAAGTCAGCCTCATTTTAAGACGCGCATGCGCGGCGCGATTGATGGGATACATCGCCAGCAAAGGCAATGCAAGCAGCAAGATCACCGCGGGGATAGGCCCGGTCACCAGACGTATCCCCAGATCAGCATGCGCAGTCTGAACCGCGTTTGGCACATAGCCGTACCAGTCCAGCCACCAGCCTACGGCCACTGAACCGAACGTGCGACTGAGTTTATCCATGAGGCCATACACACCGTAATAGACACCGGTACGACGCTCTCCGCTCTCCACCTCGGCATAATCGACCACATCAGGCAGCATGGCATAGGGTGCCACCCAATGTGCGCCCATGCCCAGCCCCATCAACACCATGATGCCGATCATGGGGAGTTTCTGACCGGGCTCAAGAAAGAACGTCAGCGTTAATCCGATCGCGCTCAAGACGATGCCGATGGCATAAGCGCCATTTTTGGTCCATTCGGTACATACCCATTTCCAGAACGGGATCGTCACCGCAACGGTGCCGAGCAACACGCCCATCAGCAATGGCAAGCCGCCCTTACCGAGTTGCAGGCGGTAAATAACAAAGAATGCCAGCGCAGTTTGCAGCACAGTCAGCCCCAGCCGCACCATCGCCAAGGCCAAACTGAGGATGACGAAAGGTCTGGTTTGCAAGGTGGATTTCATGGCTGCAAGCAACGAGTCGGATTCACGTTCCTCTCTGGGCTTGGAAGGTGGCTCCTTGACGCGCCAGGCCACCAGTCCAACCGAGGCTCCAGCGACCAAACCCAGCAGACCACCGGCAAAAACATATCCAAGATGCGCATCGGGAGAAGTTTTCACCAGGATCGGCATGATCACGCTGCCGAGCACATATCCGACCAATGCGCCACCTGAGCCGATCGCCACCAAACTGGTGCGGTCATCGTAGTCGGTGGTCAGATCCGCCCCCAGCGCCGCATAGGGCATGGTGATTAAGGTAAACAGCGTGTCATAAATGGCATAGCTGACCAGAATCCAGATGAAGGCCGCTGTCGTCGAGAGGCCGGCAGGCATCATCCACAACGATGCCGCCGACAAGGCGAACGGCGCGGCGCAGAAAATGAGATAGACGCGGCGGCGACCAAATCGCGAATGGGTGCGATCACACAGCCACCCGAATAGCGGGTCGTTGACCACGTCCCACAACTTGCCGACCAGCAATGCCGTACCGGCCAGTGCCGGTGGCACCAGTGCCACATCGGTATAAAAAATCAGCAGAAAGAAGCTGGTGGCAGCCACCATCATTTGCAGGCCTACATTGCCGAATGCAAAAAGGATCTTGGTAGAGAGTGGCAGGCGATGCGTCTTTGTCGTCATGTGAATCCCGGGTTTTAAAGGTTAGTGGGAAAGTGTCTGGCGCACTTCGCGCCGCAATACCTTGGCCAGCGGACTGCGCGGCAATTCTATGAATAAAGCGATGCCGTCGGGCTGATCTTCCGCTGCAACGCGTGACGACAAGAAATCACCTAGTTCTTGCACCAGCGAGACATCGCCCATTCTATCGCGCCAGGCATGACGCAACGACACTGCCATCAGGGCATGGTCGCCGACTTGCACATAAGCTGTTTCCTTGACTGCAGGGTGGTCATGCAGCACCTCTTCAACCGTTCGCGGGTACGTGATGTGGCCATGACGAATGATCAGGTCAGGCTTACGACCCAGCACATGCAACAAACCGTCTTGGTCAAAATAACCCATGTCGCCGATATGCAACCAGCCACCGCGCAGCACCTGCGCATTGAGTTCGGGCTGATGCAGATAGCCCTTGAACTGCGTCGGGCTCTTGATCAGCACATTGCCGATAGCGCCCTGCGGCAAGGCATGGTCTTCTTCATCGGCGATGATCACCTGCACCTGCGGCACCACGCGCCCGACCGAGGTCAGTACCGAGCGCGGGGCCGGATGGCCCGGGTGGCTACCGATCCAGTGTTCATGCGGCTGCAACATGGATACCGGCGGCAGCACTTCAGCACTACCGTAGCCTTGTTGCAGAATAGGTCCGAAACGACGCAGCGCCTCTTCAAGCTTGGCTGCTGGCAACAACTCGGTGCCGTAAAGGATATTGCGCAGCGAAGTCAGATCGGTTTGATCCAACAGCGGATGATCAAGCAGATCGATCAGCAGGCTCGGCGTCGTGAAGACACGGGTCACGCGATACTTTTCAATCAGGCGCAAAAATTCATCCACTGTGTATTCTTCAGGAATCAGCAGTGCACTGCCAGAAAGCAAGGTTGGCAGCACCAGGCCACTACCGGCGCCGGCAATCGGGATGCCGACCAGGCTGACATCCGGGATGCGTGCGTTAAGCACATGAACATTACTGACGATCAGACGCAGGCTGGTGAGGTAGGTGCCGTGCGCCGCCGCCAGCACCTTGGGCACGCCGGTCGTGCCGGAGGTAAACCCAATCAAAGCGGTATCCTCAGGCAAAATTTTTGCAGTGCTGTAAGCAAGTGGCGTGGATGGCTCTGGTATTTGATCCATCCGCAACAAAGCGACATCCGGCAGCAGACGCTTGAGCATGGTGGCACTCGCTTCACAATCGGCGTCATAAAGCATCGCGCGCGCGGGGATCAACTGAATAGCACGACTGAGGATTTCCTCACCCGCATGGCGCGGCAAGCCGGTGAGGATGATGCCGGATTCCTGAGAGGCAAGACTGGCTTCAACCATATCCCCGCCATTGATCAATTGCACATAGCAGACATCTCCCTTTTTCAGCCCCAGCGCCGCCAAAGTAGCTACCAACCGCAGCACCCGGTCACGCAACTCGGCATAGGTCAGCGTCCGGGCCGGCGAGATCAGGGCGATGTGTTCCGGGTAGCGTTTCCATGCAAAGCGAAAGGCATCGCGCGGCACTTTGAATCGCCGCAACAACCATTGCAACATAAGCCTTCTCAGCCAGTTCATGAGTCGTCACCGATCAGGATGTGATATAATTTAATGACTTTGTAGTCTACCTAAATTCCCAACGCAACGCATCGGGATTTTCCCCGCCATGAAGCCAACTCGCACAAGCAAAGCCTGGATGCAGGAACACGTCAACGACGAGTTCGTCAAACGCGCCAACAAGGAAGGCTACCGCGCGCGCGCCGCCTACAAATTGATGGAAATTGACGACCGCGACCGGCTGATCCGGCCCGGCATGACCATCGTTGACCTCGGCGCCACCCCCGGCAGTTGGTCGCAGGTGGCGATGGAGCGCCTCAAGGGACAGGGCCGAGTGTTCGCACTCGATCTGCTCGAAATGCAGCCTTTGCCTGGCGTGATTTTCCTCCAGGGTGATTTCACCGAAGAATCCGTACTCCTCAAACTGGAAGAATTACTTGGCGATAAGCCGATAGACCTTGTAATTTCGGACATGGCCCCCAATATCAGTGGCATCAGCATCGTTGATCAGGCCAAAATGGCTTACTTGGCGGAACTGGCTCTGGATTTTTCACTGAAATGGCTGAAACCGGAAGGTAACTTTCTGGTCAAAGTGTTTGTCGGTGAAGGTTTCGAAGACATTGTGCGAGCCATGCGGGCAGGATTTCAGACCGTCGTCACGCGAAAACCCAAGGCCTCTCGAGACCGCAGCAGCGAAGTCTATCTGCTGGGACTGAAACGCAAATCAGTTTAGAATGCGTTTAGAGCCTATTGAATAGGCTCTAATTACATTTCCCCCAAGGAAAAGGAACGGGATTTTGAACAACATCGTCAAAAACATCGCTATCTGGCTGATCGTCGCACTCGTGCTGATGACGGTCTTCAACCAGTTCGGCGTCAAACAGACCAGTGACAAGCCGGTTGTCTATTCCCAGTTCATTACCGACGTCAAGCAGGGCCGCATCGCAAAAGTCACCATTGACGGCCGGGTGCTGCGCGGCATCACTAACGACGGCAAGCACTTCAACACCTATGCGCCATCCGATCCATGGCTGGTATCCGACCTGTTGAAGAACGGCGTCATTGTCGAAGCCAAGCCTGACGAAGAGCCTTCGCTGCTGATGAACATCCTCGTGTCGTGGGGCCCGATGCTGTTGCTGATCGGCGTCTGGATTTTCTTCATGCGCCAGATGCAGGGTGGCGGCAAGGGCGGTGCGTTCTCATTCGGCAAGAGCAAGGCGCGCCTGTTGGATGAAAACAGCAATCCGATCACCTTCGCTGACGTCGCCGGTTGTGATGAAGCCAAGGAAGAAGTCAGCGAGTTGGTTGAGTTCCTGCGCGACCCGACCAAGTTTCAGAAACTGGGCGGCCGCATTCCCCGCGGAGTTTTGATGGTCGGCAACCCCGGCACCGGCAAGACTCTGCTGGCCCGTGCCATTGCAGGCGAAGCCAAGGTACCGTTCTTCAGCATTTCCGGCTCCGATTTCGTGGAAATGTTCGTCGGCGTAGGTGCATCACGTGTACGCGACATGTTCGAACAAGCAAAAAAGAACGCGCCATGCATCATCTTCATCGATGAAATCGACGCCGTCGGCCGCCAGCGCGGCGCCGGCCTGGGGGGTGGCAACGACGAACGTGAACAAACCTTGAATCAGTTGCTGGTGGAGATGGACGGTTTTGAAGGTTCGGTCGGCGTGATCGTGATCGCCGCTACCAACCGCCCGGATGTGCTTGACCCTGCCCTGCTGCGTCCCGGTCGTTTCGACCGTCAGGTCGTGGTGCCGCTGCCAGATATTCGCGGCCGCGAACAGATCCTGATGGTGCACATGCGCAAGGTGCCGATCGCACCCGATGTCAAAGCTGACATCATTGCACGAGGCACGCCCGGCATGTCGGGCGCCGACCTTGCCAACCTGGTCAACGAAGCTGCCCTGTTCGCTGCCCGCGGCAACAAGCGGTTGGTGGACATGGAAGACTTCGAACGCGCCAAGGACAAGATTTTTATGGGTGCCGAGCGCAAGTCCATGGTCATTTCGCCCGAGGACAAAAAGAAAACGGCTTATCACGAGTCCGGCCACGCCATCATCGGCTCGCTGTTACCGGGTTGCGATCCGGTGCACAAGGTCACTGTCATCCCGCGCGGACGTGCGCTCGGGGTCACCTGGTCGCTGCCTGAAGCCGATAAATTCAGCCTGTACAAGGACCAGATGCTGGATCAGATCAGCATGCTGTTCGGCGGCCGCGTGGCCGAGGAAATATTCGTAGGCAATGTATCGACCGGTGCATCCAACGACTTTGAACGTGCCACGCAACTGGCCCGTGACATGGTGACCCGCTACGGCATGTCGGATGCGTTGGGCCCCATGGTGTATGCGGAAAATGAAGGCGAAGTATTCCTTGGCCGCTCGGTGACGACGCACAAGAACGTCTCCGAAGCGACGCTGCAGAAGGTCGACGTTGAGATCC
>Ga0265331_10001049_pt1 | contig 21529 bp, 18 predicted proteins | sample 41923metaG_FD_202088 | JGI IMG/M metagenome (GOLD analysis project Ga0265331, IMG submission 202088) | Rhizosphere microbial communities from Carex aquatilis grown in University of Washington, Seatle, WA, United States - 4-19-23 metaG | ecosystem: Host-associated > Plants > Roots > Rhizosphere... | reverse complement strand
GTGATGCCCAACGTGAAGAATGGCCGGCTGCGCGGCATCGCAATCACGACCGCAAAACGCAGTGCAATCGCACCGGAATTGCCGACATTTTCAGAGGCGGGCGTCCCCGGCTTTGAATCCGGCACGTGGTATGCATTGCTCGCGCCGGCAAAAACGCCGCGCGAGATCATCGCGAAGCTCAACAGCGCGGTCGTGAAGATCGTGCACGAGCCCGATGCCAGGGCGAAGCTGCTCGCGCAAGGCGCCGAGCCGCTCGACGGCACGCCGGATCAGATCCGCCAGTACCTGCGCGACGAAATCGCGAAATGGGGGAAAGTCGCCAAAGCTTCCGGGGCGAAGTTCGAATAGCCATCGTTGACGGCTATCGGTCAATCCGGCCCTTTGCGGTTCAAGACTCTGGCCCGTGCGTCCTTCGCGTCCTCTGCGGCAATGCTTTACTCCGGCTTCGCGCCCGCCGCCTTGAACACTTTGCCGCGCATCACGATCTCCTCGTGCACGAGCTTGTCGAATTCCGCCGGTGTCGACGACTTCGGCACGGCGCCGGTGGCGACGATGCGCTCGGCGACTTCCGGCAGCTTAAGGATGCGCGCAACTTCGACCGAGACTTTATTGATGATGGTGCGCGGTGTTCTGGACGGCGCGAATATGCCGTACCAGCCGTCGTATTCGAACCCGGGCAACGCAGCCTCGGCTATCGTCGGCAAGTCCGGCAGCAGCGCGAGACGCTCCTTCGTCGTCACCGCGAGAGCCAGCAGCCGTCCGCTTTTGACGAGCGACATCGCGGGCAGCACGGGCGCGGTCATGTACTGGATGCGGCCGCTGATCACGTCGTTGATCGCTTCGGGCGTGCCGCGGTATGGCACGTGCACGGCGTTGATGCCCGCCGCGAGCTTGAAGAGTTCGCCCGCGTAGTGGGTGCCGCTGCCGATTCCCGACGAGCTGAAATTCAGCTGTCCCGGTTTTTGCTGCGCGAGCGCGATCAGCTCCTTGACCGTTTTGATGCCGAGGCCGGGCGCCACCACGAGCACGAGCGGCGTGCTCACGACCTGTGTCACGCCGGAAAAATCTTTCACCGAATCGTACGGCAGCTTGTCGTACAGCGCGGCACTCCCGGCGAATCCCGACGACGTCAGCATCATCGTATAACCGTCGGGCGCCGCGCCGGCGACAATGCTGCCGGCAACGGTGCCGCCGGCGCTCGGCCGGTTGTCGACGACGATTTGATGACCCCACGCTTCGAGAAGTTTCGGCCCTATCAAGCGCGCGAGGATGTCGCTCGCGCTGCCGGGCGTGAACGGCACGACCATGCGCACCGGACCGGTCGGATAGGTCTGCGCAGCCGGCGAGGCGGCGGAAATTAAAAGGAGGCTTGCTGCAACCGGCACGTGCACATAACGCATCGCGACCCCACCGTAGTTTATTCCTTGCGAATGCCCGCTTCGCGCCTTATTCGCGGCGTATTCCCGCTTCCTTGATCACTTTGCGGAACCGCGCGACCTCGGCAGCCATATGGCGATCCAGTTCGGCGGGCGTGCCGCCCACCGCCTCGGAGCCGTCTGCGGCGAGACGCTCTTTGACTTCCGGCGCCTGCAAGCCGCGCACGATCACCTCGCTCAGACGTTTGACGAGCGCGGCGGGCGTTGCCTTCGGCGCGACAACGCCATACCAGCCTATCGTTTCATAACCGGGCAGCGTTTCGGCGATCGCCGGCACGTCGGGTGCGGCCTGCGAGCGCTTTAGCGAGCTAACGGCGAGCGCGCGCACTTTGCCCGCGCGCACCAGCGGCATGCCGGACGTGATGCTTGCAAACACGAGCTGGACCTGGCCTCCCGCCAGATCCGCGAGCGCCTGCGGCGGCCCCTTGTACGGCACGTGTGCAAGCCTGATGCCCGCAGCCGAACAGAATACTTCCGTCACGAGATGATTCGAGCCGCCGATGCCGGTCGACCCGTAATTGAGTTTGCCGGGTTGGGACTTCGCGAGATCGATGAATTCGCGCACGGTGCGCGCGGGCAGATTCGGCGTCACCGCCATCACGTAAGGATTGCGCGAGACTAGACTCACGCCCGCGAAATCGCGCACGACGTCGAACGGCAGCTTGTCGTCGAACGCGGTCGCGGACAACTGCGCGACCGCGAGCATCATCAGCGTGTAACCGTCGGGCGGCGCTTTCGCGAGCATCTCCGCCGCAATCGCGCCCGTCGCACCGGTGCGGTTGTCGACCACCACGCTCTGCCCCAACGCTTCGGACATTTTATGCGCTACGGTGCGCGCAGCGAGATCCGACCCGCCTCCGGCGCTGAAGCCGGCAAGCATGCGGATCGGACGCGTTGGATAGTCGGCTGCCGAACCGGCGACCGGCACGGCGAAAAATGCAGCGATGAGCGCTGAAAGTTTGTTCATGTTTTACGAACTACGTCGTTGTCGGCAGTCAGCGAGCTCGCGCATCAATGAATCGTATAGCCGCCGTCGATGCAAATGTCTTCACCCTGCAAAAAGGTTGCTTCAGTCGTCGCGAGGTACAGCGCAAGATCCGCAATCTCCCAAGGCTCGCCGAAGCGGCCCGACGGCTGGTAATTTTTGATCCGGCGCGCCACCTCCGCTGGGTTGTCTTTCATGCGATCGAGGATCGGTTGGGTCTTCACGGGGCCGGGACTGATCGAGTTGACGATGATGCCTTTCGACCCGAGCTCGTAGGCCATTGATTTGGTGAGGTGAATAAGCGCCGCTTTCGTGAGCCCGTACAGCGCCCGCTGCGCAAACGTAACGCGGCCGAGCTGGCTCGCGATGTTGATGATGCGTCCGCCGCCCTGCCTGCGCATGATCGGCACCACGGCCTGGCCCGCGAAGAAGGGCGCCGCCAGATTGACCGCGACCGTGCGATTGAATTGGGCGCGCGTGTATTCGCCGAAATTGTAAGGAGCGCGGATGCCCGCGTTGTTGACGAGCACGTCGACTCGGCCAAACACTTTTTTGGCTTTCGCGACCATCTGCTCGGCTGCGCCGGATTTGGCAAGATCGAAGACGCCGTACTCGATACGGCCGGCATCCACGTAGCTTCTGCATTTCTTTTGCGCCGCCTTCAGTTGCTCGACGGTGCCTTCAGCGACGAGAAACACCGATGCACCGGCCTGCGCAAAACATTGTGCGATGGCGTTGCCGATTCCTTTCGGGGTCGATGCCCCGGTCACGATGGCCACCTTGTTTTTGAGCGATCCCATTGTGCGGTCCCGTCACGACGCCGTGGCGAATAATTTCGTTTTGATTGCGACCTGCTCGTCGCGCGCCTGGTTGTAGCGGAGGATTGCGTCCTCACGGAATTGCCTGATCTCGGGATCGAAATCGAAACGCGGCCGCGGCTCATCGTCGAAATGGTTGAAGCGGTCGACCCCGCGCACCAGCCCGGCGGTATGCCTGACGGTGCCGGTGCAGCGCACGGAAGTCGGAATGTAGCTCGCGCCAAGCCCGATGCGGCGGCGCGACGAATTGTTGGGCTCGGAGTAATGCACGAGGCGGGTATGGTGCAGCGACATTTCTCCAGGTTGAAGATCAATGCTTCTGACGTCGCTCGAATCGAAGGCCTCGACGATGTGCTGCCCTTTCGACAGCAGGCTGCCGTTTCCCGGCGCATCAGCGTGCTTCAATTGACCGAGCTTATGGCTGCCGGCGACGTACTTTACGTTGCCATTCTCCTCGACGCTGTCGGTCAACGCGATCCACGCTGTTATCTGCACCGCAGGATCGAGCGGGAAATACGTCGAATCCTGATGCCATCCCACAAAAGACGGATCGCGCGCATTTTTCTTCCACACGGTCAGGTTGTAGAGCCGGATGTCGGGACCGATGATGTCTTCGACAGCATCCAGCACCACGGGATCGCGTATCAGCTCGTCAACCCACTTCAACGAGAGATGCGACTTGGTGCGCAGAACTTTGGCAAAATCGGCGCCGTATTTGCGTTCCCCTTCCTCGAGCGCCACCAGACATTGCGCCGCGCGCTCTTTTGAGATGACGCGAATCGGATGAGTGGCGCCCTCTTCGTGGTACTGCTTCACCTGCTGCCCGGTCAGTATCTTCACTCAGGAACCCTCCAGCTTGATATTCGCTTTCTTGATGACGGCGGACCACTTGCGCGCCTCCTCACGCGAGTACTGTGCGAGCTGCTCAGGCGTGCTTGCCGTCGGCTCTACGCCAAGCGCAAGAAAGCGCTCGGTCAGCTCCTTGTCACTTCGTAATATGGCGACGGTCAACGCATTGAGTTTCGCGATCACAGGCTTCGGCGTGTGCGCAGGCACGAGCAAACCGAACCACGACAGCGACTCGTAGCCCGGCAGCCCTGCTTCCGCGAAAGTCGGCACATCCGGCAACAGCGACGTGCGCTTGACGTCCGCAATTGCGAGCGCCTTGAGCCTGCCTGCCTTGATCGGACCGATGGCCGGCGGCAGATCGTTGATCATCAGCTGCACTTCCCCCGCCATCAGCGCGACACCGGCCGGACCGCCGCCCTTATACGGAACGTGCACGATGTCGGGCAGTCCGGCGACCATCTTGAAAAGTTCGGCGGACAGGTGGACGGAAGTCCCGTTGCCGGAAGAAGCGATGGTCACTTTTCTGCTGCCGTCTTTCGCATACGCGATGAGTTCCTTGAGCGACGCGACGGGCAGCGCGGGAGTCGCCATCAGCACGAACGGACCTTTGGCGAGCAGCGTGACGGGCGCGAAATCGCGCACGACGTCGTAATTCAATTTCGGGTAGAGACTCTCGTTTATCGCCAACGTGCTCGTCGTGCCGACGACCAGCGTATGGCCGTCGGGCGTCGCTTTGGCTGCGATTTCCATTCCGATAGTGCCGCCGGCGCCGGCGCGGTTATCGACCACGACCTGCTGACCGAGCTTTTCACCCAGCTTTTGTCCCACGACTCTGCCGAGCACATCGGTCGATCCACCCGCCGCAAAAGGAACGATAAGCCGGATCGGTCCCGTCGGATAAGGCGCGTCCGCAGCCGCGACGCAAGTAGAAACAAGCAGGACGCAGCTCAACACGCGGCTGCGATGGAAAAAGCGATATCGAATCGACATCACTCAGCCCTGATCCCGTTTGCGCGAATGAGTTTTCCCCAACGCGCGGTTTCCGTTGCGATGTATGCGGCGAATGCATCTACACTGCTCGAGGTCGGGAGCACGCCGGCCTCGGTCAAGCGCTTGCGCGCATCCGGCGTCTGCAGGATCGCAACCGTCTCTTCATTCATTTTTTTGACGACTTCCGTCGGCGTGCCGGCGGGTGCGAACAGCCCGTACCATGCCACCGACTCGTAACCAGGCACGCCGGCTTCAGCGATGGCCGGCACGTCGGGCAGGAGTTCGAACCGCTGAGCCGAGGTGACGCCGAGCGCGCGCAGGCGCCCCGCCTTGATCGGGCCGATCGCGGTGGCGACTGTAGAGAATCCGAGATCGACATTACCGCCGAGCAGATCGACCATCGCCGGGGCGCCGCCCTTGTACGGAACGTGCACGAGCTTGATGCCGGTCATGCTCATGAAGAGTTCCGTCGCCATGTGGTCGGATGCGCCTATGCCGCCGGACGCAAAGTTGAGCTTGCCCGGGCGCTCCTTGGCAAAAGCGATGAACTCCTTCACCGACTTCACCGGCAGAGACGGATGTACGCAAAGGGCATTGATCGCCATGCCGGCCGGTGAAATCGGCATGAGATCCTTGACTGGATCGAACGGGAGCTTCGCGTACATGTGCGGATTGATCGAGATCTGTCCCGCCGTTGCCATGACGATGATATATCCATCCGCAGGCGATTTCGCCACGAGCTCGACGCCGATATTGCCGCCTGCCCCGCCGCGGTTTTCGACGACGACCTGCTGACCGAGCCGGGTCGACAGCGCTTGAGCGATGATTCTGCCGGTCACATCGACTGCGCCGCCGGGCGCGAACGGCACAACCATGCGTAGCGGCTTCACGGGCCAGGTCTGTGCATGAGCGGCGTGCCCTGCAGCGAGGCCGGTCAAAAAGGCGAGAATACACTTATCGATCTTCATGCTGCTGCGGTGACTTGGCATTTTCACCGTCGATTCGCGACTTCAGCCGCGTAAAGCGGCGCCGTGTTGATCGCGACGCGGTCCGCCCCCGCAGGATCGTTCACCGTTTTGCACTCGTTGTCGAAGATCATCGTCGTGCGCTCGCTCGCCGAATACGGCTTCCACGCGGGCAGGCCGCCGTGGTTCGGGTTGCCGCTCTTCGCGAACGCGACCCATGCCTTCTGCACTTTCTCGCTCAGCGCATAGCGCGTCGGCGACGTGCCCGTAATGCCGGACGCGACGTCGACCGTCCCGAACACGAACGGAATGCACAGCGTGTGCGGTGTCTTGAGATTGCCGTCGAGCACCGGCGTGCGCCAGGTGAACAAGTACATGTAGGCGGGGGCCGCGCCTTGCGCCGCTTTGCGCTCGGCGGCCTTGATGTCGTTCTGGCGATACTTGTAGTCCGAGAAAATATAGATCACGAGTTCGCTCGGTGTCGCGTTCGGATGCGTGCGCTTGTACGCGGCGAGCATGACATCCGTTGCGGCATCGTCGAGTCCGAGCAGAAATTTGACGCGCGCCCGCGCCTCATCGGCGTTCAACGCGAAATTTTTCGGGTTCAGCGAAAAATCGAAAGCCGTTTCGGTCTCGCAGGTCCCGATCAGCAACGGCACGTTCGCCGAGACCGCCGGCGCCGCGGGATCGAAAGGATGCGAAAGCAGCGAACGGCCGTCGACGACCGGCCGGCAATTGTCGATGTCCGTCTGCTTGATGCTTGCGCTCATCGCTGCGAGCAGCTTGTCCGCCGGGACTCGCTGGAGTTCCGCCGCTTTGCCCTTGTCGAGTCCGAGCTGCGTGAGGATCGCATGCGCTGCGAGCCCCGCTTCAGGCGCGGGCGCCATGCGCAGCAGCGAAGACGCGCTCTGAACGATCGCTTTATGAAAGAGCCCCTGTGCGGCGGGCATGGCCATCAAGACCGCGACCTTGGACGCGCCGCCCGACTGGCCGAAGATCGTGACGTTGCCCGCGTTGCCGCCGAATTGCGCGATGTTGTCGCGCACCCAGCGCAGCGCCGCGACGAGGTCGAGCATGCCGGCATTGCCAGAATCCGCGTAGCGCGCATCGAACGCGCCCAGATAACAATGCCCGAACACATTGAGACGGTGATTCATGCTGACGACCACCACGTCCCCGTTTTTCGCCAGATTGGTGCCGTCGATGCCCGCCGCGCCGCTCGAACCGGAAATGAATCCGCCGCCGTGGATGTACGCCATGACCGGACGCCTGCCGCCGTCGTTGACGGCCGGCGTGTATACGTTGAGCACCAGACAGTCTTCGCTCGTCGGCCGGCTATCGCGTATCCACGCGACATGCGGCAGCGCCGAAGGGCGCTCGTTCTGCGGCGCGCGCGGACCGTAGTCGAGCGCATCGCGGACGCCCGTCCACGGCGTCATCGGCACGGGCGGCATGAACCGGTTCGCGCCGGCGGTCGATTGCCCGTACGGAATACCTTTGAAGGTGCAGATTCCATCGCGGCGCGCGCCGCGCACCTTCCCCGTTCCGGTTTGAGCGACCGGTGCTTCTTCAACCACGGACGCCGCCATCGCGCACCTCGTCATTAAAGGAAAAACTCCCGCCGCCGCAGCGGCGCCCGCGAACCGGGCCGCCGTGCGCATCAACGCGCGCCGGCTCGCGCGCGCGCCATCGCGTTTGGAATCGCTCATACTCTCCTCCTCCACGTCGGTCGCCGGCCGCAACAGGTGCACAAGCCGAAACCAAATCGGTATGATCGGTGATTATAGAGTCATAGCGGCGGATTGGGCGGCGCGTGCGCGCCGCCGGTTTTAAAAAACCGTAACGGTCATGCACTTCGGGGAAACCATGTCACGAACACTCATCAGGAACGCCACGATCGTCTCGATGGATCCGGCCATCGGCAATCTCGACGGCGCCGACATACTGATCGACCGCGAAAAAATCGCCGAAGTCGGCCGCAATATCCGCGCCGGAGATGCCGCCGTGATCGACGCCAGTGGCCACATTGCGATCCCGGGCATGGTCAACGCGCATATCCACACCTGGGAGTTCGCGCTGCGCGGTATCGGCGGCAACTGGGTCGGCAGCCGCGACTATCACGCCAACATGCACCAGGGCATGGCCACGCGATACACCGCGCGCGACGTCTATCTCGCCAACCTTATGGGCGCGCTGAACCAGATTCATCACGGCACCACTACCGTCATGGACTGGTGCCACATCGTCAAGGATGCCGAAATGACTGATGCAGCGATCGACGGGCTCGTCGAATCGGGCATCCGCGCGATGTTCGCGCGCGGCACGGTCAAGCCGCCGATCACCAAAGACGCGACGCCCTATTACAAGATCCCGTATCCGCGCGAGGAAATCCACCGCCTGCGCACCGGGCGCTTTGCATCCGACGACGGCCTGCTCACGCTCGCGATGGCGATCCTCGGTCCCGACTGGGGCGAATACGAAGTCGCGGTGCACGACATCCGGCTCGCGCGCGAGTACGGCCTCATCAATTCGGCGCACTCGTACGGGCGCAAAGGCAAGCGCGTAGTCGAAGACGGGTATCCGCGACTCGCCAAAGACGGGCTGCTCGGCCCCGACCACAATATCGCGCACGGCAACTGTTTCGCCGGGGACGAATTAAAAATCGTGCTCGATGCGGGCTGCACGATCACCGCGACGTGTTTCACCGAGATGCTCAACTACGAGCAACCCGCGATGATAGGCCGTATGGCGAAATTCGGCGCCACACCTTCGATCGGCTCCGATTGCGATCCGTACTTCAACAGTTCGATGCTGTGGGTCACGCGCCATGCATTCCAGCACCAACGCGAACTCGACAACCGCAGCCTCTACGCGCTCGACCAATGGCCGGCCAGGACCCAGCACTCGACGCAGACGCATGACGCGCTGTACTGGGCGACGATGGGCGGCGCGAAAGCCATGCAGCTCGACCACAAGATCGGGTCGATCACGCCCGGCAAGCAGGCCGACCTCGCGATGTTTGACACGCGCGGCATGAATCTCTTCGCATCCATGCCCGGCGGCGACCCTGCGCATGCGATCGTGCTGTACGCGGAAGCCGCCGACGTGGACAGCGTGATGATCGCGGGCCGCTGGATGAAACGCGGCGGCAAGCTCCTGTTTCCGGCGGACAAGCTTGCCAAATTGCGTGACGACATCCTCGCCTCGCGCGAGCGCATCATGCATGAGGCCGGCTATAAGTACGATCGCGTCGCCAAAGGCCCGATGCCGGAGAAGTTCGCGTGAAGCAAATTGACAATGGAAAATTGACAGCGAAATTCAAAAGCCGGTGCACATCGACATTTTCCTTCCGCCTTGATGCTCAAATGAATTCCCGTTGTCCATTGTCGATTGTCCATTGTCCATTCGCCCCTCTGTTGGCCGTTTACTTTTGCACTGTCGCCAACACGGCGCTTGCCCAATCACCCAACTACGCCTCCCGCCCGATCCGCATGGTGCACGGCTTCATATCCGGCGGCAGCGTGGATATCACTGCGCGATTGCTGGCCGCGCACCTGACCGAATCGCTCGGCCAGCAGGTCATCGTAGACGGCCGGCCCGGCGCCGGCGGCACCACGGGCGCGGCTATCGTGGCCAGAAGCGATGCGGACGGCTACACGCTGTTCCTGATGGCCTCCGGCCATGCGACGTCGCCGGGCCTCTATCGCACGCTGCCGTACGATCCGGTCGGGGATTTCACGATGATCTCAATGGTCGCGACCAATCCGATGGTCGTACTGTCCAACCCGGCATTTCCCGTGAAGACCATGCAGGAACTCGTGCTGCGCGCGAAAGCAGCGCCGGGCCAGATCAATTACGGTTCGGGCGGCATCGGCAGCGGCATGCATCTCGCCGCCGTGCTGTTTCAGGCGCGCACCGGCGTGAAGCTCAATCATATCCCGTACAAAGGCGGGAACGCGGGGCCGGTCGCGCTGCTGGCCAACGAGATACCGATACTTTTCACCACCGCCGGCGGCTCGACGACCTACGTCGACAGCGGAAGGCTGCGCGCGCTCGCCGTGACGACGAAGAAGCGGTTCGTGTTGTGGCCCGACGTGCCGACGCTAGCCGAAAGCGTCGCGCCGGGCTTTGACGTGCTCGCATGGTACGCGGTGGCGGCGCCCAAAAATATGCCGCCCGCGCTCGTCGCCAGACTCAATGCGGTCGTGGGCGAAATTCTGAAGCGGCCGGACGTCGCCGAAAAACTGCTGGCGCTCGGCGCGGAAGCCCGTGCAACCCCGGCGCGCGAGGCGCAGGACTTTCTGGCGTCGGAAGTCGCGCGCTGGACGAAGGTCGTGCGCGACGAAAAAATTCCGCCGCAGGATTAGCTGCGCCCTAATTGCGGCGGAACGTCCCGCAATAGCGCGAATTGCCCAGCCACGACTGCTCGACGACCTGGCCGTCCCTGAAATAGAGCGTGCGCTCGCAACGCAGGAGTTCGCCGCCGCCCTGTCCCAGCACCATGCCGGCGCCCGTGCCGACACCGCGGCTGCCGCCGAAAACTCCGATCGACGGGTACAAGGCGCCACCCGAACCCGTTTCGGAAAACCACGTGCGCACGTCGCGCCCGTCGGCGAGCACGGTGCTGCGCGCGGGCGCGCCCCATTGCGCGACGACTGCCTCGTAACGCGCGCCCTGCCAGCTGTTTCGCGTCGCCGAATAGTCAAATGCCTCCGGCGTCGCACAACCGGCAAGTAAAAGAACGATGAGCGCGCGCGCATTCATGAAATGTTTTTGGTTCCCCGGCGATTATGCCTTTGAGAATCAGAGTCCCGATTCGCCGCCGGGTTCCCGTCCGTTGCACGCCGGTAGCGGAGCGCTTTCACCCGATCCGCTACTTCGCGCGCAATTTCTCCATCAGCTTGGGATCCGGATCCAACCCGAGTCCGGGCCCTTGCGGCACCGCGATGCAGCCGTTGCTCTGCGGATTGATCGCGTCGTGGAGAACGTTCTCCGCGAAGTCCGCGTCGTAGCGTTCGACTACGGTCGGATTCGCCATTGCAGCGATGCAGTGAATCGACGCAAGCAAGCCCGGGCCGAAGTACGCCGAATGCGGTACGACCGTGACGCCGAACGCGTCGGCTAACGCCATGACTTTGCGCATCATCGTGACGCCACCGACCTTCGTCACACTCGGTTGCGCGTAGGACAGCGCCGCGTGCTCGAACATGCTTTTGAATTCGGGCAGCATCGCATTCTCACCCGCGGCCGTGCGCAAACCGCCGTGCGTGCGCACGCGCGCGAGCCCCGCGTGATCTTCGGGCGGCCAGACCGGCTCCTCCAGCCAGTGCGGATTGAACTCCTGCAGCGTGCGCGCCATCGCGATCGCCTCGTCTATCGTCCACGGGCAATTGCAGTCGATCATGATCGGAATGTCGGGGCCGGCGGCGGCGCGCGCTGCCTTGATCGGCGCCACCGTGATTTCGTGCAGCTTGATGTGCCGGTAGCCGCGCTTCAGCGCGCGTTCGACGTAATGCGTGACCGCCGCGGGTTCGCCATAACGCAAGAGGCTCGCGTAGGCGGGCAATTCCTTGCGCGCGGCGCCACCAAGCAGGCGGTAAAGCGGCAGGCCCGCCATCTTGCCTGCGATGTCCCATAGCGCAATGTCGATTGCCGACAGCGCGTACATCGCGGGACCGTTGCGACCGACGCCGCCCAGATTGCGCTGCAGTTCCTCGACCAGCGTGCTGATCTGCGTGGGATCGCGGCCGATGCACATCGGACCGATGAACGAATCGAGCGCGGCCTTGGTCGCGGTGAAAATGCGATGGCCGAAACCCTCGCCCCACCCGGTGACGCCTTCGTCGGTCTCGATCTTCACGAGCAGCGTGTCCATGCGCGTGCGCGGCTTGCCGCCCTGGCTGGGCATCACGCTGCCTTCAATGATCATCGGCATCGTGACGACGATGGTTTCCACTTTGGTGATTTTCATTGCCGGCCTTTCAGGTCCTGGATCAAGGCCGCGAGTTTAACAGTCCCGCGCTCGATGCGTTAAACTGCGGCCTCGCCGTCGCGGTCATTTGAGTCGCGCGCTCCGGAGGAATAATGCGTTCGTTTTTGCCCCCGCCAATTTTTATCATCGCGTCGCTGCTCGCCATGGGCGTCGCGTGCGCCCAGCCCTATCCGAACAAGCCGATCCGCGTCGTGATGCCGTTTCCGATCGGCGGCCCGAGCGACATCCTCGGCCGCGCGGTTGCGCAGAAACTCGGCGAGCAGATGGGCGCCAACCTCGTGCCCGACAACCGCGCGGGCGCCGGCGGCAACCTGGGGCTCGGCCTCGCGGCGAAGGCGCCGCCCGACGGCTATACGCTATTGGTGACGTCGTCCGCGATCGCGGTCAGCCCGTCGCTGTATGCGAAGCTCGATTACGACGCCGCCAAAGACTTCGCGCCGATCGCGCGGCTCGCCGAAATTCCCAACGTGCTCATCGTGAATCCGTCGGTGCAGGCAAAGACGCTCAAGGAGTTCGTGGCGCTCGCGCGCGCGAATCCCGGCAAGTTGAATTTCGGCTCCGGCGGCGCGGGCACGACCAACCATCTAGCCAACGAACTCTTGATGAGCCTTGAGAAAATTCAAATGGTGCACGTGCCGTACAAGGGCGCATCGGTCGCGGTGTTTTCGCTGATGGGCGGCGAGGTGGACGAAGTGGTGGTCGCGGTGGCCTCGACGCTCACGCAAATCCGCGCCGGCAAAGTGCGCGCGCTGGCGGTGCTTTCCGAGCACCGCGCGCCCACGCTGCCCGAAGTGCCGACCGCCAAAGAAGCCGGCGTCGACCATTTCGTGATGCCGATCTGGTTCGGCATGTTCGCACCCGCCGCAACCCCGCGCGACATCCTCGCACGCCTGAACCGCGAAGTGACGAAAGCGATGGCGGCGCCCGATTTCCGCGAGCGCCTCGCTTCCGCCGGCGTCGAGCCGTGGCTCGGCACGCCGGAGGAACTTGCCACGCTCGTGAAAAGCGAGACCGCGCGTTACGCCGCGATCATCAAGCGCGCAGGCCTCAAACCGGAGTAGCGCTGCAGCCCTTTGCGTTATGATTGCCGTGCTTGGGCTGCATGGGCAATGAACGGAGGAGATGGCAATGGCAGGTGAAACGACCGCAGTGCTGGCCGGATTCGCGTCCGCGCTCAAATACGAAGACATTCCGCAACGCACGCGCGAATATTGCAAGAACATCCTGCTCGACACCCTCGCGTGCGCCGTAGCGGGACATCAGGGTGAGGAAACGCATCAGCTCGCAGCACTTGCGTCCGGTCTCGCGCAATCGACTGAAAGCAGCGTCATTGGCGGCGACCGCCTGTCGCTCGCGGGCGCGACGATGTTGAACGGCTACCTCATCACCGCCGTCACGATGTGCGACATCCATCGTTCCACGCTCACGCACGTGACGCCCGAAGTAATACCGCCCGCGCTCGCGATTGCCGAACGCGACAATATGTCCGGCCGCGACCTGCTTGTCGCCATCGCGCTCGGTTGTGAAATCACCACACGCGTCGGCCTGGGTCTCAATTATCCCGAAGCGCGCAAGCGCGGCTGGCACGGCCCCGGCGTGATCGGGCCGTTCGGCTCCGCTGCCGCCGTGGGCCGCCTGATCGGGCTTGATGCGGCCAAAATGGGCAAGGCGTTCGGCCTTGCCGGCAGCCAATCCGCGGGCACGTTCGCCGCGTGGGGCACGCCGACGGTCAAGTTCCATCAATGCCGCGGCGCGTTGTCCGGGCTGATGGCGGCGCTGCTCGCGCAGCAGGATTTCCTTGCTACCGGCGAATTTCTCACCCACAAGGACGGCGGCCTCTTCAACACGTATTCGAACGGCGGCACGCCCGCCGCGGCGACCGACCAGCTCGGCCAGCGCTGGGAACTCGAGCAAATCGCGCTGCGCCTGTGGCCTTCCGCGTCCACCATCCAGGGTTTCATCACCGCGATGTTCGATCTCGTCGAGAAACACGACTTGAGGCCCGCGCAGGTCAAAAAGATCGGCGTGAAAATGAGCAAGGTCGCGGTCGACATGCACGGCATATTCCCGCGCTACAAAGGCAAGTTCGACGCGCTCCTGTCGACCCACTACGCGGCGGCGGTCGTTCTGCACGACCGCGAATTGTCGCTGGCCCAGTTCGAGCCGGCGCGCTACGACGATCCGGTGCTGCGCAGGTTCGCGGCCGAACAGGTCGACGTGTCGATAGATCCCGCTTTGACCGGCGTGCAGGCGGTGGTCGAAGCGCACACGACCGACGGTAAAACGCTCGGCATGCGCTGCGATCATCCGCGCGGCTCCGCGGAAAACCCGCTCACGCGCGCGCAGATCGAGGCGAAGTTCCGCACCTATGCGAAAGCGCGCCTGCCGGCCGCCAATGTGGATGCTGTCATCGCGGCGGTCACCAAACTCGAGGATTTCGGCTCGACGCGCACGCTCATGGAATTGCTGCGGGCGGGTGGCGAACAGCGGCTGCGCAAGTCGGCGGCGGGTTAGCAAAACAGTGATTGAGCGATTAAGCGATTAAGCGATTGTGCAACTCAATCATCCGATCACCTAATCGCTTAATCACTAATCCGGAGGATGCGCACTTGGATCGCCCGACTCTACCGTGTCTGCTCTTCGCCACGCTCGCCGCCTTCGCCGCAGTACCCGTCACTGCGCAGACGAGTGATTACCCCAACCGCCCCGTGCGCATCATCGTGCCGCAGACGGCGGGCGGCGCGGTCGATATCGTGGCGCGCGCAATCGCGCAAAAGCTCTCCGAAGCCTGGGGACAGCAGGTCCTCATCGACAACCGGCCGGGCGCCAATGGCATCATAGGCATGGAAGCGGTCGCCAAATCGAAACCCGACGGCTACACGCTCGCCGCGCCGTTCACCTCCGTGCTCGCAATCAATCCATTCGTCTACAAGAAGCTGCCGTACGACGCGTTTCGCGACTTCGCGCCGGTGATGCAAAGCGTCGCGAACGTGATCGTGCTCGTCGTGCACCCGTCGCTGCCCGTGCGCTCGGTGAAAGAACTCGTCGCGCTCGGCAAATCGCGGCCCGGCGATGTCGTCTACGGCTCCTTCGGCGTCGGCAATCTCACGCACCTTGCCGGCGAGCTTTTCCGCATGGAAACGAAAATGAAAATGGTGCATGTGCCGTACAAAGGCGAGACGCCGGCGGTCACCGACCTGATCGGCGGCCAGTACGTGCTGCTGTTCGCAACGTCGGCGGGCGTCAAAGGACATATTCAGGAAGGCCGCCTGCGCCTGCTCGCGACCGGCGGCGAAAAGCGCGCGGCGGCCTATCCCGACACGCCGACGATGGCCGAAGCCGGCTATCCGGGCGCGGGCGTCACCGGCTGGTCCGGTCTCGTGATGCCGGCGGGCACGCCGCCCGAGATCGTGCAAAAATTTTCGCGCGAAGCCGCGCGGCATGTGCGCTCCCCTGAAATGATGGAGCGCCTGACTGCGCTCGGCGCCGAGCCCGTCGGCAGCTCGCCGGAGGAGTTCACCTCGTTTATAAAGGCCGAAGCCGACAAATGGTCGCGCGTGATCCGCGAAGCGGGCATCACGTTGAACCCGTGAGCATGATGCGTTACGCGCCCGGTGCGCTGCTCGCTGTCGCGCCGGCGTTCGCTGTCGCGCAGGCCTATCCGAACAAACCGGTGCGGTTGATCGTTCCGTACACCAGCGGCAACACCGACACGACTGCCCGCATCTTCGGAGCGAAGCTCGCGGAGCGGCTCGGCCAGCAGGTCGTGATCGACAACCGGCCGGGCGCGGGAGCCAACATAGGCGCCGAAATCGCCGCACGGTCGGCACCCGACGGCTATGTGCTCTTCTACGCAAGCCTGTCGCACGCAATCAATGCGTCGCTCTACCACAAGCTCGGCTACGACCTCGTCAGGGATTTCGCGCCGGTCGCACTGCTGATATCGAGCCCTTACATACTGACGGTGCACCCATCCGTACCCGCGCAGAACGTGAAGGATCTGGTTGCACTCGCGAAAGCGCGGCCGGCCCAGCTCAATTACGCCTCATCGGGCAGCACGAGCCATCTCGCGGTCGAATACCTGAGCACGCTGGCGGGAATAAAAATGAACCATGTGCCGTACAAGAGCGGCGCGCCTGCCACGGTAGCCATCATCAGCGGACAGATCGAAGTCGCGCTGGCCAGCGCATCGGCATCGATGCCGCATATCAAGTCCGGCAAGCTGCGCGGACTCGGCATATCGACCGCGAAACGTTCGCCGCAGGCGCCCGACTTGCCGACGATCAGCGAAGCCGGCGTACCCGGCTATGACGTGAGCACATGGCACGGCGTATCGGCGCCCGCGGGCACGCCCAAAGAAATCATCGCGCGCCTGAATGCCGAGTCAGTCGCGCTGCTCAAGCAGCCGGACGTGATAGACCGCTATCGCGCGGTCGATTCCGACACGCTCGGCAGCACGCCCGAGCAGTTCGGCGCGCACATCCGCAATGAAATCCAGAAATGGGCGAAGGTGGTGAAGGACTCTGGCGCAATTGCGGATTGACGCCTGCCGGGAACTCCGCGTTGTTAAATAGTTAGTCGGGCTTCGCACCCGACGCTTTGACGACCTGCGCCCATTTCGCAAGCTCCGTCTTGATGAACGCGCCGAATTCCCCCGGCGTGCCGCCGACGAGTTCGGTGCCAAGCTCTGCGTAGCGTTCGCGCAACGACGGCAGCACGCGGTTGATTTCCGCGTTCAGGCGTTCGACGACGGCCGGCGGCGTTTTCGCCGGCGCGAGCAGGCCGAACCAGCCGGTGACTACGTATCCGGGCAACCCCGCTTCCACCACCGTCGGGATTTCCGGTGCGATCGATGCGCGCCTGGGCCCCGTCACTGCGAGCGCCTTCGCGCGGCCCGCGCGCACGTGCTGGATGATCGCGGTCGTGCTGCTGAACACGATCTGCACTTCGCCGGATAACAGCGCCGTCACCGACGGACCCGAACCTTTGTACGGCACGTGCACCATCTCGATACCCGCCATCGTCTTGAATAGTTCACCGGCGAGGTGGTTGGCGCTGCCGTTGCCGGACGAGGCGTAATTCATCTGGCGCGGATTCGCCCTGGCATAGGCAATCAATTCCTTCACCGAATTGAAGGCCGCCCCGCTGCGCGCCGACAGGAAATACTGGCCGTAAACGACCTGCGCGACCGGCGCGAAATCGCGCACCGCGTCGTAGGGCACTTTACCGTGCAGGCTCGGGTTCACCGCGAACTCCGGCGACACCATGATCAGCGTATAGCCGTCGGGCGGCGATTTGGCCGCCAGCTCGATGCCCAATATGCTGCCGGCGCCGGGACGGTTGTCGACGATGAACGACTGGCCGAGCGTCTCCGAGAGCTTTTGCGTAAGGATGCGCGCGCTGATGTCGGTGCCGCCGCCCGCGGCGAGGCCGACGATGACGCGTACGGATTTTTCCGGAAATGGCGCGGCGTGCACGACAGGCAGCGCCCCTAATACGATCAGTATCCCGGCTTTCATCCCGCGCATATGCACCGTCTCCCTCGCGCTGGCTTTGGTCCGCATAGCCATGCCATACTCGGAAAAATCATGAGTCAGCATAGCGTATTCCGCGATCGTTCGTTTCGCCCCACGCCGTCACTGATATGCATCCTCGCTGCGCTTGCTTTCGGCCCGCCGGCGCATGCGGCGGAAAGCGGCACAGTGCCGTTTGAATTGCCAACGATCGACGTCGTGGCCACCACGCCGGCGGGCGGCACCGGCATCACGCCGGACAAGTACCCGGGCAATGTGCAGATCATCAATCACCGCGACATGCCGCAGGACGCGCGAAATCTGCCCGACATGCTGAATCAGTCGGTCAGCTCGATGAACGTCAATGATACCCAGGGCAATCCGTATGTCGTCGACCTCAACTACCGCGGCTTTACGGCGTCGCCGGTGCTCGGCACGCCGCAGGGCATTTCGGTCTTCCTCGACGGCATGCGCGTGAACGAGCCGTTCGGCGACGTGGTGTCGTGGGACCTGATTCCGCAGATCGCGATTGCCAATGTGACGGTGATCCCCGGCTCCAATCCGGTGTTCGGACTGAACACGCTGGGCGGTGCGCTCTCCATGAACACCAAGAGCGGCTTCGCTTTTCCCGGCGGCGATGCCAAGGTGACGCTGGGCTCGTTCGGCCGCCGCAGTCTCGACGCGGAACAGGGCGGGCATTCCGACAACAAAGACTACTATGTGGCGACGAGCCTCTACGACGACCGGGGCTGGGCGGCCTACAACCCGAGCAGGATCCGGCAATTCTTCGGCAAGTTCGGCTATCAAAGCGACCGCGCCGATCTCGATCTCACGCTGATGTACGCCGACAACCTGATGAACGGCAATCAGAACGTTCCGCTGTCGACGCTGGGTAATGCGGCGCAGGGTTACTCGCATCCCGACTATACGAACACCCGCAGCTTCACGCTCAACCTGCGCGGCAGCCTCGAATTGAACGCGGGAAATTCGCTCACCGGCAACGTCTATTACCGGAACATCGCGCGCGACGTGTTCAACAGCAATATCGGCAATCCGGTGGCGGCTTCGACCAACGACCCGACCTGCGTGACCACCGCCGACTGCCCGGCGAGCAATCTGCTCGCGCACTATACCCAGAACATTTACGGCGGCAACATGCAATGGTCGAACAGCGACAAGCTGTGGGGCAAGGCGCAGGTCATGACCCTGGGACTGAATGCCGAATACGGCAATACCAGCTTCAGCAATACGGGACAGGATGCGTTCGTCGACAGCACCGGTGCGACCATCGGCGCGGACGCGTTCATGCCGCAGGCGACGATCCAGTCGAACAATCGGCGCTACGGCATTTTCGCCACCGACACTTTCAATCCGGCCGAGCGTCTGGCGGTCACCGCCTCGGCGCGTTACGACTATGCGTCAATCAGTTTGTCCGGCGTGTCCTGCACCGATCCGAACAGACTGTGCAACAGCTCGGCCGTCATTTCAGCGACACCGGGAACGAACACGCTGACGGACGTGTCGGGAACCCACAATTACCAGCGGCTGAATCCTGCGGTCGGATTTGCGTATCAGATGTCTGCGCGGTCGACCGGATTCGCCAATTACGCCGAAGGCTTCCGCACGCCTTCGGCGATTGAACTCGCCTGCGCCGATCCGGCTTCGCCGTGCACCGGTATCCCCAATGCTTTCGGCGCCGACCCCGAGCTGAAGGCCGTCGTGTCGAAAACTTTTGAGACCGGCTTCAGGGGCAATTTCGGGGAGCGATTACGCTGGCGCGCCGCCGCGTTTCACAGCATGTTGTACGACGACATCCTGTTCAATCAGACCAATGCCGTGCAGGGATATTTCTCCAATGTCGGGAAGACGCGGCGGCAGGGCGTCGAACTCGGCCTCGATGGCAATGCCGGCCGTTTCGATTATGCGGCGGGCGCGAGTTGGGTGGACGCGAGTTTCCAGTCGCCGTTTACGCTGTCGAACGGCGCGAACAGCGTATGCATCGCTACCAACGGCGCGGGCAACGGTTGCGCGGGGGTTACCGCGCAACCGGGCGACAAAATTCCCGGCATCCCGGCGCTCACTCTGAAATTGCGCTTAGGCTATGCGATGACGCCGCAAACGCGCTTGAAGGCGACGATCCAGGCGCAAGGCCCGCAATATGCGCGCGGCGACGAAAACAACCAGGACAGCAACGGCCGCGTGCCGGGATTTGCGACGGTGAAGCTGGATGCCAGCCACCGGTTCGACAAGAAATTCGAGGTCTTCGGCGGCGTCACCAATTTGTTCAATACGCGGTACGCGACCTTCGGGACATTGGGCTCCAACAATCTCCTGAGCGGATCGGCGGAGCAATTTCGCGGCATCGCCGCGCCGCGCGCCGTCTATGCCGGCGCGCGCGCGCTGTTTTAAGCAGTTTGAAGTCCGTTAAAGCGCGAGCCCGAGCTGCACGCACGCGTCGTACATCACCTGCCCGCCCGGGACCAGCCGCGCGCCTTCACGCAGAACATGCGCACGCACGTCCTGCGGTCCCATCAGATGCAGCACCTCGATGCCGCGCGCGGCGAGCGCATCGGCGATAAACGAGCGATGGCAATGCTCGGGATGCGTTTCCGCGCACATGAAAGCCGTGGCCCGTTTGGCGCCGAGGGCGATCAGGCGCGCGAGCGCTTCCTGAAATTCCGCCGTCGCCATGTGGTCCGCATAGCCGCGGTGCGCGGCGTCGCCGAGTGCCGCATGCGGCGATTCACCCTTCGGCCGGCGCATGCCGCCCAATGGCCCGCCCTCCCACACGTACTGCATCGAATGAGCCTTCAGCACGGGATCGAGCGCCATGCGCGCGAATTGCGGGTTGCGGCGCGAGCGCGGATAGGCGCGCACGTCGACCAGGCATTCGATGCGCGCGCTCTCAAGCAGGGCGGTGAAATCATCGACCGCCCGGTTGCCATGACCTATCGTATACAGAGTCGTCACGCCGCTATGCCTACCGATCGCCGCGACTGGATGGATTCGAGCGCCGCGCTCGCGAGTTCAATCGCGCGGACGCCGTCTTCGCCCGAAGCGAGACTGCCGGAGCCACCCCTGACCTCGGCTGCGAATGCCTCGATCTCCCGCTCGTAAATTGCAGTCGGCGCGAAACGCTCGACGGTTTCACCCGCCGCAGTCTGCATGCGCAGCACGTGCTCGTCCGCCCACCGGAGTGCCGAGGTCGTCAACATGCCCTTGCTGCCCTGGATGCGCAAATCGTTGCCGGCGTACGGGATTTCGCGACTCGCGCGCACGACCACATGACAACCGTCGCCGAGCATGCCGAGAATTGCGATGGTCGAGTCCGCAACGCCCAGCCGCCGGTCGGGATGCGAGTAGGCGGACAGCTCGCGCACTTGCAGACCCGTCAACCATTCGACCTGGTCGAACAAGTGCACCGCCACGTCGAACAGGACTCCGCCCTGGCGCGGGTCGTCGCGCCACGCGCCATGCTGGCGCAGCGGCGCGATGCGCTCGAACAGCACCGCGCGCAACTCGCCCAGCGCGCCGGACTGCACGATCTCGCGCACGCGCACGAGGATTTCCTCGAGCCTAATCTGGAAGGCGACGCGCAAGTGCACACCGGCGGCACGGCACGTGTCGACCATCTCGCGGCCGTGTTCAACCGACATGGCCAGCGGCTTTTCGCACAAGACGTGCTTGCTCGCGCGCGCCGCGGCCAGCACCATCCGGTGGTGGTCCGCATTCGGCGTGGCGATGAATATCGCTTCGACGTCGCCGGCGGCGGCCAGCTCCTCGATGCTGCCGTAGCAATTTTTCACGCCGAACTGCCTCGCGAACGCGCGCGATTTCACCGGCGCGCTGCCCACGCAGCCAACCAGCGTGGAATGCGCCGAACCGGCGATGGCCGGTGCGATCTGCTGATACACCACTCCACCAAGGCCGATCACGCCCCAGCGGACGGCGCTTCCATTTTGCGACAAGCAGGCGCTCCGG
>Ga0265331_10001040_pt1 | contig 21653 bp, 17 predicted proteins | sample 41923metaG_FD_202088 | JGI IMG/M metagenome (GOLD analysis project Ga0265331, IMG submission 202088) | Rhizosphere microbial communities from Carex aquatilis grown in University of Washington, Seatle, WA, United States - 4-19-23 metaG | ecosystem: Host-associated > Plants > Roots > Rhizosphere... | reverse complement strand
AACGCCTGGCTCGGTAACTTCCGTCGCTTGGTCGTGCGCTACGACCGCTCGCTCACGATCTATGGGGCCTTCTTTCATATCGCTTGCTTCATGATCGTCTTGCGGAGGGTTGTGCAATAGCTTCTAGGAATTTCTTGATCGCGCTTTTAATCGTCCTGACATCTCGTGGAGCGCCTTGACGTGAAACTTTGGCACTGCCTCGACGCTTTTTTTTCACATGCCTCATCCGTTTGTCCGTCCTATTTTATGGAGAAAGGGTAATGCCTTGCCAGCTTTGGTCTGAAATCAGATCCAACGTGTCTCCGTCAGCATCGCTCAGCACTCAAATCGCCAAGTTCAAACTGAGGGTCGCATGCTTGGCGAATATAAGGCGAACGTGGTACGATCGCAGCTGTTGGACCGGCACGTCGAAATCGTCAAACAGTACTGCTGGTTTCCTCAGCCTCACCGCTATGGTGAATTGTGGTGCTATACTCGCAGCGAGCGAAACTGTCGAGTGACCAAAAACGCAAAACGCAAAGAAACATTGCAATCTAAGGATGCGGATTGTTCCGTGCGTGCAACAATCAGTTTCCCGAATGATATGTATCAGACTCTAGAAGAAATCGCACGCCAGAAAAAGGTTTCACTGGCTTGGGTTGTTCGAGAGGCTGCGGAGCAATATATCGCGGACAAATGGCCGCTCTTCAAAGGAAAGACGTGACCGTGCCCTCCTACTACGAATTTTTTGCGGGCGGTGGAATGGTGCGCGCCGGACTGGGGCAGGAATGGCGCTGCCTATTCGCAAACGATTTTGATCATAAGAAGGGTCGCGTCTATCGTGAGAACTGGAAAGGCGACGAGCTGAAGACTGCGGATATCGGCGCGCTCACGACCAAGGACCTTCCGGGCATTGTAAATCTGGCGTGGGCGTCGTTTCCCTGCCAGGATCTTTCTCTCGCGGGTGGCGGCGCTGGTCTAAAGGGAGATCGTTCTGGCACATTCTGGCCCTTTTGGAATCTGATGAAGGGCCTGGTGAAAGAGAATCGCGCCCCCCACCTCATCGTGCTTGAGAATGTCTGCGGAACTCTGACTTCGCATGATGGAAAGGATTTTGCGACGATTTGCGGCGGGTTTCAGCAAGCCGGCTACGCTGTCGGCGCCATTGTGGTGGACGCCGCACTGTTTGTGCCGCAATCGCGGCCGCGCCTCTTCGTTATTGGCATCCACCCAGATGTGGAGTTGCCGGAGGGTCTGACAGCTGATGGCCCGTCGTCGCCTTGGCACACGCGGACGCTCAAAACGGCTTTCGAGAAATTGGGGTCAAAGACCAAACAGAAATGGATATGGTGGAATCTCCCAGTACCGGCAAAGCGTAAGGTGAATCTGCTGAACGTGATCGAAGAAAGTCCAAGCAGCACGTCGTGGTTCTCGGCTGAGGAAACCCGCCAACTGCTGGGCATGATGAGTCCCATTAACCGCGCCAAAGTCGCGGAGGCAAAACGCCAGGGCCGCAAAGTAGTGGGCGGCGTATACAAACGGACACGGCCGAACGACAAAGGCCGTAAGGTGCAGCGCGCGGAAATTCGTTTCGACGACGTGTCCGGGTGTTTACGCACGCCGGCGGGCGGATCGAGTCGCCAGGTGATTGTCGTCGTCGATGGCGAATCCGTGAAGGCCCGGCTGATTTCAAGCAGGGAGACAGCGCGTCTTATGGGATTGCCTGACGACTATAAACTCCCAGAAAACTATAACGAGGCGTACCATCTTACGGGCGATGGCGTGGTGGTTCCTGTCGTAAGACATCTCGCGGAGCACGTATTCGAACCGGTACTAAATGCTGCGCAACCACGAACTTCGGCGGTAGCATGAGTGTTATTCCGTGCCTACAAAACGAAGAACTCCAGAAACTTATCCTCGAATATGCCGAAGTCCTGAAAACTGATGCTCACAAGCTTGGGGCGCACGGCCTGGGCGAGCAAGAGTTTTACAACAGCGGAGTTTTTAGGGGCGCGATTGAACGGATACGCGGCCAGTTCTCCGCGACGATGCGCGACAAACGCGAATTCTGCCGCCACGTGCTGAACTACATGCAAGACCAAGGGTTTATTCAGGATTGGGATTCGGCGGGTGAATCCAACCGTCATGATTACGTCGTCAGGTTGACGACGGGCAGAGTTTGCGTGATCGAACTGAAGGGCTGTCTCGACGGCAACAACACGAATATCTTCGAGCGGCCGTCGAACGCCCAGGAATTTGTGATATGGAGCGTCTGCACGAATCCCGGAGCAGACCCGCGCCTTAACACCTGGTCAGGAATTCATACCCGGCTAAGCGCCGAAATCATTTCGCGGCAACAGCAGGTGGATGGCGTCATGATCTGGGATATGGTCTGCGGAACGATCGGCCGGCCTTGCCCTAAGCTCTCCGGCGCGCCGGAGCGTGCTACCGCCGTCGCTCACTATATATTGCCGCCACCGTGCATCTACGTTCTGCCCGCCACGATTGCGAGCCCGCGAAACAATCCGCGCCCGGTAGCGCAATCGCTCGGCGACGTTCAACTGCTGAAAGCGTTTCACGACTGTTTTCGCGGCAAGGACGATGAAGTCAATTATGTGGATTTTGAGGTCGAGCACCAAGGCGCGGAAACGATGCGAAAGACCAGTATTCGTCGTGGCGGGGAGGTGGTGCGGCAATCAAAATTAACTGCCATCCAGAGGGCCTGATGGAATCGCTGGAAGTCAGACGGCGAACGATGCAGGCGGTGAAAAGCAAAGACACCGCGCCGGAGCTCTTAGTGCGAAGCTTGTCCCACCGCATGGGCTACCGATTTCGGCTGCACTGCAAGGATCTTCCAGGCAAGCCGGATCTAGTTTTTCTGGGAAGGCGCAAAGCGATTTTTGTGCACGGATGCTTCTGGCACGGTCATGATTGCGCCAGAGGGGCGCGAGTGCCGAAGACTAATCGCGACTACTGGACGAAGAAAATCGCAAGGAACAGGGAGCGCGACCGCGCAGCCTGCGCCGCGCTCGTGCATTCCGGCTGGACATACCTAATCGTCTGGGAGTGCGATCTCGGAAACGAAAAAGGGTTGAAGGCGGAAATCCGAACATTCTTGAAAACATAGTAACATTGCCCTCTTCTCTCAGTTTGGAGAACCCGATGACGTCAAGTTTTTACGCTAGGCTGCGCGACACTCGCAAGGACGATGATGCCCTAGCTGCGTGCATAGACCGGGTTGTGAAACAATTGGAAGATACCTCCACCACCGGGGATCGACCCGGCATTCTTCTCGGCAAAATACAATCCGGCAAGACGCGGGCGTTCGTCGGCGTCATCGCGAGGGCCTTTGACCGCGGCTTTGATATTTCCGTCGTGTTCACCAAAGGGACGAAGACCTTGTCCGCTCAGACCGTCGCTCGCCTCGGAAGCGACCTTCGGGAGTTCATCGATGAAGATGAAATCCTGGTTTTCGACATCATGCAGCAGCCGGGGAAGCTCACCAAGAGCGAGCAGCGGCGCAAGCTCGTAATCGTCGCCAAGAAACAGGCGAAGAATCTGGAGCGGATACTCCGGTTTTTCGACACGGATTACCCGGATCTCAAAGGCCGCCGACTTCTCATCGTCGATGATGAAGCTGATCTCGCAAGCATCCGGTTCGTCCACAAGAAAGATCAACCCGATATCGAGCAGGGTAAAATCGCCGAGCAGCTGGACACATTGCGCAGGCTCGTGGGCAAGGTTGCGTATCTGCAGGTCACCGCAACGCCATATTCCCTTTATCTCCAACCAGACACCTATGAGGGCGAGGAAGAAGAAGGCTATGTCTTCAAACCAAAAAAGCCCGCGTTTACGGAACTCTTGCCAATTCACGCAGGCTACGTGGGGGGCGACGATTATTTTCTGGCACCCCAGGAAAACGATCCCCGGTCATTCCTGTTCGTTGAAGTGCAGCGCGACGAACAGGATTCATTGCGAAGGCCGGATCAGCGTCGCATCCGCCAGGAGCGCGTTTTGGACTCGCCTAATACTGTAGGACTCGTCCGAGCGATCGTGACGTTCGTGCTGGCGGCCTGCCTGCGCCGCTGGCAACAGGCTGAAGCCGACGAGAAGAAGAAAAAATACGCCATGGTCATTCACAATGACACGCAAAAAGCCGCGCATGCCTGGCAGGATCAGATCATCGAATGGGTTTTCAACGCTGCGACTGAAGCGGCGACCAACGACCCTCAGAAGCTCCGGCCGCTGTTTGACGCCGCGTTCGCCGACCTGAGCGCATCGATCGCAGCCGACAAAGGCCGGACGCCGACGGCGAAAGAGGCCTTCGAGATATTTATCGAGGCTCTTCAAGGCGGAGACGTGGTCCGGGAGACGGTAAACTCCGATCACGCCGTCATGGCGTTGCTGGACGAGCGAGCCGAACTGCGCCTCAGGACGCCGTTCAATATCTTCGTCGGGGGAAACATTCTCGACCGCGGCATCACAATTCCCAACCTGATTTCTTTTTACTACGGGCGCAATCCGAGGACGATGCAAGCTGACACCGTGCTTCAGCATTCACGCATGTACGGAAATCGCGACAGGCGCGATCTCGCCGTAACCCGCTTCTACACGTCGCGCGATGTCTATGATCGCCTTTACACGATAAATGAATTCGAGAACACGTTGCGCGAAGCCTTCGAGAGCGGCGCTCATGAGCAGGGGGTGGTTTTCATCCAAGCCGACACTGCGAGCCGCGTGCGGCCGTGCGCGCCCAACAAGGTGCTTCTCAGCAATGTAGTCGCCGTGCGGCCGACTGGGCTTTATCTTCCCACCGGATTTCAAACGCGCCCCGGACGGGAAATGGCGGCGGCCGAGAAGGATCTCAGTGCGCTCATCCCCCGCGAAGCGCGCGATAAACAGACTTTTATCGAAATCGACCGGGGAACCGCGCTGCATATCATCGCTATCATCCAAAAGACCCTGGAATTTTCCGACAACGAATTCGAGTGGGATGCGATGCGGGGCCTCCTCGACTACTACTCCGACGTGGTGGACGGAGGCGACGGCAAAGTTCTGCTGCTCGCGGAAACGGGAAGAAAATTGTCGCGGGCGCGGTCAGGTGACAAATCGGGCCTTTCGATTCTTGGCGGCGGCGCCATCCGCAGCCTCGTGCTCGACCCGCACCGGGCGAAACCTGCTCTTATCCTTCTGCAACAAGAAGGAACAACGGAGCTTGGCTGGTCCGGTCATCGCTTCTGGTGGCCCATTCTCGCCGCGCCGGGAACGGCCGAGCCATGCGTTTTTGCAACAAAGGTCATGTCGGACTAGTTTGACAGGCGTAGAACCTGACGGCTGCGGTATAGATGGCTGATGAATCGAAGATCGGGACGGATTGGCAGGATGGCGAACTCGATGCGATCATCGCCGACTACTTCGTCATGCTCGCAGCTGATCTATCCGGGCAGCCCTACGTCAAAGCTAGGCACAGCGCGGCTCTTATGGCTCAGATTGGCCGCACGCACCGCTCCGTCGAGTTTAAGCACCAGAACATTTCGGCTGTTTTGGATGAACTGGGCATGCCCTGGATTCCTGGCTATAAGCCCAAAAGGAACTATCAGAATGCTATTTTTGATGCGATAGACCGATACCTCACCAGGAACCCTACGATCTTAACGCCTGCCGTGAGCCCGTTGGCCCTGTCGTTTTTGCCCTCGGTAGTCTTTGTCGCTCCGCCAATTCTTACGGCAGCCGACGAACCCATCTCGGAGCGTTTGCACCGTCTTGTACAGAAATTTGATCCAGTCGAACGGGACCATCGCAACCGCGCTCTCGGAAAGGCTGGTGAGGCTTTTGTCGTTGATCTTGAGCGGCGTAACCTGACTCAAGCCAACCGCCCCGACCTGGCCCGGAGAGTCCGATGGATTGCCGCTGAAGATGGAGACGGTGCGGGCTACGATGTTTTGTCATTCAACCCTACCGGTCGTGAACGCTTAATCGAGGTTAAAACCACGAACGGGGCCGCTCGCACGCCATTTTTTCTGAGCCGCAACGAGTGTGCCCTAGCGAACGAACGTCCTGCGGACTGGGAGATTTATCGAGTTCACCTGTACGCCAGCAGTCCTCGCATTTTTAATATTGTACCGCCCCTGGAAAATTCGGTCAGGCTCAAAACAGAGACGTGGCGGGCGTCGTTTTGACGGATCAGATGCGAGCCCGCAATAGGAGAACCGGCTTGCTATTGGAGTCAGCGCAGAGTTCTATTAAGAATTGTGCGCGCGACCAATAAGCTTCCCATGATCTTTGTAGGTCTTCTTGCCCGCGAAACAATAAGAACTAAACCTGTGTATTAACCGTCGCCGCCGGTATTGTGGGAACGCTTCAAGGAGAAAATCCGTTTTTGCAAAATGCAGTCAGTTGCCTAGTGAATCGGCAATTCTCCCGCTGGCGGGCAATTTGCTGGTCTCAAAACCTGCCCGGATGGGGTTGCAGAGCCTTATCATGGGATTACATTTATCGCGTGCGTAGCGCCAACTCCGCCTACCAAATGGCGTACTTCCTCTCTCTCTCGCACTTTCGACTTTTCTTTAGGACAGACGTCTCTCAGAAATAGCGAACCGTGTCATCCCGAAACGTCTCAAGCCAACCGCAGAACTCAAGCACCAAGCGGATCGCCAACTGAAGTCGCTCGTGATCGATTCGGACGCGGCCGCCAGGCACACCGTACCAAAGGTCGTCAGTGAACAAGCTATTTGGAAACCGTTCTGCATGGTCAGCGGACATCGGGACGTTCAGAGAAAGCACGTCGACGTTGTGAATCAGGTCGTCGCGAGTGAGGTTCAACTGCTCCAGCTCCCCGATCTTAACCGGACCGGAGTTCCAGTCGACTCCCAAAGCCTTCAGAAACAGCAGCCGATAACGCTCGAACCAACTTTTGCCTCCCGTCGACCGCAACTCCCGGTCCAGGGCGCTCGAATCGGCAGTCACATCCACCGGCCCGAGGTAAGATTTCAGGTAGGCCTTCAAGGAAGCGTGCACCATGCAGAAACACCAATGACCGATGACCATCATCGCATCATCGGCTTCCTGCCATTCCTCAAGGAATGCGGGCTCGTCAGCGTATTCAGGATCGCGCAGATCAACGTACGGCTCCTCATGGGCCTCGATCTTGCATTTCCGGTCCTCGTAAGGCTGAACGGTGGAGTTATACAATTCGTCGACGAACGACAGACGAGTCCGGAGAAAATACAGTAAATCCACAACCGACTCTCCTTCTTCATGCAAGTTATGCCGGTAGCGAACTCAATCCCCGAAATGTTGCGTGAGAATATTCCAAGAACCGAAATCGGTCCGCGTGCTTCCATCCGGTTGTTTGACCCCGGACGCCACTTGCACGTGCTGATTGGGATCGATAATCGCTACAGGTACTGCGAACTGATAATTGGGCTTCCAGCCAGGATGAACGACCTTTCCGATGGGTTCTTGCGGCACCCCCACTGCAAGAGCCGTTTCGACAAATTCTGGGTCCTCATATCGGAACACGACGGGATCTAGATCAGGATTTTTCTTAATCCACTGAGGCCCGTGCTTAATCGTAATCCTCGAACGAAGAACACCATTCACTCGCGTTATCTCCCAATTCTCCTCAAATACGCCGTCACGACAGCTTATCGAAACGCTATAGTGTTGAGCATTCGGATTAAGAGGGTTCCAGAGGAAGTGTCCAGCTGATCCTTCGCGACTGGCTTCGGCGATGTGAAAAGAACGTTGTGACTCACCTGCCAGATTGGGTGGCGGATACGGAATGTTCGGATGAGCGACTAACCATTGGTGTTCTATGTTTTTGCGATCCTGATCGAAGAACCCGATGTCACAATTGTGAGCAGAATTAGGCCCAAAATGCGTATACTTCATCACCCAAGTTGTCGAGGCATTGTCACCCAAAGGTGCGCCAAACACAAAAACAAAACTGGGCTTTGAAGAAACAGTCGCCGCAGCTGGAGAAATGACACTTCGTACCTGTCGTAACTCGGAGAAAAACTGACCATCTCCAGAATCCTCATTTCTAGCTACTATTGCATATACAATAAACACTCCGCCAAGCATGCCAATGACCGCAGCAGCGATGTGGCTCAAAAACACCGATAGGACAGCCGCTAAAGTCAAACCCACGCTCAAGGCGATGGCAGATTTGGACAAAAATATACTCCCGTCGAGTGAAACGAGCAGTGTACAGACTGACAGCCGAGCTCTGCAATCTGCTGATCCCACGAAATGGAACCGCTCCCAGCTTTCGGTGGGGCTCTGTTTTCGCGCAGCAGCTCGCAGATCGCAAATACCACGTTTGGTACGTTCCCCCAAAATCCGTCAAGTGGAAAGTAAGGCGAAGCCCTCCGTTTATTCTACAGCCGAGCCCTCGGTCAAGGAATCCGTTCTAGCTACAGTTGCAGACGCCCCTCCGGACCGAATTCTGAATACCGACATGCGACACTAAGCCTCGCAAGAGAGATACCACAGGAGGGCCGCATGAAGACACTATTCGAGTTATACGAAGAAGCCGAAGAGCGCCAATCAGCTGAAGAATTGCACGCCGAACTAGACGCGGAGTTTGCCCGGCGCTGCAATCGCAATGAGAACGCCGACACAAAGCGATAACGTGCTCACCGTATCCACCATCGATCACGCCGCAAGCTCGCACGACTTTTGGGTCCACGGTGGTTTCGTGGACCTAGAGGCCGGCGAGTTGATTGAGTTGGATTCTGGCTGTGATATGCTCACGGACGCGACGGCAAGGACGCGACGGAGAGGCTATAAAGTCATGTCGCGTCGTTGTCAGAGTGGGACCATGGTAAAGATGGGAAATATGTGGCGTGTTCGAGTTCGAGTTGACGTTCCGGGGGGCAGGCGACCCTTGAGGTCGTTCTCTATTTGTCCAGTCTCCGGGCCGGGCAGTTTGAGCACGGCACAACGCGAAGCAAAGCGATGGGAAATTGTTTCGCGGTACAACTCGCAGGACTACCTCAGGAAGATTGCGGCCCAGCAAGGAACCGGCACGACTTTCAGAGCGCAGTCAATGTTGTGGATGTCAAACTGCCGGGGCCGGAAGCGCAAGCCAATAAAGGATGCGACTCTAACCAACTGGCAGAGTTATCTCGACAACCACATCCTGCCAGTCATTGGCAACCAGCCGATCGCCGAAGTGAACAGTACTTCGATGAGAAATCTGGTTGAGGTTTTGGTTGGGAAAAGACTATCCCCGCAGTCGATCAAACACATTTGCTTGCCCGTCAAGAAAGTGAAGGCAAGTGTGGTGGACGCGAACGGGGATGAACTCTACCCGATCAAATGGAACAAAATGTACATCGACGCTCCGGTGATTGACCCACGGAAGCAAAACACTCCCTCGCTAGTCGGTGAAGAGGTGACGAAGATCGTTGCGGCGCTAGAGGACGGAATGCAAATGGCTCATATCCTTTTTGCAGCTACGGGGCTTCGGGCGGGTGAGTTGTTCGGGCTTGATGTTCGTCACTTCGACGGTTACAGCGTCAAGGTGGAACAGTCAGTGTGGCAGGGTAAAGTTCAAGCGCCCAAGACGCAGAACTCCTACCGCACTGTTGACCTCCACCCGGACGTGGCGGCGATGCTGTCCGCTTTCATTGGCGACCGCAAGGACGGATTCATCTTCCGTACCAGCACAGGGAAGCCGCTTGGCCAAAGCAATATCTTGCGCCGAAGTTTGCACCCTGTTCTGGAAATACTCAGGATCAAACCTTGTGGATTTCATGCTCTCCGCCGATTCCGCAATACCTATCTGCGGAATTACACATCCTGCCCGAATGGGCTTCGTAATTTCTGGCTCGGATGGAGCGGCAAGGACATGAGCGACCATTACGACAAAATCCGCGAAGATACGGATTACCGCCGTAATGTCGCTAAGAGCGTGGGCATCGGATTCGACCTTCCGAAGTCTACAAGTGTTCCAAAAGGTCGAAATGTTCCAAAATCTAAAAAGGAAAGGGAGCTTGTAAGAACATGAGGAACAAGAAGTAAGTGGCGCGCCCGGAGAGATTCGAACTCCCGACCCTCTGCTTCGAAGTTTTGGGGTTCGAAAATCTAAATGCCTTATCGTCCGTTGCCTACGTGCGAAAGCTATTCTGAAACCTGTCCTCAGTTGGGCTATATGGGCTACAGCCGAAGCCGTAGTTTATATTGACGGCGGGCCGTAAAGGACGATATTAGAACTTTGCTTGGCGGATTTGGCGCAAGCTTGGTGAAGGTTGAGTTCCTCGGCGGATTTAATCCGTAGCGTGGCCTGACCGATTTCACTTCTCAGATCTTCAAACTTTCGCGGTAGTCGAGCGCAATAAGACGATCATTCACCATTTGCCAATCTTCTCGTCATCGACCATTACGACTCGGCACGGGTCTTCTGCTTTGGCGAAACCTGTGCAGTATGCCCAGGCTTTCAGCCTTGCATATTCGGCAGTTGCCTGTGAACCACTCAGGCCTGCGTGCCCGGCGTCAGAGACAGCGATGGCCTTGTGGCCTACGAGTGTTCCATATTCTGCCAACTTGGAGATGAGAATATGCTGGGCTGGAGGTGTGAGAGGTCCCTGTAGCGACGCGTCGATTAGGGAATTAAATTTAGCGCGAGAGTATATCCAAGTACCGATAGTAAGGCACATTATTCCCAACGTGATCGCCACTACCTTAAACGCTCTGTCAATGATAATTACTCGATTGGAGATGGGCACTGTTCCTAGGACACCGACCAATATTAAGAACATGCCGAATAGCATCAGCCAAGCTTGCGGTTGAAGCCCCAGTACTGCTTTTAGAAAGTCCACCATTTCAGCATCTCCAGGAATCAAGCTAGTTCTTGATTTCGTGTTTTGGCAAATGCCGGAGCATATTGGGACCGCATAATAAGGCCTTGATATTAGCATATCAAGGTAGTACCAAAATCAGGCTGAGCACTTTCCCAACCATTGCAGCTAACGCGTGAACTCAACAAGCAAGCTTTGTCGTAAGTCCGGTCGGACTCACACGCGCAAATCAGTTCGAAACGAGCTAAAGGGTATTGACAGAAATCATTGAAAATAAGCCGTAGGCAGAAGTGGTGTGCCGGGAGAGATTCGAACTCGCGGCCTTCTGATCCATACTTAGAGGAGTCAGACTCGTAAGCTGTGGCTTGTCTCGCCCTTAGAAAAACTCATAACCGCAAGAATTTGTTTTCCAAGACAGGTCTTGTTCCTCCAATGTTCCCAAGTTTGACCCGCTGGCTGACCTTCAAGTCGCTTCATGCATACATGCGCTCTATAGCGAAAACCAGAGACGCGGACTTTCTTCTGTCGAACCGAGTGGTGCGCAATCGTCCCACTAATTTGGCGGCCTCAATCTAATGCGCACATGCCCGCCGAGGAGTCGCTCATGGACCTGCCCTCTTCCAAGCGTAAGGTCTAAACCTTCATAGACGACCTGCCACACAAGAATCGCTTTCACAATAGCATGCGGTGTGGTCTAGCTTTATGCTGCCCAACCTGCTGCGCGTGGATACCGACGTCGCCAAGAAAAAAGACGAGGCTGCGCTCGCGTACCGTCACCACGTCCTTGAGGTCGCTAGCAAGGCCCCCATGAGTCCGCCGTGGTGGACGTTCTGGATGGAGTTCACCTAAGGCTCTGTGCCTAGCTCAACTACCTCGGCGTTCTCGATGAGAATTTGTCGCCAGACTTCGATCAATGATTGCTCGAAGGAAATGGCCATCTGACAGGCTCGCAATATCTTAGCTGTTCGGCGGTGTTAGTCCTTAACTCTTGCCGATGACCCCAAAGGCATCTGCTCTGCAGAAAAGTTTGTCAGGTAATGTTTACAATAAATACCACATTAGTTTATATTCTGCGATACTTCCTAGGTGGGATCAAATCTGACCGGCTATTCCAATGAGGATTCAAATCAATGAGACAAACGCTGAGGTCAATAACAGCAGTGCTGTTCGTCGTTTTGTATTTTGTGTGCACGGCTGCATGGTCACAAGACCCTGCGGTGACTGGAGAAGACGATAAATCTAATATTACATGTAGAGACTCAGAACATGCCTGGAGGATTTGTAATTTTGAAATACGGGGCCTTGAGCCTCCTCTTTACAAAAGGTTCGGACGAGGGTTTGAATATAAATTTGAACGACAGGAACAACCAGCATTCGCTTCAGGATCAACGAGCTTAAATCCTGAGCACTACCTGAACCAGCACTCACTAACATTTCGATTCAGCGAACTATTTTCGACAACTGCCGACAGAGTAGGCATATTTAAACAAATAATTGAGGATAATCATGATCGCATTCCAAATCCCTCCGACAAATCCGGCCAGAAAGAATGGTGTGGAACGAAAATAATCAGTTGCCTTGTGAAAGGTTCGGGATGGTGGAAGCGGCCACTGGCCGGTCTCTCAGTAAGCGGCTCGATCGCCGAATGGCAAGCCATCCAACAGGGCGCCAGTGCGAACGAAAACTTCTTTCCACATTACGGTAAGGGCGCTGAAATTGATTTCGATCCCAAGGGTCTCTTTATCACGGCGAACGATTGGAAAAGCGTGGCTGACGCAGTAGGCAAGGTCGATCCGCAGGCCGCAGAACAACTTTCGGAGGCGCTGCAACCACGGCATTTCGTCCGAGTATTGGAAGAAATATTGATCCCGCAGTTTCAGTTCAAGAGAATCACGCAGTTCGATTTTGTAAAGACTTCGGGAGTACTCATTCCGAATCCGTTTCCAGAATCAGGTTTGAATAATTACAGTGTTACTTGGAACCTAAAGAACTGGATAGCGGACGGAGCGACCCGTCGCTCCCGCGATTCACTCGTTCACGCCTACGATGCGTATGAAGCGGCATTGAATCAAAAGAAACATGAAGCGCAAGAATCTGCAAAGATATGTATTACGATCTCCGGTCAATCGAGGAACTTTATCAACGTGCCCACGACATTCGCCTCGGAGTCTTGTCAAGCGCTCGCAAAATCGCTTAACGCCACGCAATATGCGCTGGGTTGTTCGTCAGCCAACAGTGTCCAGGGCGGATCGTCGTTGTATACGAGCAATGGGCAAAGTGTTGACGGCGAGCCGGTAACAAATCCCTGCAAATGGAATTAAGGATTTGACGCAGAAATATACTCCCAAACGCCATTCAGCGGACTATGAGATCAGCTTGATCGCCCAACTTACAGAATATAAAGACCTAAACAAGTGGTGCGCCCGGAGAGATTCGAACTCCCGATCCTCTGCTTCGAAGTCTTGGGATTTGAAAATCTAAATGCCTTATCGTCCGTTGCCTACGGGCAAAAACCATTCTGAAACCTGTCCTCAGTTGGCTACAGGGGCAACAACCGAAGCCGGTTTCTCTTTTTATGTTCACGGAGTATGGGAGAGATTCGAACTTCCAACTTTCTGGTTGGGGATAGACAATGAGTTTATTGAGGACCCGTTGATATTTGCGTCCCGAGAGTGGTTGACGGGATTCCGAAGGCTTCAAAAGACTCTACATAGACATCACTGGTCTTCGAGACTAGCCCCAACCCGATCTGACCTCGCCTAGGAAATGCGAGAGATGATGAAAACTCTGCTCTGACCGGCACAGCGAATTCTCCCACCGCATCGAATTGAAGCCTGTAAGAGTGTTGACCATTTTTATTAGCCATCTCTTGTACACGGAAATGATATTCGTGTTGATTTAGGAGAAGTCTCAGTGGAAGTAGTATGTTACCAACACGGGAGAATGTCCCATGTGCGCGATCGTTTTCGTATACAGACAAGCTCGGTGCCGACAGACCTAGACCAGTTGCATTTTTCAAGTTGGAGTCATCCGAATGAAAACCGACCACGATTCGAAACACATCGTCAAGTGAAACAACGAAACTAGAACCAATTCCAATAGGACCCTGAACGACCCGAACTTCGCACGGAAAAGGTACCTGCGTCCGATACCAAAGCAATGGGATACGATTGAGATCAGACCCACCCGGTTTCATTGTCAATACAAATTCTCCCTTATGAGAAGAGAGGTTGGGAACGACCATGAAAGGACCCGGAATAACCTGTTGGGTCTTGTGAGGTGGGACCTCATTCCACTTCGTTGGGAATCGCTGAGGGTCAAAGGAGTCTTGCTCGAATACCGTAAATCCGTAAGGTGCGCTGCGGGCTTGATTAGCCTTGTCGTTCCCATAGAATTCGGCCACAAGAGAGTACTCGGAAGGTGGCAGATTATCATTGTAGAAACGCATGGGGGCCGGGAACCGATATTCCTTTTCAAACCCGGCATCTTTCCCATCGACAGTGAATAGTGCGAGTTGGTTTTCTTTCGCTTCGATTCTGTTCTGATTGTACTTTTTGTCCACAACTTCAACGCTCAACAATATTTTTGATTGCGCAGGATAGAACTTAACGGGGTCACCGCTGACAATTACATCGACATCTGAGCGTCTTGAAAAGAAAGGAAAAGCCGCTCTTAGCTTTTCGATGCGCTCATTGACCAAACCCAAGAAGGTCAAGACTTGATAGACAAAAAATATTACCAATACCAATACACTCAGCCGATTGCCCATGAATCTTGCAAACCACTTGCCGAGAGTAGTCCCAAACGTCTTGGTGACAATTGTATTTGCGAGGTCCTTCAACATGTTTCTCTCTATCCACCTTGTTCGTGCATCGGTGTTTGAAATTACGGAAAGAAAATCGACACTTTCCGAATCTCCGTTGCAGCGGGGGCGTGCAAATGCCCACGGTTACTAAACACCCAAAATGCCACGTACGGATGCGTGTCAGCGGATCTAACTTCTGTGGGGTCCGAGTAGCTATAACTCGCAATCTCTTTCTCATCCGAATCAGTAATGCGAATCTTAAAATTGTTCAAATTGCGTTCGAGCTTGGCCTTATACAATCTCCCGGCCAGCAAATGGGGAATTGGCCAGCGCATTTCATGGTAACCATGACCTTTTCCAACGAAGTGCTTGAATCTTAATAAGTTATCTTTTCCATCGCCAATTATGAAAGCGGTTCTCTCATCGAAGGAAACACTGAGGTTAGGAGTAGTCGTTAAGGGTCTGAAATCGACGGACACTTCGGCACTATTCTGATAAGACTTGCCAAAAACAAGTGAAGTCTTTTCAATATCGATTGGCTTACAAATCAAGCCGAAGCTACCGCTCTCTGCTTTTGCGACCTCGATCCCTTGACTGTAGAACCAGAGTTGATCTTTGCTATCACTTGGGGCTGGAAAGGATCGAAAGTCATCTTCAAACACGAGATCAGCCACCTTGTTAATGGTCCGCTGCTCTCCCTGTGAATTCGTATACGAAAGCTCTAGTTGGAGCCTTCCGGGATAGAACTGAAAGTCGGGTTGAATTAGAAGTTGTCTGGCCGAATATTTCGCCTGACCACCTGATAGTTTTACGTCGCGCAAGATATCCTGAGTACTGTTTGTCAATTTAAGGGATGTCGGCAGAATAGGTGAATCGAAATTCGCGTAAAGAGTGAGCTTCAACGAATCAGAGTACCTCATGGTGGCATTGGTTGACGTAAGATCGATCCATTCGGGACGAACTTCGGTGAAAAGCGGCTTCTGATTCGGCTGGTAATACATCGGCTGGAAATACATATGAGAACCAATCGCGAAACGCACAATCAAAGTTGAGATTAACAGAAACACATTGAGTATCAGAAGCACCATTAAAAGGGATCGGGTCTTAGCGGTAAGGGTCATCTTAGTATCTGCCAACCGGGCGATCTCATGCCGCCCAATCCCTGCAAAGCAACTCAGCTTGCTCTAGCACGGTCTGCGTCGCCTTTTCCTGCTTGTCCGGCGGATAGCCATACTTCCGTAAAATCCGCTTAACCATCGTGCGAAGCTTGGCACGCACGCTTTCCTTGACGGTCCAATCAATCGACGTGTTCTTGCGAACCGTGTCCACCAACTCCCGCGCAATGATTCGCAGTGTTTCGTCGCCCAGAACCTTGACCGCGCTATCGTTTACTTCCAGAGCGTCATAAAAGGCCAATTCTTCGTCTGTAAAGCCTAGCTTTTCGCCCCGCTCGTTTGCCTCGCGCATGTCTTTCGCGAGGTCAATCAATTCTTGAATGATCTGAGCAGTTTCGATTGCGCGGCTCTGGTACTTGCGAATGGCTTCTTCGAGCATTTGGGAGAAAAGCCGCGATTGAACGAGGTTTCTTTTCGAGCGCGTCTTGATCTCGTCATTCAATAGCTTTTTCAGGACTTCCAGCGCCAGATTCCGTTGTTGCAGATGTTTGATCTCTGCCAGAAATTCATCTGAAAGAATCGAAATGTCGGGCTTTTTGAGTCCAGCCGCCGAAAAGATGTCAACAACCTGGTCCGAAGCTACCGCACGGGACACGATCTGGCGAACGGCTGAATCCAGCTCTTCCTGTGACCTTCCGCCGGTCGGTGTCGTTTTCACCAGCGCAGCCCGGACAGTCTGAAAGAATCCCACGTCATCGCGAATCGCAATTGCTTTCTCATGCGGGACCGAAAGTGCAAACGCCTTGGACAATTGCGTTACCGTGGCCATCAAACGGTCTTTGCCGTTTTCTTGCTTTAAGATGTGCTCCTGTGCGGGAGGAATGACCGCGTTACGTTGGAGGGCAGTTCCGGTCTTGAATCGAGAATAGTCAAAGCCGTGGAACATGCCAGAACACACTTCGAAAAGCTCCTGCATCTTGGCAACGGCTTCTTCCTGGTCAAAAACGGGCTTACCTTTTCCGCCGCTCTCCGTGTAGTCGGTTAGCGCCTTCTTTAACTGGTCAGCCAGGCCCAGATAATCCACGATCAGGCCGCCGGGCTTGTCTTTGAAGACGCGGTTCACGCGAGCGATGGCTTGCATCAAGCCGTGCCGCTGCATCGGCTTGTCTACATACATGGTGTGCATACAAGGCGCATCGAATCCGGTCAGCCACATATCCCGGACGATCACAAGTTTCAGTGGATCGTTAGCGTCTTTGAAGCGCTTGGCGAGAAACTCCCGGCGCGGCTTATTGCGAATGTGCGGTTGCCATTCCAGAATGTCGGATGCCGAACCAGTCATAACAATCTTTATCGCGCCCTTTTCGTCGTCCTCGGTATGCCATTCAGGGCGCAATTTCACAATGGCGCTGTAGAGGTCGACGCAAATCCGGCGGCTCATGCAGACGATCATTGCGTTGCCGTCCATCGCTTCCAGCCGCCGTGCGAAGTGCTCGACGATATCCTTGGAAATCAAGCCCATCCGCTTGGGCGTCCCAACCATTGCTTCCATACGCGCCCATTTGCTCTTGAGCTTTTCCTTCGTCGGAGCGTCCTCTTCTTCGGTGACTTCCTCAAACTCGGGGTCAATCTTCGGGCGTTCCTCTTGCTTCAGTTCCAGCTTGGCGAGGCGTCCTTCGTAGTAAATGCGGACCGTCGCGCCGTCATCGACGGCTCGCTGAATGTCGTAAACGTCGATGTAATCGCCAAAGACGGCGGGTGTGCTGCGGTCTCCTACCTCAAGCGGCGTCGCGGTAAAGCCGATAAACGAGGCGTTCGGAAGAGCATCACGCAGATGCCGGGCAAAGCCCTTGATGAAGTCATACTGACTGCGGTGAGCTTCGTCGGCGATCACTACGATATTGCGCCGACCAGATAGCAGGGGATATTGTTCGCCCTTGCCTTGGGGCAGAAATTTTTGAATCGTCGTGAAGATCACGCCACCGGATGAAACCTGCAAAAGCTCTTGCAGATGGTCGCGGCTTGCAGCCTGTTCGGGAGTCTGCCGGAGTAGCTCTTTACATGCGGCAAACGTCCCGAAAAGTTGATCGTCCAAGTCGTTGCGATCCGTCAGGATTACCAGCGTCGGATTGGACATTGCCGGATGCTGGACCATCTTCCCGGCATAGAAAACCATCGTCAGGCTCTTGCCGCTTCCTTGCGTATGCCACACCACGCCAACGCGCTTGTCTCCCTTCGGAGAAGCCGCCTCCAGCGTGCACTCCACAGCTTTGTTGACGGCGTGGAATTGGTGATAGCCCGCGATTTTCTTGTTTAGTGAGCTTCCGTCATCCTCAAACGCGACGAAATGGCGGATCAGGTCCAGGAATCGTTCTTGGTCGAAAATACCTCGAACCAGAACTTCAAGTTCGAGCGATCCCTTGGGAGCGATATCATCGCCCGCAATCGTGCGCCATGGCATGAACCGTTCCCACCCCGCCGTCAGCGTTCCTACACGCGCCTCGATGCCATCGGAAATTACCAGCACCTCGTTAAAGGGGAACAGGCTGGGAATATCCATCTTGTACGTCTGGAATTGTTGGTAGGCATCGCGAATCGTGGCGTTCTCATCCGCCAGATTCTTCAGCTCGAAGACACCCAAGGGAAAGCCGTTCACAAAAATCACTATATCCGGGCGTCGGTTATTCCTGTTCTCAATCACCGTGAACTGGTAGACGGCGAGCCAATCGTTTTCCTTGGGCCTGTCAAAATCGAACAGCTTCACCTGATCGTAGACGATTCGGCCATGTAATTTGTATTCGACGTGCACCCCATCGGTGAGATATCGATGAAACTGGCGATTGCTCTCTGTAAGGTTCGGTCCGGCTACGCTCTGCAATTTACGAATGGCATCTTCGATTGCTGCGGCGGGAATCCTGGAATTGATGCGTGCAAGCGCATTTTTCAAACGTGCGAGCAGCAATACATCCGAGAACTGCGCCCGCTCTTCGAGAAGTTCGCCCGGCGCGATGTCTGGGCCGTGAAGGACAGTGTAGCCCAACTCGGTTAAGAGTTCGAGCGCGGCGTCTTCAACGGTGGATTCGGTAAATCCGGCAATCGCCATTCATTCACCGCTTTTCTCTGGCGGGGCAGGAAGTATGTTAAATGAGCAGACTCCAAGTTCCCGAAGAGCCTGTATTAAAGCTTTCACTTCATCGGCACTAATAGATACTTTCCGTCCCACCTGAGAAAATGGGTCATTGGTCGAATTCATATACGCGTCATCGACGACGCCCATCTTATGGGCTAAGAGATGTCGCTTCTGAAAGCATCGACATGCTAGTTCCCATTCCCTCTCAGAGACAGTTTTGCCAAAATCAAAGTCAAAAATCGATTTGACGCGTTCGCGCGCTACACTCAAATTCTGGAACGAAAGTCTGTCTATCTTTGCGAGACTGCCCGACGCAATCGCGGCGATGCGGCACGTTTCCCGCCCAAATCCGTCAAAAGAAGAAACGGCGTTTTCGAGGGCATCTCCAATTAAGCGATCTGACTGCACGCGATCAAGCTGGGTAGCCCAGTCAAGTTCCTTAAGACATAAATCCAAATTCTTTTGGAGTATCTGAAGCGAATTGTGTGCGCCGCAATCCGGACAGAAAGCGAATACGCCATAAATCGCGTAGCGCAGTGTGCAACGATCACATACGATTTCGGTCTCTAAATTCTTTTCGCGGTAATAGTGGATAGGTTCTGGATTGCCTGATACTTTGAGACTTACACCAATTCCAAACATCCCTCGCGGTTTTATTTCGAATTCCAGTTCTTTCAAATCTCTTAGAAAAGCGCCGGTGGTTTCGTTGATTGCTACCGATGTCGCATATTCAAGCTGCTCCTTAGTAAAGAACTTGTCTGGGCTATCTGAGTTTCCACAATAGGGGCAGTGACATGGTAAGTTTTCACCCGTAAGGCCCGTCCCATTTTCAATTTTGAAGTACCCCTCGCACTCTTTTACAGGGCATTCTCTCCCAGTAAATCTATCCTCGTCGGGTGGAATGGATATGCTCATTCTATTTCCAAGCCTCTCAAGGTTATTTGACATCACTGACCACCACGTAAAGGTCAACCTTCTCTAGGCGTCCCAATGTCTCATTTTTCATAGGGCCTTTTCCAAAAACTTCTCTGCATCCTTCACTCGAATCTTGCCGGAAATTAGTTTGGGTAATAGCGCGTCACGAATGGAAGAGAGTGTACGAGATTCCTCCTTGTTGCTGTGTACGCGAGCCATTAAAGGAGTACACCAGGAATCAAAGGCCCGTACTGTCGCAGGGAAAGGCACCAAGACATCCGACATATATGCAATATTCCGGTTCAATCCAGGAACGGCGGAGTCAGCGCCTTGCGACGGGAGATCAAGACGCGAAAGACAATGGTAGAGGTATCGCACGCTCGACGGGGTGGCCTTCGGAACGACATAAAAAGTCGTATCGATGGGGAAAAAACTTGAATCAACCCAAGTGACGACCCCGGGGTTTCCCTTGCGACCCACAACTATTCCCGGACCTTGAACAAGTGCCTCATTGTGCCAGCCAATCTGTCCGTTGGAACCATAAACAGGTATGTTCCCTTCGTGGCGTTTCTCGGCTTTAAGTGCATTTCCATAAGCAAGCTCAATGACCTCTTCTAGCTTCAAACACTTCCAGCCTTTCGGAATCTTGCCAAGAGGCGAATCTTGGAAAGAATTGGGGAAGAGTGCGGAGGTCTCGGCATTCATTCCGAAGGGCTGGCGGCCTTCGGACTTGGTGCGGACAGGATCGAAGTCCACAAACCAGGATTTGAATATGGCGCGGGCCATCGCTTCTAGCGTCTCATTCATCCGCCGGTTCAGTTCGATCTTGTCGTCTAGGGTCCCCAAAATATGTGCGATTGCCCTCTGTTCGAAAAGTGGCGGCAATAGAATCGGGAAGTTCCGCAAGTACGCCAGGTTTGTTTTTGGTACGCCCGTAGCTTCAGAATCCTGAATGATCTTGTCCCGGCTGATTGGAGACGCCAAATAATAGAACGTGTAAACTGGTTCTGCCAACTCCCTGTCAACGGACAGCTTCATCTGGTTAGAGGATAGAAGGAACTTTGAATATTTGTGCGAGCGGGGTACTAAACCAATCTGACCGAGAGTTCCTTTTTTCGTAAACACTATGTCATCCGGTCCGCATAAGCTGCGCTCCAAACGACGAGCCATTTCTTCGGATACAAACACGAAGTCGTCATCCCGAAAACGCATTTCTCCAAGGGACAGGTTTGACCCCCTTATGACAGGGATACCCGAAGGGACATAGGAAGAAGCTGGAAGATTTGAACCGAATGGACCATCAACTAATCCCCGCCCTCCTTTCTGTGCGATTCCATCCAAGGTCGTCAGTTTCCAGCCCAAGGGCACCTTATCAATTGTCATTCAAGAGCCCCTGCAAGTTCTTCTTAATTTTTCGTTCGAGGTTGGCTGATTCTAGAAATTGTTCGCTTAGTTTAGCTGCTAGATGTCTAAATCTCTCTTCGAACGGTTCGTCGTCATCCTCAATTTCTTCCGCCCCAACGTAACGCCCTGGCGTCAAAATATGGCCGCGCGTCACAATTTCTTCCGTTGTGACATTCTTGCAGAAACCAGAGATGTCCTTGTACTTGCCAGAATCCTTCTCCCCGCGCCAAGAATGATAAGTGCTCGAAATGCGAAGGATATCCTCGCCAGACAAATCGCGATGAACCCTATCCACTAAATTCCCCATTTTACGGGCATCAATGAAAAGGGTTTGTCGTCGCCGATCACAAAACCTCCCGTTAGCCTTGTTACGAGAAGCTGTTGCATAACCTAATACAGGGTCTTGAAAAGAAGGTAGTTGAATTTTCTGAGATGAGAGATAAGGAGAAACAGCAGCGCCCAAGGAGGGCCGATGGCCCGATCGGGTGCGTTGCTGACCG
>Ga0265331_10001037_pt1 | contig 21675 bp, 22 predicted proteins | sample 41923metaG_FD_202088 | JGI IMG/M metagenome (GOLD analysis project Ga0265331, IMG submission 202088) | Rhizosphere microbial communities from Carex aquatilis grown in University of Washington, Seatle, WA, United States - 4-19-23 metaG | ecosystem: Host-associated > Plants > Roots > Rhizosphere... | reverse complement strand
GTGCGTCCGCCGCTTGACGTCGCGGCGGTCATCTCAGGATTTCTCCCTTTCCTTGATGATCAGATCGACGATGGCGTTGATCAGGCTCTTGACGTCCTTGGCCTCTTGCAGCGTGCCGTCCATCGGAATGTAGACGTTGAACTTTTCCTCGAGCGCCGTGAGGATCATGACGATGTCGACAGACTTGAGGTCCAAGCTCTCGATCGTCGCGTCGGGCGTGACCTTGGAGCGATCGATCATGCCTTCGGCGGCGACGACGTCGATGATCTCGTTGGCGAGTTTTTCTCTATCTTGAGGATTATCCGTCAAGTCTCTCTCCGTTTCGATAACGCCGGTCCCAAGGGGCCGGCGCCCGGTCTAAATTCCTGTTTTGGCGCGCTTTTTGCGCCGAACCGGAGCTCACTTCGGCGGAAGGGGGCTTTTGAGCCGGGCCGTCCATCGCCGCCGCCCCGTCGCGCCCCCAAATTCCAGACCTTTGGTTAAGCGGTTTGGCGGAGAAAATAAAGCCCGCGCCCCGCTGCATCCGGCCGCCCTTATCCTTCGAGACGCGCCCTACGGGCGCTCCTCAGGAAGAAGGGGCGCCGGCGGCCGTCAGGCGTCAGGCCGGGACCGCCGCCTTCTCGCTCTTTTGCAAATTCTTTTCGGTCTCGCCGATGTAGTCGCGAGTTAGCGGCAGCGCGTCCACTTTCTTCACGAGCTGAATCTGGAAAACGACCGTGATCCCGAGCCGGAAGGAGGCTTCGGAGATCGCGAGATAAAACTCCCACATGCGGCAGAAGCGCTCGTCCATGATCGCCTTCGCCTCGTCGCGCCGGGCGAGGAAGCGCTCGCGCCAATGGCGCAGCGTCTCGGCGTAATGAATGCGCAGGATCTCGACGTCCGAGATCATGAGACCGGCGCGCTCGATCGCCGGCACGATTTCCGAGAGGCTCGGGATATAGCCGCCTGGGAAAATATTCTTGACGACCCAGGCGTTGGTGGGAACGGGAACGCCGCTGTTGCCGATCGTGTGCAGCAGCGCCACGCCGTCGTCCTTGAGCAGCTCCGCGACGCGCTTGAAGAACTCGTCGTAATGCGGCTGGCCGACATGCTCGAACATGCCGACAGAGACGATGCGGTCGAAGCGCGACGCAATGTCGCGATAGTCGATGAGCTCGAACTTCGCCTTGTCCGCGAGGCCGGCCTTCTCGGCGCGTTGGCGCGCGATGGCGAGCTGCTCGCTCGCGAGCGTGATTCCGGTGACCTTGGCGCCCGCGCTCTCGGCCAGATAGAGCCCGAGGCCGCCCCAGCCGCAACCGATGTCGAGCACGCTTTGCCCCGGCTCTATCCCGAGTTTTGCGGCGATGTGGCGTTTCTTCGCGAGCTGCGCCTCTTCCAGGCTCTGGCCTTCGCGCTCGAAATAGGCGCAGGAATATTGCTTATCCGCATCGAGGAAGAGGTCGTAGATGCGGCCGTCGATGTCGTAATGGCTTTCGGCGTTCTTGCGCGACAGGGCCTGGGTGTTGCGTTGATAGAAGCGATGCGTGGCGGCGCGAAAGCGCTGGATCGCGAGCATCCATTGCGGCGGCTTGGCGAAATTGACGTTGCGCGTGCCGATCATCAGCGCGTCGTAGATCGAGCCCTTGGTCACGACGAGACGGCCGTCGGTGAAGAGGTCGCCGAAAGCGCTCTCGGGATCGAGGAGCAGCTTCAGCTCCGCCCCTGCGTCCGCGAAGCGCACGCCGACCGGCGTTCCCGTGCCGTCGCCGGCCCGAAATTTCTGGCCGGAGGCGGTCTCGACCTCCAGATCGCCGACCCGGATGAACTGGGTCAGGAATTTGCGCAGCAGTCCACCCATCGGCGCCGTGTCTCCCTCGCGGTTTCGATGGCGCCTCTATGCCGCGTTTTTGGGCGTGGGACAAATGCATGAGCGTCCCGCAATTGCCGCGATGTTCGCTGCAATGCCGGTTCACGGCCTTATCGCCGAAATTCTCCACGCTTCGCAGCAAGGCTGAGGTTCGCCGGGTCCGGGCGGGGCGGACGCAGCGCGGGCGGCATGCGGCGACGCGCGGGATTGGACATCGGCGCGGTTCGTGTCACAAGGCCCGCGGATCAGGCATAAATCCGGGCTGCAGGCATGACGTTTGACGATAAGGGCCTTGGCGGAAGCTTCCCGCCGGCCGGCGAGGACCAGTGGCGCAAGGCCGTCGATCGCGCGCTCAAGGGCGGCGCCTTCGAGAAGCTCATCGCGAAATCCTACGACGGCGGCAAGATCGAGCCGCTCTATCCGCCGGCCGCGGAGCCGGGGCCGCGCGCCCTGCGCAAGGCGGCGGGACGCTGGGCCGTGCTCGCGCGCGTCGATCTCGCCGACGCCGAGAAAGCCAACGCCCAGGCGCTCGAGGATCTCGAAGGCGGCGCCGAGGGGTTGCAACTCGTCTTCCGCGGCGCGCTCGGGGCCTATGGAACGGCGCTTTCCGGCGAGGACGACGCCGCGCTCGCGCAAATCTTCGACAAGGTGCGGATCGAATGGGGCCTTCCCATCGCGCTCGAATATTCGAGCCATGCGCCCCAAGCGGCCGAAGGCCTGGCGCGGCTCGTCGAGAGCCGCCACATCGACCCCTCGATCACGCAAGTCCTCTTCGGCCTCGATCCGCTGGGCGCCGCATTGCGCTTTGGCTTCGGAAACGAGACCTTCGCTTCGCAGGCGAAATCTTTTGGCGAAAGGGCGAAACGCTTCGCTTCGGCGGGCTACAAGCAGGGCGTCGTCGCCGCGGATGCGCGCCTCGTCCACGCCGCCGGCGGGACCGAGGCGCAGGAGCTGGGCTATGCGCTTTCGGCCGGCGTCGCCTATCTGCGCGCGCTGACCGACGCCGGTCTTGGCCTCGATGAGGCGCGCCGGCTGATCCTTTTCCGCTTGGCCGTCGACGCCGACGAGTTCGCGTCTGTGGCGAAGCTGCGCGCCTTGCGCCGCCTCTGGGCGAAGGTCGAGGAATCCTGCGGCCTTGCGCCCGAGCCCGCGCTGATCCACGCCGAGACCGCTTGGCGCATGATGAGCGCCAGCGACCCCTGGAGCAATCTGCTGCGCGTGACCGTCGCGGTGTTTTCCGCCGCCGTCGGCGGGGCGGAGGCCGTCGCGGCGCTCCCCTTCACCCAGGCGCTCGGCGCGCCGGACGCTTTCGCGCGTCGTCTCTCGCGGGACACGCAGCTCGTGCTGCAAGACGAGAGCTATCTGCATGTCGTGGACGATCCGACCGCCGGCGCCGGCGGCTTCGAGGCCATAACCGAGGCGCTCGCCGAGCGCGGCTGGGACGCCTTCCGCAAGATCGAGAGCGAGGGCGGCCTGCCCAAGGCGCTGGAAGCCGGGCGTTTCCAGGCCGAGCTCGTCGAGATCGCCAAGGGCCGCGCCGCCGCCGTCGCGCGCGCCAAGGAGAAGATCACCGGCTCCAACGAATTTCCCGACATCGCCGAGAAGCCGCTCTCGGTGGCCGCGCCCTTTGACGCCTGCGCGGGCGGCGAGGCGACGGCCGATCCGAAAACGCTTCTGCCCTCGCGGCTCTCGGAGCCCTTCGAGGCGCTGCGCCGCTGCTCCGACGCGCATCTCGCGCAGACCGGCGCTAGGCCGCGCGTGTTTTTGGCGACGCTCGGCCCGGTTGCGGCCTTCACGGCGCGGGCGAATTTTTCCAAGAATTTCTTCGAGGCCGGCGGCGTCGAGGCGGTCTTCGGCCCGACGACCGAGGATACGGCGGAAATCGCCGCAGCCTTCCGCGCGAGCGGCGCGAAACTGGCTTGTCTTTGCTCCACCGACGCGATTTACTGCGACGCAGCGAAGCCGGCCGCGCTCGCGCTGCGGGGCGCCGGCGCGACGCTCTATCTCGCGGGGCGGCCGGGGGATCTCGAAGCCGAGCTGCGTCAGGCGGGAGTGGAGAGATTCATCTTCGCGGGCTGCGACATGCTTCCGATGTTGCAGCGCGCGATCGAGGAGGCCACATGATTCCGCGCGTTCTTCTTGCTGCTTCGATCGCCGCTCTCATTCTTGCCGCCGCCGACCCGGCCCTGGCGCGGGGCTCGTCGCAGGGGGGCGACGGCTCGACGAGCGGCCGTAATGACGGGGTCTGGACCTTCAACTCCTCGACGACGGCCGGCAATTGCCCGCAGCTCGAGCCGCGCGACGTGACGATCCAGGGCGGCCATGTCGTCTCCGCCAATGGCGGGACCTCGCAGCCCTGGGGCTATGTCGAGGGGAACGGCACTTTCGTCGCGCGCTTCACCGACGCCAACGGCCATGTCTCGCGGGCGGTGGGCAAGCTCGCCGGCTCCAGCGGCAAGGGCGCCTGGTCGTCCGGCAGCGATTATTGCGGCGGCCGCTGGACGGCGTCTCGCAGCGGGCGATAGTCAGCACGAGCGGCTCAGTCCGGCCAGAAATCAGCGTCCATCGCCTGCTCGAAGCTCCAGAGACAGGTTGACGGCAGTCCCGCTTCCGAGAGACCCGTCTCGCTCGCGGCGAGGATGATCGCGTCGCCGTAGGCGTCGCTCATCGCTTCGTCGAGCTTCGATTTGAGGCTCGGATTGTCGCGCAGGAGGCGGCTCAGGTCGCGGCGCTGCACCTTGATCGTCGCCTGCCAGGAGCTTCCCCGCATCCCCGGTTGAACCCGCCATTTGAGCAAATGCAGGAGAAGGACGGTAAGGCGGCTGACAAGCTCGCGTTGTTCCGCCTTACCCATGCTCTCGATCTCCTCGGCGATATGCGCAATGTCGGCCTCGTTGAGCCGGCCCGCGCGCAGCAGCGCGGCCTGCTCGTTCGCCCAGGCGTAAAAATCCCTTTCGTAGGCGGCGGGCATCTATCTCCTCCTCGCAGCGCCGGCGTTCGCCATCGGCGCCAATGTGCGCTGCGTCGAGGCCGGCGGCAATGGCTAAAAGCCGGTTCTCGGCGACGCGACGTGACGCTCCAGGGCGGCCGTGTCGTCTCCGCCAACGGCGACGAGACCCGTGGACCCCGAGCTCGATGGCGTTCAACAGCAATTCCTCCGCGCCGAGCTGCGCGCCAAAGGACCGGCGCTCGATCGCGCCCAGTTCCTGCCTCGCTTCGCGATCCAGGCGACCGCCTCCCGAACCTGCCCGCCGATGAACGTGAAAGCGGCGCGCCTGCCCGTCCGCGCCTCGATCACAAATCCTCCTCCGCTTCCGCCTCCTTGCCGATGAGCAGCGCCATAGCCAAGGACACGGCGCCTGCGGCCATCAGATAGAAGGCGGGCGCGAGCGGATTGCCGGTGATCTTGATGAGGAAGACGGCGACCATCGGCACGGTGCCGCCGAAAATCGATTGAGAGAGATTATAGCCGATCGAGAGACCCGAGCAGCGCACATGCTTGGGGAAGGCCTCCACCAGAAAGGCGGGGCCCGCGCCATAACATGACATGAAGATCGCGAAAGCGAGCAGGCCTGCGAGGATCGCGAGCGGATGCGGCGTGTTGATGAACCAGAAGACAGGCCATGCGAAAAGCGCGAATCCCGCCGCGCCGATGATGAGCACGGGCTTCCTCCCGATGCGGTCCGAGAGCGCGCCGGCGAGCGGCGTGAGGAAGAGCATGGAGAAAAGCGCGAGGCTGTTTAGGGCCAGCGCCGTCGAGGAGCTGACGTGCTGATGCTCCTTGAGCCAAGTGGAGATGTAGACGAAGGAGAGATAGAAGCCCACGCCATTGCCGAGCGAGAAGCCGACGATCTTGAGGATCGTGCGCCAATGCGCGCGGAAGGCTTCGCCGATCGGCGATTTGCGGGCCGCCTCGGTCGCCAGGATTTCCTTGTCCGGCGGCAGACGGCGGCGGATGAGAAAGACCACGAGGCCGATCAGCAAGCCGCTGAAAAAAGCGAGGCGCCAGCCCCAGCGCGAGGCGTCCTGTTCCGGCAGGATTGCGAGCAGCGTCGCGCCGACCGCGGAACCGAGCAGCAGCCCACCGAGCGCCCCGAAGGGCGCGAAGCTGCCGACGAAACCGCGACGGCTCGGCTGCGCTTCCTCGACGAGCAGAACCATCGAGGTCGTATATTCGCCGCCGACCGCGAGGCCCTGCGCCAGCCGCAGCAGCACGAGAAGGATCGGCGCCGCGACGCCGATCTGCGCAAAGGTCGGCAGCAGCGCCATGAACAGCGTCGGTATGATCATCAGCACGACGGAGGAGACGACGGCGGCGCGCCGGCCGAGACGATCGCCGATATGGCCGAAGAGCAGACCGCCGAGCGGACGCGCGATAAATCCCACGGCGAAAACGCCGAAGGAGGCGAGCAGCGAGGTGGAGGCATCGCTGCTTGGAAAAAACTGCGAGCCGATGGCTGCGGCGAAAAAGCCATAGACGCCAAAGTCGTACCACTCCATCACATTGCCGGCGAGGCCCGCGATGACCGTGCGCCGCTCCGCCGCCCGCGTCTCCAGATTGACGCGATGCGCCGTGCGCAAAATCTCGCCGCCGATGAGATCCATGCGCGCAATCTGCGCGATGCGCGGCGTGACGCGCTTCAGCTCGCTCGGCGCGAGGATGCGCTCGAAAAGGAAGCAGGCGCTCGCGAGCGCCGTCAGCGCGACATCTTCGGGCGAGGGAAGATCGTCGTTATAGAGCAGCGCGAGAATCCGTCGCTTGGCCTCGGGGCGCTCCTGTCCCTCGACGATGGGGTAGCGGCGCTCCTTGAGCACCCAGAGGAATTCATGGTCGCTCTGGCGCAGCACGCCGCGCGCGCAAAGCGACGCGAGCGCCGCCCGGCGCAGGGCGGGGGCTTGTCGCGAGAGGCGCGAGATCCACTCCTGCGCGCTGAGCCGTTTGGGCTCGGTGGCGATCTCGGCTTGAACGCGATCCAGCGTCGCGTCGCCAGTCGGCGATGCGTTGACGGCGAACACGCCGTCGAGATCGGAATCGATGCGGTCTTGCAGCGCGAGGTCCATCAGCGCCGCGCCGGCGACGCCGCAGTTTAGATAAATCTCCGGCACGCTGTCGAACTCGCCGCCGCTGTCCTCGAGCGCGAGAAGCAGAAGCTCCTCGACGAGGCTGATGCGCGGCAGGGTTTTTGGAGGGTGCAAAGCTACGCTCACGCCATCTCCTTGAAATCTCGCGTCCGCTGGACGTCTGCCGGGGGCAGGGGCTAAAGCTATGGCCGCTTTGCGATCATAAGAGGCGGTCAGGCGAGCGTCACCGAGGAAATGACGATGGACCTCACGCATGACGTCTCAGACGGGCTGCTGGTCATTCGGCCGAAGGGCCGCATCGACAGCGACACGGCCGGGACTTTTGAGGCGCGCTGCGACGCTCTGATCGGCGCGGGACCGGCCCGGGTGATCGTCGACTTCGCCGATGTGGAATACATCAGCTCCGCGGGCCTGCGGGGGCTGCTCATCGCTGCGAAAACAGCCAAATCGCTCGGCGGCGCCCTGACGCTCTGCGGACTGAAGGGGGGCGTCGGAAAAGTGATGTCGGTGAGCGGCTTCGATACGCTGCTCGGCGCGCATGCTGGCGTCGCCGAGGCCGCCGCCGCGCTGCGCGGCTGAGCGCGCGCTCAGCCGATCAGAAAAAAGTAGCGCAGCAGGCCAAGCGCCTCGGTCGCGAGCGCCGCGAAGAGCGCGACGACGACCGGCGGCGCGCGCCAGGTTTCGAGCAGCAGCCAGCAGATCAAGGCGAGGCCGAAATCGCCGGGCGTGCGGACGGCGCTCGTGAACACGGGCGTATAGAGCGCCGCGCCCAGGAGGCCGACCACCACCGCGTTGACGCCTTTGAGCGTCGCCTGCGCCTGCGGCTCGCGGCGCAGCCGCTCCCAGAAGGGCAGCGCGGCGAAGAGCAGCAGGAAGGATGGCAGATAGATCGCGACGAGGCACAAAAGCCCGCCGCGCCATCCCGAAAGCGCGTCCTGCGCCACGGCGCCAAGGAAGGCCGCGAAGCTGAAGAGCGGTCCCGGCACGGCCTGCGCCGCGCCATAGCCTGAGAGAAACGCCTCCTTGCCGACGAAGCCGGTCTGCACGACCGCCTCCTGCAGCAGCGGCAGCACGACATGCCCGCCGCCGAAGACGAGAGCGCCGGTGCGATAGAAATTCGCAAAGAGCAGCGTCGTGCGGTCTCCGGTCACGCTGGCCGCGAAGGACGGCAGCACGAGCAGCAGCACGAACAGGACGAACGCGCCGATCGCGACGGGGCGCAAGACGAGCGGCGCGAGCCGTTCCGCCGGCTCAGGCTTCGTCTCCGCCGGGAGAAAACGCCAGCCGAGATAGCCGCCGAGAATAATGGCGGCGATCTGCCCCTGCGCCGAGGGAAAGACGAGAACCAGAATCGCCGCGGCGACAGCGAGCGTCGCGCGCTCCCGGTCGGGACAGAGCGTTTTCGCCATCGCCCAGACCGCCTGCGCGACCACGGCGACCGCTAGGATTTTCAGCCCGTGCAGAAAGGCCATTGTCTCGGGATGCGCGACGAGGCCGATCCCATAGGCGAAAGCGATCATGGCCAGCGCCGAGGGCGCCGTGAAGCCGATCCAGGCCGCGAGTCCGCCGAGATAACCCGCGCGCGTCATGCCGAGCGCGACGCCGAGCTCGCCGCTCGCCGGCCCTGGCAGAAACTGGCAAAGCGCGAGCAGGTCCGCGAAGGTCTCGGGATGCAACCATTTGCGCCGCTCGACGATCTCGGCGCGGAAGTAGCCGATATGCGCGATGGGTCCGCCGAAGCTCATGAGGCCGAGCCGCAGGAAGACGAGCAGAACCTCGGGCAGATGAGCGAGCCGGGGACGGTCGGATGTTTCGCTCGGAGCGGTCATGACGGACGGCGGGCGCTCAGGAGACGCGCCGGCTGGGCGCTGCGGCCGCCAGCCCGAAAGCGTCCCGCGCCATGCGCAGGCATTCTTCAAATCCGCCGAGATCGCGATAGCGTTCGCCCTCGGGAACCCTGCGCCTGACGATCGGGTGGCCGCCGGTGGCGAGCGAAGCGTCGATCATGAGATTGTCCGCATTGCCGTACTCCTCGACCTGCATGCCGTTTTGGTCGCGCCAAACGCCGTCGTCGAGCGCGAGAGGCATGGCCTCGCGCGTTCGCGTCAAAAGGTCCTCGCTCTCGTTGGAATAGCCGAAGACGGGCTTTCTAAGACCGATCATGAGGCCGAGTTCGAACACGGTTCCCGGGTCCGCGCTCACGCCACGGAAAGGCGTCAGATTGAAAAGGCCCGCGTCCGCGCGTCGGATCATCGCGAGATTGGCGCGGTAGACGAAGTGATCCTCGCGCGCGTTGATCGGAACGGAATCGATTTCCGTGTCGTAAGGGAAGAGGCCATCGAAGCCATGCTCTTCGCAGAGCGCTTTCTTGCTGTTCCCGACCGCGATCGCGTCCGGCAGGAACACATCCGGGCCGGCGAGGTAGATTGTTTTCTTCGACCGCATGACCACCGCTGTTCCCATAGAGCGAATCGACGCGAAAGTTGACGGGGCTATGAGACCAGAATTCGCTCGGTTATTTCAAGCTGGCGCAGCCTTATCGCGCGAGCGATGGAGATCATAGCGCGGCGCGAAGCAAGTTTGAAAACATTCAATCTCTCGGGGGAGCCATGCTTTCCGCGATTCTGTAACGTTTCGTACATCGCCCATTGGCGCAGTTATTGCTCTCATGGCCAAGTAGTGGACAATTGACGCTTGAACAACGCGTCAGCAGAGAAGGTGAGGACATGGCGGATCCCAAGGTCACAGTCGAACAGCTGCCCAGCGGCAAATGGGCGTGTTTCCTCCATCTGCCGGGACAGGAGGCTCCGATCAATTTAGGAAAGGAGTTCAAGACCGAAGAGAAGGCGGAAAACTGGTTGAACGTCTCGGAAGCGGTGACGGCGATCGAGATGATGACCAGGAAGGCGACAGCCAGCCAAGCATAGCGTCCGTTGTTCAACGCGGCGGCCATTTACAAAGGGTCGCGCTTTTTCTGAAGCGCGACCCTTGTCGCGTCTTGGCTCGAGAGCGCATCGAAAACCAAGGCTTCGCGACGCTCCGCGGCCGGCCGCGAGATCGCTGCGAACTTGTTTCCAAGAGGTTGATTTTTGGAGGCCTCGGAGGGAATCGAACCCCCGTACAAGGATTTGCAGTCCTCTGCGTAGCCACTCCGCCACGAGGCCTTTAGAGCGCGCGTCATACAGGAGGGGCGGGGCAGGAGCAAGCATGCGGGAGGACGCCGCTTCGCTTCTTGTCGCGGCCGCGTCGGGACTTCCCCCGCAGCGCGATTTGCAGCACTCTGCGACGCCAAGGCCGGCCTGCGAGTCGGCTGCGCGCCGAGCCCTGAGGGAGGCTGCATGCCCATTCTGAAGCAAATCCTGGAATGGCAGGTCGAGCACCCCAACATCACCTGGATCGGCTGGGGCCTGATCTGGGCCGGCGTGCTGGGCCTGTTCTTCTGGCCGCAGTGCTGAGCAATTCACCCACGCCCGCGTCCTCATTCTGAGGAGCCCGCGAAGCGGGCGTCTCGAAGGATGATCCGTCGCACAGTCTTGAACGTCCTTCGAGACGCGCCCTGCGGGCGCTCCTCAGGACGAGGGTGCGGAGAAGGCCGGCCGCCTCAGGGCTTCGCCTTTGCGTCTGCCGAGCCGTTGACGGCGCCGCCCTTCCTCCCTTATAAGCGCGGCATCGAAGGGCTCGAGCCTCGCGCGCGGGCCTTTTTTACGTTTCCCGTTCGAGGGTCCAGGCGCGGCGCTTTGCGCCCCGGGACCTGCGGGCGTCTCGAAAGGAAAGAACATGTCGCGACGTTGCGAACTGACCGGCAAGGGCGTCCAGTCCGGCAATCTCGTCAGCCACTCGAACCGCAAGACGCGCACTCGCTTCCTGCCCAATCTCGTCAATGTGACGCTCGTCTCGGACGCGCTCGCGCGCGCGGTGCGCCTGCGCATCTCCGCGGCGGCGCTGCGCTCGGTCGAGCATCGCGGCGGGCTCGACGCCTTTCTCGCCAAGGCGCGCGAGGAAGAGCTTTCGCAGAACGCCCGCGAGCTGAAGCGTCAGATCGCCAAGAAGCTCAGCGAAGCGGCTGCGGCCTAGGGGCGCGCGGCGCCCTCGACGCAAGAGTTTCTGATTGCGCTGAATCTGAAGCCGCGCGTTTCGCGCGGCTTTTCCTATTGGCGCGGGATGAACGGTGGGTGCGCCATCCAAAAGGCGGCGGCGCCCGCGCTCATCACGACCCTCACGCCTTCGGGCCGCCCTTCGTCACCCCAACTTTCGCGGGACGAAGCACGCGCTCGCCGATCATGTAGCCGGGCTCGATCCATTGCGCGACCGTGCCGGCCGGGCGGCTTTCGTCGGGAATCTCGAACAGCGCTTCGTGCTTGTTGGGATCGAAGCGACTATCTCCCTCTTCCATCTTCTTCACGCCGAAACGCGAGAGACGCGAGAGAAAATCGCGCTCGGTCAGCTCCACGCCTTCGAGCAGCGCCGCGACATGCGGCTCGAGCTCTTCCCTGGCCTTCACGGGAAAGGCCGCGATCGCGCGGCGCAGATTGTCGGCGAGCGCGAGGCTCTCCCGCGCGAAGCTGGCGACGCCGTAAAGTCTTGCATCCGCCACCTCCTTCTCGGTGCGGCGGCGCAGATTCTCCATTTCCGCGAGCGTGCGCAGCAGGCGGTCCTTCGCCTCGGCGAGCTCGGCGCGCAGCGTCTCGAGCTGCGCAGCGGGATCGACGGGCGTCGCCTCTTGCGCGTTGTCTTGCTGCGGAAGGTTCTCGCCGTTCTCGTCATTCATCTTGAAAGGTTCCCGTTCATTGCCGCACCCGATATCAGGGCTGAAGCCATAAAAATCAAGACGCAGGGGCGGAACCTGAGCGTTGCGGCGAGGTCCCGCGGGCCGCTCGCTTGTCGGCCGGCGCGGCGAAGGCGTCGATGAGATTGCGCCGGATCGTCGCCTGGCGCCATGGCGAGAGAATTTTGTCCCCCGTCAGATCCTTGACGTAGAAGGTGTCGACGGCCCGCTCGCCGAAGGTCGTCACCTGCGCCGAGACGATGTTGAGATTGAGCTTGGAGATCGCATTCGTGAGCTCGAAGAGCAGCCCCTCGCGGTCCAGCCCCGACGCTTCGATCACCGTGCAATCGGCGGAGAGCGAATTGTCGATCAGCACCTCAGGGGCGATGGAGAAGGCGGAAGCTGGCGAGGCTTGACCGGAGCGCGCGTGGATCGCTTCCGAGATCACGATCTCGCCGCGCAGCGCCTTGTTGAGGAAGTGGGCGATGCGCCCGCCCCGACGCATCTCGTCCTCGTCGAAGTCGAAGGTGCGTGAGCAGAGGATCGTGTCGAGCGCCAGCCCGTCCGCCGTCGTGAAGATATGCGCGTCGACGATATTCGCGCCGCTGGCCGCGCAGGCGCCCGCGATGGTCGACAACAGGCGCCGATGGTCCTGCGCGATGACGGTCAGCTCGACCGCGCCGCGCGCCCTGTCGAGGGCGACGGCGACGACAAGCGGGGGCCGATCCTCGGGGAGCTCGTGCAGCAGCTCGGCGTGGCGCAGCTTGTGGGCAAGGTCCATTTTCAGCCAATAGGGCTGATAGTGGCGATAGGAGTAGGCGGCGAACTGCTCCTCGCTCCAATTGGGAAGGGCGGCGCGCAGCTCCGCCTTAGAGGCCGCCACGCGACTCTTGCGGTCGACCGCAGAGTGGCCGCCGCCGAGCACGACTTCCGTCTCCCAATAGAGCTGGCGCAACAGCTGCGCCTTCCAGGCGTCGAGGACGTTCGGACCGACCGCCGCGATGTCGCACAGGGTCAGAATGAACAGAAGCTTCAGGCGCTCGAGGCTCTGCACCACGCCGGCGAAGGTCTCGATCGTGCGCGGGTCGCTGATGTCGCGGTTTTGGGCGACGATCGACATGTGCAGATGATGCTCGACGAGCCAGGCGACGGTCTGAGTCTCGCCCGGCGCGAAGCCGAGCCGCGGGCACAGTGCGAGCGCCACCTCGCGTCCGGCTTTGGAGTGATCCTCCTTGCGGCCTTTGGCGACGTCATGCAGCAGCAGGCCGAGATAGAGAACCTTGCGGTTGAGGATTTTCGGAAGAATCTCGGCGACGACCGCCTGGAACTCCGGGAGCCGTCCGGCTTCGAGATCCGATAGCACGCCCACCGCGCGCAACAGATGCTCGTCGACCGTGTAATGATGATACATGTTGAACTGCATCATCGCGACGACGCGCCCGAAGTCTGGAATGAACCGGCCGAGCGCGCCCGTCTCGTTCATCTTGCGCAGCACGGGCTCGGTGAGGTTGCGCGAGAGCAGAAGCTCGAGAAACAGCCGGTTCGCTTCCGGATTGGCGCGCAGCTCCGCGTCGATCCGGCGCAGATTGCGGGTCACGCCGCGCAGCGCGTCGGGATGCAGCGGCAGCCCGAGCCGGTCGGCGAGCCAGAAGAGCCGGATGAGATTGACGGGATCCTTGGCGAAGGCGGAATCGCCTAATGTGTTGAGACGGCCGAAGTCGACCGTGAAATCTTCCGGCACATTGTCGACCTTGCGCCGACGCAGCGTGCCGAACATCCTGTCGAAGAACGGGCGCGGCTTCGCCTCTCGCGACTCCAGCGCTGCGCAGACGATGGCCGTGAGATCGCCGACGTCCTTGGCGACGAGAAAATAGTGCTTCATGAAGCGCTCGACGCGCGACAGGCCGGCGCGGTCGCGATAGCCGAGCCGATTGGCCAATCTCGGCTGCATCTCGAAGGAGAGCCGCTCCTCGGCGCGTCCCGTCGCGAAATGCAGATGGCAGCGCACGCTCCACAAGAATTCCTCGCAGCGCTCGAACAGGCTCATCTCGGCGCTCGTCAAGAGGCCGACTCCGACGAGATCGCGCGCCTCGCGCACGCGATAGACATATTTGGCGATCCAGAAGAGCGTGTTGAGATCGCGCAGACCGCCCTTGCCTTCCTTGACGTTGGGCTCGACGAGATAGCGCGAGGCGCCGGCGCGACTGACGCGGGTGTTGCGCTCTTCGAGCTTCGCGCCGACGAACTCGCGCGTCCCGGCGCGCAGGATCTCGCGTTCGAAGGTGGCGAGCAGCTCATCGAAAAGCTGCGCGTTGCCGTAGAGGAATCGCGCTTCGATCAGCGTCGTGCGGATCGTCATGTCCGTCTTCGAATGGCTCATGCATTCGGCGATGGAGCGCGAGGCGTGACCGACCTTCTGGCGCAGGTCCCATAGCACGTAGAGGATCGCCTCCACGACGCTCTCGCCCCAGGGCGTTTGCTTGCTGGGAAGCAGAAAGAGAAGGTCGATGTCGGACCCCGGCGCGAGCGCGCCGCGACCATAGCCGCCGACGGCGACGATCGTGAGCTGGTCTCCGCGAGCCGCATTGTCGGCGACATGCACGTAACGCGTCACGTAACGATAGACGGCGCGGATGAGCTCATCCTCGAGATCGGACAGGAATCTCGCGCAGGCGAGGCCCTTGCCGCCGGCTTCGAGCTCGCGCCGCGCGAGGTCGCGGCCGGCGTCCAGCGCCGTGCGAAACTCTTCGATGACGGCGGGGCGCGCCTCAGTCGGCGCAGGCGTCTCCGCGAAGATCGCCCCAATGCGCGCGTCGAGCTCTCTCCCGAGCGCCTTCAAGTCGACGGGCGCGCCGGGCGCATCGGACAAGGCGGCGAAGGGCGCGGGATGGCGTGCGTCCATCATCGACTAGCCCGCTGCTGGCCCCGACGCCGTTCGATGACGTCGATGATCGTTGTGGAGAGATCGGGGCCGCCGTGCCGGACGAGCGCCCGCAGTCCCGTCGGAGAGGTCACGTTGATCTCGGTCAGCCAGCCGTCGATGACGTCGATGCCGACGAACAGGAGACCGCGTTCGATGAGCGCCGGCTTGAGCCGCGCGCAGATCTCATTCTCGCGCGGCGTGAGCTCTGTCGCCGAGGCCATGCCGCCGCGCACCATGTTGGAGCGGATGTCGTCTTGCGCGGGCACGCGATTGATGGCGCCGAGCGCCTCGCCCTCGACGAGCAGGATGCGCTTGTCGCCCTGCACGACCGCCGGCAGGAAGCGCTGCACGACCCAGGGCTCGCGGAAAGTCGTGGCGAAGAGGTCGTAGAGCGAGCCGAAGTTCGGGTCGCGCGTCGCGACCTTGAAGACGCTCGCGCCGCCATGCCCGTAGAGCGGCTTCATCACGATCTCCCCGTGCCTCGCGCGAAAACGCTCGATCGCCGCCTTGTCGCGGGTGATGAGCGTCGGCGGCATGAGGTCGAGAAACTCGGTGACGAAGAGCTTTTCGGGAGCGTTGCGCACATGGGCGGGATCGTTGACGACGAGAACCCGCGAAGCGATGCGCTCGAGAAAATGCGTGGAGGTGATATAGGCGAGGTCGAAGGGCGGGTCCTGTCGCAAGAGCACGACGTCGACCTCCGCGAGATCGAGCTCGCGCGTCTCGCCGAGGCTGTAATAGGCCCCCGGCTCGTCGCGCACCGCGATCTCATGCGCGAAAGCCTTGGGCCGGCCGTCCTCGAGCGAGAGCCGATCGGGAGTGTAGAACCAGAGCCTGTGCCCGCGGCGCGCCGCCTCCAGCATCAGCGCAAAGGTCGAGTCGCCGGAAAAGTTGATCTTCTCCAAAGGGTCCATCTGGACCGCGATCTCGAGCATCCATGAGCCTCGCTTGTCGCGAATCGAGGATTTGTCCGCGCCCTTGTCCCGGAGGTAATGCTTTTTCGCCCGCGTGAGAAGCCTTCGAAGACGGCCATTTGGCCAGAGCGGAAAGCGGGCTTGCATGGGCGCCGAAAAAAGCGCCGGGAGGGGACCCTTGCTGGAAGCGCGCGAAAACCCTCGCCCAGGCGGCGAGCTCGATCTCATGGCGCGCCTGCTCCACCGCGATGGGCTGATGCTCGTCATCGACAAGCCGGCGGGCTGGCCGGTTCACCGGGGACCGAAGGGCGGGCCGAGCCTGGAGGATTATTTCGATCAGCTGCGCTTTGGCCTGCCGCGCGCGCCGGCGCTGGCGCATCGCCTCGATAAGGACACCTCGGGCTGCCTCGTTCTCGGGCGCCATCGCAAGGCGTTAGAAATTTTGGGCAAATTATTTAAGCACGGCGCGATCGAGAAGACCTATTGGGCCGTGGTCGAGGGCGGTCCCGCGGAGGAGAGCGGCGTGATCGACTTAGGCCTCTCGCGCCTCGACGCCCAGCGCGGCTGGTGGATGCAGACCGACCCCTTGGGCTTGCCCGCCCGCACGGACTGGCGCGTGCTCGGCCGGGGGAGCGGGAGCGGCGGCGCGCCGCTGACATGGATCGAGTTTCGGCCGCGCACCGGCCGCACGCATCAGCTGCGGGTTCACGCTGAGGCCATGGGCTGGCCCATTCTCGGCGATCCCATCTATGGCTCGGGCCGGGCCGCCGGGGCGCCGCCCCTGCATCTGCATGCGCGCGCCCTCGCCGTGCCGCTCAAGCATGGCAAGCCGCCGACCGAGGTTGCGGCGCCCGTTCCGGCGCATATGCGCGAGGCGCTCCAGGCATGCGGCGCGGCGCCCTCGGCCGGGTGAGAACAAGAAAAACCCAGCGCGGGCCTTAGGGGCCGCCGCCGGGCTTTTCACTCCGCCAGCCAGAAGGCTGCGGGCGCTACTTTAGATAACGAGAACCTTGGTGCCGATCTTCACGCGGCTGTAAAGATCGATCGCGTCGATGTCGCGCATTCTGATGCAGCCCGAGGACACGCCCTGGCCGATCTTCTCCGGCTCGTTGGTGCCGTGGATGCGATACATCGAGTCGCGGCCGTCCGGATAGTGCAGGTAAAGAGCGCGCGAGCCGAGCGGATTGTCGGGACCGCCGGGCAGGCCGCCCGCGTCCGCGGTCGGCTGCAGATGCGGCCAGCGCTGCAGCATGTCCTTGGGCGGCATCCAGCGCGGCCATTCCTGCATCGCGCCGACATAAGCGCGACCGGTCCAGCCCATCGAGTCCTTGCCGGTAGAGACGCCGTAACGAATCGCCTTGCCACCCGGCAGGATGTAGTAGAGGTAATGTGCATTGGAATCGACGACGATCGATCCGACCGGCTCGCTCGTGCGATAATCGACTTGGTAGCGTTCGAATTCCGAGGGAATCCCCGCTTTCGGCGCGAGAGCGAGAAACTCCGCGTCGCGACCCGAAACCCTCGGATCGGGCGTGCGCTGACCGGCCACGTTGCAGCCAGAAACGGAAGCGGCGCCAAGCGCCAGGAGGAACCATCTTCTTGTGGACATCGAGAAACTCCTTTGGGCCTCAGGAGAGCTTGACACTGTGGTTACCACAAACTTTCGGGTTTAGGAGCCAACCGAGAACAATATAAATTCTGTGTGTCTTCGGCGCCACAGTAGAGACGTAGGCAGGCAAGCATGGAGCAAAGCAAATGACGTGCGATCTCATTGGCTTGCGCCGCGTCAGCGAATAGGGACGAAGACTGTTGCGCACGCTTCTCGTCACGCATCCGAGCGCCGTCGAGCATGACATGGGACGCGGTCATCCCGAGCGCCCCGATCGCGTTCGCGCCATCGAGCAGGCGCTCGACGAGTCGAGCTTCGGCGAGCTGTTGCGAATCGAAGCTCCCAAAGCCGGTCGAGACGACGTGCTGCGCGTGCACAGCGAAGCCTATGTCGCGGCGCTCGAGAGCGCGTCGCCGAGCGAAGGCTTGATTGCGCTCGACTCTGACACCGCGATGAACTCGCGCACGCTCGAGGCCGCCTTCTTCGCGGCAGGCGGCGCCATCGAGGCCGTCGCGGCCGTCATCGAGAAGCGCGCGAGCAACGCTTTCGTCGTCGCGCGTCCTCCCGGCCATCACGCGGGCGTCTCGACTCCGATGGGCTTCTGCTTCCTCAACAATGTCGCGATCGCGGCGCGCAACGCGATCGCCCGCCATGGCGCGGAGCGCGTGGCCATCGTCGATTTCGACGTCCATCACGGGAATGGCACGCAGGAGATTTTCTGGGCCGATCCCAACGTGCTTTTCTGCTCCACGCATCAGGCGCCCTTTTATCCGGGGACGGGATGGCGCGAGGAGACGGGCGAGCACGGCACGATCGTCAATGCGCCGCTACGCGCGGGCGCCGACGGCGAGGTCTTTCTGGAGGCGCTGCGGGAAGTCGTGCTGCCCCGCGTAAAAGCCTTCAGGCCGGACCTGCTGTTGATCTCGGCGGGCTTCGACGCGCATCGGGACGATCCCCTCGGCGGCTTGCGGCTCGAGGAGCAGGATTATTTCGAGGCGACGCAGCGCCTGCTGGAAACGGCGGATAAATGCTGCGAGGGACGCGTGGTGTCCCTCCTCGAGGGCGGCTACGATCTCGCCGCGCTCGCGCGATCCGTCGCGGCGCATGTCGCCGCGCTGCAAGGCGCGTAAGCCGCGCCCCGCTTCAGTTCTCGCGGCCTCAGCCCTGGCGGGCCTTGAAGCGCTTCTGCACCTTGTTGATGATGAACACGCGGCCCTTGCGGCGCACGATCTGGTTCGCCCGATGGCGACCGCGCAGGGACTTCAGGGAGTTGCGGACCTTCATCGTTCTTTCCTCGGCAAATAGTTTTCATCGCCAGGAGAACGCCCAGCGCGTCGTTGCGGGAGCCTATGCCCTAAATCGAGGCTTCGATCAAGGCGCCGGGCGAAACGCTTCGGCGGTCGCGAAGGACCTCCGCCTTGTTTTCTCCCATCTTGGGGTCGAGACTGTGGCGAGATGGATTGCGCTGCGGCGCTCCGCGGCACGGAAAGCCAATGAAGAGAGCGAGCGCACTTCTGGTCCTGCTGCTCGTCGCGGGCTCGAACACGCCGGCGCTCGGCGCCGACGCCCCCGGCGCGCCGCTGGCTCTTCCGCCAAGCCCGGAGGTCCCGCCGCCCGAGGCCAGCCCCTGGAGCGGCCTTACGATCGGCAGCGAAGTCTTCGGGATTTCCGGCAAGGGCCTAAAATCGCATGTCGGCGGCGGGGGCTTCGCGGAATGGAGCCGCGAATATCGCGACGGCTCCTTCGTCGCCTTCTCTGGCGGCGCGGGCTTTTCTCCCGCCTATTTTCCGACCGGCGGCTGGGCGATGGGACCGGGCTGGGGGCCGGGTTGGGGGTCAGGCTGGGCGACGGGCTACGATTTTGCGACGGCGAGCGTCCGCGCCGGCCAGGACTTCGGGCGTTTGAGAACCTTCGTCCTGGGAGAGCTGGAGCTCGCGAAGCCCAGCGCAGGGCCGGCCGGCGCGCCGAACGCCATGGGATCGATCGACAATGTCTTCTCAGGCCCGTCGCGCCTGCGGGCGCGCGGCGCCGTCGGCGCCGGATTCGACTATGCGGTGACGGATCAGCTCACGATCAGCGGGGTGGTCTCGGCCTCGCTGGGTCGGGGGCCTTTTTTGCCGCCGACGCCCTGAGCGGCCCGGTCAGCGGCAGGCCCGATAGCGTTCCCAGCCCGCCGCGCGCAGCTTGCAGGCCGGGCATTCGCCGCAGCCGTAGCCCCAGTCGAATCTTTGGCCGCGCTCGCCGAGGTAGCAGGTGTGGCTCTCCTCGACGATGAGCGCGACGAGCGCTTCGCCGCCGAGCTCCTTCGCGAGACGCCAGGTTGCGGCCTTGTCGATGTGCATGAGGGGCGTGAGAATCTCGAAGGGCCGGTCGAGGCCGAGCGAAAGCGCTCGCTGTGTCGCCTGGATCGTCGCCTCCCGGCAGTCCGGATAGCCGGAATAGTCGGTCTCACACATGCCGCCGACGAGCGTCGAGATTTTGCGCCGATAGGCGAGCGCCGCCGCGAAGGCGAGAAAGAGAATGTTGCGGCCGGGCACGAAAGTGTTGGGGAGCCCGTCCGCGGAAAAAGCGATCTCCGCCTCACGCGTCAGCGCCGTCTCGGAAATTTCGCCGAGCGTCGGGATCGCCAGCGTGTGGTCTTCGCCCAGCCGCTCGCGCCATTGCGGCGAGAGCGCCGCCAGCCCCGCCCGCAGCCGCGAGCGCTGCGCAAGCTCGACGGCATGACGCTGGCCGTAGTCGAAGCCGATTGTCTCGACGCGCTCGAAGCGCGACAGCGCCAACGCGAGACAGACGGTCGAGTCCTGTCCGCCGGAAAAGAGCGTCAGGGCGGCGCCGTTCGGAGTATTCTTGCTGTCATCGGACATGCTGCTCGCCTTGCGACTCTCCGGCTGAGTTCGATCCTATAGTTCCGTTGCGGTATAAAGAAGCGGCTGAAGGAGAAACACCCATGCCCCTGGCCCGACAGTTCGAATCCCTCATCGAAAAAATCCAGGCGCTGCCGCAAGAGCGCATCGAGGAGGTCGAGGACTTCGTCGAATTCCTGCGGCTGCGCGAGGAGGAGCGCGCCCTCACGCGAGGCGCCGCCGCCGTCGGCGCGCCCGACTTTGCCGCCGTCTGGGACAATCCAGAGGACGAGGCCTACGATGCCCTTTGAGTTCGGGGATATTCTCCTCGTCCCCTTTCCCAGTGCAATCGGGTGAAGCGGCCTTTTGCCCCCACCTCATCCTGAGGAGCGCCCGCAGGGCGCGTCTCGAAGGATGAGCGCCCTCGCAATCGTCCAGCGTTTAGGCCCGACCATCCTTCGAGACGCCCGCTTCGCGGGCTCCTCAGGATGAGGAGGCGGGAGCACACGTCCACCTGATCGCGCTGACTCGCGAAAGCTGCGACCGCGCCGCCGCCCTCTCTATGCCGAAGCGGCGAAGCTCGGCCGCGCCAGCGGCTTCGCCTCGGTTTCCATTTGCAGCAGCGCGTCCATGACGCGCTGGGGCGGCAGCGCCATGATCGCCTCCGTGCCCTCGCGCAGCCTCGAGCGCAGCAAGAATCGTCCGCCGTGCAGCTCGATAAGCCCCTTCACGATCGGCAGGCCCAGGCCCGTGCCCTCTTCCGCATGCTTTTGTGCGAGCGAGCCGCGTCCAAAGGAGGACATGACCACCGCGATCTCATTTTCGGGAATGCCGGGGCCATTGTCCTTGACCGAGAGATATTGCCCGCCCGCGCTCGTCCAGCCGACCTTGATCGTGATCAAGCCGCCGCGCGGCGTGAATTTGATCGCATTGGTGAGGAGGTTGAGCACGATCTGGCGCATGGCCCGCTCGTCGGCCCAGATGCGCGGAAGATCGGGCTCGATGAGCTCCTTGAGCTCGAGGTCGCGCTTTTGCGCGCGGATCGCCAGCAGATGGCGGCAATCCTGCGCGATCGCGGCCAGCGAGAGGCTTTCCTCCTTGAGCTCGTAACGGCCGGCCTCGATGCGGGAAATATCGAGAATCTCGTTGATGAGGGTCAGAAGATGCTGACCGCTCGAATGGATGTCGCTCGCGTAATCCTTGTACGTCGGATTGGCGTGCGCGCCGAAAATCTCGTTCTTGAGCACTTCCGAAAAGCCGAGGACCGCGTTGAGCGGCGTGCGCAGCTCATGGCTCATCGTCGCGAGGAAGCGGGATTTGGCGAGACTGGCCTCCTCGGCCCGTCGTCTCGCCTCGTCCGAATTCGCCTTCGCTTGCTCGAGCTCCGCGATGAGCTCGCTTTTTTCGCAGCGATAGAGGACGCTCTCGAAGGAGACTTGATGGAATCGCCGCGCCAGCAGCACGAAGAAAAGCTGCGCCGCGCCGACGAAGGCGAAGGCGAGAGCCGCCGTCGAGCCGTCGCCGAGAAAGTGAAAGCCGACGATCCAGAGCGCCGCGCCGCAGATCGGGATCGAGGCCGCATAGGCCGCGAGCGGCATGGTGGCCGTGACGACGCAGTTGAAGGCGGAAACGAGCAGCAGCATCGCAATCGTGAAAACTTGCGCATTCGGGTCGTCGTAACCGGCGACGACCA
>Ga0265331_10001032_pt1 | contig 21703 bp, 18 predicted proteins | sample 41923metaG_FD_202088 | JGI IMG/M metagenome (GOLD analysis project Ga0265331, IMG submission 202088) | Rhizosphere microbial communities from Carex aquatilis grown in University of Washington, Seatle, WA, United States - 4-19-23 metaG | ecosystem: Host-associated > Plants > Roots > Rhizosphere... | reverse complement strand
AGCAGGTGAAACGACCTGCGAGCGCCGACCTTGCCCTGGAGATTGTGAGCGCGGAAGAGTTCCAAGCCAAGGATGGGGCAACCCGGTTCAATTATCTCCTCGCGCAACTGAAAGCGGCACGAAAGAGCCCCCGAAAAGCGGCGCGAAAGGAGATAGAGCCAGCGTCATGGGCACCCGAAGACAAGACAGTCGCCGCAAGCTTCCGCAGCACTGGAAACAGTTTCAGCCTCTCGCTCAAATCGAAGAATGCGAGTGAGTTCGGCCGATTTATTTCGTCCAACCTTGATTCGCTCTATCGCGCGTTCAAGGAGGCGAAGTTTAGCAACGAAACAGGAGACTGAAACGCAAAAGAAAAAAGCCCCCGAACGTCGCCGCCCGGAAGCCTTTCTCTGATCTAAGCAGTCTGAGAATCACACTTCCGCGAATCACTGTCAAGAGTTTTGGCGCCGTTTTGGCGAGCGGATTTCTTTTGCCTGAACGAGGCAAAGGATCATGCAGACACAACCAACGACGCCCTTTGGGCGGCGGCCGCTATCGCTCGCCATGGTGGCGAGCCAGGCGGCGACGGAGAATTTCGCCGCAAGACCAGGCGCATCCGAAACCGTCGTGCACAAGTGGCGACTGTATCGCGCGCTGACCGAGGCGAAGGAGCCGCTTGGCGTCACCGACCGCGCGCTATCGGTGCTGCACGCGCTGCTCTCCTTCCATCAGGAGACGGCGCTGACTTTGCCAGCCACCGACTCCAAGGCGGCCGAAAATGATTCGTCCGGGCACGGCATCGTCGTGTTCCCTTCGAATCGAGAACTTGCGATCCGCGCCCATGGCATGGCGCCGGCGACGCTGCGACGGCACTTGGCCTGCCTCGTCGACGCCGGGCTGATCATCCGGCGCGACTCTCCGAACGGCAAGCGCTTCGCCAGGAGAGGGCAGGGGGGCTCGATCGAGGACGCCTTCGGTTTCGACCTCATGCCGCTCGTCGCGCGCGCCACAGAGATCGAAAATCTCGCCGAGGAGGTGCGGGCCGAGAACCGCGCAATGGCGCTGCTGCGTGAAAAGATCACGCTGACGCGGCGCGACATCGCCAAGATGATCGCGACCGGCATGGAGGAGGGCGTTCCCGGCGACTGGGAAGGCTTTCACCTGCGCTATGCGACGCTCTCCGGCCGCTACGCGCGCAATCTTTCGCGGGCTGATCTGGAGGCTTTGGCGGGTGAATTGGCCACTCTTGCGGCCGAAATCCGCAAGCTGCTGGAGAATCACGTAGAACCCAAAAATATGAGCGGCAATGAGTCCCAAAGTGAGCGCCACATACAGAATCAAACTACAAATATATTTGAACTTGGACCTAGCCTTCGAGAAGGCAGGGGCGAACCGTCCGGGCTCGACGACCAAAACCCCGGGGCTCCATCGGCGCCAGAGCCCGAGATCTTGGGAACGGGGGACGAGAGGCCTGAGCAAAAGTCCGCAACGCCGCGGACCTATCCGCTGGGAATGGTGCTGGAGGCCTGTCCCGATATCCTCGACTTCGCTTCGGGCGGAATCTCGTCGTGGCGCGATCTTGCGACGACCGCTGCGGTGGTTCGAAAGGCGATCGGCGTTTCGCCCGACGCCTGGGCGCAGGCGCTGGAAGTCTTGGGCGAGCACGACACGTCGATCGTCATCGCCGCGATCCTGCAGCGCGGGGAGGAAATCAAATCCGCCGGCGGCTATCTGCGCGTCTTGACCGCCAAGGCGAGGGCAGGGGAGTTTTCGCTCGGTCCCGTGTTGATGGCGCTTTTGCGCGGCAAGGCGGCGAAGGCCGCGCGCGAGCGCAAGAGGGCAGGGTAAGAGGCATGCCTTGGGAAACGGTGCAGGCTGAAAGCGCGGGGCGAGGAATTGCGAACTCGAAGGATGGTGATCTATCCTGACGAGGTTGCGGCGGAGTTGAGAATGACTGGGCGGAACAAGAACGGGGGCGTCGTGACGCGGGCCTTTTTGCGGGAGGCAATTTATCGCAATTGTACTGGGCTTTCGCGCCGACAGGCCGACGAAATTCTGGAGGCGACTTTTGCGGAGATTTGCGACGCGCTCGCTCGCGGCGAAACGGTGAAGCTGCGCTCCTTTGGAGCCTTCAGCGTCCGCTGCAAACGAGCGCGCGTCGGGCGTAACCCGAAGACGGGGATCGAGGCGCCGATAACGGCGCGTCGGGTTTTGACCTTCTCGGCCTCGCCCGTGCTTGTCGCGCAGGTCAACGGCGAAACGATCCAAGCGGGTGACGAGTGATTCGTCATCGTCGGGATTGGCAGAGCGAATTTGCGAGGATCGAACGTGTCGATCCGACCATTTAGAGACCGGCGGCCTCGGTCGGATTGACCTTGAACCGATCGCGGTTGCGCTGATAGCGGCGTGTCATTTCGGCGGAGGCGTGGCCAAGGTGATTTTGGACATGGGCTTCCTCGATCTGCGCCGACGAGGCGAGGCCGGCCCGCAGCGAATGGCCGCCGAAGTCAGTAATGCGAGCCCAGTCTCACATTTGACGTTAATCTGGACAATCTGAGGCTATTGTAACTCATTGGTTTTGAACAAAAATGGATCTCGTCAATCACGTCAAAGCAACAAGGTCCTCGCGAAGCTGATTTCGCGTTTTACGGGCTGGCTAAATCGGTCGATAAAACACCGAAATCATCCCGCCTCGAACAACATGTCGAGATCGCTTTGCGTCATGGCGAGCGTGGGGGCGCCGTCGTGGTCGAACAGGCTTTCGGCGAGAGCGCGCTTCTTTTCCTTCAGCACTTCCATTTTCTCCTCGATCGTGCCGGTCATCACCAATTTATGCACGAACACCGGCTTCTCCTGGCCGATGCGATGGGCGCGGTCGATCGCCTGTTCTTCCACGGCCGGGTTCCACCAGGGATCGTAAAGGATCACCGTGTCGGCGCTCGTGAGGTTGAGGCCGACGCCGCCGGCTTTGAGGCTGATGAGGAAGACCCGCGTCCGCCCGTCTTGAAAGTCGCCGATTTCCTTCGGTCGGTCACGGGTGTCGCCGGTCAGCAGGGAATAGGCGACGCCCATCTCGTCGAGTTTTGGACGGATGAGATCGAGCATCGAGGTGAACTGCGAAAACACGAGAATGCGCCGGCCTTCATCCAGAAGCTCGGCGAGCATCTCGCTCAAGCGGTCGAGCTTGGCGGAGCCGGCTTTCGCTGAAGCCTTGGAAAGCTTCAACAGGCGCGGATCGCAACAGGCCTGACGCAGTTTCAACAGCGCGTCGAGAATGACGATCCGGCTGCGTGCGAAACCTTTCGCGGCGATCGCCTCGCGCACCCGTTCATGCATCGACAGCCGGATGGATTCGTATATGTCGCGCTGCGCCGTCTCCATTTCGATGCGCTCGACGATCTCGGTTTTCGGCGGCAGATCCTTCGCCACCTCCTCCTTGGTGCGGCGCAGGAGAAATGGCGCGACGCGGCGCGCCAGAAGACGTCCGCGCGTCGCGTCGCCCTTCTTTTCGATCGGCGTGCGGAACGACTGGTTGAAGCCGGTCAAATCGCCTAAGAATCCGGGCGACGCGAAAGAGAAGATCGACCATAATTCGCCAAGATGGTTTTCGAGCGGCGTGCCGGTGAGGCAGAAGCGATGCTCCGCCTTGAGCCCGCGAATGAGTTTCGTCGTCGTCGCATTGGGATTCTTGATCGTCTGCGCCTCGTCGAGAAACAGCAGACGCCAGTCGCGCGCGCTCAGCGTTTCGTGGTCCCGCGCGATCAGCGGATAGGTGGTGAGCACGAGATCGGCGCCGTCGATCTCGCAAAAACGCTTTTTGCGTTCGTCGCCCTGCAGGGTCAGCACCTTCAGATTGGGAACGAATTTTTCCGCCTCGCGCCGCCAATTTTCCATCAGGCTCGTGGGCGCAATGACCAGCGCGGGCGTCGTCAGACGCCCCGCGGCTTTTTCGATGGCGATCAGCGCCAGCGCCTGCACGGTCTTGCCGAGGCCCATGTCGTCAGCGAGCACGCCGCCAAGGCCGACATCGCGCAGGAAGGCGAGCCAGGAGACGCCCTGCTCCTGATAGGGCCGCAGCGTCGCCTTGAACGTCTCCGGCAAGTCTACGCGCGGCAGGCCGCCGGCGGCGGAGAGTTTGCGGCCCATGTCGCGCAATCTTTCGCCGCCGCGCCAGACGAGCCCGGCGGCCAGCGTGGCTTTTTCGAAATCGGCGATCCCGGCGGCGTCGGCCGGCGACAGACGCAGCCGCCCGTTTTTGCCCGCGAGCGCGCCGCCACAGGCGAGTTCGTGGATGGCGGCGATGATCGGCGCGAGCCGCGAGGCGGGAAGCGCCAGAAACCGCCCGTCGGCGAGGCGAAGGTAAAACGGCTCCGTGTCGTCGCCGCGCGCCTCGAAGGCGCCAGGATCGAAACCTTCGGCGCCGATCAGCGCGACGATGGGCCCCACGAGGTCGATGGTCTCGCCGTCGACGACGACGCCGAGATCGAGCTCCAGCCAGTCTAGCCCTGTGCTTTCCCGAATGGAGGCGTCGATGTCGCCCGCCCCGCCGAGCAGCCGCATCGGGAAATCCGGGGCGATGTCGATGATCCACCCGTCGGCCGCAAGGCGCGGCAGTTCGTGATAGAGCGCGTCGAACCAAGCGAATTCGTCGTCGTCCACGGGCAGAAAATCATGGGCGTGGCGCGCCGGCGCGTGGCGACGGATTTTTGGCGCGGGCGCAAAGCCGGCGACCGCGAGCCGTTTGAGCGCGGCGGCTTCGGTTCGCGCGTCGCGTTGAATTTCGAGCAGCGCGCCGTCGTGATAACGCAGGATCACGGACTTCTGCTCGCCGAGGTCAACGTCCACGGGTCCGTAACGGAAGACGAGCCTGGCGAGGCCGACCGGCTCGGTCGGCTGCTGATGGCCGTAATAAAGATAACGATGATCCTGCACGCCTTCGATCGGAAGGTCGCCGCGAATGAGCTTCAGCACGATCTGCGGCGGCTTGGTCCAAAGCACGGGCGGCGTCGGCGGGGGCGGGCGCAGCGCGGCGATCTCCGGCGCCCGCTGCGCCATTTTTTCGCTCAGCAGCGCGGCGTGCGCAATCGGCGCGGGCGGCGCCGCGACCAGCGCGCGCGCCAATTTTGGCGAAACGCCGAGGTCGATCGTTCCGATCAGTCCCGTCTTCGGGTCGACATAGACCGGCGGCGTGGCGTTCATCGCCAGGAGCCCGTCGCCGACGTCGAGGCGCAATTGCAATTCGTCGCCCTTTGCGGCGTCCCAGGAAATTTTGCCTTCGCGCGACGGGCCCGGCGACAGCGCGACGCCACCCACCTCGAGCCAGCGCGCGCGGGCCGTGGCAAGAATGTCAGCCAAGAGATCGTAGCCATCGTCGCTCATCAGCGGCGGGTTGGAGCTGTAATAGCCATTTCCGCCGCGGGCCATCATGATCTTGCGAAAGATGCGGAAATCCGACGGGCGCAGATATTTCGCGGGGCTGGAAGAGTTCAGCGCCGTGCGCGGCTCGAAATTATGGGCGTTTTGCGACAGGGCGCCGTCCTTGAGCAGCCGCGTCGTCATGACCTTGAGTTCGAGCCTCGGAACGCCCCGCCGATTGGCTTCGGGCGCCAGCACGTAAATGATGCGTTGCGGCTGGGTCTTGGCGTAGTCCTCCGTATCGCCCGCTTTCGCCGCTTCCAGCGAATTGAGCCACATGAGGAGATCCGGCGGCAGTTCCGGGGCGGGAGGCGCGGGAGGCCGAGGCGTGGGCCGCGTCGATGACCCTGGGGCGGCGGCTCGGGGCAGGCCGAAGGCATCGTTGCGGGCAAAAGGCGTTTGAGCCCGCGCCAGTCCTTCCAGAAGGGTGGCGGCGACATGTTTGCATTTTTGACCGACGGGGCAGGAGCACTCGCTGGCGATGACGATTTGGCCGGTCGCGCGGCGTGCGATGGCGATATCTTGTCGATAGGGTCGGCGTTCGTTGCCCTGAACCGTGGCGGTCATGGCGCCGTCGCCGCGATTTTCGAAGCCGGTGACGCGCCCCTGACGTTGATACACGCGTCCGGCATCCAGCGCGCGGGGGCCGACATGCAGCAAGATATCGTTTTCGGTGAAGCTCATTCGCCCGCGGATTCCCTCGAAAACATTGGAGCGGCGGCATCGAAGACGGGCAGGGGAGTTTTCGCTCGGGCCCGTGTTGATTTCGCTGCCGCGCGGCAAGGTGGAAAAGGCCCGGTGCGAGCGGCGGGCGGCGGGATGATCGCGAGGGTGATGGCGCTGTTCCCCATTCGTCAGATCGTTATCCCGGCGCCGACAATGGGTGAAGCGCAGGTCGCCCTTCCGCGTCGAAGTCGAGACAATGATTGATCATCGTGTCCATCGGATCGCCTCCTTGCGCTTCGAGCAAAGAAATCCCCGCGACGATCAGAGCCCACCCGCGTGCGCGACTGGTTTGGGGTAGGGCGATCAATCCGGGATGGATAGGTTCGCGCCCAAGCAGCGCTTTGAAGTCGCCGACATTCTCGGTGACGATGACGCGATCCTCGGTAAGGCAGTTGTCTTTAACCGTATGGTCGAGCTGGCCGCGGCGTCCGACGTGCAACGGGTGAATCGCGTCATGGCCGAGGCGCGCGAGTTCGATGGCAAAATTGGGCGACAGGCATTCGTCGATGAACAAGCGCATTCGATCACGCCGCCGACCGCCGCGAGATGTTTGGGGGACGGCCGGCAAGCGGATGAGCTTTGGCGAACAGGACCGCCGCTTCGAAAGCTTCGCGCGGCAGATCCGGATTTTCGGCGGCGACGTCGTTCAAACTGTCGCCGTGCTCGATGCGAGCCTCGACGGAATGGACAGTGATGCGCGTACCTTTGATAACCGGCAACCCACCCTTGATGCCGGCAACACTCTCGATCCAGATCTCTCTTGCGCGTAGATATCGCTCGGTGCGCTCCAGCGCTTCGCCCGCGAGTTCGCCGACATCGGCGGTGACCGAAGGCGCAATCTCGATGTGGGCGGTCTTCAGGCGGGAGAGGGCACAGCTCTTTAGGGCCTTTACGAGTTTACGCTTGCCGGCGATCGTCAGCGTGACGTCGCCGGCCAGGCGACGCATCAGCGTCGCATAGGCGACACTCTCGACGCCGAGGAAGCGTCGCGCGTCGGCGTCCTTACCGAACCGCATGGCGGCGATCTTGCCGGTGTGGACCGGCAGGACTTTTTCCTCGATTGCCTTTTCGACAGCGCGTTTGGGCACGCCGGCGAGTTCGGCGACTTCGCGTGGGGTGAGGTCTGCGGCTGAGGAGGTCATGATCGCCTTGGAATATGTTCCTGATTAGGGATAAGTTATTTGATGGACAGGCGAAAGGCAATGGGGATACGGCGCGGGGCTCTCGAAAAGAGTAATTGGGGGACACTACAACCCCGCCGCCCTGGTGAGATTGACTTTGAAGCGGTCGCGTTTGCGTTGATATCTGCGCGTCATTTCGGCGGAGGCGTGGCCGAGGTGCTTTTGGACATGGGCTTCTTCGATTTGCGCGGAGGAGGCGAGGCCGGCGCGCAGCGAATGTCCCCCAAAGGCGCGCTTGCGTTCGCCCTCGGACAGGTCGCCGCGAATACCGGCCGCGAGCGCGGTTCTTTGCACGAGGCGGGCGACGTGTTTGTCGGTCAGCCGCTCGGAGGAGACGCCGCCGTTTTTGCGGGCGATGGGTCGGAATAGGGGCCCATGATTGACGCGGCCGAGCCGCATCCAGGTCTCCAGCAGTATGACCGGGCAAGTGTCGGGGCGCGAGCCGCGACCGATCTCGACCTCGCGCCAGCCGGTCTTGCCGTTGATGGTCAGCAGCAGGCCGCCCTCGCTTGGCGCGCCAAAATCTGGAGCGTCGTCGTCCTTTTCCTTGCGCGGCGGCTTGGAGCGGGCGTTCATGCTGGCGGTCGACGCCTCGGCGCCAGCAAAAATCTCGATCCAGCCGGTCCCGTCCTCGGATTGCTTCGGGCCGCAGTCGAGACCGACGATTTCCGAGCGACGCAGGCCGCCAGCGAAGCCGATCGCCAAGATCGCCTTGTCGCGCAGGCCCCTCAAATCATTGTCGAGCGTCGCCAGCATCGCGCGCAGGTCTTCGGTGAAGATCGCTTCTTTCTGGATGGGCGGTCGGCCATGGGCGCGTCGAATCCCGGCGAGCACGGTCGAGATGTGCCGATCGCGCGTGTCCAGCGGTTCGCCGAGCTGGCGATAGCGCCAGCAAATCCCCGACAGGCGCCGCTCCAGCGTCGCGACGGAAATAGGCTCCTGTCCGCGCCCGCCGTCGACGCAGGCGGCGAGATAGAGCCCGACGGTTTGCGGATTCGGGGGCAGGGGGTCAAAACCCTGGCGGCGTAACCAGGAGGAAAATTGTCGCCAATCCGCGTCGTAAGCGCGCTGGGTGTTTTCAGCGCGCGCGTTGCGGGCGTAATCGCGCGCCTTTTCGCCGAGCGCCGCGAGATGCGGCGTGACGTTCCGCTCTGCGACGGGCGGGGTCGTTTCGACTTCGTCACCCGACGTTGAAGAGGCGTTTTCTTCCGACATGGGCCCTTCGGCAGTCTCACGAATTCCGACTCAGTCTCACGAATTCCGATTCGGCCAGTCTCACGATCGTGCTCCGCGAATCTCACAATCGTGCGCCAAAAATTACTCGAATTTCGTCGGGATATCACCTTCTCACCGCGCTGTTACCGCGCTCACTCGAATCGGATTTTGTGAGACTACGTGAAAGCGGCACGTGAACGAAGTGTTTTGGCCATGATACTTTGGTATTTCAGTGTCTTATGCGCAGGATTGAGTCGGATTTCATGAGACTCGGTCTCACGAAAGCGACTCTTATCCTCTGTCGGATAGCCGCAATTTGGATCCCACTCAGACCCAGAAATTATGCTCGAATCCCACAAATTTTGGCTTTGTGACACTGGTTTCGCCGCGACCGAGTCCGTTCATTCAAGCGGAGCCTTAGCCGGTAAATCCGACGCCTGGAAAGGCTGTCCACCGATCGAACGCGAATTTTTTCCCGATTTTTGGGGCGTTCCGAATCGCGTCCGATAATGGCATATTATCGGACATATTTAGGGGAAGACAAGCGCGGCGGATTTCACCAAATAACTGCTGACAAAGCGCCGCCTTGGGCTAGACTAAGCCATGGTCAGATTCGCTTCCGCGGACGTCTCCGACGACAATATTCCCGCCGCCGATACGCCCGGGGAACCGCCCAGTCGGCGGTCGCGCCGGCGCGACGAACCACGTCCCGCGCCGAGTAACCCGCTGTCCGAGCATATGTTTCCGCGATGGGCGCGACCGCCGGCGACAAGCGCCGCCTGCTCCGATGGAGCCTTTTTCGCCGGCGCTGGGCTTGCTCTGCTCGATGCGATCTTGCGCGAAAATCCGCCGTTCGGCGGCGCGTTGCGCCAGCGTCTCGCGCTTCAAGCGGCCGGCGTCTGCGTGAAAAAGGCGCGGCTGCGCGAGGACGCCGACGCCCTGCGCGACGCCGAACATCTCACTCCAAGCGCCGGGACGTCGCGGACTAGCCCCGCCGGACGCATTCATCGCTTGTGGCGCCTACTCGCGTCCCGCCCAATGCGGCTCGACGCGTCGACCCTGCGAATGGCGGCGGATCTTGTTGGATTGACGGACGAGAAAAATTGCGACGGCCTCGCCGTCGCCTTGCGGGACATCGTGGCCGGCGCCGCACATCCGCTCGCGGCGGCCTTGGAAGCCGGCGCCGCGGCGATGAAGCTTTTTTGCGACGCGCCGCCCGTCGACGCCGAGATTCTTGCGCTTTTGGTCGCCGATCTCGTCCTGGCGCGGCGCCTTGATTGGGACGCGCCGGTTCCGCTGCTCGCGACCACGATCACGCATCCCTCGTTGCGGCGCGGCGCGGCCGGCGGGCGCCCGCGTCCTGGCGATGCGGATTGGACGGACTCCGGCGCCGCCGCCTATGCGATCGCCGCCCAAGAGGCTTTCGCCTTGGCGGGCGAGCTGTCGCGTCGTTCGCAGGCGCTGTTGTCGTCAAAACCCAAATTGCGCGCCAAGGGCGCGGGTAGGGTCGTGGAGCTTTTGCTGGACGACGACGCGGTTTCTCCGGCCCGCGCGGCGAAATTGGCGCGTCTATCCGATCGCGCCGCGCGGCGTTTGTTCGATCGGCTCGTCGAGCTTGGCGCCGTGCGCGAACTTTCCGGCCGTCCGAACTTTCGCCTCTATGGATTGTGAGACGATCATGGGCCGTGGTAAAAAACGCGAACCGGATGCGCCGTTCGATCGGGACCTTGCGGATTTGCCCGATGGCGCGCGCTGGCGCGAATGGATGGGCCGCGTCGAGGCGGCGATTTTTTGCGCGCGCGATCCCGTGCCCCGCGAAGCGCTGGCGAAACTCGTCGGACGGAGTTGCAAGCTCGATGATCTTATCGCCGACATCGTCGACGAACTTCGCGCGCGGCCCTACGACCTCGTCTTCGTCGCCGGCGGCTATCAGCTGCGCACCAAACCGCGCTTTTCCGCCGCGATCCGCGCGGCGAACGCGGGCGAGCTTCGCGACGGCGGCGCGCCCGAACTGACGCCGACCGAACTCTTGGCGGTGACGGCGATCGCCTATTTGCAACCCGCCACCCGCGCCGAAATCTCGCGGCTCGCCGGCAAGGACATCAGCCGCGACGTCATCGGCGGTCTGAAGCGTCTCGATCTCATCGACGGGGCGTTGCGCGCGCCCGAACCCGGCGCGCCCTTCGCCTATGTCACGACGAAGAAATTCCTGGAGGTTTTTGGGTTCGCGTCGCTACGCGACCTTCCCGACCTCGAACGGCTCGAAGACGAAGGTCTATTGCGGCCGCTTCAATCGGACCTCGACCTCGACGACGCCTTGGGGCTCGTCGAAGATGACGGCCAGGTTTTCGAAAGGGAGATGGAGTTCGAGGACTTTGAGCTCGAAGACACGACGGATGACGCATAGAAACTCGAGTCGCCACGCGTCCCGAGCTCCCGATGCATGGTGACGGCGCCATGGGCCGCCAGCAGTGAATCCAAATTGGCAGCGCCTGCGCCGTCCCTAGGATTTGGAGTTTTGGGTTTCCGCTTGAGCGGCACCTGAGACATCAACCGGCGCGGCAAGTATTGAATGGCGGCGTCGATTCCACCCGCCGTTGCGATGGTCCGTCCCCAAGCGGCGATCATGGTGTCGGGTTCAACGCAAAGATGTGTATCACTCCTTCAAGACGGAAGGACAACAGCGTCATGCGCGACCTGAACTTCCTGTCGTCGGGATGGCCGAAGACTCGGATTCGAGAGTATTTCGCTCTCAACCGGACGGTACATGCTCGTACGGCGGCCTACGGCCATTTCGGTTGGCCGCCTGAGCTGAGGCGAATGGCGGCTTCGCTTGCGAGCGAACCGATCTGGCGGAGCGGCTGCTGAGGCATTTTTCTTAAGGGCCGAGGCTGGAGCGGGCGCGAAACACATCCTCGTCCTCTTTCGTTTCCGGCACCTCCCGTGAGCGAGGCTTAAGGCGGTGAAAGGGGAGCGAGCTACCCTGATGCTAAATCTGTCTCATAGGCGCTGACGCCGGACAGGGTTTTGGGACCATGTCGTTCTAAAGATAAGATTCCGCCATTCTCGTTTCCGACCGCTTTGCATAACAAAGGGTCAGCCGCATTCAATCCGGATCGCATCGGCGCCAGTTTCGCCGGCATAGAGATTGAGGGGCAGCCGATCGACTCGGCGCCGCGTTTCCTGTTACTTAAGCGCTAATCCAGTGCATCTACCCGAGCGAGGTCTATCGATGACGAATCCGATGGAGAATGCCCCCTGGTGGAACATGCTCTTTGAAATCACCGCCGTGCCGGCGGTGAATGCTCTGCTGCCGTTTGTGCTAGTTGGAATCTTAGCGTTTGTGCTCGTCGGCGTCAGGAGCGTGTTGAAGCGCCGGCAAAAGCAGTCGCGTTCGCCAGAATAAATCGAGCTTCACCTGGAGGCGGCCTGTGGGGATGAGCAGCCCGGTGATCAAATACCGCGCCGCCGCGGCAGCCAGGATTTTGACAGTCTCAAAGTTGCCGCGCCTCGTTGACGGCTCTGCGAGCGTCACAAAGCGCACCGCGCCAGGCCAGTCTCGGCTTCCCTACTTGGTGCAGTGGCCATTGAAGGTTCGGAAACTACTCAGTTCGATCGCGCTGAAATGTCACAGCATGAGGGTCATCAGTGGTTGTTCGCGGGGATTCTCTGTCAGGGATCATTCGATCTGAAATGCTGCTCGACTGACTATTCCGAGAGCCGGCTCTATGTCCGCGCAACGCGCGAAAAGCATTACCCAGAATCTCGCTCGCTATTCAGATACGCCATTTAAATCTCGCCCGTGCTCTGGATGCAACTCGCTTGAGTAGTTTCCGAGTCTATGTTCGCGAAGTCGCTTCTGGGAGTATGAAGTCGCAGTCGGACTTTACGAGATTGTGCGGGCTCAGTGGCGCTCACCCCTTGCACCGCGAAGTTTTGCAGGGGGCGAGAAGGTTTTTGTCGGCGATCGAAATTCCCCGCGAGAATTCCTCGGGAGAAAGCCAGATGAAGGTACCGTTCAGCCAGTCACGAAGATGCAGAAGGAGATCGATATGCGTAACCCATTTAGTTTGAGAATTACGGGTGCCCTATGCATCGCTTTGGCCGCGACAGCTTTCGCGGGCCCCGTCACAGCGGGGCCGGTCACTATCTTGAGCTCTCGTGTCATCGAGGCGCCATCGCTCACAGAGCACGTCTATTATCGGCGCTATTATCATCGGCACTATTATCGGCATTATCGGCACTATCGCCGTTACGGATATAATCCCTATTACAGCCCTGCCGGAGCTGTTGCCGGCACGGCGGCCGATGTCGTAACGCTACCTGTTCGGGTGTTATTTGGTATTCCCTATTAAGGATATTTTGCTGAGGGGATTCCCGAATCCCCGGCGGCGCCGGGCGAATTTCGCGGCTTCCGTCCAGGGCGCTGCAGTTCGCTGGCCCGCCATGCAGCCGTGGCGGGTCAATCTTGGCTTTCGGTCCACACTTGCAAACATCGTATGTGAGGTGCGGTAATGCGCTCTTGGCCTCACGCACGAACAGCGTCATTGAACAACGCCGAGTGATAGGCGGGCCGCTTCGTCATAATTCAGTGCAGTATCTCTGGGTTTAGCGACGACTTCCGAGCGGCAACCGTATGGGACGCGGACCGAGGATAACCGACGGTGGAACAATACCGTTCATTGCACAACAAATCGCGCGGTGAAACTCGATTTGCGGCGATGAAAATGGGCTTGAGCGATCGGCTACAAGTTTGCATGAGTCAGCGGAAGCGTATTGGCAAGTTACGAACGAAACTTACTTCGCGCCGAAATAGGGAACCGCGATCAGAAGACGCGGTCGCTGCTTTATAGGAGACACTCATGAAACGAACCTCAGTAGCCCTCATCACCGGCATCGCCATCATTTGTTGCGGCTCGGCTGCTCTGGCCGAGACGATAGGCGTGCACAAGGTTTTCCTGCCGCACGACGTCAAATGGGGGGCGACGCCTCCATCTCTGCCGGCGGGAGCGGAAGCGGCCGTGCTGTATGGCGATCCGACCAAGGAGGGCATGTTCGCGCTGCGGATCAAAGCGCCGAAAGGTTATCGCATCCCTCCGCATACACATCCTAAACCCGAGCTCATCACGGTGATCTCCGGCACGTTCAACTTAGGAATAGGGGCGGTGGCGAATCGCGCCGGGGCTGAATCCTTGCCGACTGGCGGTTTCTCATCAATGCCGCCGGGTGTGGTTCATTATGTGTTTTTTGACGAAGACACAATTGTTCAGATCAACGCGATTGGACCCTGGAGCCTCGACTACGTGAATCCGAAAGATGATCCGCGTCTCAACGTCGCGCCTAACATCCCAAATCCAGATGTTTCCACATCAGAACGGCAATGACCGACTTATCGACACGGCGCGTCCGGCGTGGACAAATGGGCCGCCACCGCATCGGGGGCGGCCCAATCAGGTGACCTAACAGCGTGTTGACGAAGTCGCCGCCGTCTGATTCTGATTGAATAACGCGGATTTTTGACGGGCAGCGACGATGGCGATGGGTCGAGAGGGCGAGGTTCAGGGCGACCTCCTGATGAGCTGGGCCGAGGTGCCGCGTTCACCAAGCCATGTGTTTTATGGTCGGCTCCAGAGTCTTCTGATCGAGGCCGGTTTCGACGCTTTCGTCGAAGAAACGTGCAAGCCCTATTACGCGCCGAGGATGGGCGCGCCGTCTTTGCGGCCTGGTCGCTATTTCCGCATGCACATGATCGGTTATTTCGAAGGGCTCGACAGTGAACGCGGTATTGTCTGGCGCTGCTCGGATTCAAGATCGCTGGGAGATTTTCTGCGGCTTGGCAAGCGCGACAAGGTTCCCGATCATTCCTGGCTTTCGAAGACGCGCAGCCGTCTGCCGCACGAAGTGCACGAGAAGGTGTTCGCGTTCGTCCTGAAGCTGGTCGCCGAGCGCGGTTTGGTGAAAGGCGAGCGCATTGGCGTCGATGGCTCGACGATGGAGGCCAACGCCGCGCTGCGGACGATCGTGCGCCGCGACAATGGCGAGAACTATCGCGAGATGCTGACGCGGATGGCCAAGGAGAGCGGCGTCGAGACGCCGACGATCGACGACCTGATCCGCCTCGACCGCAAGCGCAAAGGCAAAAAGCTGTCGAACGAAGATTGGACGAGCAAGACCGATCCGGAGGCCAAGATCGCCAAGATGAAGGACGGCTCGACACATCTTGCCTACAAGCCCGAACATGCGGTCGATCTCGACACGGGCGTGATCGTGGCGGCGCCGATCCACGAGGCCGACCAGGGCGACACGACGACGCTCGATCCCACGTTGAAGGAAGCGGAAAAGAACCTGTCCGGCGTGGGGCTTGGGCCGACGGCGGACGAACCCTGCGATCTCGTCGCCGACAAAGGCTATCACTCGCGCGACGTTTTGAAAGGTCTCGACGACGGCCCATGGAAGACGCGCATTTCCGAGCCGCGTCCAAGCAAGGGTTATTCGCGCTGGCATGGCGACGACGAAGCGCGTGCGGCGGTCTACGGCAATCGCAACCGGTTGAAGTCGGGCGTCGGCAAAGAAGCCATGCGTAAACGCGGCGAGATCGTCGAACGCAGCTTCGCCCATGTTCTGGAACGCGGCGGCATGCGCCGGACATGGTTGCGCGGTCGCGAAAACGTTCACAAACGCTACCTCGCCCATGTCGCAGGCTACAATCTCGGCATTCTGATGCGCGCGCTGTTCGGCGCCGGCACGCCGAGGGAGGCAGCCAACGTCAGATTTGCGTTCTTGTTCGTCATTCAGGCCGCCGATACCATCGCCCTCGTGATCCTCGCCGCCTCCGACGCCGAAATGGCGGCGCTGATCGTCGCCGTCACGAGTGAAGCCGCCTGATCAAATCGCGACATTTTCCCCGGGCTGCTAAGAGGCGTCCGCGCGCCAGTTCGCCGGAAGGCTGATGATGAAGAAAGATTCAAAAGACTTTCGGGTAGAAGAAGGTGACGAGGTCAACCTCCAGAAGTGGCCTACGGACGTGGACCCCATCTCCACGTCGAAAGATCATTATCAGGAACTGCTGGGCGAGCATGTTGCACAACTCAGTTCGCTGCAACAGCGTCTCTATGCATCGAACAGCTTTGCTGTGCTGCTGATCTTTCAGGCAATGGATGCCGCGGGAAAAGATGGCGCGATCAAACATGTGATGTCTGGGATCAATCCACAAGGCTGCCAAGTATTCAGCTTTAAACATCCCAGTGCCGCTGAATTGCAACACGACTTCCTCTGGCGCACCACCCGCGATCTACCGGAACGCGGGAAGATCGGCATCTTTAATAGATCCTACTACGAGGAAGTGCTAATTGCTCGTGTCCATCCGGCGATTCTCCAGAGCGAAGGCTTGCCGGATGTGCTTCTCGATGAGAAGACGGTGTGGCGCGATCGGTTTCGCTCCATCGTGGATCTCGAGCAGCACCTCAGTCGCAACGGAACCCGCATCATCAAGTTCTTCCTGCACCTTTCGAAGGAGGAGCAGCGAAAGCGATTCCTTCAGCGCATCGATGAGCCGGAAAAGAACTGGAAGTTCAGCCTTGCGGATATCGAGGAACGGAAATTTTGGAAGGAATATCAACAAGCCTTCGAGGAATGTCTTAATAAGACAAGCACGAGCGACGCTCCTTGGTATGTCGTTCCCGCCGACAATAAGCAGAACGCTCGGCTGATCATTTCAGGTATCATCATTGACACGCTCGAAAAGCTTAAACTGGCCTATCCGAAATTGAGCGACGAGCGCCACCGAGAGCTTCTTGCAATCCGCGACCAACTTACAAAATGAACAATGGATTCCGCTACGACGAAGGTATTGGCTGCCCACTGGGCGCTCTGCATTCACCAGGAGAGCCCCGGTGTGTTTCGGCGCGGGGTTTCGACGCCGAACGACGTGGGGGTCACGGTCAAACAACTGAATGTTCTGGAAGCGGGTCCCGTCGCGGAGGTGGTTGGAAATTGGTTGGCGTAGTCTCCGGGTTGCCTAACCCAAACGATTCCGGCGTTGGCGCGCTGGAATGGAGACCACGCCATGACGAAGGATACCATGAAGGAGGCGGCTGTCGCCGCCGAGAATTTGCTTTTCGATGATTGGGTCGACGCGATCGAGGATGGCGTCCGCAGCCGGGTGCGCGGTTTCATCGAGACGATGCTGGAGGAGGAGCTGGACGGCGTGCTGTCGCGTCCGCGCTATGGCCGCCGCAAGCCGAGCGACGGAGATGGACAGCCGCCGGTCGTCGGCAGCCGCCACGGCCATCGCCAACGGGCGCTGACCGGAACCTTCGGCAAGACGCAGATTTCCGTGCCGCGCGCCCGTCTCGTGTGCGCGGGCGGAGACGGCAAGACGCGCGAATGGAAGAGCCGATCGCTGCGGGCCTATCAGCGCCGCACCAAGGCCGCCGACGCCTTGATCGCCAGCGCTTATCTTTCCGGAACCAACACGCGCCGCGTCCGCCGAGCCTTGCAGTCGGTGTTCGCCGGCGCGGTCGGCAAGGACGTGGTCAGCCGCACTTGGCGCCAGGTGAAAGGTGATTGGGACGCCTGGAGCCAGCGCTCGCTCGCCGATGAGAAGATCATCCGTCTTATCCTCGACGGAACCGTGGTGCGCGTGCGGCTCGACAAGAAGGCCACGTCGATCTCGCTGCTCGTGGCGCTCGGGGTGCGCGCCGACGGTCAGAAAGTGCTGCTCGCCGTCAAGAACATGGGCGGCGAAAGCGAAGCCGCTTGGCGCGCGCTGCTCGACGATCTCGTCAAACGCAGCTTGCCGACGCCGGAACTCGTCATCGTCGACGGCGCGCCGGGACTGGAGAAGGCGCTCGCCGCGCTGTGGTCGAACGTGCCGGTCCAGCGTTGCACGGTGCACAAGCACCGCAATCTGCTGGCCCATGCGCCGGAGCGGCTGCATGAGGAAATCTCCAACGACTACAAGGACATGATCTATGCCGAGAGCAAGCAGGAGATCGAAGCGAAGCGCAAGGCCTTCATCCGCAAATGGCGTTTGAAGCACAAGCCCGTCGCCGATAGCCTGGAGGAGGCCGGCGACAGGCTCTTCACCTTCACGCGCTTTCCGCCGAGCCAGTGGCGGTCGATCCGCACCTCGAACGCCATCGAGCGCCTGCACGAGGAGTTCAAGCGCAGGATCAAGACGCAAACCGTGCTGCCCTGCGCCGAAACCGCCGCCATGCTGTTCTGGGCGTTGCTCGCCTCGGGGCAGATCACCATGCGGAAGGTGGGCGGCTGGGAGAGCCTCGCCGAAAAGCCTTCCGATCAGCTCATTGACCTCGCAGCCTGATCGGATAGCATCATGCCGCTCGGAGCTGCGTCAGCAAATTCCAACACGCTTCGCGACGGGACCTGGAAGCGAGTAGATGCTTTTGGGGTCATTGGACCATGCCGATTTACAGGCGCGGTTTTCACCATCACGCAACGCTGTGTATCGCCGCTTTTGGGTTTCTCATCCGCGAACGAGCGGCGATTCCCCCTCAGGCTCCGTGCAGCGCGAGAAACCTCGCCTTTCCTGCCGTCGAGGATCCCGCGAACCCGCCGCTGGGGCCGGAGCCCCACGTCGCCAATTCAATCACGACAATCCGAGAGCGGCTTACCCTCGCGCTCGTCAAAACCCTGTATCAATGCCCATGCTGTAAGGCGATTCAGCTAGCGAAGATCGCCTGCCACAACAGTTCGTGACGCAGTAGAGCTAGGAGGTTAGATCTAATGGCTACTGGATCCATTTTACCCGCGGCGCGTGCTGACGCCCTTCATCGATATCAAAGGCTGAAGATGGCGCGGTCCTCCCAAGCTTATATCCGCGGGAGCACCATTAGGTTTTATGAATGGCTGCGCCAAACCAAAAAGGGCGATTTGCCGGAAGGCCCGCCAATTTGGATTTGCGGTGATTGCCATGTCAGCAATCTCGGACCTTTGGCAGACGCGAAGGGGAATATCGAAATCCAAATTCGAGATCTCGATCAGACTGTTATCGGAAATCCTGCCCATGATCTGATACGTCTGGGCTTATCACTTGCCTGCGCGGCGCGCGGATCAGACTTGCCGGGCGTCACGACTGCGCGAATTCTCGAACAGATCATTGACGGATATACGGACGCGATGGGATCAATCTTCGACGCTGATCCTGATATCCACGCAATACCGCCCATTCTCCAGGCTGCCCTGAGATCAGCGAGAAAGCGGTCATGGCGCAACCTCGCGCGCGAGCGAATTGAAAATATGAAGCCCTCGATTCCGTTGGGTCGACGGCTTTGGCCAATTGATCAGGCAGAACGGGCGGAAATTGACCGCCTGGTCCAGACGGAAAATGTTCATCGGCTCGTAACGCTGCTCCGCTCGCGTGACGATGACGCGAAGGTGCGTCTGCTCGATGCGGCCTATTGGAGGAAAGGCTGCAGTTCGCTCGGCAACCTCCGATTTTGTGTGCTTCTGGGCGTAGGCGAAGAGAAGGTAGACTTGTGTCTCATGGACATAAAGGAAGCCGTGCATGCCGCCGCGCCCCAATACGTAGTTGAAGGCGTGCCCGAAGACGACGCTCAACGCGTTGTCGAGGGCGCTCGTCATCTCTCTCCATTTCTGGGCGACCGTATGCTATCGGCCCGGCTTATGGACCGGCCCGTGTTCATGCGGGAGCTTCTGCCTCAGGATCTTAAGGTTGAACTTGAAACTATGACGCGCGACGAGGCGACGAGAATCGCTCGTTTTCTCGCCAATGTGGTCGGCCGCGCGCATGCCAGACAAATGGACGCGTCGATGCGTGAGAATTGGACGGCGGAATTGAGGCGCGCTAGCACAGGCGCGTTAGAGGCGCCTGCCTGGCTATGGCGCAGCGTCGTAGACCTTCTCGTAGTCCATGAGCGGGCTTATCTCGAACATTGCCGACGTTATGCTTTGCAAGAGGGCGGGTAATCCTCGCCGAGAGCAGACAAGGCGCAAGAGGGTGCGGGATGAAACGACATCCACCGGATAGTGGCCGTGTCGATGCTGAGATGGTCGCTTTTGACGGACTTTGTCCACGCGGGACCCTCCTTATGAAGGCTCCCGCGCTCCCAGGAAAATGCCGCCGGATAGCAAAGACTTGAACGTGTAAAATTTCCTGCCGGCTATTTGTCGCGACTGATCAGGCCGGATTGGCTGCGGATGCGACAGAGTAGATTCCGAGGCTGGCGCTTCATCGCATCGACTGTAGGCTGACATCGGGTCGTCAGGGATCGCACATATCCGCTGGTGGCAAGTGAGCGCGGCGCCTCGTCTTTTCATTGCCTCGAGGGCGCTGAAGAGCGAAATCCCTATTGGGCCGCGCGGTTGGAAGACTCAAGCCGGAGTATGCCAGATGAAACCTATAACAGCGGCGTTGATCGGAGTTCTCGTGGTTGCATTGGCCGTGGTTGGATATCTCTATTATCAGAGAACGGCGAATGACATCACAATCCGGCCGCCCAAAATTGAACTCAAACCGTAAGCGTGAATCAAGTCCGACGTTTGCCGCCTAGTGGTGCGTGCAGGTGCTTGGTTAATCCGCATCGTAGTTTTGTCGCCCGGGGTCGCGGCGCGCGCTGGGTCGAAGAAGTTCATTTAATCGCCGCACACGTCGACTCAGGGGAGCGAACAATGCTGTGGGACGCATCTTCAATCAATGGCTACGCCATCGTGTTGCTTGATCAGCCAGACGCCGCTTCCCTTGGGGCATGTGCGATTTGGCGAACGTTCCGACCACCCGCGACTTGCGCCTCACGAATCTAAAGCCCGCGATCCACAATATCGCTCTTTCTAACGTAGGTTCCGGGCGGCGTCGCCACAATGCGCCCACGTCTCCTTTCGCGCGTGGCGAGTTCCGCGCGATCGCCGAGGGCTCCGGCGCGCGCGGCGGCGCGTAGGTAAAAGTACCGGCTTGATTATGTTTCATAATTCGATGCTCAATGCACTGACGCGATGTTGTGCGCGTTTACCGGAATGCTTACGGCGACCCGTGAGCGCCCCGCACAGGGCGGAACCTCCGATGTCAAGACAGGAGTCAAGCGATGGCCACAATATTTGACGAAGGCAGTGGGCCGCTATCGATCGCGGTGTACGCGGTTGTTGGAGCAATGGCGCTAGGAACTGTCTGCTATGCCGGGATTGGAGTTCTTGCGGCGATTGCCGGAGCTATCTTAGGTGCGATCGGCGGAGGATTAGTAGGGGCGGTTTAAGACAAACGCGGGAGCGTAGATCCCCATCAGTTGAGATCGTCTTGCGGCGGCTTCCCGTGCCGGCGTGAGGAGCGCGCCGAGTAGGCTTTTGTCAATCTCCGCAAGCTCGGCGTCGGTCCTGCAACTATAAGATCGAAGCCACCATACGCGGCCAGTCAATCGCCTTGCATGCTTTCACCTGTTGCCATTGATCGCGCCTTTCCGTGCGCCAAGGTCGAGCTTCGACAGGAAGGGTATGAGCAAATGATGAAACCGGATGATTATTTCGCGATGATGTCGATCATGAAATATGGCTCGCTCGTGTTCGCCATGGTCTTCGCTGGAAAGATCGCCGCGTATATCGCGACGCATATGTAAGCCACGCCCTGCATGTGGCGTCATCACGGTCTGCCTGCACCGCCCATTCTTCCTGATCCCCCCTGGCCGCCCATCTGACGACGACATGGACGGAAGCGGACAACTGAGTAGTTTCCGAGTCTGTTTTAGCACTCTCGCTCTTGGGTATTGTCTCTCTTGCAACGATGACGCCCGCCCATCAAGGAATTTTGCCGGTGTTAGGACCTTCAACATGACGCGAGAACACAAGCGACAGGGATCGATCTCAGGGAAAGTGACCGCCGTGTTTGCTCACCGATTTGTCGTTGAAAGTAGCGATGGCCAATTTCTCGCGAACATTGGATCCGACGCCGTAGGGCGCATCGGGCTGCGGCGGGGCGACAAGGTAACGCTCAAAGGCAAGCTCAAACCTGCCGAGATCAAGGTTACCGAGATCGAGAAGGATGCGGGGAAGCCGATCCGCATCGAACGCAAAAAAAAGCATGGCCATGACGAACGTCGTGATTATCGGGATCCTGGCGACGCGATCGCGGCGGTTACTCGCGAAGGATACGAGGTGATGGGCGAGCCGCGCCGGAAGCCACAGCATTTCCAAATTCTTGGGCGCTCCGCGAACGGAGA
>Ga0265331_10001031_pt1 | contig 21717 bp, 16 predicted proteins | sample 41923metaG_FD_202088 | JGI IMG/M metagenome (GOLD analysis project Ga0265331, IMG submission 202088) | Rhizosphere microbial communities from Carex aquatilis grown in University of Washington, Seatle, WA, United States - 4-19-23 metaG | ecosystem: Host-associated > Plants > Roots > Rhizosphere... | reverse complement strand
CTACGAGGTGTTGTTGATCGCCGATGAAGTCATCACCGGCTTCGGCCGGACGGGCCAGTGGTTCGGTTTGGCGCGGTATGGCATTGAACCGGACATCGTCAGCTTCGCCAAGGGAATCACCAGCGGCTATTTTCCCCTGGGCGGCATCGGCGTCAGCGATCGTATCGCCGCTGCCCTCGACGGTGCTGACGAGGATCGAACCTGGATGCACGCTTTCACCTATTCCGGGCACCCGGTAGGTTGCGCCGTGGCATTGGCAAACCTCGAAATCATCGAGCGCGAGGGGCTGGTCGAGCGGGCCGGAGAGTTGGGCCGGCGTTTGCTGGCCGGTTTGCTGACGCTTAACTCGCATCCGCACGTCGGCGACGTACGCGGGCTGGGGCTGATGTGCGGCGTCGAGCTGGTGGCCGACAAGGCCACCAAGGCCGAGTTTCCACCGGCGGAAAAGGTTGGTCCTCGCGTCCATTCCGCGACCCAAGAGCGCGGGCTGTTCACACGACTCCGCGGCGACGTCTACAACCTCGCACCCTGTTTCGTTACCACCGAATCGCAGATCGACCGGATGGTCGAGATCCTCGGCGATTCGATTTGCGCGGTCTTGGGGCCGTAGTGGCGGCGCCCAACCTATGTCAGTTCCGTAATCGGATCGCCGAAGGGGAGAATGGGCATCGGTCGTCCGCGATGATCGGGAAAAGAGTCATCGTAATTGATGCCCAGATGCCGATAGACCGTGGCCCATAGGTCGTTGGGCGTCAACGGACGATCGGCCGGGTGCTCGCCCTTGGAGTTCGTTGAACCGACGATTTGACCGGTGCGCATACCGCCGCCCGCCATGATCAGCGACATTGCCTGGGGCCAATGATCTCGTCCCGGGTGCATGACGCCGGTCTGCGAGCCGATGGAGTTTTCGATTCGCGGCGTCCGGCCGAATTCGCCCGTGACCAGGATGAGCGTCCGCTTGTCCAACCCGCGCTGGTAAACGTCTTCAATCAGGGCCGTCACAGCCTGATCGTAAATCGGCAAGCGAACACGTAAATCGTCCCAAATGTGGCAATTCACCGCGTGGGAATCCCAGTTGTAGACTCCCTGTTTGAGAAACGAAACTCCCGACTGGTACGGATTCTCCATGATCAGGGTTACGAAACTGACGCCGGCCTCAACCAGGCGTCGTGCCATCAATGCCCGCTGACCCCAACAGTGCCGGCCGTATTGATCCCGAGTCCCATCGCTTTCCCGGGAAAGATCGAAGGCGTCCCTGGCCCGGCTGCTCGTCAACATGCTGACCGCGCGCTGTTGAAATTTGTCCATCGACTCCATCATTCGCGACGCGTCGATTTGCCGTTCGATTCGGTCGAGCGAGCGCAATAACTTCGTGCGAACGTCGATACGTCCAGCGACCGCTTGCACCGGGGCGACGTTCGGAACGGAGAAGTTGGGCGCGGACGGATCTCCTTCGACCGTGAAAGGGAGATACGCCTGGTTCAAATAAGCGGACCCCTGCGCAAAGGTATCGCCCGTTCTGCCGCCTGGGTTCATCGAAACGTAGTTGGGGATGCCGTAGTCACGGTTTTCACGGCATTTTGCCACGATCGAACCTGTGGCGGGCGCGTCGTTTACCGTATCGACGGGGGTCAAGGGCACGCGGCCAGTCATCATCCGTTTATGGCCGCCACCATGGTCGGCAAAGGTGTGCGAAATCGACCGCACGATCGAAAACCGATCGGCGATGGTGGCGTGCCTCGGCATGAGCTCGCACACTTCCATTCCAGAGACCTTCGTGCGGATCGGACGGAATGCTCCCCGATAATCCGAGGACACATTGGGCTTCATGTCGTACATATCCATGTGTGGTGGGCCGCCGGGCATCCACACAAAGATGACAGAAGTCTCATGGTCGACCGTTGCGCCGCGCTCGGCGGCGTGGGCGCGCATCCGGAATAGATCGGGCATGGCCAAACCGCCAATCCCCAACATTCCAACCGTCAAGAACTCTCGTCGGGTCGCGGGACCCGGACATAACCCACGCGGCGTGTTCATTCGTCGCTCGAAAAAGTCAATTGCTGTAAGTGCTTCCAGAAACCGCTAGTTTAGCCGAAATCGAGTGGGCCTTCCATAGTCCTTTCCCGTCCGCTATCGCGTGAAAACGGTGCGGCAATGGTGGTTAGGGCATACCGCGAGGTACACTAGATGAAACGACCTCTTCCGCCTCCCGACTCTGGGTGGCCGCGGAGTTCATCGGTCCGGCAACTCGGAGGCCGCCCACCCCCGAGGAATGTCACTGATGCTTCGGATGCCGATTTTGTCGATGATCGTGGTTTTCATGTTTGCCGACGTGGTGCCGGCACAGTTTGGCGAAGACTCGACCAAAGGCCCACGGCCCGACCCGGCAAGAGAAGTCATCGAGCGATGGCAAATCGGGCTGGTGGTCAAGGCGGAGTCGGGGCCATGCGCAGGGATTGTTGGCACCTTCGCTTTGCCTGTCGATTGGCCAGAGCAGGAAGTCGCGATCATCGTCGAGGATTATTCACCCTTCGTTGCCAGCCACACCGAGCGGATGATCGGCACGGTGAAACAACTCGTGATCAACATTCCCGAGCTGCCCGCGAGTGAGGAAGCCCGCGTCGTATTGACCGTCGAAATCCGTCGCCGTGCGCTTTTACCCCCGGCGGATACGAGCATTTTCGTCAAGGTTGACTCGAAGAAGCTCCACAAGGATATCCGCACCTACCTGGGGCCCAGTCCGAAAATCGAAAGTCAAAACGGCAAGATCAAGGCGCTGGCCAAGGAGCTCGGCAAGAAATCGTCCGGCCAAAGCGCCTGGGAGCAGGTCGAAACGATCTATCGATGGGTACGCGATAACGTGAAACACGAAGATGGCGAGTCGCTTGGGGCCATGCACGCGCTTAAGGCGCGCACGGCCGAGCACCAAGACCTAACGAGGCTCTTCATCGCGCTGTGCCGCGCCAGCGAGATCCCGGCGCGCACCGTGTGGGAGGGGGTGCCGACGTTCTGTTACCCTGAGTTCTACCTCGAAGACTCCGATGGCCAAGGCTATTGGTTCCCCTGCCAGATGGTTGGCGATCCACTCTTTGGCGGCATTACCGACCATCGGCCGATTTGGCAGAAAGGCGATAACTTCCGCGCACCCAATCGGCCGCGCGAGGTGGTGTGGTATCTACTCCCAACGCTGGAAGGCAAAGGCGGCGATCCGCAGGTGAAATTCATCCGCGATGCCGTGGCGGGCATGCCCTAGGAGTGGTCGGTCGAGCCGCTACGCCCACCAGATTTCCAGCATCATCAGCAAGACCTCGATCACCAGGATCAGGATGATCCAGGCTTCCAACCGGTATTCCAGCCGGAAATATTGAAAGTCGGCCCGCCGATCGTTCGCCAGTTCGTAAAGATTCTCGAATACCTCCAGTCGGTCGTCGACACTCTCAAGCCGATCGACGACATCGGCTTGCGATGCCAATTCGGCCACCATCCGTCGCGTCGGACCAGCAAGGCGGATCGAGGCCTTTTCCAATCGTGGCGCAAGCCGAGTGAAGCGGATGCGGCGCAGCGCCGTTCGCTGCGACATTTCGCTGATATGGCCGCAGTCGGCCAGCGCGCGGCGATCGACGTCATGGACCAGCGGCACGTCTGACTCGGCCCGCGGCCAGTCGGCTTCCAGTTCGAGTTCGAGATTTCGCAACTCGCCCTCGTGGAACGAGAATTCAACCAGACCGGCGCGCAGCTCCGCCAGCCTATCTGCGTTTCCAAAGAGCACCGCGCGCCCAGGCCGCCACAAAACACGGTCGCTCTGCACGGCCAGGTCAATCGTGGTGGTCTCGGCAACCTGAGATGGTTCGTTCATCCACTGCTCGGCGCGGCGCTGCCACTCGATCGGCGTGGCCGCGCCACTCGGAAGGAACAGGAAATGGAGCTCGTCGGTCGCGGCCAGCTCACCCTTCGCCAGTCCAAACAGCCTCTCGGGAGGAAGCTCCTCGGCGACGGCCGATCGGCGGTATGGGTCGGTAAGCGTCCACAACGGTATCACGCCCGACGCAGGCTCCGCGACGAAGCGAATCCGCAGTGCGGTTGCGCCGTTCACGGTATCGAGCGGGGGCAGTCCGGCCGTGAACTTGGGCCGTCGAGAAATGACGTCAGATACGGTCATAAGGATGTTAAAACCTAAACGGGCGGCAAAATGGGAAACTGGGTGTAATCCGGTTCGACATCTTCGATCTCCGGAGGCGGCACGAAGGGCACGCCGTCCTCCAGAATCGGACCCGGCAGCGAAAGCAAGAACTGCGTCTCCTTGCAGTGCGTGGCGCATGCCCGGAAGTAATCGCCCGTCAGGTGGTTGAGCCATTCCGTTCCCAGCCTGGCTTCGATGGCGCGGTCGCATTCATCCGACGGCCAATCGCGCGGGGCAAACCAGTCGGACGCGATCACGAACCCCCAGCACGACAGGAACGATGGGACATGCACGCGGTAGCTATGGACCTCGGGAAACACGCTGCGCAACGTCCGGGCCAGCGCCGCGTGGGGTTTGTCGTCGAGGACCGAAAATTCCAACCCCTGCACGACCACGATCCCGCCGGGTCGCAGGCGGCCGCGCAGAAGCTCGTAGAATTGCCGCGTGTATAGGGCCTGGGCAGGACCGTTGTCGAGCATGTCGACCACGTCGATGATCACCACGTCGTAGCGGCCGTCGGAGTCGGTCACGAACTTGCGGCCGTCATCGTAGACCATTCGCACTCGCCGGTCATCGAACGCGCCCTGGTGCCAGGACCGCAGGTGTTCCTTGCACAGCTCGACCACCTCACGGTCGATGTCCACCATCGTCGCGCTTTGCACTGAACGGTGGACCAATACCTCGCGTAGAGTGGCTCCTTCGCCGCCGCCAATGATCAGCACGTCGCGCGGATTCGGGTGTCGCAGCATGGCGGGCTGGACGAGCAACTCGTGATAAAGCGCCTCGTCGCCGCTGGAGCTTTGGATGGCGCCGTCGAGCACCAGCGTGCGGCCGAAATTACATGTGTTGGCGATCAGCACGTTTTGCAGCGCCGTCTTGCCGCTGTAGATGACCGACGATAATCGGTAGGTGTAACGATCGAATGGATCGGAGTCTTCGATGAAGGCCAGCGCCCCGTCGCCGAGCGCGGCGGGGTCGAGCCGCTCCGCGTAAAATCGGTCCGGCGGCAAGGAGGGCAACGGATACGGGCGAGTGATCTCGCTCTTCGGTGGTGAGGATGCCTGTCGGGGGGTGGAATGGGGTCCCATGTTTATGAACTCTCCCGTATGCCCGTCAGGCGGCCCATTCCGCGGGCCACGTGTCGCACCATGCCGGTGAAGCTTCGTCAATGCCGTCACCATGCCGCAGCACGATTCGGTGGCGCGCTTCGTGTGGGCGCAGGTGCTCGCGAAGCACTGCATCGAAGCGTTCGGCGCTGCAGCTTCGGCCACAGGTGAACAAGTCGACGAAACAAGACTGATGCTCAGGATAGGTGTGAATACTGGCGTGGCTCTCTGACAAGAGCGCGATCGCCGTCATGCCGGACGGCGAGAATTGATGGCTTAGTTCACCAAGCAACGTCGCGCCCGATGCACTGACGGCGTCTCGCAATGCTATCATCAGGCCACGCTGGTCCGCCAACGCCACTGGATCGCAGCCTACATAACTGGCCAACAGATGCCGGCCGAAGAACTCATATTCCTCGCGAGGTCCAACCGCACTGGCCGCGACCCAACTCTGCGCCGCACGCCCCACTTGGATCGTACCCTTGTTACCGGCGGGTGCCGCGCCATGAACACCCGCCGTCAATTTGCCGAACCAGTTTTTCAGCGAGAGAGAGCGCATGGCATGTAGTTCGTAATGAAATCTCCGGCTGCAAGCAAGCCCAATGCGGTGGGACCTCGCCGAACGGAACGACCAAAAATGCGTGTTTCGGGCGCGATGGCCTGTTAGAGTGGATAAAAGTGACTTCGACGATACGGATGAGCTCGATGGGTCTCCCTAATCTTCACGCTCCGGCAATGCCGATCATGGCGGTCACCAGCCGACACGCCGCGGCACTCGCCTGGGCGGTTGATCGTACTCAGGCCGAATGGGGACCTTTGGCGGCCACCAGCGAGCCTTTCGATTTCGTCGAGACCGACTATTATCAGGCCACCATGGGTTGCGATCTGAAGAAGCAATTCCTGGCCGGCTCGCGGCTCGTCGATCCCACGGATCTGGTCGCAATGAAATTGCAAACCAACCTATGGGAAGACGCGTATGCTAGCATGGCGAATCACGTCGAATCGCGGCCGTTGAACCTCGATCCGGGCTATTTGACCCCGGCCAAATTAGTGCTGGCATCGACCAAGGACCATTCGCACCGCGTCTACCTGGGACGTGGAATCTATGCCGAGGTGACCTTGTACTTCAAAACAGGCCGCTGGCAACACCGTGAGTGGACATATCCCGATTATCGGCGCGACGACTTTCAAGCGTTTTTCACGCTCCTCCGCGACGACTTGCAGCGCCGGGCACGGGAGGGCCGCCCCGCGTGAATTGGTTTTTGATTGGGGCCATGTTGCCGAGCCTCCTCATTGCGGCATTCGCCGCCACGGTAATCCGACGTCTCGCGCCGCGGTGGGGGTTGGTTGATCGGCCCGGACTTCGCAAGGTCCATACCAGGCCTACACCGCTGGGTGGTGGATTAGCAATCTGGCTGGGCATGCTGGTGCCGTTCGCCGCTGGACAATTCGTCCTTTGGACGCTCACTCCCAACCCTGCCGGCGGCTGGCTTATCGCCGGCGGCTGGCCGTTACCGGAATTCGTTGCCACGCACCTCGGTGGACTTAGGTCCCAGGCGCCGCGGCTCTGGTTCCTGTTCGCCGCGAGCACGGTCCTGGTCGGCTTGGGCTTACTCGACGACTGGCGCGGACTCCATTGGAAACTGCGCCTAGCCGTGCAAGCCCTCGTCGCCGCGGCAATGGTTTGGCACTGGGAAGGTTGGCGGTTGACGATGTATCTCGACCAGCCGTGGCTCACCGCCACGTTGAGTGTCATCTGGATCGTGGGCTTGATCAACTCCTTCAACATGCTCGACAATATGGACGGGCTGTCCGGCGGAGTGGCGGCCATCTCGGCAGCTATGCTGGCCGCTTTGCTGCTCTTGACGCCCAACCCGGCGACGCATCAGCCTCAGATCTTCGTCAGCGGGTTCCTGCTGGCACTGGTTGGATCGCTGTTGGGGTTTCTCTGGCACAATGGGCCGCCCGCGAAGATCTTCATGGGCGACGCAGGCAGCTATTTCATTGGCTTCTGCCTGGCGATCGCGACAAACATGGCCACATTCACTGGCGGCGACCTGCCCTGGTACACGATGTTCGCCCCCTTGTGCATCCTGGCCGTACCACTGTACGACACGGTTACGGTCATTTGGATTCGGCTGCGTCAAGGCCGAAGCCCGTTCGAGGGCGACAAAAACCACTTTTCGCATCGACTGGTCGAACTGGGGATGACGAAAGGTCAGGCCGTATTGACGATCTACCTCACGACGTTCATTTGCGGCTTGGGTGCTTTGGTCCTGCACCAGGTCGACGAGTGGGGCGCGGGTGCGATCTTGTTGATGATCGTCTGCGTTTTGGCGCTGATCTGGATTCTGGAAACGACGGGAAGGAAAAGGAGAGGGGATTAGCCCCCCCGGTGACAAAAGACTCGGAGCCTCTGAAGTTCTGTTTCCATGAAGAGCGTGGGGCGAGCGGGGGAGCGTAAGCCCCCCTGTAGCTTACCTCGTGCTTATAAACCCTAGCCTCAGCCATGGCCACCCACCAATCCCGCCGCACTCGTCCTTCCGCCAGAGTTAGTGTTACGCGCGGCGAGGTCGTGCGCGGGTGTCTGCTGGCATTCCTGACAGCGCTCAATGTTGCGAGGCCGCTTTTGCCTAGCGAGACTTTGCTCACTGCCGGCGAGGGTGAGGGGTTGCCGTTCGTCATGCTGCTGTTGGCCGTCGGAATCGGCTGGCTGATCGCGGCTTTGGCGCATCACGAGCTGGCGGTGCGCGTCGGATGGGCCGACGCCGGTTGGATAATGTTACTGGCGGCATACGCAGTCAGCACGTGTTCGGCTGCTCGCCACGACGGTGGTAGATCGTCGATCAACATGTTCTGGGAATGGAGCGCGTTCGGCCTTGGCTTCTTTCTGGTCCGCCAACTGGTGCGAACGACTCGCGAGACGCGTGCCTTCGCGGCAGTCATGGTCGGCCTGGCGGTGGCGCTGTCAGGTTTTGGACTCTACGAGTTCTTTGTCTCGCGGCCCGACGACCGGGCGCATTATCAACGCGACCCGGAAGGCACGTTACGCGATGCAGGTATCGTGGCGTTACCCGGTTCACCGACGCGGATTCTGTTCGAGAACCGCCTGGCCGCGAGCGAGCCCACAGCGACTTTCAGCCTGGCGAACTCACTGGCCGGTTTTCTCGCACCCTGGCTGATCGTGGCGATCGGGATTGGGGCCGTGGCAATTACCGATCGAAGTCTTCAGATCGAGAACTGGCAGTCGCGCGACGGTTGGTGCGTGCTGGGCGCGGCAGTTTGTAGTTTGCCGATGGCGATGTGCCTGGTATTGACGAAGAGCCGTAGCGCCTGGCTCGCCACCGCAGCCGGTTTGACATTGCTCACTGTTTGGGCCGTATCCGCGCTACGCCGACACGCCACACCCGGAATTGCCAAGAAATTGATCGGTGGCGGACTTGCCTTCGCCACGATATTGGGAGGCCTGGTTGCCGTCGCCTTCGCCGTGGGCGCTCTCGATCGCCAGATCGCTACCGAAGCGCTGAAGTCGCTCGGCTATCGGTGGCAATATTGGCACGCCTCCTGGGCGATGATCAAAGACCATTTCTGGCTCGGATGCGGACCGGGCAACTTCCAGGACTTCTACACCCAGTACAAGTTGCCCGAAGCCAGTGAAGTTGTGGCCGATCCGCACAATTTCTTGTTCGAAGTTTGGGCCACGGCCGGTACGCCCGCCATGGTAGGGCTGCTGCTCGTCCTCGCCGGAGCGATTTGCGACACTTGGAAAGGGCGGAACCGGGACCGCGGCAGCGCGGTAACGATCCAATCGAAACCATTTCCAGCACCGCAAAGTGACGACGCCTCCAACTACGTGCTGGCCGGCGGTCTGCTGGGGTTCGTCTGCGCTTGGGCGATCGGTCAGGCCGGCACCGTGCCGCTTGGCGAGTCGGCCTTCGTGGGCGGATTGGCAATGGCGGGCATGTCCCTGGCAATCCTCTATCCTTGGGTCCATGGGGGACGTTTGCCCGCCATGCTACCGTGGCTCGGCGCGACCGTGTTGGCGGTGAACTTATTGGCGGCAGGGGGAATTGGTTTTCCCGGTGTGGCGGGGTCGTTGTGGCTGCTATTGGCCCTCGGCCATAGGGAGCTGGACGGCCGCGCGCCTGGCCCCCTTTCTCGCCGATTTGGCCTTGCCGCCCTCGGTTGTCTACTGGCCGTGACATTCCTTTGTAGTCAAACGGCCTATCTGCCGGTCATGCGATCGAGGACTTTTCTCTTGCAAGCCGAATCGCGCCGCTCGAGTGTGAACGAAATCGAACCGTTGTTGCTGGCCGCGGCCCAGGCCGATCCACGATCGGACGAGCCGCAAAGACGTCTGGCCGATTTGGCATTCGCGCGTTGGAACGAGCACCCTGCACCCGAACTACTCTCACGTTGGCGGCAGTACCAGGCCAATATCCTCCGGCTGCGGCCTAAGTCGAGCGCTTCCTGGCAACAGGCGGGCGACCGTTACTTCGCGGCCTATCACCATGACGACGATGAGTCGCTGTTGCGGGAGGCTATAGGCCATTATCGGCGCGCCGTGCGGCTATATCCCAATAAGGCCACATTGCGCGGCCAATTGTCACTGGCTTTGGAACAATCGGGGGCGCGGGAAAAAGCCACCGACGAGGCCGCCGCGGCGCTGGAACTCGATCGGCTGACTCCCCACACGGACCAGAAGTTGCCCCCCGAACTTCGTTCTGAGTTGTTGCGTATCACGGCTGTCGGCAACTAGAATCAAGCCTATGAAAACCGCGCTTTGGATTGTCTTGATCGTCGTACTTGGGGTCGGCGGAACGGCCGCGTATTCAATCTACTCCATCTCTCAGTTCAGTTCTCCCGGCACGGCTGGCAGCCTGGCGGCGCATACGACGAAACCACCCCGATCGGCGGACGGCGAGGCGACGGCGTCCGACGCCAGGCCAGTGGCGGTCGTGGACGAGCTGGAATACGATTTCGACCGCGTCAAGAACAAGACCCTTGGTCTCACGCACACTTTTGTGGTCCGCAATACGGGCGACGCCCCGTTCCTGGTCACCAAGGCCGAGCAAAGCTGCAAGCTGTGCATGTTTATCGATTCATCCTTGCCGATTGAAATTCCCCCCGGTGGCTCTGGCGAGATTGCGGTCCGTTGGAATATCGACACGGTCGAAGACACGTTCCGCCGCGGCGTGACGATCACGACCACCGACCCCGACCACCCCGAGATCGTGGTGATGATTACCGGGAAGGTGTTGCAGCCGCTTTTGGTAACGCCACGCGAAGTGGTGTTGAGCCATGTCCCGATGGGTGAGCCATTCACGGTGAAAGTGCGTCTGGACGCATTTTTCAGCGACGATCTGCAGGTGGCCCAGCTTGAGCTTTTGGACCCCGAAACAGCGGATTTTTTCGACATTCAGTCCGTCCGTATTGAAGAGGCGGATTTAGCCCCAATGGCAAAAAGTGGCGTGGAGCTGGTGTTAACCGTCAAACCCGGCTTGCCTTTAGGGGCCTTTCGTCAGAGAATCCGCTTGACCACGAACATCGAAGAAAACACTGAGGTGACAATTCCGGTCAATGGCCAGGTCAAAGGCGACGTTACGATCATCGGCGTTGGAAAGCGATGGGATGAAAAACAAGGCATTCTGAGGATGGGCGCTTTCCCGCGCGGCCAAGGCGCCAAGGCCGCGCTCAAGCTGCTCGTGCGTGGACCGCACCAGGAGGGGTTGGTTCTGGGTACACCCAAAGTTTTCCCCGATTGGCTCGTCGCAAACTGCAGCGAACCGACCCGGCTCGACGGTGGTAATATCACCCAGATTAAGCTGAATATTGAAGTCCCCCCCGGCTCTCCAACCGCCGACCATTCGGGCGCGGAGGATATCAAGCCAGGCGAAATCATCATTCCGACGAATCGACCCGCCTTGGGAGACATCAGAATTCAAGTCAACTTTGCCGTGGTCGAGGATTAGAAGCATATCCGGAAACTTCCATGGTCGAGTGGGTGTCTCGCCTGCCCGGTGGTTTTGGAATTGGATTTTAGGATGGAATCAACGTGGAGGGATCTACACTGATGTCGAAGCGTCCAAGGCCATTCGGGGCCGTCCCGGAGAAGCGAGCAGGTTCCGATCGACGGCCCGATGTTCGGAATTCTCGCGAATTCCGCTATGGTTTAATGTCACTCACCGCCTTGTTCCTCGCGGCCGCTTGTGGCAGTCCAGCCTCCAAACCCGTTACGAATCAGTCCGCCTCAGACCAGGCGCCGGCTGAAGAAACGGCTGAGGAAAAGTCGTCCGCCAGAAACGAAACGGACCAGGGGAATCCGGACCAGGGGATTTCAAACAAGGCGAGTCCAGATACGTCCGACACCCTGGCGATCGTCGTCGGCGAAACCGATTCCGACGCGACGCCGCCGGCGAAACAGCGGCAAAGCGATGACACTCTTTTCCGTGGCTGGTCGAAGCCGACGCTGGTGTTGGTGTTTACGGGCGAACAACTGGGGTACATCGAGCCATGCGGTTGCAGCGGCTTAGAGAACCAAAAGGGCGGACTGAGGCGGCGGCACACGCTCTTGAAACAACTTCACGGCAAGGGTTGGCCCGTCGTGGCGATCGACAACGGCGGTTTGATCAATCGCTTTGGACGCGAAAGCGAGATCAAATTCGAGAAAACCGTCGAGGCGCTGGCGACCGAAGCGCCTAAAGGGATGGGCTACGCGGCCATTGGATTCGGCACATCCGACCTGAAGTTGCCCGCCGGTTCGATCGCGGCAGTCCTGGCCGGTTTCGAAGCACCCGAGAAGAATCCGTTCATCTCGGCCAACGTCGGCGTGTTGGGCTTCGACGACGGCCTCTCGCGCCGTTTCGCGGTCGTCAAAGCGGGGGGGGTGAAACTGGGAATGACTTCCGTGCTGGGCGACGGCTACCGGAAGCAGATCAACAACGACGAGATCAGTTTTCGCTCGGCCAAGGAAGGATTGAGTGAAGTGTACCAGGAGCTAGGTGCCCAGCGGTGCGACCGGCTGGTTTTGCTTGCGCACGCCGACCCCAAGGAATCGGCCGAGCTGGCCGAGGAATTCCCGGCCTTCGGTGTGGTGGTCACCGCGGGTGGCGCCGATGAACCTCCACACGAGCCGACAACGCTCAACGGCGGCAAGACGCTCTTGATCGAAGTCGGCCACAAGGGGATGTATGCCGTTGTGCTCGGGTTCTTTGACGACAAGAAAACGCCGATCCGTTATCAGCGCGTGCCGATCGACAAGCGGTTTACCGACTCTCCGGAAATGGACCAGATCATGGTCGATTTCCAGGCGCAACTCGCGGCGGAAAGTTGGATAGGCTTGGATTTGCGCCGAGCGGCCCACCACGGCGGCAAGTTTGCCGGCAGCCAGAAATGCGCGGAATGCCACCAGAAGGAATTCGAGATTTGGCGGGATTCGCCCCACGCCGACGCTACTGAAACACTGACCAAGGCCAGGCCGCCGCGGCAGTTCGACCCCGAGTGTGTCAGTTGTCACGTTACCGGTTGGAATCCGCAGGAGTATTTTCCGTACACGACCGGATTCGATAGCCTGAAAGCGACGCCCGATCTGGCCGGCAACGGTTGCGAGAATTGCCATGGTCCCGCCGCGGCCCACGTTGCCGCTGAAATGGGAGGTGGCGACGAGGCCCTGCGCGAGAAGCTGCGGCTTTCGATCGCCGACGGCAAGAAGGCAATCGTCGAGTCGTGCATCCAGTGCCACGACCAGGACAACAGCCCGCATTTCGAATTCGAAGATTACTGGCCGAAAATTGAGCATTAGGCATGATTCCCACGCTGTTCTCGGTTAGTTACGCCGGCACGTGGGGACAGCACCGGCTCGACGTCGCGGGTTTTCTGCGCAAGGCCGCCGCACTGGGCTACGCGGCGGTCGAAATCGGCGGCAAACGCCCGCACCTGGCACCGCTCGACTTCTCCAGCGACGAGTCGCTGGCTGCGGTTCGAGAAGCGGCGCGGGCGGCGGGCGTTGAAATTGCGACGATCGCCGGTTACACCGATTTCACGGCCGGAAGGCACGCCGCCGAGGTTCCCTTCGTCGAGATGCAGCTCGCCTATGTCGCGGCCTTAGCCCGAATGGCAAGGGCGCTCGATGCCAAAATCGTACGCGTGTTCAGCGGCTACTCGGGCGAGCCGGCCGATTATCAGGCCGACTGGAACAAGTGCGTCAAGGCGCTTGGCGAAGCCGCCGCGCTGGTGGCTGATTTCGGCGTGGTGTTGGGCCTGCAGAACCATCACGACGTCGGCGTTTCGGTCGAAGGGTTCGAAGAACTGCTCGACGATGTCGGGCATCCGAACTTGAAGGCGATGTTCGATCCCTGGTCGATCGCGCTTCATGGAGCGGACCTCTATCGGGCTGCGCTCCGGCTGGCGCCTCGAATGGTGCAGACCACGCTGGCCGACTACGTGCGGATCAATCGCTACGTTTATCAGCCCCAGTTGGTCAACTACCAGCGGCTCGACCCGCCCGCCGTGCGCGCGGTGCCGCTGGGCGACGGCTTCATCGACCTGCCGGCTTTCTTCGCCGGTTTGAAGGAGGGCGGGTTCACCGGTTATGTGGCCTACGAAATGTGTTCGCCGGTACGAGGCGGCGGCAGCGAAGCCAACCTGGATGCCGCGGCCGAAAAAAGCTTGCTTGCGATTCGACGGCTGATCGCCCCTTGAAAGTCTGCGGTCTTGCAATCGGCCCGCGCCGATGAGATGCTGGCGTATCACCTCATCGGTACGGGAGAGTTTGCGATGTTCCTGAAGTTCGACCAGATCAACTACCTGGCCGTCGCCGTGGCGGGGCTGGGAGCGTTTTTCATCGGTGGGCTCTGGTACATGCCGTTTTTCGGCAAGCTCTGGCTGCGGCTACACGGTTTTTCCGAGGAAAAGGTCAAGCAAATGCAAGCTCGTGTGCCGCCGCCTTTGTTTTTCGGCGGCATGATCGCGGTTCAACTGCTGACCGCCTTCGTCGTGGCACTGCTCGTCGTCAGTCTGAACCCGACGTCTCCGCTCGATGGCGTGCTGCTGGGGTCGTGCCTCTGGTTGCTGGTGGCCGCGATCTTGTTCAGTGGGCAGCTCGCTTCCGACCGGCACTTTGGTATCTTCGCGATCGACACTGCGTATCATTTTACGGTTTTGGTTTTCATCAGCGTTCTCTTGACGCTATGGCGCTGAGCTCGCGGCTCTTGCACCGGCCACACTAATATCAAATGGATCCCACAAAAATGCTGCGTGAGTAGCCGTTCAAACGGTTGATTTGCGAGACGAATATGCGTACTGGAATTGTGAGCGGGTTGCTCGCCGTGCTGCTGCTGGCGTTGCAGGTCTTCGCCGGGGAAAAGGAAACCGCCCTTTGGTCGGCGGCACGCCGCGGCGATGAACCGGCGGTTGATGCGCTGTTGAAGGAAGGCGCCGACGTGAACGCCAAGACGGGCTACGGCGCCACGGCGCTATCGTATGCCTGCTGGCGCGGGCATACGGAGGTGGTGCGGAAACTGCTCGAGGCGGGTGCCGATGTCAACGTTGCCGATTCGTTCTACAAAGCGACGCCGCTGGCGTTTGCCGCCGCCAAGGGGCATGCGCCGGTCGTCACGCTGCTTTTGGGAAAGGGTGCCGAAGGCGCCGCCGACGCTTTGAAGACCGCCGCCGGTCAAGGGGCCGTGGCTGTCGTCAAGGCCATTCTGGAATCGGCCCAGCTCAAGCCAGAGTCGCTCGCCCCCGCCAGGGCCGTCGCGCAAGCGGCGGGTCGCACCGACGTTGTCGAACTTCTCACCGCCGCCGGCGCGCCGGCGGCCGAACCTTCGCCACCCGCCAAAGACGTCCCGGTGGAGCTGCTGCAATCGTACGCTGGCACCTACCGGAACGAACAAGGCAACGAAGTCCTGCTTGAAATCAAAGACGGCAAGCTGGCGATCGGTTCCATCGCTTCGGATTCGTTGCCCGTTTCGGCCAAGGACGACGTCACGTTCGAAACGGCGTTCGGCTCAACCGTCACGCTCAAGTCGCAAGAAGGACAGATCGTTGGTCTGGCGATGACGTCGGGAGCGACGACCACGGAATACAAGCGCGTGGCGGCCGGCGAGAAGCCGGCCGCGCCGCAGCCGAACGATCGCACCCCGACGCTCGAGCCTGCCGCGTCGCCCAACTGGCCTTCGTTCCGTGGCCAGGGCGCGCGCGGCGTTGCCGAAGGGCAACACCCGCCTCTCACCTGGGACGTCGAAAGCCAAACCAACATTCGCTGGAAGACGCCGATTCCCGGCCTAGGCCACTCGTGTCCGGTTGTTTGGCAAAACAAGGTCTTCATCACCACCGCCGTCGGCCAGAGCGAATCGCCGACGCTGCGCACCGGCCAGTACGGCGATGTCGACACGGTCGAGAATGAAACCGCACATGTGTGGCGGGTATTCTGTCTCGACAAGCTGACCGGCCAGATCGTCTGGGAGCGGACGGCCCACGAGGGGATGCCAGCGGTCAAGCGGCACCTGAAGTCCACGCACGCCAACGCCACGCCCACCACCGACGGCCGCTTTCTCGTGGTCTCGTTCGGATCGGAGGGGCTTTACTGCTACGACCTGGAAGGAAACCTGGTTTGGCGGAAAGACCTGGGTGTGCTCGACAGTGGTTGGTTTTACGACCCCAGCTACCAATGGGAATTCGGCAGCTCGCCGGTCATCGATCGCGACCAGGTCATCGTGCAGTGCGACATCCAGGAAGGCTCCTTCATCGCCGCCTTCGATCTGGCGACAGGCACGGAAAAATGGAGAACGGCGCGCGACGAGATTCCGTCCTGGGGTACGCCCACCGTCGTCGAAACGGAACAAGGAGCCATGATCGTGACCAATGCCACCCGGTTTGCCCGCGGCTACGACGCGGCGACGGGCGAGGAACTATGGCGGCTAGCCGGCAATTCCGAGATCACGGTCCCCACCCCCTTTGCCGCTCGTGGTTTGATTTTCGTCGCCAGCGGCTACCGGCCAATCCAGCCGATCTACGCCATCAGGCCCGACGCCCGTGGCGAGATCTCTAAGGAGGCTGGCGCGGAAACCGGCCGATTTCTCGCTTGGCACGTCAAGCAAGGCGGTCCCTACATGCCCACGCCCATCGTCTACGGCGACTACCTCTATGTCTGCGGCAACGGAGGCATCGTAATTTGCTACGATGCCATCACCGGCGAGCGGATCTACCGCAAACGGCTGGTCGCCGGAGGCGGCAGCTTCGTGGCCTCGCCAGTGGCCGCCGACGGTAGGCTCTATTTCACCGGTGAAGATGGCGAAGTTCAGGTGGTCAAGGCCGGAGCGGAATTCGAGCTCTTGGCCACGAACAAATTGGGCGATTTCTGCCTCTCGACGCCCGCCATCTCCGAGGGGCTGTTCATCGCGCGCACCGGTCACCATCTGATCGCGGCCGGCGAGCAGGGTGACAAAGGCCGAGGGGAGCAGCCGTAAACTCCCTTTCGCGCGTCGGTCGTGGGCCACGACACCGCGCCCTGGCCCTTTAGCGTGCCACTGTTCAAACGAGCCGCCGTTCGGCTAAACTATCGTCGCCTCGACGCAGCATGCGTTTCCGATGGGTTTGGTCCGGCAGGCTGGAAAGCCTGACCTGCAGCCCCTTGGAACACGCCCCACGTCATCATGGATGCCATTTTGATCCGACAAGGAGTGTACCGTCATGACGACGCAGGTCATGAAGACCCGCCCCAGCGGGCAACTCACGCTCAAAGACCGCCTCTCGCGTTTCACATTTCTCGAAGCCTGCAAGCTCCTCGGGCCCGAAGGAAAGAAACTGATTCAGAAAAGCGCCAATCTGTGGGATTTCAAGATCGAGGAAGACGTCTATTTGGGCGACGACCTCTTCCGCCTGAAGTTCCCCGGCGAATCGGTCAACGGCGGGCCGCTGGTGGTCACGATTACGATGATGGCCGAAGCACGCAACCGATTGCGCTTCAACTGCACGGGGTGTAATGGGGTCTGTGAGCACGTCGGCGCCGCTTTCTCGCTGATCCTCGAAGACAAGACGCCGCTGGGCCTCGCGGCCGTACCGCCTCCGCCGCGCGTGCCCGTCGAAAGTTTGGGAGAAAACGAGTTGGTCGAGCGCGCCCTGGCCGAGCGCGCCGAACGGGCGAAGCACGAAAAGATGGCCATCCAGGCCGCCGACCCCGCGCGCCCCTGGACCGACTATACCGTCACGAACAAAGTCAGCGGCAAGAGCTACCGCGTTGCCCTGCGCGGCACCCAGCCCGGCGACTCCTTCTGCTCGTGTCCCGACTTCCGCACCAATACGCTCGGCACTTGCAAGCACGTTATTCACGTGCTCCACAAGATCAAGCGAAAGTTCAGTCCTCGCGAATTGAAACGCGCCTACCGCCGCAAGCACTTGGGGCTGCACCTGCGATACGATCGCGACGTGACGCTTCGGCTGCTCCTGCCGGAAAGACTCGACGATGCCGTGGCCAGGATCGTCAACCCGATCAAAGACCGCCCCATCGAAGACCCGCACGACCTGCTGCGACGGCTCACGCAACTCGAAAGACTCGGCCACGACGTGACGATCTACCCCGACGCCGAAGAGTTCATTCAGCAACGGCTCGTGCAAGAGCGCTTGCGCGACAAAATGGCCGAGATCCGCCGCGACCCGGCGAACCACCCCTTGCGCACGTCACTGCTTAAAATCCCCCTCTTGCCGTACCAGCTCGACGGCATCGCATTCGCGGCCGGCGCAGGTCGGGCGGTGTTGGCCGATGAAATGGGCTTGGGCAAGACGATCCAGGGCGTCGGTGCCGCCGAAATCCTCGCCCGCGACGCCGAAGTCAAGAAGGTCTTGGTGATCTGCCCCGCTTCGCTTAAGTCGCAATGGCGCAATGAAATCCATCGCTTCTGCGATCGCGACGTGCAGCTCGTCGGCGGCGCCGCCCGCGATCGCTCTGGGCAGTACGCCAACGACTGCTTCTTCACGATCTGCAACTACGAGCAGGTGCTCCGCGATATCCTGGCGATCGAGCGGGTGAAATGGGACCTGATCGTGCTCGACGAGGGGCAACGCATCAAGAACTGGGCGGCCAAGACCACGGCCGTCGTCAAGAGCCTGAAATCGCGGTTCGCCTTGGTGCTTTCAGGCACACCCCTGGAGAACCGCCTTGACGATCTCTACTCGGTCGTGCAATTCATCGATGATCGGCGGCTCGGACCCGGCTTTCGCTTCTTCAACAAGTACCGCATGGTCGACGAGAAGGGGAAGGTGTTGGGCTACAAGAACCTGGCCGAACTGCGTGAAACACTCAAGCCGGTCCTCCTACGCCGGACGCGCGACAGCGTCAAACTCGAGCTTCCGCCGCGGACCGTCGAGATCGTCCGCATCGCCTCGACCGACGAGCAGCTCGAGTTGCACGGCACTCACATGCAGATCGTCGCCTCGATCGTGCAGAAGAAGTATATCAGCGAGATGGACCTCCTACGGCTGCAACGGGCCCTCTTGATGTGCCGCATGGCCGCCGACAGCACGTTCCTGGTCAACAAGCAAGCGCCCGGCTATTCGACCAAGCTCGAGCACCTCGACGAGCTTCTCGAGCGGCTATTCGAGGAACAGGACCGTAAAGTGGTTTTATTCTCGGAATGGACGACGATGCTCGAACTGATCGAGCCGCTGGTCGAGAAGCGCGGTCTCGATTTCGTGCGTCTCGACGGCAGCGTTCCGCAGAAGCAGCGTCAGGAACGGGTCCACAAGTTCCAGACCGACGCCGAGTGCAAGCTGTTCCTCACCACCAATGCCGGCTCGGTGGGCCTGAACCTGCAAGCCGCCAACACGGTGATCAATGTCGACCTGCCGTGGAACCCGGCCGTGCTCGAGCAGCGCATTGCCCGCGCGCATCGCATGGGGCAGACGCAAAGCGTGCAGGTTTACGTGTTGGTCAGCGATGGGACGATCGAAGAAAACTTGCTGGCCACGATCGCCGCCAAGAAGGACCTGGCGTTGGCGGCTTTGGACGTCGAGAGCGATGTCGACCGGGTCGATCTGGCCAGCGGCATGGAGGAATTGAAGGGCCGTTTGGAAGTGTTGCTGGGCGCGCGGCCCGAAGCGTCCATCGACGAATCGGTCAAGCAAGCCGCCGAGGAGACCACGCGGCAGCTTACCACCCCGCACCGCGATCGCGTCGCTGCCGCTGGTGGCGAACTATTGGGCGCCGCGTTCAAGTTCCTTGGCGAGTTGGTCTCGCAGAACCAGGCCCCTGCTCCCTCGGAATCGCTCGTCGCCAACCTTCGCGCCGGACTGGGCGCCTGCGTCGAAGACGACCCCAGCGGCAAGCCGAGGCTGACCATCACTCTGCCCGACCGCGGCGCGCTGGAAAACCTGGCCCAGACTCTGGCGCGGCTCCTGGCGGCGGGCGAAGAGAACAAGCCGTAACGCCGCGGGAATGCGCTCAAGCTAAATCGTCCATTGCTCCGTCACCTGGATTGCGCTGCGAGTTGGAGTTGCGACGGCGCAGGATTGGCGGACTCCGACAATTTGCGTTTGCAACGCCTTCCCGACCAGCCAAGACGAAGCCCATTGGTGCTAGGCGACCAGGCGAGCCGACCAGGGCATTCTCTACGGAACCGAGCGCGACGATCCTAGCCTTCAGTCGAAAAGTGGAGAATCGGCTGTCCAAGTCGTCCATCTACTAACAGGGGGGGCTGTCGCGCGCATCGCAAACCTTTGCCGATGCCTGACTTGCAGACACTGAATCCTTCGTCGCGACGCCGGATTCGCCGGCACAAGTCGTCCAATAACCAATAAGTCGTCCAAAAACGGGGCGCAAGTCGTCCAATGGGCCCGAATGTGGGAAATCCGCGGATACACATGCCTCTCCGTTTACGGGCATCTGGCCGATAGATTTCTGGCGCGAGTTGAGCACCTTGCCCCGCGAGTTGAGCGCCTTGTCCCGCCAGTTGAGCACCTCGTCCCGCCAGTTGAGCACCTTGCCCTTTGCATTTTGCAATGGCGTCGCATTCGGCCGCGAATCAGACGCCCGCTCCAAGAATCCTATCAACTGCCCACTGCCTTTCTGCCCCCTGCGCGAGCGGTTCGGTGGGCTGCTGCGGCAGCAACTGTTCATGGTTTCTCCGGAAGGATCTTTGCCTGCTCGAGATGCTCCCATTCCTCGGGCGTCATGCCGGTAACGTCGGTCCGAAGGGGACGCGCTCGGAAGGGTCCGGCGTGAACGCTTAAGAGCCAATCAAGCGCCCGTCGTGTTATCACACCACCTCCGCAAAGAAAATCGTCTCCATTCCAGCGCCGTGGCTCGACGACAAAGCCGAGAGGAGGAACTCCCTGATAACGAATCCGCGGATCCGCCGGATCTGGATTGTCATTGACTAACGCTGTGGCGTCGCGATGACAACGTGGGCACTCGTGCGATCCAACGCTGCAGCTCGGACAGAAGAATGGGCGAAATCCGCAAAACGGGCAGTGGTTATCTTCCTCGGGCGGCGCCAGGCTCCGGCGCGCGACCTCACAGCCAGAAAAGATCAACGCGAAAACCTTTGGTTTGTCACGACCGAAGTCAAACGGGTTTGCCAATTCAACCGGACGAACCACGACTCCTCGTAGTGGCGCACCCTCCAGTTCCGTTGCGAGGCGGCAGTCGAACAATACGACCGTCTGTTCGCTGATTAACTTCTGAACGCGGTCACCATACAGCGCCACTTCGCGTGGCACGACAATGCGCGTGCTCACATGATCGGGATTATAAGGACATTTGCGGATTTCATGGTTATCGTATGATATCACTTCCGCATACCCATGGTCTTCACCTGAATCGCTGACAATCCAGTCAGACGACTGATGCCGCATCGGTAATAATGGATCGATTACGTAGAGTTCATAAAAGTACCCCGGAACCAATTCACCGGACTCGTCGGCGCGAGCGTGTGCTATCGGCATCGTGTGTCACCGGCATTTATGTCGACGTTATTCCCCCCACGTCGCAAGGCGGGCGGTCAAATCCCGTTGAATACCAAAACAGAATCTCATTGTAATCCACTATTGTGCCGCAATCAGATATGTACAAAAGCGGAGCAAGAAAAGCGGAGCAACAGCGGAGCAAGACACCCACGAAATTCTCGGCACGCCTGTTGACTCGGATTAACGCGGGGGTATACTGTGCGCACGTCACCTAATACTGGTCGCACGTCCAGAGGTTCGCGCCATGCCCGCCTACGCCCGAAAAGAGATCGTCGACGAGTCCGATGTTGGCGTCTACCATTGCGTTTCGCGCTGCGTGCGACGCGCGTTTCTCTGCGGAACTGATGGCTACACCGGCCGCAATTTCGACCACCGAAAAGCTTGGTTCCAGGAGCGCATGGAGGAGTTGGCCGCGATCTTCGCTGTTGATGTCCTCGGTTTTTCGATCATGTCCAACCATGTTCACTTGCT
>Ga0265331_10001029_pt1 | contig 21757 bp, 19 predicted proteins | sample 41923metaG_FD_202088 | JGI IMG/M metagenome (GOLD analysis project Ga0265331, IMG submission 202088) | Rhizosphere microbial communities from Carex aquatilis grown in University of Washington, Seatle, WA, United States - 4-19-23 metaG | ecosystem: Host-associated > Plants > Roots > Rhizosphere... | reverse complement strand
AATGAAGTTCTCGACGAGATAAAGGAAAGGCTTCACGGTCATGAGGTTGGAGCTGTAAAGGTTTTGGTTCATTCACTCGCTTTTGGCACATTAAAACCGTTTGTAGCAAAAGCTCAAAATAATTGTATATCTCAGGCCCAGATGGAAATGACCCTGGACGTTATGGCAAATTCATTGGTTTACTGGGCGCAGGGGCTTGTATTCAGAAACCTGCTTGCCGAGAAAGGAAGGATATTTACGCTTACCAGCGCTGGGTCGCATTCGGTAATACCGTCTTACGGCGCAGTATCGGCGGCAAAAGCAGCCCTTGAATCGCACACACGGCAGCTGGCATATGAACTGGCTCCGATGGAAGTTACAGCTAATGCAATAATGGCGGGAGTAACTGATACTCCGGCGCTGCAGAAAATTCCCGGCGCGAAGAATATGATAGAAGCGACAAAACTAAAGAATCCCAGGGGACGTCTTACGAACCCGGAAGATGTGGCAAAAGCGGTATTGATGCTTTGTTCAGATGAAGCCGGCTGGATATCCGGAAACATTATCGGGGTTGACGGCGCAGAAGACATAATTAATTACACAGGCGAGAAAGTAGCTCATCATATAAAATAGTGAACTGGAGCTGAAGCCCTAAAAAAATAGTTCTTTTAAATATAATTCGATTAATTGTTGGAAAAATGTTATGTTTGAATTTGGATTCACCGAAGAGCAGCAGATGCTGCGCGAAATGGTTCGCGATTTCGCAACAAATGAAATAAAACCCATAGCCCGGAAGATAGACGAAGATGAAAAGATCCCTCCCGAAATAATCAAAAAGTTAGGCGAGTTAGGATTGCTCGGAGCCGCGTTTCCCGTTGAATATGGCGGAGGCGGTTTCGGCGAAGTTGGGTATTGTATCATGCAGGAGGAAATATCCCGCGCATGCCTTTCTACTGCAACGTTTATAGGCGCACACCAGTCAATAGGAACAAATGCTATTTTTCTTGGAGGCACAGAAGCGTTAAAACAGAAATACGTTGTTCCGCTGGCCCAGGGAGAAAAGATCGGAGCGTTCTGTCTTACTGAAGCCCAGGCTGGTTCCGATTCGTTTAACGTAAAAACAACCGCTGTTCTTGACGGCGATGAATGGGTGATCAATGGCGACAAGATGTGGATAACAAACGGCGGTCTTGCCGATATTATTGCTCTGTTTGCCAGGACTACAAAAGGGGTTAGCGCTTTTGTGGTTGAAACAAAATTACCCGGTTTTTCAGCCGGACCTTCCGAAAAGAAAATGGGTATCAGGGGAAGCACTACAAATGCTATCGCTTTCGATAATGTAAGGATACCAAAAGAGAACCTGATCGGAACCGAGGGAAGAGGATTCCTTCTTGCAATGAAGACTCTCGAAGCCGGCAGGCTTGGACTTGGAGCTTGCTGCCTTGGCGCATCAAAAGAAATGGTGGAGCTTTCATCTAAATATGCGAAAGAAAGACACCAGTTTGACCAGCCTATAGGACATTTCCAGGCAATTCAATTCATGTTATCCGAAATGGCGACGCTCGTATACGCAATGGAATCAATGGTGTACCGTACAGCGGTTGATTATGACAAGAAAAAGAGTATTGCCACCCAATCGGCGATGGTTAAGTTATTCTGCTCGGAAGGACTGGATAAAATAGTTGACTTTGCCGTGCAGATACACGGCGGCATGGGATACTCAAGAGAGTATCCAATTGAACGATTTTACAGAGACTCCAGAATAAACAGAATATTCGAAGGCACTAACGAGATACAAAAGGGAATAATCGCCAGGGACGTTCTGAAGCATAACGGAGTTAAATAAAAACCAACCATTCAATTATAAAACCTGTCAAAAGAGGTTTGATGTGAATAAAAACAGAATTTCAATAATTCTTTTTGTGGCTTTCCTTGGATTTACAATGCAGGGATGTCTTTCTGTTGAAACTAAGGAATATACATTCAAAGTAAAGAAGGATAATTCAGGTTCAGGCGTTATCACATACATAAATATTTTCAGCGATAAAAAAGATTCAGTGAGTACTTTCGAAAACGATTACCGCGAATTGATAGATAGTTACCTGAACGGAGACAAAGTTTCAGATGAAATGCCGGGAATTAAAAACGTTAAAAAGAAACTTTACGAGGAAGATAACCAGCTTTGCGGCGAGATCTCTTTCGATTTTGACGACTTGACCAAGCTGAGATTTTATAAGTATAAAGAAACAGGCCCGTGGTGCTATTACCTTGGCTTCACGCCAATGGGATTAATGGGCGGGACTGAAACTTATTTTTCTTCCAACGGTTCATTTGGCGGCGAGAGCATGCCGGTGATCTTCTGGGATGACAGCCAGAAGGAATTTAAATTCAAGACTTCGCTTGCCCAGCCTTCAGCCGGCATAGCCAGCCTCCTTGATCTATGGAAGCAAAATAACGGAAAATAAGAATTAAAATAAAACATGGTATAACAGAAAACCCCGTTCAGAATTACTGAACGGGGTTTTGAGTTTCTAATCAACATCTTCGCTTTATCTAACCAACACCATCTTCTTAACATCTATGAAACTTGCGGTTTCCATTCTGTAAAAATAAACGCCGCTTGAAACCGTGTTTCCTCTGCCATTAGTTCCGTCCCAGTCTACAGTATATTTTCCAATTGAGATATTACTATTGACAAGCGTCTTTACTTCTCTGCCCATTATATCATATATTTTTATAGTCACCTGCTGTGTTTTAGGAATAGAGAATGTGAACTTCGTGGTTGGGTTAAACGGGTTCGGGAAGTTCTGTGAAAGAGCAAATACTTTCGGAACTTCTGTCCACTGGTATTCGATACCAATTACGCTTCCTATCGATGCAAGCAATACATTTACCGTGTAAAACGGGTTGTGCATTCCCTTGCTGTTATCGGAAGTGATAAGCAGATAATTCCAGTAAGCTTTCCTCAGATTTACGTTATTTGAATCAGCAGCAATTAATGACCATGAAACTGAATCTGTCCCTGTATGCGGAAGAACCGCTCCCAGGTTGTGAATACATCCTTTAATTTCTGTTTCCCAATCCTGTATAGTTCCGTTTCCGTCAAAATCCTGCGGAGCCATAAAGTCTGAGAATTTTGTTTTGCCGGGGTGGCAAGTTTGACATGGAGCAACAAAATCATAATTCTGAGATTCGTTGCGCATATTAAGACTATGACCGCCGACTGTATTAATTACGTTTGCAGAAGTATCGGTAGCATGCATATGGCAATCAACGCAGGCATTCGGGTTAACCGTGCCGTGCGAACCGCTTACATACGGAACTCCGTTGAATGTAGCAGCGCCTTTACCCAATAAAACGTCGGTCTGCGGTCCATGATGCGGTCCCCAGGATGATGATGTAACTCTTGTATTAATGTATGATCTTACGTCTTTTCTTGATTTATGGCAGTCTGCGCAGGTTTGGCCTTCGCCAAGACTGTAGTGGACTCCGTTTGCCAATGTATCTGAACCCTGTGGCCTGTTTCGGAGGTAAGAACTATTATTGTTACCGTGCTGATCATGACATGACTGGCAGCTTATCATATGCTGGCTGGCCAGGGTTATATTTCTCGTATCAGTTCCTACATTCTTAGTATAATTAATATATCCTACTGCGTCATGGCATCTTATACAGTTCCCCAGATCATTTGTTCCATAATCAGGACTGGAAGGCTGCTGAGCAAAGCTGCTGTTCCAAACAGTTGTTGAATGCTTTGCATTTGACCATTGCCTGTAAATTGGATGGTTCTGCGGTGAATCGTGGCACTGTCCGCAAACGCCTGCATCATACGAAATATTAATTTTGTTTGTATCTCCGCTGGCGGCAACGTGCTCGCTCCCCGGTCCATGACAGTTCTCACAACCGATACTTGCAAACGGCGCTAGAGTTGGGAAACGCGCTACCAAAGTATCCCAGTTGCCGGGTTTCGGCGGCGAGAAATTGCTCCAAATCCAGCCAACGCGCCTTGCATTATCATCAAAGCCATTGTTATCTACTGTTGAGTTGTGATCGTATCCGGTTGTGTGACACGGAAAACAATGTGTGCCGTATGAACTTGAACCGCTATCTATATTATAACGGAACCAGTTCGCATGCTTGCTGACTTTCCAGCGGTTATAAATATCTATAAACTCGGGCATCCAGTTATGGCATGACATACAGTTTGGATAGGCTGCGGGTACGCCGCCAAATCCGCCTGTGCCAACATAAGTAGATACATAAATATTTGCCGTGGTATCAATTGAACCTGCAGAAGTTACCATTGTCAGGTGAACTGTGTAAGTGCCTGTTGAATCGGCTTTGAACCTTGCCCACCAGGTAAGTCCGGTTATAGGCGTAATGCTTGCTCCTGAACCGGCAGGTTTTGATTGAAAATTCCACGTGGCGTTTGTAATTGCTGTTGCGTCTCCAAAATTCATGCAATTTAGGTACATGACTGTACCCTTGGCAATCACATTTAAGCCCGTTGTAACCGTTGAATCTGCAACCAGCTGCGGCGTGACTTTTAGATTGTAAGGTGTAACACTCTGAAAAATTATCTTAGCCCTTGGCGTCGCAAAAGAAACACTCACAAATACAGCCAATAGCAGAAAAATAATATATGTTTTTTTCATTATTGTAAAAATTTGATTATTGGTTCTATTTTGTTGTTTTTATTCATTCTACTAATTAGTAATACATAAATCATGCCAAAATAAAGCGCGAAAATTTGCTAAAATGCGTGTGTAATTTTGAGACTTTGTAGAGAATTACCTCAAAAAAAGTATAATATGAGGAATAAAAGGACATATAATAAAACGTCATAAAATGGTGATTATTTGGTAACAAACGATAGTTTGAATCAACATCTATATATCGTTTCAGATAATATGAAAATTTGTCTGAATTTTGTTTTCAACTGAACAGAATTGTTATAATTTGATTAAATTTGATTATTCCATTTGAATCATCTTTCAATTCACTTTAAAAATGAGCATTTTATACAATTAGTAAATAAAAGAAGAGAATCATCATGAAATTTCGCTTATTATTAGTTTTTTCCATTCTGGCTTTGGCAGCCATTAGTTACACCATTTTATCAGGCGAAACAGATGATGATAAAGATGATTTTATCACAGTCAAAGGTTCGGACGGTGTTCTGGTAAATTGCGGCGTTGAAAGATGGTCTATTAAGACGTGCACAGATGGCGATACATCTCACGTTAATTTTAATATAATTGTCCCGAGCACAATTTCATACCAACGCTCGCTGCCAACTCCGCCAACTTTGCCGGCAAACAACAGGCTGCCACTTGAAGATTCAGTTTACCAGATCGATTGCAAGCTCGTAAGATATAAGCTTGAAGATGACGGCGACGTTCATTGTGTGATAACCGCCAATGGCAACATTGATACTATGGTAAGCGAGATATGCGACCCGCAGTGTCCCAATATTGCGCAGACCAGCAGGTTTGCCGAGCTTACTACTCTGAGGAACTGGTTTGTTTCAAATTATCATCCCTCCACAAGCTGGCAGTATCCGAATTTAAATATCAGGATCACGGGCGTTGGCTTCTATGATTTTCAGCACGGGCAAATAGGTATTCCGCCTAACGGAAGAGAGATACACCCGATATTAACAATGACATTGCTGACAGGAATTGAACCAATTGCAGGAATTATACCAAAGGATTTCATGCTCTACCAGAATTTCCCGAATCCGTTCAATCCGGGTACTAAAATAAATTTTGATTTGCCTAACGATGCAAAGGTTGAACTTGTTGTATACGATATGCTGGGTCGCGAAGTTGCAAAATTAATTGACGGGCAAACAAAACACGCCGGCAGCTATTCAATAAATTTTGACGGCGCAGGATTTGCTTCGGGCGTATATTTCTACAGGCTGCAGGCAGATGATAAAGCGGTTATCAGGAAGATGGCGCTGATCAAATAAATATCAGGAACACGAAAGTAATAAACAGTACAAAGTGTATTATGCCCTGCAATGCATTGGTTTCGCCATCCTTATAACTTAACGCGCCAACCATCAGCGAAATTACAACCATAGCCTCCTGAACCGGCGTTAAACCTAAAATAACTTCTTTGTGAGTAATAAAGCCCACCACCAAAACAATTGGGATAGTAACGGAAATTGTTGAAAGTATCGAACCAAGCGAAATATTTATTGAGCGCTGCATGTCGTTCTTAAGACTGGCGCGAACCGCGGTTATGCCTTCAGGCGAGACAATAATAATTGCGATGATGAGGCCGGCGATCCCGACGGGCCAGTTCATCAGGTCGGTTGCATCATCAAGAGTTATTGAGAGCGTCTCGGCCAGGACTGAAATAGACCCGATGGTCAATAAAAGCAGGAGAGTGTGATAGAACGTGTTTATCTCTTTCTTGGACATTTCAGGCTTGCTCTTGCCGTCATTTTCTGAGATTGAAATAATGTTCTCAAACTTGAAATAATAATTATGCTCCTTCGATTGCATCCTGAGGAAAATTATGTAAAGTACAAATGATGAAACCGAAAGAAATATTTGATATGTATGATAGTATTCTACTTTTACAACCAGCGGCAGGAACAATCCCACGCCGATTATCCCGAATATCATGGAAAAGTAGGAATTTGAGCTTCTGAGATTATATTTTTGTTCGCCGTATTTCAAGCCCCCCAGCAGCATAGTGAGGCCTGTAAGACCGTTCAGAAGGATCATTACGGTCGAGAAAATTGTATCCCTGGCAAGGGTGGGGTCATCAGAATCATGAAGCATCATAGTAGTGACCATAATGATCTCTACAGTAACCGCTGAAAATGTAAGTATCATCGTTCCGTAAGGTTCGCCGAATTTATAAGCCAAAAGCTCTGCGTGATGAACAACGCCAATGGCGGCATATATTATTATGCCTATTACAAATACGAACATCGCAATTTTTAAAGCGCCTGAATCCATTAACCCCGGACTTCTTGTTATAAATGCGAGGGCAATGGCTGAGAGCATTGCAATGACAAACGATTTTTCTTTCTTAATAAAATTCGGCATATTATATTGAAGATTAAGTAAAATTATAAAAATCACAGCGTTTAATCAATTCATATCATAATTATGTTAATGATATCCAGGGCTATAGTGTTTTGTCTGATGTCCATCTTTATTTCAGTTGTCGCGTTTTCACAGTCTTCTTCAGACATAACTAAGAAAAATGATGAACGGGATTTAATAAAAAAATCAAATATTAAATCCAAAACCATTTGGGAATTCCGTTATGTTCCCGGAAACGAAGAAGCGTTCAGCGATAGCGGCTACAAAGCGTTTAATTATGATTATGACAATGATGGAAGGATAACTTCTTATACAAAGTATCACATATTTTCCGATCTGACTGTAAGAGAAACATATAGGTACGGAAAGACAAATTATATTGACCAGTCGGTCAGGTATAATTCAGCGGGCGATATGATCGAGACAATAGATTATAAGTACAATGCAGCGTTCAGGCTTAAGAAAGAAATTCACACCGCTTTTTATAACGGAATCCGCCCGGGGGTTTATTTTTCGATCCTTGCAAGCATTAATGATGACAGCCTTTTTGGCCAGGTGCAGGAAGATCTTGAAATTGACCCAAAGCTTGAGAGCTATACTATTACAATTAATGTCTCCGATCCCAATGAAGAAAATCAATATATTGTTATCGGAGATGAATCGGATCCAACATCGCCGCGTTTTTCATGGTCGCAGATTCAGATGACGACCCAGCGCGGCTTGTTAAGTTACCAGGGGCCTAACAGAAAAGAACATACATACATTAACAAGAATATCGCAAATGTAAATTACAAGTATGATAAAAAAGGCAGCCTGCTCGAAAAGGCTGTTCTAAATACATCCAATGACGTTATAGAGAGGGAAACATACCGCTACGATTCATCCGGCCGCAAAACCGGGTATACAAGATACAATGAAAGCGGGAAAATGAGCGGAAGCGAATCATATAATTATGATGCTAAAGGAAACCTTGCGGAATCGATCGGGCTTGATGCAGGCGGTAAGCTTGCCAGCAGGCTGACATACAAATATGATGATTCAGGCAATTTGACCGATAAGATCTGGTACAGCTCCGCCGGAGAAATTAATTCCAGGTACAAGTATACTTTCAATAATGACGGCAGAATGAATGACGAAACAAAATTCAGGGGTGAAAACGAGAAAGAAAGCCGCTTGTCGTATAAATATGACGCCAACGGGAATATGCTTGAGATTGTAAAGTATGACGCCAATGACAGTAAAGAGAAACTTACAAAATATGTATACGAACTTTATTAATATCCCTCTAAATTGAATAGAAAGCTAAAGTTTTCAATATTATCTTTATAGATTAAATGAAAATATTGAATAACTTCTAAGCATAAATGGACGACAAACCGCTCGGGAATCTGATCGAAGTAAGAAGCCTTACAAAAAAATTCGGTGATTTGACGGCTGTAAACGGTATTTCATTCGATGTGAAGCACGGCGAAGCTTTTGCTTTTCTTGGTCCTAACGGCGCAGGGAAAAGCACTACAATAAAAATGCTGATTACGCTGCTTAAGCCAACCAGCGGAACCGCGCTTATTAATGGTTTTGACCTTGTACATAATTCATCAAACGTCAGACGGGACGTTGGTTATGTACCGCAAATGATATCAGTTGACGGAACGCTTACCGCCTACGAAAATATGGCGCTAATGGCGAAATTGTATGATATCCCATGGAAGGAATGTGAACAGAGAGTGAGGGAAACTCTTTCGTTTTTCGACCTTGACCAGTATAGCAAATCACTGGTAAGGACTTTTTCAGGAGGAATGATCAGAAAGCTTGAAATAGGGCAGGCGATAATCCACCGCCCGAAAGTTCTTTTCCTGGATGAACCGACTTCTGGTCTTGACCCAATAGCGAGACAGAAAGTGTGGGAGCATATTTTGGAACTCAGAAAAACGTACGGCACAACAATATTTTTCTCCACACACCAAATGGAAGAGGCGGATGAGATGAGCGATCGCGTTGCCATAATGCATAATGGGAAAATTGCAATTATTGGCTCTCCTGAAGAAATAAAGGGAAAAACAAAATTAGCAAACGCCACACTCGAAGACGCTTTCATTTATTTTTCAGGGACCGATTTGAAAGAAACAGGAAACCTAAGCGATATAAGCAGGACAAGAAGGGCAGAGGCAAGGCTTGGTTAAGATATGATTACCCGGTTTAAACAACTGCTCATAAAGTCTTATGTCCTGGCTGAAATGGAAGTCAGGAAGCTGTTGCATGACCCTACAGAATTGGCTACACGTGCCATTCAGCCGATCTTATGGCTGGGCATTTTCGGAGAAGCATTGAGCAAGGTCCGGGCCATACCAACAGAAGGCTATACTTATTTACAGTTCATCGCTCCCGGAATACTTACCCAGTCGATTACTTTCATGGCTATATTTTACGGTCTTTCCATCATTTGGGAAAGAGACATGGGTCTGCTTCAAAAATTTCTTGTTACCCCTACTCCAAGGCTGGCTCTTGTTTGGGGTAAGATGTGGTCGGCCGGCATACGCGGCCTATTCCAGGGAATAATTGTTTACTTGTTTGCGCTGGCGCTTGATATACATCTTATAATTTCTTTAACATCGGTGTTATGGGTAATAGTAATTACTTTGCTTGGCGCCGGATTTTTTACAGGGCTATCAATGATAATCGCTTCAATAGTGAAAACCCGCGAGAGGTTTATGGGAATAGGACAGGTTATTACTCTGCCGCTTTTTTTCGCATCAAACGCGATTTACCCGATTGCAATTATGCCTGCATGGCTGCAATATATTGCAAATGTCAATCCGCTAAGCTACATGGTCGAAGCGCTTCGCTCGCTTCTGGTTACAGGTAATTTAGTTAATCTGCCGCTGGATATAGCTGTGCTGGCTTCCGTAACGCTCGGAATTTCATTCCTGAGCGCTTATATGTACCCGAAAGTTGTGATGTAATGATAAGCTTTTATTTTTGGGACAAAATAATTTCACAAAAAATCTGTTATATTCGTATAATTAAAGGATGATAAAACTAAATTATGAGCGATAATAAATTGGCGCAAGCGACGCTTCAGCAGCTAAAGGAAAAGGTTCAAAAGAATGAATCTTTGAATCCTGATAACAAGACCGAGCTTCTTAATCTTCTTACATCTCTAGATTCAGAGATCACAGAGCTTTCAAAATCTAAAGCTGAACATGCCGAGAATATAGTCGGGCATATAGAGCGCTCCACTCATGAAGCTTTGAAAGATGAGAAAGACCCTCCATTGCTCAAGAAAACGCTTGAAGGGCTTTCTGATTCAGTAAAGGGATTTGAAGTCTCGCACCCTGTCCTAGTGGAAGACGTTAATTACTGGGCAACTGTTCTTGCGAATATGGGGCTCTGATCCCGTTTCACATGTAACAACTTTGCAGATTTTTTTATAATCATTTCTATTCCAAAAAAATAATTAAATAAATTTTCCGGAGGACAAAATGAAAAAAATATCAGCTTTGTTAGTTCTTTTTTTGATCGTTTCTGTATGTTCGTCAACTCAAGCTCAAAAATTAAAGAGTTTCGGCTTAAAAGGGGTGTGGGAGCTTGGAGGTTCAATTTTTTATACTAACTCGACTCCTGTTTCAGACGGAGTCACGGGAAATTCCATAAGTACATTTCAGATCCAGCCTGTCGCAGGTTATTTTATTCACAAAAGCATTGAAATAGGCATTCAGCCGAATATTACAACATCAAGCTCCAATGGATCGTCATTTACTACAATGGGCTTATACCTGGCGCCGGCTTATAATTTTATTTTAAAGGGAAAGGTTTACCCGGCAATTGTGGCTCTTGTAGGATATACGTCAACGTCTTTTTCCTCCAGCGGCGGAACATCTACTTCGGCAAGCGGTTTCAGCTGGGGAGGGGAAGCTGGCGTTAAAATAAATCTATTGGGGAACAGCTTATTATTTGTAGGTTTACAGTATTTGCAAGTAACAAATAATCCTTCCGGAGCTGCCAGCAGGAACGGCCAAAACGTATTTACATTAGGCGCAGGTTGGAACGTATTCTTTTAAATGACCCTGATTGAGCGCCCCCAAAATTAGCTGAATTGGGCACAAGAAATGACTATATTTAGGTATTGTTTAAGTGGCGCTTTTTTAGTTATCTTTGTACAGTTGTAAGATTATGGTAGTGGGAGTTGGCTTTGTAAGGGTGGCCAACGTTTTCGGATGATAGCTCCCAGCTTTCTGAAGGAACTCACTACCTTTCTTTTTTATATAAAGAGACCTCGTTGGTTTTAGTAACCGGCGAGGTCTGTTTATTTTCATATTAGCCAAAATCATTTTTCTCTATATTTGTATATGAGCATGCTAATGTCTACTCAGACTCATTTATGAAAAGTAATATATCCGACTCGCTGAAATTATCAAACTCACCCTTCACAGTTATAATCACTGACGAAAAACCAATTGACGGCGTTCAGTTCAAAGAAGGCCGTTGGGGATGCGTTGCCGCTATGATGGTAACCGCATCCAAAGGCAAGACCGCATTCTTCGACAGAAATACGTTCGGCTGTATGGGCGGCGGAACGGGGATAGGATTCGGCGACCAGTACAAAGATTTTCCAATCGAACAGCTGCTTTCTACCGGGGATAAGAATTATGTCACTGATAAACGCAGAATGCATTTGATGCAGGAGGGGGAACGGTATGTAAAAACTCCTGAGCTGGCAAGGAAATTTATTGACTCGCTGCCGATGAGAGACGTTCCCGCAAAATATATTTTGTTCAAGCCGCTGGAGCTGTCTGAAGAATCAGATAAACCCGGGCTTGTAATTTTTCTTGTAAACGCCGATCAATTATCCGGACTTGTTGTGCTTGCAAACTATGACCGCGAAACATCTAACAATGTAATAGCGCCGTTTGGCGCCGGCTGCCAGTCAATTTTATATGGTTACGCCGAGGCCGAAAAAGAAAATCCAAAAGCGGTGATAGGATTTTTTGATATTTCCGCCCGTCCGCATATAAATAAGGACCTGCTATCGTTTACAGTTCCTTATAAAATGTTTCTTGAAATGGAATCGAACGTTGAAAGCAGCTTTTTGAAAAAAGAATCGTGGATGAAGCTGTGTGAGAGAATTGAATAAAGGAAGTTTTAAAATTTTTTTTTAACGCTTGCCGGGAATTCCAAAATCCGGTAAGTTAATATTATCAGAAGGAGAAAACAATAATGCATAAGAAAAGCGTTGAATTGCTGAACAAATCCGTTGCCGATGAGCTTAGCGCGGTTCACCAGTATATGTATTTTCATTTTTATTGCGATGACCAGGGTTACGATCCGCTTGCAGGACTTTTCAAAAAAACGGCAATTGAAGAAATGCTTCATGTTGAGCGCCTTGCCGAAAGGATACTTTTTCTCAAAGGCGAGATAGAGATGAAGCCCGCCGGCGAAGTTGAGAAGATCCACGATGTTAAGGAAATGCTGAAGAAAGCTGCAAAGATGGAACAGGGCAGCGCGCATGATTATAATCTTTGGGCGAATGAATGCTCCGCCAACGCGGATTCGGTGACCAAAAAGCTGTTCGAAGATCTTGTAGTTGAAGAAGAACGTCATTTTGACCAGTTTGATACGGAAATAGATAACATAGCAAAATTCGGCGATAACTACCTCGCCCTGCAGTCTATTGAAAGAAGCAAGACTATGGGAGCTCCTGCTCAGCCATAATTTGTTCAGTTTTGGTTTTATAAGGCGGCGTTCTAAAAAAAGCGCCGCTTTTTTTATTGCCCTAATTTATAGGTTTTAGACGGATTATCTGTTATTTTTGTAGTCTATTTATTAATCATAAAAAAATTCATTATGGCGCTGCATCACACAGAAGAAGAATCTTCCCAAAATGCATTTGATATGCATGCTACTCCGCTAGCGATAGAAAACATTCCGAAATATAAAATGCCGGAAAATTCAACTGATTCCAATGTAGCCTGTTCATTGATACAGGATGAGCTGATGATGGACGGTAACTCCAAACAGAATCTTGCCACGTTTTGCCAGACAACGCTGGATGATAATGTGCAGGCGCTTATGAACAAGTGCATGGATAAAAACATGATAGATAAAGATGAGTACCCGCAAACGGCTGAGATAGAAAAAAGATGCGTTCACATACTTGCGAACCTGTGGAACTCTCCTAATGAAAAAATTGCTGTTGGCTGTTCAACAACCGGTTCAAGCGAAGCCGCAATGCTTGGAGGACTTGCCCTGAAATGGCAATGGCGCAAGAAACGGGAAAAAGAAGGAAAGCCGGCTGATAAACCCAATATTATTACAGGACCGGTTCAGGTCTGTTGGCATAAATTTGCCCGTTATTTTGACGTTGAAATACGTGAGATACCAATGGAGCACAACAGGTATCTCATGACACCGGAAGAAGTAATCAAAAGAGTTGATGAAAATACAATAGGCGTAGTTCCTACGCTTGGCGTAACATTTACATGCCAGTACGAAGATGTAAAAGCAGTAAGCGATGCGCTTGATAAATACGAAAAACAAACCGGACTTTATATCCCTATACACGTTGATGCGGCCAGTGGTGGATTTGTCGCTCCGTTTGTTACGCCTGATTTGCTGTGGGATTTCAGGCTGCCGCGGGTGAAATCCATAAATACATCGGGCCATAAATACGGGCTTTCGCCTTTGGGTGTGGGCTGGGTAATTTGGCGTGAAAAAACCGACTTACCTAAAGAACTGGTATTCAACGTGAATTATCTTGGCGGAAATATGCCAACATTTGCGCTGAACTTCTCAAGGCCTGGCGGACAAATTGTTGCTCAATATTATAATCTGGTCAGACACGGTAAATCAGGGTACCGCAGGATTCAGGAAGCATGCCTTAAGATTGCTCAATACATTGCCCGCAGAATTGCAAAGCTTGAACACTTCGACATAATCTATGACGGCGACGGCGGTTTGCCCGGCTGCTGCTGGAAACTGAAAAACGGCGTGGACCATGGATTTAATTTATTCGATCTGTCCGATAAGCTCAGGTCAAGAGGCTGGCAGATAGCATCGTATTCGCTTCCGCCTGATTGTGAAGATGTTGTGATACAGAGAGTATTGGTGCGTAATGGCTTTAATAAAGATCTTGCTGATTTACTGATAGGAGATTATAAACGGGCGCTGCTGTATTTTGAAAAGAATCCGGTAAGACAACCGCTTTCTGAAGCGGAAGCGGGCGGGCATCACCATTAATTCACGGCGGTTATTTGCCTGTTTCAGAAATAAATGAGTCAGGGTAGCCTTCAGCACGGACTTTTTCAAGCTCAGCTTCAGCGTCAGTAATTGAGTTGAATAATCCGGCTTTTACCTTGATCCACCCGCCGATATTCAAAGCATTTATTTCAATATTCAACGAAGCTTTAGCTTTATCCGAAAATTTCTGGGCGGATACTTCATTTGTGAAAGCGCCAATTTGAATTGAATAAGTCTTAACCGGTATCTGTTTCGGGCTCTCATTATTATTTTCTGTAGCTGTATTAGAATTATCCTCAGGGGTTGTGTTTTTTATAACCTGTTGATTTGGATTGTCATTATTAGTAGTATTGCCTGTCTGTCCTCCTTCATCTGAGGTTTCGATCTCGTACCCCACATTATTGCAGGCGTATACAAAAAGGGAAAGCGATAATATAATTGCCACTCTTATTATTTTGGTTTTTTTCATATAAACTTCATTTTTGGCGCTGTCAATAGCTTTTTACATTGAAAATATAGCTTAGTAAAGAATTTCTTACTATACACTAAACACGTTATATTCTGATTCAGTAATAAGTTATAAGCCGCGCCTCACATCTAACATTAAGTGATGAAAACGAGCCAAAAGCAGCGTTTTTTTAAAAGCGTCAATTCCCAAATTATTCTAATTGCGATAAATTGGGTTACTTTAAGAAGTCCGAGGCGTAATTAAACGTATCTTCAAAGCTTGAATTTACGGTTTTTTGGATTTTTTCATTTACCGGAAAGGGATTTATGTGGTCATATTTATATGGATAATCCATTACTTTAATTCTAACCGGCATTGTTTTATAATCATACTTTAATGTTTGCATGACAGACTGTGGTTTCATAACTATATCCTGTTTCAAAGCCAGCGCGCATATACGACTGCCGATTTTTATTAGCCTGTTAATCCGTTCAGTCTTCATTTTATTTTGTGAGAGCATGCTCCTGAAAAAGTGTCCGGTGGATGTATTTTTTTCAAAGTAAGTTGCAAGAAATTGGTTGCCGCAAATATTTTCATCAAAGTTTTCAACATAGAGATCATGCAGAACTGAATTTGCCGAACTATCAATGATAAACTTTGAAACGGAATCCATAAGGTCAAACGTCGGGCCGCCGCAGAAAATAAAGAGTCTGGAAGCGCCGAAAAGATTCTCCGGATCTGCCATTAGCAGAATTTCAGAGAGGAATGCGCCGATAGAATACCCGAAAAAATCTATGCTTGCATCTGGACTTATATTAGGATGACAGCCGCTTCTTATTATACTGACTAATTGAACAAGGTCGTTTATTGTCTTAATTCCTGACCATAAGAATCGGGTTGGTTTGATGTTTAATCTTGCGCTGATAGAAGCGTTAACAAGCGATGAACAGAAATTTTCAGGGTAAACCTTGTTGCGGATAAGCGAGAGTTCTTTCATTAATCTTGGCGCGCTCCATGCCGCCGGCGCACGGTTCATATGAAAGCTGATAGGGAACAGAATTACATCTTTACCGGTTCTTTCCAGAAGCGCTTTTGCCCACGGCAGGTATTTATCCCAATACTTCTCATTAAAGCCGTGTAATAAAATTATAACTCTCTTTGATCTTTCATCGTTTGCAGCTTTAAACATTGAATAATCGAAATGATTGTTTTGTTCAACATCGCAATCCTCTTTTTCGAACAGATCCTTGATGATTGAGGCGACTTTTACATCTGTTTCGTTTTTCCCTTTCAAATATACAGCAAGTTCATTTCGTGTCTGAGCGTAATTATCAGCGACATTAGATGCGAAATCATTTGACGAGTAAAACGGGATATTCAGAATTTGGAAAGATGACCCCGGAACGATACAATTGTTCCCGGCGGAGTGATAAATCTGTTTTAAACTATGATAATCTTCGAAGTAGGCCATTACTATTTCAGGTATACAAAAATAATTTTAATTAACGGCAAAATAAATGCGAAAACGCATATGGATTGAAAATTGCTATTTAGGCGAATAGAGGTTTTTCTTCAGCAAACCGCTACCTCTCCCCTGCGCACCTAAAGGTGCGCTTTCCCCTCTCCATGTGGAGAGGGGTGCCCCGATGAAGATCGGGCGGTTTGAGGTATTGAAGTGAATATCTTCGGCAACAAAATATTTAACCAAAACATAACAATTATTTCGTATAATTACACAAAAACTATTCGGGTTAATGAGAAATATTGCGATTCTGTTAATTTGTTTTGCTTTGGCATTCACATTTTTTTCATGCCAGAAAAAAGTTTCCAATTCCGGCTATGATAACGTCAGGCCAAAGCTGATAATAGGAATTGTAGTTGACCAAATGGCTTATGATTACACGGAAAGGTACTGGAATAAATTCTCTCAGGGCGGTTTCAGGAGATTGTTTACCGGCGGATTTGTTTGCAAGAATGCTTTCTTTGAACATTTCCCTACTTATACGGGGCCCGGGCATACGTGCATATTTACAGGCAATGACCCCGGCTTAAGCGGCATTGTGGCTAACGACTGGTATGACAGGAACCTTAAAAAAGAGGTCTATTGCGCCGATGACACATCTGCTAAAACCATTGGGAGTTTTTCCTCAGCAGGTAAGATGTCTCCTAAGAACATGCTTGTTTCAACTATTGGCGACAGGCTTAAGCTCACTTCTAATTTCAAGTCCAAAGTTATAGGCATTGCTCTTAAAGACCGCGCTGCGATTTTGCCTGCGGGCCGCATGTCGGATGCCGCATATTGGTATGACGGAGCGAGCAAATATTGGATCACAAGCTCATACTATATGAAAGATCTGCCTGACTGGGTTACAAAATTTAATTCAAGGCATCTTGAAGACGAATATTTAAACGCCGACTGGAACACCCTGCTTCCAATTGAACAATATACTGAAAGCACGCCGGATGATAATAATTATGAAAGAACATACAACGGCGAAGATAAGCCGGTGTTCCCTCACAAATTTCCTGAGCTGAAATACAGAAACACGCATTTGCTGCAATACTCGCCATACGGCAATACTATCACAAAAGAATTTGCTGTTGACGCTATAAAAAATCTTAATCTTGGCAAAGGCGATGCGACCGATTTTCTTTGCCTTAGTTTTTCATCCACCGATTATGTAGGGCATATGTTCGGGCCTTATTCAATTGAGGTTGAAGATACATACCTGAGACTTGATAAAGATTTATCTGAAATGTTTACTTTTTTAGATGAATATATCGGGATGGATAATGTATTGGTATTTTTAACAGCCGATCATGGTAACTCGCCAAACCCGTTGTTTCTTAAAGACCACAAAATTGACGCGGGAGCATTTCATTACGGACAAATAAAAGATTCAAGCAACGCATACTTAAAAAGAACTTTCGATCTTGAAAATGCAGCCGTTGATGTTATCAACCAGCAGATATATATTGATCATGATCTAATTCAAAGCAAAGGGAAACTACTGAATCTGATAGAAGATAGCCTGGCGGCATACATAACCCGTCAAATTGAGGGAGTTGAAAAAGTTTATACAGCGTACGATCTTTCTGTTAATAATAATCCGGATCTGTACGGCGAAAATTTCTATAACGGTTTTTATCAGCCCCGAAGCGGCGACATTCTTATAAACTTCAAACCTTACTGGATAGAAGAAAATCTGCAGGGAACAGAGCATGGCAGTCCGTATAATTACGATACTCACGTGCCTCTTGTTTGGTATGGATGGCAAATTCGGGAAGGTTCAAGCGGCGACTATGCAGCTATCAAAGATATTGTACCTACCATTGCCGATATACTTAATATAGATGTTCCGGAAAAATCCACAGGCAAACCTATCACATCAGTTTTGAATAGCGTTAAGAAATGACTAAATTGTTAAGCGCCAAAAAACTCTGATTTACTCAAGTTCCCTTTTAAACTATCCCAACCCAAATTCGCTGATTCCATTCCAAAAACAGCCCAATTTACATTTTATTACAATTAGTTACGCCATAATTACGTTACGTTAATCCAAAACAAATTATCCGGTGTTATTATTGAATTAAAAGGGAGTGTTAAATATGAAATAATTTACTAAGTAACTTAATTAATCATTGTAATATGACAAATCAAGGATTTAGTAAGTTGGGTTATTACGCTCTCGATCGTATAACCGACGTTGTTCCCTCATTTGCACCGAAAGTTTTCCAAAAGTTGTTTCTTGGAACTTTTGGTTCAGCATTTGCTTATTCTTTATATCTCAGCAAATACCGCCATCAATTATTAAAGACCAAAAATTTTGATAAGATACTTGTAGTTGTAGATATCAACATCGGCGACGCAGTGCTTCTGCAGAACAGTATTGCCGCGGTTCGAAATTATTTTCCGCAGGCGCAAATAGATTACATGTGCTCTCAAAAAGGAGGGCAACTGCTGCCGCGTATACCGATGGCTGATAATGTTTACAATGTTTTTACAAGCGGAGGGATTCCGTCTGTGAAGGATGCAGAAGCTGTAAGAGATATCCTCGTAGCAAACGATTATTCGCTGATCCTGAACTTTTCTCCTTTTGTTTCAAAAAGGATATTGAGTTACGGCGCGAACGTACTTCAAATGTATATACCTATGTCGGCATATATATTGTACCTGTGGCATGTGAAGGCGGAACATATGCATATATCTGAAATAGCTTATAATTTTTTGGGTGATTTCTTGAAGCCGCTTGCAAAAGAGACAAACGGGGCCGGGCTTGAAATAGTCCGGAAATCGGATATTGCCGTCTCAAAAGGAAATGTTGTTTACTTATCGCATGAAGATATTCATGCAGCGCACGAGTTTCTGCTGAGCCGCGATGTTTTCCCGTTCGACAGGCTGCTTTTATTCAATCCTGACGTAACAATGAAATTCAGTATGATACCATTTTCAGTTCAGGTCCGTGCGCTAAAAAATATTCTTGAATCGGATGATGTTGATTACGCGTTAATTGCTTCGGCGTATTTTAAGAAGGGGATTGAAAACGAATTGCTTGAAGCGCTGCCTGCTGAGCTTAGAAGGAAAGTTATAATTGTTCCTTATATGAGCTTGGGAGCATTCACTGCGCTGATAGATCTATGCGATGTATTCCTGACAGGCGATACCGGACCTCTGCATATTGCAGCTTCGCGTAAGAAAGCCGCAAACAGAACCGATGAACTCAGAAACCGGACGGCAGTCGTATCGGTAATTGGTCCCACTGATTCAAGGATGTTCACTTATGACTCCGAAAAACCGGGACATATGCCTGCTTACCAGGACGCGCCTTCAAAAGTATTTGTTGGCGAAGCGCCGTGCAGAAACGTAACATGCCTGAATAAGACGGGCAAAACCTGCAATGAGATAAGGTGCTTTGCTAATATTGACCCTGAGAAAATATCCTCCTATATTGTGTCTTATTTCAGATATCTCAACACGCCCGCGCGCAAGCTGGGTTGAGATAAGTAACTAGACCGGGAAATTATTGTCATTTCAGAATATCATTTTGTTCGCTCTAAGCGCATATGTAATGGGGTTTTTGGCTGCTATTCCGATAGGCGCTACCCAGATAGAAATTGCGAAACGTCTGCTTAGCGGATACATTTTTTCGGCGGTTATGATTGTTGCCGGAGCAGTAACTTCTGATTTTACTTACGGCATAATTGCCATGTATGGTATTGCGCCTTTCCTTCAGACACCCAAAGCACAGGCCATTTTTTCAATTGCGAACTCGTTAATATTAGCTATTTTAGGCGTTGTAACCCTGCGCCAAAGTAAGGTTAAATTGAGCGAAAAGAAGGATGCGAAGGAATTTTTAGTAAAAAAACATGCGTCATTTGTTACAGGATTTTTGCTCGCAGTGGCAAATCCCTTCATAATATACTGGTGGCTGTTGGGCTCGCGGTTCCTAGGAAGCGTTTATGGAATTGAGCGCTACAGTACATCTGACACATTCTTATATCTTATATCCGGAGCGCTGGGCATAGGTTCCTACCCGCTTACGATGCTTCTGGGCATCCACAAGACTAAAAAATTCTTCTCTGAAAAAACTATAATGAAAACTACATTCATTTTCGGCATAGCTTTATTCATCCTTGCAGCATATTTCATGTTTGAGGGAGTGAGGTATTTTGTATAGCTTCTCCCTCACCCCCTGCCTAGCTTAAAGATTTATACCATCTAAATCTATTATTTGTGTTATATTTGAAAATCGATTCATATATAACCGAGTATTCTCATGCCTAAGAATTTAATCAGATATTGTTATACTATTTTGTTAATTGTATTTGCCGTCAGCGCTTTGCCCACACATACAAAAGCGCAAACCGATCTTGATAAAGAGCGGATCAGGAAGAACAACGTGCACAACGTAACTATAAAGAAATTTGATAAAGCCGATATGAAAGATGACGGAGCCACTGTTGAAGCGACTTTGGAATTTGACAGGGACGGTAATATGATAAAATATACAAATAATATTTCGGATACAGATGTGTTTACCATTACGCGCAAATATGAAAATGGATTGCTGATCTCTTCCAAGGATACGAAAAACGGCAAGCCCAATGTATTTGAAGTATATCATTATGACGAAAAAAATAAGCTCTCGCATAAAACAACTGTGATCTCATACGACAAACAGGAACATAACGATACAACCACAACTACTTATGAATACAATGAAAACGGATCAATAAAGCTGACGAGAGTAAAAGGTTCATACTCAAAAGATTTTGGGGACGTTATTACCGAATACTCTTATGATAACAACGGAAATGAAACCTCCCAGATAAGGAAGAACAAGGATGGCGGCGTTGAGATGTCAATTAATAAAATGTATGATGAAAAGAACAAGGTGATAGATTATAATATTTTTAACGGTCATGATTTTTTCATGCACACCACATATGAATATGACAGTTCAGGCGCGCTTATTAAAAATACAAAGTTTGATGAAAACGGAGCCGAGAAAAGCGAGATGAATTATAAAAATGACGCCAACGGATTGGTTCAGATCTCGATATTTTTTGATGAAGTGAAACATAACTGGCTCTACAGGAAGTATACTTATACGCATTATTGATTGCCCCACCCCGTCCCGACATGTCGGGACTTTCCCTTCCCAAAGGGGAGGGGTTTTTTATTTTACTAATGCCCATGGATGAAATGACATTCGAATATCATTACGACCCGACGCGCAGGCATTGCTGCTTGAACTGCAGCCATTATTTCAGGTTTATGAAGCAGTATGACGCTCAGCAGATTGCACAGGTGAACGGAATTAAAGACCCGCACAAAACCGGGCAGAAGTACTGTATATATAATAAAGTATTTGTGTTTATGAGCGACTCGTGCGGGTATTTCAGAGAGTTTAAGACGTATTTATAAAACTTGTCCCCGCGAAAGCGGGGATCTAGGTTGAAGGCGTACTAAGGTTGTTTCTCTACAAACACTTTAAAATTATCCAGCCATTTTTGAGCCGGCTTCGTA
>Ga0265331_10001026_pt1 | contig 21829 bp, 20 predicted proteins | sample 41923metaG_FD_202088 | JGI IMG/M metagenome (GOLD analysis project Ga0265331, IMG submission 202088) | Rhizosphere microbial communities from Carex aquatilis grown in University of Washington, Seatle, WA, United States - 4-19-23 metaG | ecosystem: Host-associated > Plants > Roots > Rhizosphere... | reverse complement strand
CACGCGCATCTGCCCGTCGAAGCGCGTGCACGCGTCGCACAGCATGAGGTGGAGGCGCAGCTTGATGCGCTCCCACGAGCTCGGCGGCGCGTCCTGCAGCCGCGAGATGAGGCGCGAGATTTCCTGACAGGAGAAGAAGTGTCCGCGCATCGGGATGCTCAGCGGGCGCCCGGTCCGGCCGCGCCGCGCTGCGACGCCTCGGCGGCGAACCAGTGCTGCTCGAGGCACAGGCGCAGCGCCATCCTGGCCCGGTAGAGGATCACCCACAGGTTATTCGCCGTGATCGCCAGTTCCTTACAGATCTCGGCAGTCTCGAGCTCCAGCACCTCCCGCATCATGAACACGCGCGCCGTGTTGGGCGGCAGCTTCTCGAGGCAGAAATCCACGATTTCAATGAACTGGCGGCATTCGAGCGCCGCCGCGGGATCGCCCCAGTCGGCGGGCTTCGGGCTCCAGTGTCCCGTTTCGTCGAACATCGCATCGAAATCCTCGATGTCCTGCTCGCCATCGAGGCTGCCGAGAGTGCTCGCCGCGACGGGTTCGCGCTGCTTGCGCCTGATCGCGTCGACGATCTTGTGCTTGAGGATCCCGGTGAGCCACGTCTTGAGGCTCGACCTGCCCGAGAAGCCCGAGCCGGACAGTGCCGCGACGAGGGTCTCCTGGACGACGTCCTCGGCGAGCGCTTCATCGCGCAACTGCAGCCGCGCGACCCGCAGGAGGTAGGCGCGGTGTCCATCGAGTTCGCCGGCGAAATCCGGGGGCATCGGCACATTCTGCCAGAGGCGCCTCCCTGAACAGATGCGCAAGACCATGCCCGAGCCATGGACGCCGACGGGAGGCCCGGCTAGAATGTGCGACGCACGCCGATCAATGGCCTTCGTTGCGCGAAATACCTGCGCACGAAGGCGACTCAGGAGTTCCCGTGAACATCCACCTCTTCCGTTGGCTGCGCTGGCCTGCCCTGGTGCTGGCATTCGCCGTGCCGGCGCTGGCCGCCGCGCAAACCGCCGACAAGCCGTTCTCCAAGGAGCAGCTCGACCAGCTGACCGCCCAGGTCGCGCTCTATCCCGACGCGCTGCTGTCGCAGGTGCTGATGGCCTCCACCTATCCGGCCGACGTTGCCGAAGCCGCGAAATGGTCGCGCGCCCACTCGGAAGCGAAGGGCGACGACGCGGTGACGATGGTCGAGAACGAGCCGTGGGACCCGAGCGTGCAGTCGCTCGTCGCGTTCCCGCAGGTCGCGATCATGATGGGCGAGAAGCCCGACTGGGTGAAGGATCTCGGCGACGCGTTCCTCGCCCAGCCCGACGACGTGATGGACTCGGTGCAGCGGCTGCGCGCAGCTGCGCAGAATGCGGGAAACCTCAAGTCCAACAGCGAGGTCGTCGTGAAGACGGAAACCGCGCCGCCGCCGGATTACGTCGTCGAGGCCTCGGCGCCGCCGCCGCCGCCGCAGGTGATCGTCATCCAGCAGACGAACCCGCAGGTCATCTACGTGCCGTCCTACAACCCGATGTACGTCTACGGCGCGTGGCCGTATCCCGCCTATCCGCCGTATTACGTGCCTTATCCGCCCGGCTTCTGGTTCTCGTCCGCGGTGGCGACCGGGATCGCCTGGGGAATCGGCATCGGCGTGCGCAACGCCGTGTGGGGCGGCTGCAACTGGTGGGGCCGCAGCGTCAACATCAACGTCAACCGGTACAACAACATCAACGTCAACCACCGGATCAACAACGGCAACTTCAACAATGCCAAGTGGAGTCACAACGTCGACAACCGCGGGAACACGCCGTATCGCGGCGGTGACCAGACCCGCCAGAACGTGCAGAACCGCTCGCAGCAGGCCAATCGCGACCAGTTCCGCGGCAAGGATGCCGACCGCCAGCGCGCCCAGCAGTCGCTGCAGAATCGCGGGGTCAGCACCGACCGCGCCGCATTGAGCGACGCCAATCGCGGCAACCTCAACCAGCAGGCGAAGAACCTCGATCGCGGCGCCGCGCAGAATCGCGCATCGCCTTCGCGCAACGACGCGATGACCGGCGTCAGCGATCGGCGTGCCGGCTCCGAGATCAGCCGCGGCAATTCGAGCCAGCGGTCGATGCAGCAGATGCAGCGTCCGTCCGGCGGCGCGGCCTCGCGTCCTTCGGGAGGCGCGGGCGCATCGCGGCCGTCGGCGGGTGGTGGAGGCGGCGGAGCCCGCGGCGGCGGTGGTGGCGGCGGACGTGGTGGCGGCGGACGGCGCTGACTTGGAGACCGAAAAAATGAAAACGCATACCCTTCTCCCGAATCGCGCCACGCGGTTCCTCAGCGCAGTGCTTGCTGCCTCCGCGTTCATGCTTGCGCCTGCAATTCATGCGCAGACGGCGTATCCGACGCCGGATGCGGCCGCGAACGCGTTCGTCCATAGCCTCGCCGCCAACGACGGCGACGCGCTCAAGACCATCGTCGGCGCCGATTACGCGAAGTACATCCCGCACCGCACCGAAGACAGCGTGACCAATTTCCTCGCGGCGTGGGCGCGCTCGCACAAGATCGTTCCGTCGGGCGACGCCAAGGCGTACCTCGAGGTGGGCACCAACGGCTGGACACTGCCGATTCCGATCGTGAAGACTGCTGCGGGCTGGTCGTTCGACACCAAGGCGACGCCCGAGGAACTGCGCATCCGCCGCATCGGCAGGAACGAGCTCAACGCGATCCAGGTCGTGCTGGCCATCGGTGACGCGGAAGAGGACTACCGGAAATTCGACCGGGACCACAACGGCAAGAACGATTACGCGTCGCGCGTCATTTCCACCAAGGGGAAGAAGGACGGCCTGTACTGGCCTACGCAGCCGGGCGAGCCGGAAAGCCCGCTAGGGTCCGAGGTCGCGACGGTGAAGCCGGGACAGGGCTATCACGGGTATCACTATCGCGTGCTTGCCGCGCAGGGAAAGGACGCACCCGGCGGCGCGAAAAGCTATACCGTCAACGGTTCGATGACCGGCGGCTACGCCGTGATTGCGTGGCCGGTCAAGTGGGGCGAGACCGGCGTGATGTCGTTCATGGCCGGCAAGGACGGCGTTGTCTACGAGAAGGACCTCGGGCCCAATGGCGCCGCGGCGGCGAAGGCGATGCAGGAATTCAATCCCGATTCGAGCTGGTCGAAAGTGCCCCAGAAGTAACGGCCCGCGCTGCACAGGACGAAACGCCGCGGCCCGCCGCGGCGTTTTCGTTGGCGCGCCGCCCGCATGGATGCGCCGCTGCGGACGGGCGTGCCCGATCGCGGGCAACGCGACGTCTGCATGCCGGCAGACGATTCGGCGTATCGAGATCGGCGTCTCCGCCGGCAGCCGAAGCGTCTTGCCGCACGGGTGAGCGTGGAGCAGTCCGCCCCCACAAGAAAACGGCCTGCAGCGATGCAGGCCGTTGATTTGATGGTGGCGAATCAGGGACTCGAACCCCGGACCAAAGGATTATGATTCCTCTGCTCTAACCAGCTGAGCTAATTCGCCAAGGGGCGCAAGTATAGGCGATCGGCGGTGTCTTGGTCAAAGCGTGCACCCGCCGGGCATCGCGAAATCGACGCAAATCTGGCGGATCGACGGGGAGCAACACCTTCCCCGTGGAACGGAGGCTGCCGCGCGGGTTGCGGCGCGCATCCCTGCGACAAAATGACGCTCGTCGCCTTTCGTCGCCGCGGCGGGACGCGCGCCAGGCGTGCCAATGTCGTACATCGTGGTACCGCCGCGCGTGACGTCGTCCGCCGCGGCCCTGGGGCTTGCTCGATTTGCGCAGTATGTCTTGGACACTGCGTGAAAATTATTCGACAATTGCATGTTTGGGGCCCGAGTCTTCGTCAAGGCACCCAGCCACGGGCATTCCGATGGACCATTCCCCCGGCATCATTCTCAACATCAGCGCGGTCGAGCGCGAGACCGGCCTCTCGAAAGACGTCCTGCGCATGTGGGAGCGTCGCTACGGCTTTCCCAAGCCCGGTCGCGACGAGAACGGCGAGCGCCAGTACACGATCGCCGAGATCGAGAAGCTCCGCACGGTCAAGCGACTGATGGACGTCGGGGTGCGCCCCGGCAAGATCATTCATTCGACGCAGGACGCGCTCAATGCCCTCGCCGAGGCGCGGACCGTCACCCGTACCGACGGACTCGCGCCGGCCGTCGAGCAGGAGGTGCTGGCGCTCCTGCGCACGCACGACGTCCCGGCCTTGCAGAACATGCTCGCGAACCTCGTGATGCGGCAGGGGCTGCAGCGCTTCGTCCAGGATTCGCTTTCGCCGCTCAATCGCGCGATCGGCGACGCATGGATGCGCGGCGAGCTGCCGGTGTTCGAGGAGCATCTCTACACCGAGCAGGCGCAGGCGGTGCTGCGCGCCGCGATCAATGCCTTTCCCCGCCAGACCGGCACGCCGCGGGTCCTCCTCACGACGTTTCCCGGCGAGCATCACGGTCTTGGCCTGCTGATGGTCGAGGCGATGCTGGTCCCCGAGGGCACGCAATGCATCTCGCTCGGCGTGCAGACGCCGCTCGAGGACATCCGCCGCGCGGCGATCGCGCACAATATCCACATTCTCGCGCTCTCGTTCTCGGCTGCATTTCCGGTGCGTCAGGCGAGCGAAGGCCTCGCGATGCTGCGGCGGCAGCTGCCGCCGTCGGTGACGCTGTGGGCGGGCGGCGAAATGACGCGGCGTGTGCGGAAGACGATGCCCGGTGTCGTGCTGATTCCCGAGCTCGCGGCGGTGCAGGGAGCATTGCGGAGCTGGCGCGCGCACTTCCCGCTCTCGGCAGGGGTTTCCGCAGCGGCGCGATGATGGGCGTCGCAGCCGTCGGCGAGGCGTTCTTTCGTGCTCCGCTCCTCGTGCTCGCGCGCGTCGCGTCGCGGCCGCTGACCGTGCCCGCGTCGCAGCGATGATCACCGCGATCGGGCTGGCCGCGGTGTACGTGCTGGGTGCGCTCGCGTATGCCGCGTGGGCGCTGCATGCGGTCGCGCAGGGCGTGCCGTGGGTGCAGGTCGCGCTCGGCGCCGTCGCCGCGCTTTATGCGATTCCGTTTCTCGCCGTCGCGTACTGGTACTCGATGGCGTGGATACACCGCTCGCCGCGACCGCCGGACAAGCAGATCGGATTCACCCGCGCCGTCGGCCATTTTCTGACCGAGGTCCGCTGCATCGCCGCTTCGCCCATCCGGATGGGATTCCGCTGGTGGTTCATGCGCGAACCGGCGCCCGCCGCCGCGACCGCGCCGGTGCTGCTCCTGCACGGCGTCGGCTGCAATGCCGGCGTCTGGTCGCACTTCATGCGGCGCCTCGCCGAACGCGGCACCGGGCCGCTGTATACGCTGTCGTACGGTCCGCCGCTCGCCTCGATCGACGCGTTTGCCGATCAAGTGGCGGTGAAGGTGGATGCGATGATCGCGGCCACCGGCGCCGCGAAGGTGACGCTGCTCTGCCACAGCATGGGCGGACTCGTCGCGCGCGCCTACCTGCGCCGTTATGGCGGGGCCAAGGTTCGTGCGGCGGTGACGATCGGCACGCCGCATCGCGGCAGCCTGCTCGCCGGCATGTTTCCGGGAACGTGCCTTGCCGAGATGTCCCCGGGCGGCGCCTGGCTGGAACGACTCGCCGCGACGCCGCCGCCAGCGAACGTCCGCTGCGTCGCGCTGTGGTCGTGGCACGATTCGATGGTCCTGCCGCAGCTCAATGCGCGCTGGGAAGGCGCCGAGGAATTCGAGTTCATCGGGGTCGCGCACAACGCGATGCTTGCAGACGCCGGAGTCGACGCCTGCGTCGATCGGCTGCTCGCGCAGATTCATGCGGAAGCCGTCGCGGAAGCCGCGCCGGCCCGCTGATCGGCCGCGCCCTTCTACTCCCCGCGTTACGTTTCTACCAGTGTATTCCCTGGGTGAGTTGCGCGAACGCCATCTGCTCGGCGGTGAGCGGCTGCGGCTCGCCGGGCTTCTTCCCCTGCGCGGCGGCCGAGTCGGGGAACATGTTGAACGCGGTGTTGAGCAGGATCTGCGTGAGCTTCGGCGCCGCGGCGTGGCTGATAGCGCCGAAGATGCCGAGGCGCGTCGCGATGCGCACGGGCCTGTAGACGATCGCCTCGACGACGAGATCGGCCGCCTGCTCCGGTGACAGTGTCGGCACGCTTTCGTACATCTTGGTCGGCGCGATCATCGGTGTGCGCACGAGCGGCATGTTGATCGTCGTGAAGCTGATGCCCTTGTCGAGGAATTCCGACGCTGCACAGGCCGAGAAGGAATCCAGCGCCGACTTCGACGCGACATAGGCCGAAAAGCGCGGCGCGTTCGACAGCACGCCGATCGACGAGATGTTGATGATGTGGCCGCGCTTCTGCTCGATCATCTTCGGCAGGAAGCCGAAGATCAGCCGCAGCGAGCCGAAATAGTTGAGCTGCATCGTCCGCTCGAAGTCGTGGAAGCGGTCGAACGAGTTGATGACGCCGCGGCGGATCGAGCGTCCTGCGTTGTTGACGAGGAAATCGCAGGCCCCGTGCTCCTTCAGCACGCGGGCGACCAGCGCGTCGCACGAGGCGAGGTCGGAAATGTCCGCGGTGTGGATGAACGCCCGCCCGCCCGCTTTCTCGATCTCGTTCTTCGTCTCGACGAGCTTTTCCTCGCCGCGCGCGACCAGGATCACCTTCGCGCCCGCCTCGGCCAGCTTCAGCGCAGTCGCCTTGCCGATGCCCGACGACGACCCGGTGACGACGACGACCTTGTCCTTGACCCGTCCGGCGAGCGTGCGGTCGATGAAAAGGTCGGGGTCGAGATTGCGCTCCCAGTAGTCCCAGAGCCGCGCCGCGTACGACTCGAGGTGCGGCACCGAGATGCCGGAACCCTTCAGCGCCTTGGCGGTCTCGCGATTGTCGTAGCGCGTCGGCCAGTTGATGAACTGGAAGACGTCCTTGGGGATGCCGAAATCGGTCAGCACCGCGCGGATCATCCGCTTGATCGGCGCGAGCGAACCCAGCCCGTAGAGGATCGGCGCGGGAATGAAGCCGAACATCCGCGCATTGAGCCGCATCGTCATCTGCGGCGCGTGGGCCGCCTTGGCGAAGATGTTGAGCACCTCGCCGATGCGGTGCGGCGCGGGGTCGGTGAGATGGAAGCACTTGCCGTCGAGCCCGCGCTTGTGCGCGAGGTAGTCGAGCGCGTCGGCGACGAAGTCGACCGGCACGATGTTGATGCGGCCGCCCTCAACGCCGATCATCGGCATCCACGGCGGCAGGGCCTGCCTCATCTTCTGGATGAACTTGAAGAAGTAGTACGGTCCGTCGATCTTGTCGATGTAGCCCGTCTGCGAATGGCCGACGACGAACCCCGGCCGGTAGATGCGGAACGGCCGCTTGCACTCGTGGCGCACGATGCGCTCCGAGTCGTGCTTTGTGCGGAAGTACGGGTGGTCGAGATCCTCGGCCTCCTCGAACATGTCCTCGCGGAACACGCCGTCGTAGAGCCCGGCGGCGGCAATCGAGCTCACGTGGTGGAAGCAGCCCGCCCCGACGGCCTCGGCGAAGTGCACGGCGTTGCGCGTCCCCTCGACGTTGGCGACCTGCTGGTCCTCGGCGCTCGCGGTGAGGTCGTAGACCGCCGCGACGTGGAAGAGGTGCTTCACCTTGCCGCGCAGCTTGCGGAGCTCAGCGGCGTCGACGCCCAGATTGTCCTTTGCCAGGTCGCCGAACACGGGGATCACGCGGTCCTCGCCTGCGGCCCAGTAGTCGGCGCGGAGCGCGTCGAGCTTCTTCGCCGAGCGCTTGCGCACCAGCACGTAGACGGGTTCGCCGCGCTTCAGCAGATTTGCGACGAGGAAACGGCCGATGAAGCCGGTCGCGCCGGTGACGAAGTACGCCATGACCAACCCTCCTTGCGTGACGATGCGCGCATGGCCGTCGCGCGACGGCGCTGCGCGCTGCTCTCTCGGGCGCCGCGGCGAAGTTCGGCGGCGCGGCAGGTGCCGGAGCCGTGTGGGCCGGAGCATTCTTTCGCCGATTATACCGGCGCGTCCGGGGCGGGGTTCCGCGGCGGCCGGCGTCCATGATGCGCCTCGACCGGTTTAGTATGATTGCTCTAGGCGCCGAGCCTAGAATCGATTTGTGGCAGTCGGGACCGCAGGCGAACGAGTCGGGGAGAACGCACGATGCTGAAGAAAGCGAAGGCGCAAATGGGGCAGCACGAGGCAAAGGGGGCGCGCGACCTGCCGCAGGCAGTGCTCGACTCGTCGCATCAGATCTGGCTTGCCGGGCTCGGCGCATTCGTTCGCGCGCAGCGCGAAGGCATGAAGATGTTCGAGAATCTTGTCGAACAGGGCACGCGGATCGAGCACAAGACGCGGCGGGCGGCTGCCGACACGGCGGCGGCGGCGCAGGACGCCGCGCGGACAAAGGCTAAGGAGATGCAGAAAATGGCCGGCGGTACATGGGACAAGCTCGAAAAGGTGTTCGAGGACCGCGTCGAACGGGCGCTCTCGAAGCTCGGCGTCTACACGCAGAACGACGTGCAGAAGCTCGCGACGCGCGTCGACGAGCTGTCGGCTGCCGTGAATGCGCTCCTCAAGCAGTCGGGTGCGAAACCCGCGGCGACGGCGCGCAAGCCCCGCGCGGCAAAGGCGACGGCGAAGCCGGCCGCCGCACGCAAGACCACGCGAAAGAAGAAGGTCTGACGCAATAGCCAGGCGGCGGCCGCGAGGGCGCCGCCGCGCCGCCGCGCGGGAGGCAACCGAGTCAGTCGCGGTTGAGCTTTTCCACCTGCTTCACGTAGTTCTGCATCGCGTCGTCGCGGCTCATGCCCTTGAGCTTGGTCCAGGCGTCGTGCTTGGCGCCGCCGACGAAATCGAAGCCGCCCGGGCGCTCGCCCTTGACGTCGCCCTCCACCGCCTGCTTGTAGTAGGAGTAGAGCTTCAGCAGCGTGGCATTGTCGGGCTTCTTCTTCGTCTGCTTCGCGGCCGCGGCAGCGGCTTCGAATTTTGCCTTGAGATCGTCCTTCTTCGGCGCGGCCATCGTTCCTCCTCGGTCCTGCGTTCCGTTTTCCGGGCTTTCGCCTTCTATGCTACTTTAGCGCGAAGCGCAAAACGCGCGCAATTGCGAGCCTCCGCCGTGTTGCCGTCCCCGGCCGGCGCCGCCGGACCGACGCTCGAGAAACCCGATGCCCAAGCGCGAAAAGATTTCGGCGATCGACACCGCGTGGCTGCGGATGGATCGACCGAGCAACCTGATGATGATCTGCGGCGTGCTGACGTTCCGCACGCCGATCCGGATGGCGCGGCTGCGCACGGTCATCGAGAAGCGCTTCCTGCGCTTCCCGCGCTTCCGGCAGCGCCCGGTCGAGGCGCTCGGCGCTGCATATTGGGAGGGCAGCGGCAAGGTCGACCTCGACTACCACCTTCCCCGAGTCTCGCTGCCCGGCCGGGCGGGCAAGCGCGAGCTGGAGGCGCTGGTGAGCCGTCTCGCCGCGACCGATCTCGATCCCGCGCATCCGCGCTGGCAGTTCCATCTCGTCGACAACTACGACGGCGGCTGCGCGCTGGTGATGCGCATCCACCACTGTTACGCAGACGGCATCGCCCTGGTTCAGGTGATGCTGTCGATGACCGATTCGGCGCCGGGCGGCCCGCCCGCGATGCCGCCGCCGCCACCCTCGCGCAAGCGCGCTGCCGCGTCCGACGAGCCGCTCGCCGCGCTGACCGCGCCGCTTGCCAACGCGCTGCAGACGGCGCTCGGCATCGGCAGGACGCTGCTCGACAAGGGCGCCGAGATCTGGATGGATCCCGTCAAGGCGCTCTCGCTTGCCGAGCAGGGCGGCGCGTTCACCGCCGAGATTGCAAAGCTCGCGCTGATGAGCCAGGACTCGCCGACGCGATTCAAGGGTGCTCCGGGCGTCGCGAAGCGTGTCGCCTGGGCCGAGCCCATTCGGCTCGACGAGGTGAAGGCGGTCGGCAGGGCGCTCGGCGCGTCCATCAACGATGTGCTGCTGTCGTGCGTCGCGGGCGCGCTGCGCGAATATCTCGTCGGCAAGGGCGACGCGACCGACGGCGTGATGATGCGCGCTCTGGTGCCGGTGAACCTGCGTTCCATGGAGAAAGCCTACAAGCTCGGCAACCAGTTCGGCGTCGTGTTCCTGGAGCTGCCGATCGGCATCGAGAATCCGGTGGAGCGGCTCTACGCGGTGCGCGCCAACATGCGCTCGCTCAAGGGAAGCTTCCAGCCGGTGCTGACGCTGGGACTCCTCGCCGCCGCCGGCGCCGGCCCGAAGCTTCTGCAGGAGCAGCTCATCACCGTGCTCGCGCGCAATGCCACCGCCGTGATGACCAACGTCCCGGGGCCGCAGGCGCCGCTCTATCTTGCCGGCGGGCGCATCGAGCGCTTCATGTTCTGGGTGCCGCAGTCGGGCAACATCGGGATGGGCGTGTCGATCCTTTCGTACGACGGGCACGTGCAGTTCGGGCTCATCACCGATCGCGGCTTCTGTCCCGATCCGGAGAAGATCATCGCGCGCTTCGCGCCCGAGTTCGAGAAGCTCGTGCTGACGACGCTTTTGTGTCCGTGGACTGGCGACGGCGATCTCGATCCGTCGCTCGCGGCCGCCGCCATCAGGAGACACACGAAGAAGTAATCACGCCAGTGGAAGCGCGGCGCCGATTCCTGCGCCGAAGGTCTGCTGCCGCGATATCCCTCTAGTCGAGCTCCGCCTGCGCCCGCGCGACGTCGAGCCGCTCCATCGCATCGGCCGGCGTCGCCGCGGCAGCCGCCTTGTAGAGCTTTTCCGCCTCGGCAATCCTGCTCTTCCCGAATAGCGTCAAAAGGCCGTTCGCATACTCGATGCGCGCGATCGCCGAATCCGGATTGAGCTTCAGCGCCTTCTCGAAGTGTTCGACCGCGGAATCCTTCTTCGCGCCGTAGGTCATCCCCGCGACGAGACCGCCGACCTTGTCGATCACCTCGGCCTGATAGGCGCCGTACGCGATGTACGCGTCGGCGTGCTTGGGCTCCAGCTTCATCGCCGTCAGCAGCGCCTCCTTGACGCGCCCGCCGAGTCCCTGCGCCAGCGCCTTCGCGACGGAAATGCCCTGGCTGTAGCGGCCGAGTGCGAACGCGTAGAGGTAGTGCGCATTGGCGTCCTTCGGCGCCGCCGCGCGGCGCGCTTCCGCCCAGCCCGCGGCTTCCTCCAGCAGCGCGATCTTCGTGCTGTCCGATTTCTCGAGACAGGTCGCGTAGACGACCTGCGCCTTCACGGCAGCGTTGATGCCCGCGCCCCCCGCCTTCTCGCCCGCTTCGACCGCGGCGGCAAAGTCGCCCGCGTGGAAATGTCGCCACGCGTCCTGCGCGCCGGCATCCTTCGGAAAGGCCTCGCAGTCACCGCGATGCAGCCTTGCCCAGTGCTTTTTCAGTCCCGCCGCGTCATACGCGAACCGCTTGTCCGGGTGCGGAAATTTCGCCCATTTCTTCGCCATCGTGCTCCTCCGTCAAAGATAATCCTCGCCCAGCCGCTCGATCAGCGTGCGGGCGTCGCCGACGAGATACGGCGCGAGCAGCGTGAGGACCTGGTAGGCCGCGCGGCCGACGTCCGGCTCGTCCGCCTTCCCCCGGGTGGCGCGGCGCAGCCGCTCGAACGAATGCCAGTAGGTCGCGACGAGCAGGATGTTCTGCGCCAGCGCCGCGATCTCGCGTGCGCTCGCGCGCATCGTACCGGCCGCAACCATCGCGCCGCACAGCTCCACCACCGTGTCGCCGCCCTGCCGGACCAGCTTGCCGAAGCGCGCGCCGAGCCGCGAATCGCGCGCCGCAATGAGATCGAGATCGCGATACAGGAAGCGGTGCCGCGCGATCTCCTCGAACAGCACGTGCAGCCAGAGCCAGACGTCCTCGATGCCGATCGCGCGGCCGCGCGGATCGGCGAACAGCGGCAGCACGCGCGCCTCGTGCGCCGCATAGAGCTCGGCGACGATCTCTTCCTTGTTGCCGAAGTGATAGTAGAGATTGCCGGGGCTGATGTTCATCTCGTCGGCGATGTCCGCCGTCGTGACGTTGGGCGCACCGGCACGGTTGAAGAGCGCGAGGCTCGTCTCGAGGATGCGCTCGCGGGTGCGGCGGGGCCGCTTCCTGTCCGCCATGGAGATCGTTCCGGAAAGACGCGGGCGGCTTCGGCGCGGCGCGCGGGACGGGCGCGTCGTGCCGGCGGCGTCAGGTCGCGCCGGCGAGCCAGCGCTGCAGCTGGTCGAGCGTGTGCGTGAGGTCGCGCGTCGTCTGCCGGACATCGTGATCGTCGCGATGCGTGTGCAGCGGGCGCGGATCGCAGATCGCATCGGTGACCTTGCGCGACGGGTCGTCCAGCCGATCATGGCGGATAGTGATCCCGTGGCGCTCGAGCAGCGGCTCCAGCGTCTCGACGCGGGCGAGGATGTTGCGGCGGGTCTTGTCGTACGCGGCGGCGCACAGGCGCTTGCGCTGCGCATAGCTGAAGATGCTCGCGAAGAACATGTCCGCATCCTCGCGGTCGGGCTCGAACAGCAGCACGTCGGCGTCGGGATACTGCTTGCGGTATTTTTCCATGCCGACTTTCATCCGCGAATGGATGATCGCGCGAAACGTCTGCGACAGCACGAGCGGCAGGCCGCCCTGGTTCAGCTTGCGCGGCGTCACGTGGTCGCGTCCGACGGCGCGGCTCGAATCGTAGGGCACCAGCGGATTGACGCACAGGAGCAGCCTGACGCCCTCTTCGAGCGCGACGGATGCGTGCAGCGTCTTGTTGAGCGCCCCGTCGACGTAGTGCTCGCCGCCGATGGACACCGGCGGGAACAGCCCGGGCAGCGCGGCGGACGCCTCGATTGCCTTCGATATCGGCACGTGGTCGCGCCCGGCCGCCCCGAAGGTCACCGACGCGCCCGAATCGAGGTTGGTGGCGACGAGGAAGAGCTTGTGCCGGAGCTTGCGGAAATCGTCGGTGCGCCCGGGGGCTGCGAACAGGCGGCGCAGAAAGGTGCCGACCGACGCATTGTCGAACATTCCGGTCGGAATCGCGTGGGAGAGCGTCGCGAACGATTCCATCGCGCCGCGCTGGAACGGGTCGCGCAGGTACTGCATCGTCGCGCGCGCGAAGAGGCGCGGCAGCGATGCCGCACGCCGGGCGAATTCGCCGAACGCCGGGCGCAGGAAGATCTGGGGGGTGAGCGCCGCATCGACGCCGTCGTCGATGAAGAGCCGGTACATCTGTGCCGGCGAGATGCCGTTCGCGAGCGCGGCGGCGACGAAACCGCCCGAAGACACGCCGACATACGCGTCGAGCTCGTTGAAATCGACGCCGTGGAGGGTGTCGGTCAGCGCGACCAGCGCGCCGACTTCATAGATGCCGCCGAGAGGCCCGCCACCGGCCAGCGCAAGCCCCACGCCCGACCGCGTATGCAGCGTTGCGTCGGCGCGCGCTGCGCCCCCGCTCGCCGTTCGTTCCGGCATTGCCCCCTCCTCAGTGAGAGTGACGGCGGCGATTCCCCTGTGAGCGATTCGTGCGATCGCTTGGCGGTCCGCGGCCGTCGACCTGCGAAACATTGGCGCAATCGTAGCATGGGCTGCGATCGCGCCGCCGCTTCCGCGGGAGAGTGGCATCCGGCGTCCCGCTCGCGCGGGGAGCGCCGGATCGCTTCACGGCCGCGCGGGCGGCCGGGCGCGGCTTACTTCGCTGCGCGCCGTACCTTGCGCACCGTCTTCTTCGCGCGTGCACGGACAGCCTTCGCGCGACGCTTCGCCGGGGCGACGGGCTTCACGGCGAAAGACTTGGCGGAGCGCACGAATTCGACCGTCGGAAGCGACTTCGGCAGCACGCGTTCGGCGTAGTCGATCACGACGGCGGCAGCCTGCTTCACGCTCGTCTCGACGGTGCGGCGCGTCCGGTGCCATGCCGTGTTGGCACGGGCGATCGAGGGGCCGAGCCGGGCGTTGACGACGCGAACCGCCTTCGCCTCGACGACGTTGCCTTCCTTCACCAGACGCTTGAAGACCTGTCCGGCTTCGTCCTGCACCCACTCGCGGGTCACTGCGGTGGCGCCGAGACCGGCGAGCCAAACTTGGCGGGACGCGGCCAGCGCGGACTCACCGATTTGCCGCGGGTAGAAATTCGTGGATTGTTTGAGCATGGTCGTTCCCTTTCGAAGGATGTTCATTGCAGCGCCTTGGCGCCAACTCTCAATCTAGGCGCTTCCTTTAGAGCATTCACACTAATGAGCGGCCGCGCCCGGCGCCATGCCTGCGGCAAGCACGTGCGCGAGGCGCGCGACGATGCCGTAGATCGAGAGCTGCGGATTGGCGCCGATCGACGTCGGGAACACCGAGCCGTCGAACACGTACAGGTTGGCGAGCTGATGGTGCCGCCCCGTGGCGTCGACGACGGCACGCGCGGGATCGGGGCCGAGCGGGCAGCCGCCCATCACGTGCGCGCTGAACACCGGCGTCACGAGCGGCGCCAGATCGAATGCGTTGATCGCGGCGCGCGCTGCGGCGAAGCTCCGATAGCTCTTTCCGGTACCGTGGATCGGCATCACGGCGGACGCGCCCGCGGCGAACTGGATCTCGGCCATGGTGGAGAGCGCGCGGCGCACGCCATCCCACACGAACGGCGTCAGCGGATAGTCGAGCACCGGCGCGCCATCGCCGTCGAGGCCGACCGATCCGCCGGGGCTGTCCGGATTGAATCCGTCGCGCAGCAATGCGATGACGACCTGCAGGTTCGGAAATGCGCGCATCCACTCGGCGTGCTCGGGTCCCTGGCCCGGCAGCGTGATCGCACCCAGGATCGGATGCAGCGGCGGCGCCTCGAGCTTGAATCCGGCCGGGCCATCGATCGGCTGCGTGCCGAGGAAGTGATCGGAATAGATCGTCTGCGGCGCACCCGCGTACGCGTGCACCGCCTCCGGCATCAGCGCCGCGCTGACGATCGTCGGATGGAGAAACGTGCGCTTGCCGAGAATGCCGTGCGGATCCGGGACACGGCTCCGGAGCAGCAGGCCGGGCGACCCGATCGCGCCGCCCGAGGCGACGTACGTCTTCGCGCGGACGGTGATGCGGCGCGCGGTGGTGCGAACACCGATCGTATCCATCGCCGCGCAGCGGAGCGCCGTGATCCGGTCTCCGGCATGAACGAATTCCTGCGCCCGCACGCGTGTGACGAGCGTCGCGCCGCGATCGAGTGCGTCGGGAATCGTGGTGACGAGCATCGAGCGCTTGGCATTGGTGGGGCAGCCGACGCCGCAGTAGCCGAGGTTCCAGCAGCCGTCGACGTTGCGCCGGATGGCCTGCGTGGGGATGCCGATGCGGCCGGCACCGCGGGCCAGCGCTTCGTTGTTCGCATTCGGCGCCATCGTCCACGGACCGATCGACAGCCGCGTCTCCATTTCGGCGAAATAGGGCGCGAGGTCGGCCGGCGCCAATCCGGTGATGCCGTATTGCGCTGCCCACCATGCAAGCGTCGGCTCGGGGGTGCGGAACGAGCTCGTCCAGTTGACGGTCGTGCCGCCGCCGACGCAACGGCCCTGCAGGATGTTGATCGCCTTGTCCTTCGTGCGCCGGCCCGCCGATTCCTGGTACAGCTGCGGGTACGCGTCGGACTCGCGCATCCGGAAGTCGCCGGACGACTTGAGCGGACCTTCCTCGAGCAGCACGACGGAGAGTCCCGCCGCGGCGAGGATCGCGGCCGCGGTGCCGCCGCCGGCGCCGGTGCCGACGATGGCGACGTCGCAGCTGAATTCGGCGTCATCGGCGAGGCGCGACGCATCGACGATGCGCCAGCGCGCGGCCTCCGCTTCGCGGTAGGGATCCCTGACGGCGGTGTTCCGCGGCGCGCTCATGAGAGCTCCGGCGGCCCGGGATAGCCGATCGCGGTCCACGCGGCCGGGTCGCCGTACCATGCGGCGAACACCAGCTGATGGAGCGCTGCGTACGCGGAGCGCAGCAATGTGAAGCGGCTGTCGCGAAAGCGCGCGAGCATCGTCCCCACGTCTTCGGGACGGGCTTCGCGCCACGAGGGCGTGACGCGTGCCAGCGCGACGCGCGTCGGCGCGAACGCAAGCAGCGCGAAGAGCTGGCCGAGCTCGTGCTGCGCCGACGGCGGCAAGCCCTCGACGGCGCGTGCGACATTGGCGACGGTGGCGTCGACGGCGGCGGCGCGGCCTGCGGCTTCTGCGGGAAGCGCGCCGTCGAGCAGGACGGATGCAATGGCGGCCACGATCGCGGGTGCCTGCGGGTCGAGTGCCGCGAGCGCTGCCGTGGCGGCGGGAGTCGGCGCCGCGTCGCGCGTCCCGCGCAGCCACCACGCGGCGGCGAGCGTTGCGCCGCCGGCAAGTCCGGCAACGAGAAAGGTGCGGCGCGTGGGCATGGGGAGAGGGTGCGGGAGCGCGGCGACACGCAACAGAGCAACACCTGCGCGGCCGCTGTCTCGAATCTAGTGCCGGCGATTAGACAAATCAATCTAATCCCCGTGCCGCGCGAACACGCTGCGCGCAACTCGGCTAGACTATTCCGTGCAGCCGGACCGCGGGGCGTGCAGGATGCCGCGCGACAACACCGGCGCCCCCGCTCCCGTCGAATCGCATGTCTGCGCTCCCGCCGCCGTCCGCGGCCCCATCCACGCTCGTGTCGGAGCTCGCGCACGTCGCGCGCCTTCACGAGGAGCGGCGCGCGAATCCGATTCTCGCCGGCGCACTGCAGCGCGTCGCCGACTGGCAGGCGCGCCGGTTGCGCGCCACGTATGCCGATCTCGCAGCGCAGACCCGCTATCTTCCGGCGATCGAATTCTTCGAAAACGATCTCTACGGCGGCGGCGATTTCGCGCGGCGCGACGCCGATCTCGCGCGCGTGATGCCGGTGATGTCGCGGATGCTGCCGGCGGGCGTGGTCGCCACCGTCGGCAAGGCGGTGGAGCTCAACGCGCTGTCGCAGGAGCTCGATCGCCTGCTGCTCGTGCGGCTGCCGCGACCGGATGGACGCTTCACCGTCGCCGAATATTGCCGGGCGTTCCGCAGGATGGGGCACATCGGCGATCGCGAGCGGCAGATTGCGCTGATCGGCGAGATCGGCGCGGCGCTCGACCACTACATGGACAAGCCGCTGATCCACGGCGCGCTCAGGATGATGCGCCAGCCGGCGCGGCTTGCCGGCCTCGAGGCGCTGCAGCACTTTCTCGAGCGCGGCGTCGGCGCCTTCCGCAGGATGCACGGTGCGGACCTCTTCCTCGCGACGATCCTCGCGCGCGAGAATGCGCTGGTGGAAACGATCTTTGCCGGCGAAACGGCGCCGTTTCCGGACCCGGTCGACACGCTGCGTCCCGCCGCCGCACCGCGCGAGCCGCCGGCCGCCTGAGGACCGGCCGAAGGTCGACGGCGGCTACTTCCTGGAAGGCGCCTTGCCGAAGAACTTCTCGAAGTCGCGGTGGACGACGTCCTCGATCTTGGGCTTCAGCATCGAGAGCAGGAACCCCAGCTCGCAGTCGAGGCGCACTTCCTTCCGGCCCACGTGAAGCCGGCCGGTGAGGCCCGGCCGCTCGAACTCGATCACGTCGCCGTTCCAGCAGTATTCGAGGTCGAAGCGCTCGTTCAGATCCTCGGCAATCTTCTCCGCGGCTTCCTTCGCGCCCTTGTGCGACAGGGCATGGGTCTTGGCGATCTCGAGGGTTGCCATCCGGGGCCTCCTGTGGGAGCCTCGAGTATAGCCAAGCGGCGCCGCCGGCGGCATCGGCCCGCGCACCGCGAAGTGCCACGGAACGCACGACGGCGAACGCGCGAGGGCGGTGACGGCCCCGCGCCGACGCGACAAGCGCCGACAGGGTAGGGCATGGCCGCAAATCTCGCCGACTACTTCATCCGTCATCTCGCGCGCCCCGGCACCGTCCTCTATCGTGAGCGGGACGGCAGCAGCGCGCGCGCGGTGACGGCCGGGGAGCTCGCCCGCGAAATCGCGCGCTGGCAGGCGGCGTTCCGGCGCGATGGGCTCGTCGCCGGCGAGCGCATCGTGCTGTGCGCGCGCAACAGCACGGAGTGGGTGGCGACCGATCTCGCCGCACTCGGTATGGGGCTCGTCGTGGTGCCGCTCTACGTCGACGACAACGCCGAGAGCGTTGCATGGTGCGTGGCCGACGCCGAGGCGCGCATCGTCATCGCCGAGAACCTTCGCCTCGCCCACGGCGTGCGCAAGGCGCTCGCGACGACGGCGCCCGCGCCGCGCATCGTGATCCTGCGCACCGACGAAGCGCTCCCGGGCGACGAGACAATCCTGCCGGTCGAGCGCTACCTTCCTGCCGTCGGCGGCGACGTCGAGGTGCAGGCGCTGCCGGAGGGCACGCTTGCGACGATCTGCTACACGTCGGGCACCGTCGGCCGCCCGAAAGGCGTGATGCTATCGCACGGCAACATCATCGCCAACGTCACCGCGTGCGCGGCGACGCAGATGGCGCGCCCGACCGACGTCTTCCTGTCGATCCTGCCGCTGTCGCACATGTTCGAGCGCACCGGCGGCTACTACCTGCCGCTTTCGCTCGGCGCGACGGTCGCCTTCGCGCGCGGCATCGCGCGCCTGCCGGAAGACTTCGTCGAACACGCGCCCACCATCATTTTTGCGGTGCCGCGGATCTTCGAGCGGATTCGCGCCCGCATCGAGCGCGAGCTCGCGACCTCTCCCGTGCGCCGCTACCTGTTCGAGCTTTGCGTGGCGACCGGCGTGCGCATTGCCGGGCGACGCGCGTCGCCGCTGGAGCAGCTCGTCGGCGCAGGGCTGCGCGGGCTGGTGGCGGCGCCGCTGCTCGCGAAGTTTGGCGGCCGGCTGCGGCTCGCGGTGATCGGCGGCGCGGCACTCGATCCCGAGCTCGCCCGGACCTTCATCGGGCTCGGGCTCACGGTGTTGCAGGGCTATGGCCTGACCGAGGCGTCGCCGGTCATCGCCGTCAATCGCGAGGACGACAACGATCCCGAATCGGTGGGGCCGCCGCTGCCCGGCGTCGAGGTGCGCATCGCGGACGGCGGGGAGCTCCTGGCGCGCGGCGGAAGCGTCATGCGGGGCTACTGGCGCAACGAGGCGGCCACGCGCACGGCGCTCGACGCAGACGGCTGGCTGCACACCGGCGATCTCGCCGAAGTCTCGGGCGGCAGGATCTTCATACGCGGCCGCGTGAAGGACATTCTCGTGATGTCGAATGGCGAAAAACTTTCGCCGCAGGACGTCGAGCTCGCGATCCTGCGCGATCCGCTGTTCGAGCAGGTGATGGTGGTCGGTGAGGGCCGCCCGTTTCCCGTCCTGCTCGCCGTCTCGCCGGAAGCGGACGAAAAGGTGCTCGTCCGGCGCGCCAACGAGCAGCTGAAATCGTTTCCGCGCTGGGTCCGCATGCGCAGCGTCATCGCGTCACGCGACCCGTGGAGCGTCGAGAACGGCCTCCTGACGCCGACGCTGAAGCTGAAGCGCCCGGCGCTGACGCAGACGCTGAAGGTACGTATCGACGCTGCGTACGCCGCGCTGCCGCAGGACTGAATCGCCCTGCTCCGTGTGCGCCGCCGGTCGAGCGCCGGCGAAATCGCAACTCCCCGGAAGGGCATGCTGCAATGCAACATTGACACTCAGTGTCAAACAAACATAGGATTAAAACGAACGTTTAAACGAAACGTTGGCCGAAAGCCCGACACCACCGCTCGCCGGGCGCGGGTTCGGCGGCACAGGATGGCGTGCGCTCCGGAGCGCCACCGCCATTGGCAGGCTTCTTCACGAAAGGGCAAAGGATGGTCGGCAAAGTCATTCCGATGCGCGAAGTCCGCGTGCCGGCCGCGACGAAGGACCGGATCCTCGACACGGCCGAGGCGCTCTTCATGGAGCACGGCTTCGAGGCCACCAGCCTGCGCTCGATCACGGCGGCCGCGGGCGTCAATCTTGCCGCGGTCAACTATCACTTCGGCAGCAAGGAAGAGCTCTTCGAGAGCGTGCTCACCCGGCGGCTCGATCCGATGAATCAGGAGCGGCTCGACCTCCTCGGCGCACTCGAGAGCGAGGCGGCGCCGCGCGCCGTCGCTTGCGAGCGCATCCTGTCGGCGATGTTCATCCCCGCGCTGCGCCTCGCGCGCGACCCCGAGCGCGGCGGCAAGAATTTCCTGCGCCTGCTCGGTCGCGCGTATGCCGACCCGGCGCCATTCATCCGCACGTTCCTTTCCGAGCAGTATGCGGTGATGATCAATCGCTTCAAGGCCGCGTTCGGCCGCGCGCTGCCGGAAATGCCGAAGAGGGAGCTTTCGTGGCGGCTGCACTTCATCATGGGCGCGCTGTCGTACACGCTCGCCGGCACCGACGCGCTGAAGCTGATCGCCGAGCTCACGCCGGCGGAAGCGCACAACGACGAAACGCTGCTGCGGCGCCTCGCGCCGTTCCTGCTCGCCGGCCTGCAGTCGCCGCTGCCCGAGGCCTCCGACACGGTCGCAGCACTCGACGGCGAACTTTCGCATTCGGGCTGACCGTGCCTGCGCCGAACCTCGCATCACTTCCCAGGAGCCGCTGATGCTCACTCTCGTCTGGATCCTCGCCGTCCTGCTGGGCGCGCTCGCACTTTCCTATCTCAACGCGGGAGGCGCGCTCTGGAGCGTCGCGATCGCGGCCGCGCTCGCCGCCGCCTGGATCGCGCCCGCGCTGCCGCTGTGGCTCATCCTCGCGTTCGCCGCGGTCTTCGTGCTGCTCGCGATTCCCCTCAACGTGCCTGCGCTCCGCCGCGCGCTGATCAGCGACGCCATTCTCGGCGCGTTCCGCAAGGTGCTGCCGCCGATGTCCCAGACCGAGCGCGAGGCGATCGAAGCCGGCACGGTCTGGTGGGATGGCGAGCTCTTCTCCGGCAAGCCGAACTGGAGGAAGCTCCTCGACGCGCCGGCGCCTTCGCTCACCGCCGACGAAGAGCGCTTCCTCCTGCACGACACCGAGGAGCTCTGCGCCATGGTCAGCGACTGGGCGACGACGAACGTCCACCGCGACCTGCCGAGCGCCGTCTGGCAATTCATCAAGGACCGCGGCTTCTGGGGAATGAGCATCGCCAAGGAGTACGGCGGGCTCGGCTTCTCCGCCTACGCGCACTCGCAGGTGATGACCAAGCTGTCGACGCACTCCGGCACGATCTCGGTGACGGTGATGGTTCCGAATTCGCTGGGGCCCGGCGAACTCCTCGCGCACTACGGCACCGATGCGCAGAAGCGCCATTACCTGCCGCGCCTCGCGAAGGGGCTCGAGATCCCGTGCTTCGCGCTCACCAATCCGAACGCCGGCTCGGATGCGGCGTCGATTCCCGACAGCGGCATCGTCTGCTGGGGCGAGCACGAGGGCAGGCGTGTGCTCGGCCTGCGCGTCACCTGGGAAAAGCGCTACATCACGCTGGGGCCCGTCGCGACGCTGCTGGGCCTCGCATTCCGTGCATTCGATCCCGATCATCTCGTCGGCGACAAGGAAGATGTCGGCATCACCTGCGCGCTGATTCCGACGTCGCATCCGGGCGTCGAGATCGGGCGCCGGCACATGCCGCTCAACGCGGTGTTCCAGAACGGCCCGACGTTCGGCAACGACGTCTTCATCCCGATGGAGTGGGTGATCGGCGGCCAGCCGATGCTGGGTCGCGGCTGGCGGATGCTGATGGAATGCCTTGCGGCGGGCCGCGGCATCTCGCTGCCGTCGTCGGCGACCGGCATGGCGAAGCTCGCGGTGCGCGCGACCGGCGGCTATGCGCGGGTGCGCACGCAGTTCAAGACGCCGATCGGGCGCTTCGAGGGCATCGAGGAGGCGCTGACCCGGATGGGCGGCAACCTTTACATGATGGACGCCGCGCGCACG
>Ga0265331_10001015_pt1 | contig 21946 bp, 18 predicted proteins | sample 41923metaG_FD_202088 | JGI IMG/M metagenome (GOLD analysis project Ga0265331, IMG submission 202088) | Rhizosphere microbial communities from Carex aquatilis grown in University of Washington, Seatle, WA, United States - 4-19-23 metaG | ecosystem: Host-associated > Plants > Roots > Rhizosphere... | reverse complement strand
GATGTCGTTGCCGCCGGTAGGAATCACAAACAATAACACAGGCGTGCCAAAAAAGTATTCGCTTGCGCAGAATTATCCAAATCCGTTTAATCCGACAACAAGGATTAAGTTCAACGTAGCACCCCCTCTGAATCTCCCCCTGACAGGGGGAGACGTTACTGCGACAGCAGGAACGGTGGGGGTGAAGCTTATTATTTACGATATATTAGGAAAGCAAATTGCGGTTCTTATAAATCAGCAAATGGAACCTGGTTCATACACAGTAGATTTCAATGCGTCAAATTATCCCAGCGGAGTTTATTTTTACAGACTTGAAGCGGCAGGATTCACCGACACAAAAAAGATGATTGTGGTTAAATAATTTTTTTTGTCATTCCCGCCAGTCCCGATTTATCGGGACGTGAGCGGGAATCTTGGTTTTTATTGTAAATTAGAAAAAAGAATTCATTGACACTAAAAAATGATTATCGTTTAAATGATAAATAGATTATTGACACATATCTCAGTCTGCCGTTTGCCGTTTGCCGTCTCACGTTCTGCCTTTTACGTTTTGCTTTTCTCCTTCTGCCTTTTGCTTTATAATTGCACAGGCATCAGTCTTAGTCAGAAGATAAACGTATCGGACGGCGACTGGCTTGAAGCAGGCGGAGCCGCCAATCAGCAAAACATATCATATTTTAATCTTCAGCCGCCTTTGGATCTGAAATGGAGCTTTGATATTGACGCTGGCGTAGGATTTTCCGCCATCGCTGTTTCTGATGCGGTTGTGCTGGTAAACAGTCTGGCAGGCGATTTAATAGCGTTTGATATATCCGGCGGGGGAAAGCTCGGCAAACTCAATTATCTCGGCAGGGATGCAGGCACCACGCCGCTGATAAACGGTAACAACGTTATATTTTCATTTGCCGGCGACCGCGACTACTCGCTTATATCTTACGATTTGGAAAACGGAAAAAACAACTGGAGAATCGATCTGGGGTTCCTGCAAACCTCTCCTATAATGCATAATGGATTTGTTTATGCCGGTTCATTGGACGGAATCTTTTTTAAGGTAGATGCAAAGACCGACAGCATAATGTGGAAGTATGATGCTAAGGCGCAGATCCACTCAACCTGCGCCATCGATAGCGACTATGCGGTATTCGGCGCGGATAACGGCGGCATATACTGCGTAAATGTAACGGACGGTTCGTTGAAATGGAAAACCATAGCAGGCGGCCCTGTGGTTGCAACTCCGCTTATCTTTGATAATAAAGTATTTGTGGGTTCGTATGATTCATGTTATTATTGTTTGAACCTCAGCGACGGCGTGCTAGTTTGGAAGAAAAATATTCACACAAAGATATTAGGAGGCTCATCATTGTTCAACGCTCAGAATGTTATATTCGGCGGAGTTGACGGTAACCTTAATTCATTAAAAGCCTCAGATGGTTCTTCAAGCTGGGTAGTACACACAAAGGGAGTGATTGGTTCAAGCCCATTGTGCTCAGGCCCTAATATTTATTTTACTTCTTACGATTTTAATATATATTGTATAGAAGGATCCAGCGGCTCTCAATTGTGGAATTATGAGCTTGAAGGAAAATCAAGAACGTCGCCTGTGATATGGAGAGACTATCTTGTTGTTGCCGCCGATAAAGTTGTTTATTGCTTTATTAAAAAACCACAAGGATAATTTGACTAAATTTTTTACATACTTGGTATTAATCGCCGCTGTGTTTATCGCGGCTCAAAGCGCCAATGCTCAGGATAATGACTCGCTCATTATTCCATACACTATCATTAATTCAACTCCTCAAAATGCTGATGTTTATGTAAATGATGAGCTAAAAGGAGAAACGCCTTTAAGATTTATTTTAAAAGATAGCTCCGAAGCGCGTGTTGTAATTAAGCTTAAAGGTTATCTGGATTACTCTTTTAGTTTAACGGGATCAAACAGTCTTCAAAGGAAAGACATCACGCTTATATCAAAATCAGGGACCGTAAAAAACTTTCCGGTGGCTAATGAAAACGGGATACGTTATTTCAACAAGCCCAGGAAATGGGGATTTATTGCATTGGGCGGCGTTATAACCGCGGTTTCCGGAATTGCGGCATATTATTATAATACTCTGGCGATAGAACGGAATGATGATTATTATTTAACGGGCAACCCTGATGATTTAACTCAGAAGAGCAAATACAATTTGATCGGCGGTGTATCTGTGGCCGTTCTTCAGCTTGGTCTTGCAACAATGCTTTACTTCCTTTTCGGTAATAACTAATCGTTCTTTGTCATATTTAAAACGTTCAGCATGCTTTGATTATCTTCTTCCGGCTTTGATCATAAGCGGCATTTTGACAGGTCTTTTTTCATTTTCAGCGCCCCAGATGTTAAGTAATTGCATTCGAAGTTCGTCGAACGGATCTGAGCCGTGAGCTTTGATATAGTTTTGCGTCGAGCTCCACGTGTAAAGAAAATCCAGGTAATCCTTCGGGCTCCAGTTTAATCTGATATTAAACTCAGGGCAGTCAATTTTTTCAAACGGAAGCTGAATCTCCTTTTCGAAGTTCCAGGATATTGCGCTTTGTTTCGGCCAATGCTTATCGAGCTTTTCGGATACGTATTCATGGATGACCCGGTCAATTTCGGGATTCACAAATATCCCGTCATAGACCCAGACGGCTAATACGCCGCCCGGTTTTAAAACGCGTTTTACCTCCGGATAAAATTTTTCTGAGTCTAGCCAGTGTATAGCGCTGGCCACCGTTATCAGGTCTATTGAGGAACTATCCAGTCCGCTGGATTCAGCGGGGGCAACGCGGTATTCTATTTTTGGATGAGGAAAAGCCCGGCTGATCTGCGCCTCGCTTGCATCGGTGGCTATAACTTTATCGAAGTGTTCCGCAAGTCCGAGCGCAGCCTGCCCGTTGCCGGTGGCTGAGTCCCATGCAACACTATGTTCTTTGACAAGTCCGGATAAATATTCAAATATCTCAGGCGGGTACTTTGGCCTGTACAGCGCATATTCCTTTGCCTGCTTTGAAAAATGGTCGTTAAATTCCAACTGGTTTTACTTGTAAGAAATTTTATCTGAAATAAATTTAAAGCTTACATCATACCTGTACTGAATATTCATATGCCCGTCGTTGAATTCCTGGTGAACATATTTGATGCCATGCTTCTTAAGGTTTTCGCAGTAAATTCTGGCCCCGGCCTGCAGATTGAATTCATCGCGCGTGCCGCAATCAACAAAAATAAGCTTAAGTTTTTTTAAATTATTTTTATACCTGCTGATCTGCCTTACAGGGTCAAACTTAAGCCACTGGTTCCATACTTGCGGAATAATTTCTCCCGAATAAATATCGAACGGCAGATCAAAATTATATTCTTTCCTTTTCGGATTTGGCGAGTAGCATGATGCCATCCCGATTGTATTTATAAGCACAAAGAATTCCTTCGGCTTAGGCTGGTTATAATTAAGCTGCGCATTAATGAAATTTTTTACTCCTGTGTGTCCTTTCCCGAATTTCTGAAGGCCGACGACAAACTTGGGGAAGTCAGGGGCATAGCAATATTCAAATGCTGAATCTCCGGAGTGAGTAGCCATTAGTCCGAACACGTCCGGATGGCGCATAGCGAGCCACATTGAGCCGTACCCGCCGGATGATTTGCCTACTATACAACGCGCGGCCGCTTTCGGAATTGTTCTGAAACGAGCATCGATGAAAGGGACGATTTCCTTTACCATGTAATCTTCATACCTGCCCGTAGCCGTTGAGTTAACGTATTGCGACCCGCCGTATTTAGTGAAACAATCGGGCATTACGACTATCATTTCTTTTATTTTCTTTGTGTTTATTAACCTGTCAAGCCGCTGTTGTATGTTCTCTGAGTAAGCTGAAACATTCAGGTTCATGATGCCGAATCCTGTGAAGCCGGCAATTAAATATACAACAGGATATTTTTTGTTTGACTTCATGTAAGATGGCGGAAGATATACAACTACATCTCTTACAAAGGGGTCGTTCAACGGATTATTTTTCAGAATTCCGCTGTTATGTTTAAGCGCTATTGTTTGTCCGTTCATAGTATTAGATTTTTAAGTTCCATTTTTTGATTTCTTCTATCATTTCAAAATCGGTTAGATCATAATGCAGGGGTGTGATAGAAATATAATTTTCAATTGTCGCTTTAACGTCGAATTCCAGAGACTCATCCGTATTAACCATATGACCTGTGAGCCAGTAATATTCTCTTCCGTATGGGTCGGCTCTTACTTCAAGTCCGTCTTCCCAGTAAGACTTTCCCTGCTTTGTTATGATTATTCCTTTAATTTCTTCTTCTCTTACATTAGGAATATTGATATTCAGAAGCGTTTTTGGTTTTATCTTAATTTCTTTATCCAGAAGGATTTTCTTAACCAGTTTTCCGGCTATCTTTGCCGACTCGGCAAAATCTACTCTGTCAAATGTTGTCAATGAAATTGCAATTGAAGGGATCCCGAGCAGCGAGCCCTCAGTGGCGGCTGAAACAGTTCCCGAGTAAATGATACTTATTGCGTTGTTAGCGCCGTGGTTAATTCCGGATACGACAAGATCAAATTTAACATCTTTGAAGAAATGAAGGACCCCTGCTTTGACAGCATCCGCAGGCGTGCCTTCTATTGCCATTCCGAAAAACTCGCCGTCAATATGATGTTTTGTGGCTCTCAGCGGGTAAAATATTGTAATGGAATGTCCAACAGCGCTTTGCTGAATATGCGGAGCAGAAACATATACGTTTGCAAACTTCTTTAGTTCAATTGCAAGCTTAATAAGTCCGTCTGCGTCTATCCCGTCGTCGTTCGATATAAGTATATTTGGTTTATTCATAGCTTTGCTGCAGCTGCAGCCAAATTTCATCTATAAGTTTTGGTATGTTCTCTCCGCTCACAGCGGAGATTTTTAAAATTGTATATTTTTGTTTGCCCTTTGAAAACTTTATTTTCGAGAGCGCTTTCTTTTGTTCATCAGTAAGTGCGTCAATTTTGGTAAAACAAATTATGCGCGGTTTTTTTGTTAACTGAACGTCGTAACTTTTCAGCTCGTTCAATAAGATATCATAATCTTCGGTCTTCTTTGCTTTGTAATCAATTAATGTAGCGTCAATCAAAAACACAAGCAGCTTAGTGCGCTCAATGTGTTTTAAGAACCTGATGCCGAGTCCCTTACCGAGATGAGCGCCTTCTATTAGCCCCGGTATATCGGCTACTACAAAGCTTTGAAAGTCCTTGTACTTTACAATGCCTAAATTTGGCTGAAGCGTTGTGAATGGATAATCGGCTATCTTCGGCTTAGCTGCGGATATTTTTGATATCAGCGTCGATTTACCTGCATTAGGCAATCCAACTAACCCAACGTCCGCAAGCAGCTTAAGCTCGATTTGAATCTCGTATTCCTGCCCGGGCCTTCCCGGTTCTGCATCGCGCGGAGTTTGATTTGTAGCGGTGGCAAACCACGTATTGCCCCTGCCCCCTTTACCGCCTTTTGCGGCAATATATGTATCGCCGTCTTTTATAAGATCGGCCAAAAGCTCTCCAGTAATAGCATCTTTGATCATGCTTCCGCAGGGTACTCTTATAATAGTATCGGCTCCGTTCTTGCCGGTCTTATCGCCGCCCATGCCGTGCATTCCGTTTTGCGCTTTGTAAATCCGCCTGTAACGGAAATCGATCAAAGTAGCAAGCGAATGGTCGGCAACAAAAACTATACTGCCGCCTTTGCCGCCATCGCCGCCGTTGGGGCCGCCTTTGGGCACATATTTCTCGCGCCTGAAACTAACGCAGCCGTTGCCGCCGTCTCCGCTTTTAATGGCGATCTTTGCGCTATCTATAAACATTTGAAAACCTAAGTACCTTGCTGTTTATGAATGGGATAAATCGTAGTTCTTGTGAAATGGTTTTGGAGTATGTCGACAAATTTTACCGCTTCTTCCGAATAAATGTCTGTTCTGTTATTCTTAAATACTTCTTCTATCAAAGGTATCGCTTCGTTCCAGTCTGGCGCTCCAAGTATTTTGACGACCGAAATTTTGAACGAAAGTTCATTCCTGTGAAAAACTCTTTTTATAATTTTCTTTTTATAAGACTCTTCGCAAAACAATTCATCCAGCAATTTTTCACTTACATCCGTTTGAGTTGGAGCGGGCTCAGGAACAATCGAACTGAACTGTGATGCAAACAGCAGGTCGTTAGAATAAATCTCTTCTTCGATAGCAAGAGTTTTATCTTCCAGCTCAGGCATCTTGGTTTTGCTCTGCCGAAGCTTCTTTACATCCGGAAGCTTTTCTTCATCAGGCAGTTTCTCGCTTGGTTCTAATATGCTTTCAACGTCTTTGTTCGAAGCTTCTTTGCTGATTAAATTTGTCTTTGCCTTATTGATGATCTCTTTTACCTGGCTATCGCTCATTTCAACATCCGACTTCTTCGGCCGCCCGCGCTTTTTGACGACGGGATTCATAAGCTCCATAGCTTCCTGAATGAATATTTCATCGCTGAAGAAATCATCTACCTTTGCTTTGATTGCCGTAAAGCCCTTATCATTTAAAAATACAGAAAGTATTTTCTTTGGAAGCTTGATATTGATGGGATTATTATCGGTTAAGTCAACAAAAAAATAATACAGCAGCTTTACAAGATTGAGTCTCTGCGACTCACCGTTTGCAACATCGCTTATTTCTTCTAAAAGCTTGTTATTTATATCATTTATAATGTGTTCAATCTGGTTTACAGAAAGTACATCAAGCGAGTTCATGTTAATAAATTCAAGAATATGATTTACATAGTATCCGTAAAACTGGAAGTAGGCCAGGCGTTCTGTAATAAATTCAACGGGCCTCGTTTCAACGTCGCCGAATAAAAATTTCAAAATCGTATTCTTCGGCTTGATGATATAATTTACGTTGAAAACTATTGCCTTATTAAGCAGGGTCTCGAAATCCTTCTTTTCTAAGGTTGTCCTTGAGGTTCCTATGGAACATTCGATGAAATTAAGGATAAACGCGGGAAGGCCGGATTCTTTTATCGTCCGGTAATCCGTTTTGCCGCCTGTAAACTCAACAAGCCGGCTGTAATCCGAGAATTTCTTTTTGACGAAATCCTGTAACATCAAAATGTTTAGTTCGCCTTCCTTTTGAGCGCTTATAATTCTCTGTCCGAAAGTTTTTTCTTAAGCTGTGAAATATGCCAGGTAATATTAATTTCTTTCGGGCATGCCTCTATGCAGTTAAATATTGTATGGCATCTCCAGATCCCGTCCGGTGTATCTATTATGTCAAGCCTTTCGTCGGCTGCTTCATCTCTTGTATCAAAAACAAACCTGTATGCTTTAAGCAGCGATGCTGGCCCCATGTAGTTTTCATTTGACCACGTTGACGGGCAGCTTGTTGTACAGCATGCGCATAATATACATTTTGCGGATTCAAACAGCATCTCGGCGTCTTCATTTGACTGCAGCCGCTCGCCATCTGCCGGCGGCGGGTTGTTATTAATCAAATAGGGGATTACAGATTTATTCTTTGCATAAAAATCAGACATGTCCAGAACCAAATCCTTTATGATCGGCATCGAAGGCATCGGCTCAATTGTAATTACCTTGTTGGTATTGATATCCTTCAACAGCGTGCCGCAAGCAAGGCGGTTCCTGCCGTTGATCTTCATTCCGTCCGAACCGCAGACTCCGTGCGCGCATGAGCGCCTGAAAGAAAGCGTTCCGTCCTGCTCCCATTTGATCTTGTGGAGGCAATCCAGCACCGTCATTGTTGGCGCGCCCTCTATTGTATATTCTTCGAAGTGAGGTTCGCTGTCTTTTTCCGGATTGTATCTTAATATTTTAAATGTTACCTGCATATTATGTAAATATTTAGTTTCTTTCTTGTTATTACGGACTTGCTAATACTTTCTTTCCATCGGTTCAAATCTCGTTTTAGCTACGGGTTTATAATCGATAGTTGTCCCCGAGCCGTCTTTGCCTTTCCAAATCAGAGTATGCTTCATCCAGTTCGCGTCATCGCGTTTATCGAAATCTTCTCTTGTATGAGCGCCGCGTGATTCGGTTCTGTTTAAAGCCCCATCGCAAATTGTCTCGGCAATATCAAGCATATTAGCCAGCTCTACTGTTTCCATCATGTCGGTATTGAATACAGTACCTTTATCCTGCAAAGAAATATTATTATATCTTTCTTTATATTGCTTTATCAATTCCTTCATCTCTTTCAGTTCTTTTTCATTCCTGAATATACCGCATTTTTCCATCATATTTTCCTGCAGCTCGCGCCTGATAACCGATGTTCTTTCATTTCCGGATTGATTGAGGATCTTGCTTATTTTTTCTTTTGTCTTTTCAGACGGGTCGCCTGTGAATGCGGTTCTTTCCGCTGTTTTCAGGTATTCAGCTATTTTTTTACCGCCTCTTCTTCCGAATACTATTATATCGAGCAATGAATTTGTACCAAGCCTGTTAGCGCCGTGCACCGATACGCAAGCGCATTCGCCCGCCGCATAAAATCCTTTGACTAAATTACCTTTAGAATCTGAGTAAACTTCAGTATCTGAATTTGTGGGGATGCCACCCATTGCATAATGAGCGGTTGGCTGAATAGGCACGCTTTCCTTTGTTGGTTCCACGCCTAAATATGTTCTTGCAAAGCCGGTAATCTCAGGCAGCTTTTCATCTATTATCTTTTTGCCAAGATGCGTCAGATCTAGATTAATGTAGAAAGTGCCATCCGAGCCTTTAACGCCGCGTCCGGCTCTGATCTCAGAGATGATCGCTCTGGAAACCATGTCGCGGGGAGCAAGGTCCTTTACTGTTGGCGCATAGACTTCCATGAACCTATCACCGTTGGCGTTGCGCAATATTCCGCCTTCGCCTCTTGCGGCTTCAGAAACTAAAATTCCAAGTTTCCATAAACCTGTTGGATGAAACTGGAAAAATTCCATGTCTTCAAGCGGTAAACCCGACTGGTAAACCAACGCGACTCCGTCGCCGGTACCAACGTGCGCGTTTGATGTAATCCTGTATACTCTGCCATATCCGCCTGTTGCAAACATAACCGCCTTACAATGGAAAATATGAACTTCTGAAGTGGATATGTCAAGCGCAACTACGCCTTTGCATATTCCGTCTTCAACTATCAGGTCGGTAAGAAAATATTCAGAGAAAAACTGCACATGGTTCTTTATACAATTTTCATACAATGTATGAAGCATCACGTGTCCGGTCCTATCGGCTGAGTAGCATGCTCGCTTAACTGCAACGCGTTTTGAATTCGGGTCATTTGGATCTTCAGGCTTTGTATGCCCGCCGAATTTTCTTTGCGCAATTTTGCCTTCCGGCGTTCTTGAAAATGGCATTCCCATATGCTCAAGCTCAATAACTGCACGTGGCGCATCCTGGCACATTATTTCTATCGAGTCCTGGTCTCCAAGATAATCGGAACCCTTAACTGTATCAAACGCGTGGTTCAGCCAGTTATCGTCCTCTTCATTAGAGAGAGCCGCGCAAACGCCGCCCTGGGCAGTGCCGGTATGCGAGCGCGTCGGGAAAACTTTAGATATTACCGCGCAGGAATATTCTTTTGGAATTTCAACTGCTGCCCGCAGGCCCGCGCCGCCCGCGCCAACTATTACAACATCAAATGTATGTATCATTTATATTAGATTTATTACCTGTTACGGTATTATTTTCTTAATTCTCTAAGCAGATTTAATTTCTTCTCGTTGTCCTCAGGCGAATATGTATAAATGTTCTTCAGTTCGAAATAAAACAGCATCGCTTCATATTTCTTGCCTTCTTTCAGAGCAATTAACCCTAAGTAATACGGAAGGTCGACGTAATAAGTTGTGCTGTAAGCCGTTATTTCGTTTTCATACGCGCTATTTAGGTATTCTTTGGCTTTCTTATAGTCTTTATATTTTTCATAATACATTATTCCTAACTGGATGTAAGCCTGTGTATATGTAGAGTCTTTTCTGATTATATTCTTATATTCTTTCATCGCTCTTTCATACTTTTTCATCTTTTCATGAAGGTTTGCGATTTGGAATCTAACAGACATATCGGTCGTATCCTTAGAAGCTATCTTTTCATAAAACACGAGCGCCTTTTGATATTCCTTTGAAGTTGAGTAAGCGCTTGCCAGGCTTGATGATAGCAGGCCCAGCAGGCTATCCGACTGGAATTTGTCTTTGATCGTCCCGTAAAGATTTTCAGCCTTCGAAAAATTCTCTGTAAATACATACAGGTCCATCAGCGACTGGTAAACGGAAAACGAATCCGGCTGCAGCGTGAGGCATTTGTTGAAGAAATTTTCGGCTTTCTGGTAATTCATTCTTGCAAGCGAATCCTGTTTGACTATAACGGTATCGTAAACCTTCATAGTATCTTTTTCTTTTACATAAACCCAGTTTGTTGTGGCATCAGACTTATAATTATTCGCCAGTTTAAGGTTTGAAGAAAACATACTCTCTTCCATCTTCTTCTTCGCGTCTTCGCTGTTTTCATAATTCGCGATGTCGACCGAATTCATAAATCTTATGAACCCATTTATAGCTATGGCAAAATTCAGGTTTCCATAGCCGGTATAAGTATAAGTGGTTATCCCGATTACTTCGCCTCTCCTGTTAAACAACGCTCCGCCGCTGTTCCCGGGCGATATTGCCGCCGTTATTTGAATTACTTTCTCGAAGTTCTTTTCGATTGGCATGTATGTTACGGGATCGTTAAATGATACTTTTTCATTTTCCCTGATGCCGGCAATTATTCCCTGCGAAATTGTGTATTCATATCCCAGCGGGCTGCCAATTGCAAACACATCCTGTCCCACTTTGGGCAGATCCGAGTTCCCGAACTTCACTGTTTGGAATTTTACATTGTCGGGGTTTTTCAGCTTGAGGATTGCCATATCGTTCTTCTCATCAAGAATCAATAATTGCGCGTCATAGAATGTGCCGTCGCTTGTCTTAACAAGTATGCTGTCTAAGCCGTCAATAACATGAAAATTTGTTCCGACCAGGCCGTGCTCGTCAAATATAAACCCGCTGCCGTTAAGCAGCGTTGTATCCTTCATTGAATAAGAATAATATGAATAATAATTATCGGTATGATACCAAATAGAAACAAGCGATGCTTTATTATTTTCTATGATCTGCTCTGCGTTAAAATCAGCGCTGTTTGTATCGCCCTTAATGGTTGTAGTAACGGGCAGTGATTCCCTGGTTTCTTCTTTTTCCTGGGCTATAAGAGCGGTTGATGACAACGTAAGCGTCGCAGCGATCAATATGCTGCAAGCGTAATGAATATAAACTTTTAACCTGCTACCTGTAAACTGCAATTATTATTTTCCTTTCCAGCTGGGTTTACGTTTTTCAATAAACGCATTCATTCCTTCTTTCATATCTTCGGATGAAAAGAGCAGGTAGAATGCTTTTCTTTCATATTCGAGCCCCCCCTCGATGGTACTGTCAAAAGCTTTTAGTATAGATTCTTTAGCCATTTGCAAAGCAATCGGCGGCATAGAAGCGATCTCTTTGGCAAGCGCCTGCGCTTCTTCAAGAAAAACTTCATCGTCTGCAACTCTTGAAACAAGCCCGGCTTCGAACATTTCTCTTGCTGAATACATTCTTCCGGTCAGTATCATTTCCATTGCCCGCGCTTTGCCAATTGCTCTTGTTAAGCGCTGAGTGCCGCCTGCGCCCGGTATGATGCCGATCTTAATTTCAGGCTGCCCGAATTTTGTAGATTCAGCCGCTACAATAATATCGCACGTCATGCAAAGCTCGCAGCCGCCTCCAAGCGTAAAACCGGACGTCGCGGCAATAATTGGTTTTTTAATTTTCCTGATATAATCCCATGTTGCGAACTGGTCGCGGATATACATATCTATAGCGCTTTGAGTCGCCATTTCTTTAATATCTGCGCCGGCTGCAAAAGCCTTTGCGCTGCCTGTAATTATAATACAACCAACTTCATTATCGCCATCAAAGCTGCGGAGAGCCGCTAAAATCTCGCCCATCATTTCAATATTCAGCGCGTTTAAAGCATCCGGACGGTTAAACTGAATTTGGCCGACTTTTAAACCTTTGGGATTATCTAATTTTGTGACAATTATATTCTTATAGGAGGGAGCTTCGCTCATCTAACTATCTTATTTTTATTGAAATTAAGGACAAATTTACGGAAAACCATAGTCACATACAATATAAAACATTAGGTAACAGCGGAACAGTTAACAGTTAGCAGTTAACAGTTAACTTTGCTTCTATAAGAGTTAGGACTTATAAATTATAGTGTATAAAATCCCTATAATTTCATCACAATCATTAAAAATTGAGTCAAACATTTTCTTATTAATATATTCAGTAGCGCATATTAACCTTAGCCAATATTTGGTTTCCCGTGCTTCTTTATATGCTATTGAAAGTTTGTTTTTGAAGTCAGCCTTAGAGACGCCCCCGGTAGCTTCTTCTATGTTTGCCCCTATTGATGTGCCGCATCTTAGAATTTGTTTTGCCAGAATATATTCCTTTTTCTTTGTCGTTAGGAATTGGTACAACTTTATAATCCTAATCGCGAAATTGAACGATTTATCTTTGACAACAATATTTTTCATGATATTATTAATTTTGTTTGTTAACTGTTAACTGTTAATTGTTAACTGATATTAACTGATAACTGGCAAAGTCTTATCTTTTTTGCTAAAGTTCCTCCATATTATCGCCCCGAAAATGACCGCTCCGCCAATAATTGAGTATATGGAAGGGGTTTCACCAATCCCAATGAACACCCAAATTGGGTTAAATATCGCCTCAAGAGTGGCAATTATCATTGATTCGGTTGCAGAAACGTATTTAATTCCTTCATTAAATATCACATAGCTTGTGCCAATCTGAATCGCGCCCATGTAAAGAAGTATCAAAGCTTGCGGCATGGTCAGGCTAAAATCAGGGAAGACAAAGAAGAATGTAATCATCGCCACCAAGGCATTTCCGGTTATAACGCTTATAAGAGTGTTCTCCGACTTCTGTTTTTCCTTCTTGTATTTTGTCAGCAGGCTAAACATAGCAAAACAAATGCCCGAACCGATCGCAATCAGGTTGCCGTAAATGTTGCCAAGTTCAAGTCTGCCGAAAAAGAATAAAACCATACCGCCGATGCAAATTGCAATAGTGATTACATTCTTCTTATCAAACTTGGTTTTCATAACGATGGGTTCAAGTATGACAAGATAAATAGGCGCTGTGAACTGAAGAAATATGGCGTTTGCGGCGGTCGTCATTTTTGTGGCGACAACAAAGAGTATCAATATCCCCGCGTAAAATATTGCGCTCATGTTTGTTACGAAATCAAATGTAAGCCTCACTTTCGGTTTTCTGAAACGTGAGATTACAAATACTGTTATTGCAGCAACAAACGAGCGGAAGAACGAAATTTGGAAAGCAGATATTGTAAGATATTTGATGAAAAAGCCACTGGTGCTCCACAGGAACGCGGTGAACGATAAATAAATTAAGCCTCTTCTATGTAACGGAATTTTAGTATTCATTTTATAAATCATCCGATTATGTTTAACTTTCGGATGATGTGTATGATTAGCTTTTGTTTTTTATTCATCCGATGATGTTGGAATCATCGGATGAATGTTAATTCTGGTTTTGATTTTATCATCCGATGACTCCAGCGTCATCGGATGAATGATAATTTTGGTTTTTGTCTTTTACTCATCCGATGATGTTGGAATCATCGGATGAATGTTAATTTTTATCATCCGGATTGAATCGAGCGTCATCGGATGAATATTTACATGTGGCGCATTAATCAAAATATTTTGCTTAAATTGTCATTATTGATCATTTCTGTTGAAATATCATAAAATTCTTCCTTGTCCGGAATTCCTAAAAGTGATTTTGCCAGTTTTATATTACAGAATAAGCGATCTGAATTTCCAATATATTCATTGAACGAAGAGAATTCCCAATCTTCTAGTTTGGACAAAAGACCTGAATTAAAAGGATTTTGATGAATGTAATTGAGGCAATAAAAACCATAATGAGTCACATTCTTAGATTTTGTTTTCTGCTGGAATAAAGAACCTGTTCTGTTTTCCTGTTCATTTATTGCGCGTGTGTATGAGCGAAGTAATGTAGCAATTTCTTTGTTCAAATTAATAGCATCTGATTCCTTATCAATGTAAACTAACAAATGGAAATGGTTTGGCATAAGACAATATCCAAATAGTTCGGAAGCATTGCAAATGTGATCATTAATTTTTTCGAGAAAATAAATATAATTACGTCTTTCAAAAAAAATACGTTCTTTATTATTCCCTCGATAGTATATATGATATATATTTTCGCGTTGAAAATTCATTTTATCCTTTAATTCATCCGATGACGCTGGAGTCATCGGATGATGTGATTGTTGTTTAGCTCCTATAACGCCGGAGTATCGGATGATGCGTTATTGTTTTAATTCATCCGATGACGCTGGAGTCATCGGATGATGAGTTATACTTGTTTTATTCACCCATGAATATAACAAATATCACTTATATGAAATGTTTTTGCAATGTAATATCTGTTTTACTTCTCGTTTATCATAATTATATTCGCTTTAATGGAAACTTGTAAAAATTGCGGGGCAGAATTAACCGGAAAGTACTGTTCGAATTGCGGGCAGGAGAACCTTACCGGGAGGCTGAGTGTGGGGCATCTTTTTAAGGATGCGACTCACGGGATACTTCACTGGGAATCATCTATTCTAAAAACGTTTAAAGAGCTCATATTACGTCCGGGTAAGTTTATCCGAGTTTATATTGATGGCAAACGTAAATCTTTTGTAAAACCGTTTTCATATTTTATTTTTATCCAGACTGCTTATGCGCTTGCATTCCATTGGTTTAGTGAAAAATATTTTGCTTTTGTCGGCGGTTCCATCACTGTAAACGGCGAGATAACTGAATCGCAGGCTGCAAAAATTGAAGCAATTAAGCATACTGTAACCTCAAACATAACATATTTTAATTATGCATTCCCATTAATATTAGCTGTGTTTTGGCTTTTATTCCTGAAGAAGAAAACGGGAATTAATTATGCCGAGAGCCTTGTATCAGGGCTTTACCTGATAGGCACGACGCTCTTCTTCGGCATTATACTGATGCTGCTTTCAAACTTTTCGTCTCAAATTTGGGAAATAAGATTCGGAGTTAACTATATTTATATAATCGTGGCATATATTCAATATTCCGGATATAAATTATTTAAGGGAATTATCAGGGGTCTTATACTTACTTTACTTTCTTATATAGTTTATGTAATATTGGTTTCCGGAGTAACAATTTTCTATCTTACTATCATAAAAGGTATCAAACTCTAGTTTTTCTTTCCAACTACATCAACAACCAGCGGTGAAAAGAAAACTGACTCGGGATTATTTAAGTGTTCCAGCCAGTCTTTAAGCGCCGCATCGCCGTCTTTCTTTGACATCAGTCCTTTTTCGACCATGACAGGAACATGATAAGTTAAAAATCTGTGATGCCATTCAAATATTCCTGAAGCAGGGCCGCCGGCAATACAGTTTGGATGAAATTCAACAAGCTCTATTCCATGCTTTTTGTAAATAGCCGGGATTCGCGGAGCAATACACAGATCGCCGCCTTCGGATTTCCAGAACTCCATTGCTGCAGGGGAGACCTTTCGGTAACGCTCAGTTTTCGGATAAAGAAATAACCTGTCTAATGCGTAATCCTCGATTGCGATCACTCCGCCCGGCTTAAGCGATTTAGCAAGTTTGGCGACAAACAAATCAGGGTCTGGCACAAATCCAATAACCCATCTTGAATATATCAGATCATAATAATTCTCCGGAAGCTCGGCGTTTTCGGCTGTTCCGTTCATGAATTTCACATTGCCGCGGCCGTGTTTTTCACATTCAGATCTGAAATAATTTAAATACATTTCAGATGGTTCCAGAGCTGTTACTTCTCCGCCGGTTCCAACGCGTTCAAGTAAGTCCAATGAAACAAATCCGGGACCCGAGCCTGCATCAAGGGCTTTCCATCCTTTTTGAATATTAATTCTGTCAAAGAGCGCGTCTGAAACGCCCTTCCAAACCCTATGCTGGAAGCCAAGCCTGTCAAGCTCAAATTCATTTACTCCCAGAATGTAATCTTTGTTTTTATCGTCAGACATAATAATTATTAAAATTTAAAATCAATGAATACAAAGATATGCCTCAGTCAAATCTAATGCCACCGAAAAATGAACAGTGAACTGTTAGAGTGTATAGAGCGCATAGAGTGAGTAGAGTGCGTAGAGTAAATAGGGTGTCCATCGCCTCCACTCGGGATTAATGTAAAGCGTTATTGAAAATCCGGAATTCAGATTATAAATTGCAGTTAACTAAAAATCATATCCGTAATATTTGTTCCGGTACCATTGCAGGTATTTTTGCGGTGAGTCAAAATCTTGGCCGCTGAATTCTATAAGATAATCTTTTGCCCTCGCTTTTTCATCGGGATACCCAAACCAAAGACAAGTTATTGAGTTGAAGAATTTAATATGCGTTAATCCTTGCGGCCATCTCTGGTTGTTCCAGTTCAATGTATCGAATGGCAAAATCTGATCCTCCATCAAACCAAATTCCTGAAAATAACTTAACACAAAATCTTTATTGTCCCGATACCTTAATAGCATATAAGAGAATACTCTTCCCAAATTACTAATACTATCAATATTATAACGATCAATATTTTGAGAGAGCCAAATTGAATACTCATCAAACTTTGTAAAATGAAGACCGAAATAAAAGTCTGTTAGCTGATTATTTAACAACTGCATAACGCGCCTATCACCTTTTGTGTGGAGCATATCCAGGTTTTTCAACATTATTTCGGATAAATTCATACATAACATTTTACCTAAAGGATGAGGCAGGCAAAACTTAAATAAAGGTCTGTAAATAACCCCGTCAAATCGCAATTCAAATGTATCTCTTGGCCAAATATCAGTTGATTTTATAAAAAAATCCGTATTAATATCCTGATAGATAAATCTATCCCCTAACATTTGGCGTGTAGCGGTTTGATTGACAGTGAATAGGTTATTATCGCCGAAATAATTTTTTAAATAATGCGCAAGGAAGTAGCCGCAAACGCTATCTTTGACATTCCGCACATCCTTTTTAACAAAGCCGTTTTGCAAATGTCCGTTTCCATAAAAGATTAGGATCTCTTCTTTTGGATTTTCGTTCATATATTGAAGGATACTTACAGACAGATTTGTATCTCTTTTACTAATAAACCATCTGTCAATTTGTTCTTCGCTCATCTTGTCAAAAAATTCGTTTGCATCTACTTCAAATCCTTTTAGCTTAAATGAAATATTACTTTCAAATTTACTGTTAATGCTGTCGACGCTAAGAGAGAACTTCCTGAGGTCATCGTAAAACTCAATATTCTCGATACTTCGCGACATTCCGGTACTTAGTAATAGAGTATCCATGTTCCCGTCTGAAATGTATCTTTCAATAGCTAAGGCATCACGCTCAGACATTTCAAGTATCAAGGTAAGGGGACAATCATACTTTTTTAGTTCAACAGTCGAATTCAACCATTTACGCAGAACTTTGACAGGGGTGATTAATGAAAAAGAGGCGTTATGCACAAAATCCCCAAGCATTACAGCCCGTTTATTGTGCAGTTCATATGCAATTAAGCTATCGGGGTTCCTGTTGAATTTATCGAATTTAATTTGACTCTGAGCCTGTAATGAAAACAGCAGACCAGCTAAGATAATTATATGAAACGGTCTCATATTTTATTTTTCAAGAAGATTTATTTTATCAAAACCATTTTCATCACTTCTGTAAAATCGCCTGCGGTTATTCTGTAAAAATAAACGCCGCTGGCGTAAGCGCTTCCGTCCCATTCAATGTGATACATTCCTGCGTTTTGTTTGCTGTTTACCAGAGTGATAACTTCTCTGCCGAGAATATCATATACTACCAGTTTAACATCCGATGACTTAGCAATTTGATAGTTTATGATTGTCTTAGGATTGAACGGATTCGGGTAGTTTTGGCTCAGAGTAAATTTCAACGGCGTTTGAGAATAATTCTTAATACCTATTGGAATCTCAGAAAAACAATTTGCATAGCTGTTACGGACCTCCGCGGCATTTTGCTTTAAAACAGTGACGCTGTTTAAATTACTTGTCCCCCTTGCAATAACCTGCGCTACTACAATTGTTTGTGAGTCGCCCGGGTTCATAGTAAGCGGCCCGACAGAAATTAAAAAACGCTGGTCATCGGGGCCTTGTTCTACCCACCCCAGGTTAGATTCGGGGTCGCCGCTGTACAAAAATTTTGATGGCAGCCCTGTAATAGGATTTATTATAGGGTTACCATCTCTGTCATAACCGGTCATGTAATGAAAATGAGCGCTGTAGTCATAAGGGTCCTGCATCCCCTGGTAATTATTAAATACTTTCATTCCTAAGCGCTTGTAGCCGGTTCTTATTGTTTTTGTTTTTCCGTTGCATACATAATCGGTATCGCTATTGCTGCCGGTATATACTGAAGGCCCTTTCAACAAAATAAAAGAAACTGCGGGGGCTGCATTGCCATAAGCTGAGTCCCAGCCTTCTCCGTTATAGGTATAACCCATTTGTAAAACGGTATCGCAGCCTGTCAGGTCATTTCGTGAATCTCCAAGGTCATCGTCGGTCCATATAGTTAAATAAGCGTTATTCCACGTATTTAAATTTTTGTTAATAATAGTGAATTGATCAATAATGACATTATCGAACAGGGTAGTTGAATTAAATGAATAATCCAGTTCTTTTACGTCGGCGTTTAGAGCAGGTGTATACTCGCCGGGGCTGCCATGCCTGTAAAAATAACTGTCAGTATAAGCGCGAAACATAGTCTGAACTCCAAAATCAAGCGGTTTCCAGGAGCCGGAAGATACGTCGAAGTAAACCGGCGCACCCTGGTCAGAATTTCCAAGCAAAGCATTGGGCCATTGCGAACGGTTCGAATCATTTACACCGTAATTCAACGTATATGTGCGGTATACAGGATCATTGCTTCCGTGCGGAACGCGATTATTATCAGTATAACCCGGAAGAAAATTACTTCCATATTCCGATACTGATACAATAGTGTCGCCGCCAATTTCTGCGCCTATCCATAATCCGGATTTAAATCTTGCATGATGACCCTGGCCCTTAGGCCATTCAAATCCCGCGCTAAGGTTATCATCACTGCAGTTTATATTGCCGTCATTTCTGAAACCCGAATTTATTGCATTGGCGTTAAGATATGACATAGATAGAACATAATTATCGGTTGAAGTGTGCATGATCGTACCGTTATCTCCAACCATCCATCCTGTATTATCATCAATAAAAATAACAGAGCGAAGATTATTATTAGTGTTCAAAGTCTGCTGTATCCAGTTTATTCCTGAATTTGTTGATTTCAAAAGCAATCCGCCGTTACCTGCTATATAATCAAACAAATGGGAATCCATTGAATTCAGGTTTGCGGTTACGCCGGAATTTACTGCAGACCAGCTTGATCCGTTGTATGACTTATAAAGATAACCGTTATCGCCCGCGGTCCAGATGGTAAACCCGTCATTTCCATTGTTCAAAGCGTTTAAACCGTAACTTGTGCCGGGATGAGATTGCTGCCACGTAAAGCCGGCATCGTGAGTTTCAAGAATCATCCCATTTGCGCCGGATATAATCATATAAGTTGAGTCCCTGAACAAAAAGGAATAAAGATTGTTATTTGTGCCGCTCGGGCTTTGCAGCCACGTGCCCCCTCCATCGGTACAATAAAGTATCTTACCCGAATCGCCTACTACCCACGGCAATAATCCTGAAAAATAATCATTATAACAATAAACAGAGTTAAGATTTGAGGTTACACCGGAGGGTAAAGCAACCCATGTTTGCCCGCCGGTTTGTGTTTCCAAAATTGTGCCGTGATCTCCTACAGCAAAACCAGTGTACTGATCGACAAAGTAAATTGAGCGTAAATTGTGAGTCGTGTTGCTGGATTGTATAACCCAGTTTGAACCTAAGTTCGTTGATCTTAGTATTATGCCGTTATCGCCCGCAATCCATAAATATTGCGGATAATATAAAGCCGAATTAATACAGTTAAGCTTATTTGTTGTGCCGCTGGGCTGCTGATACCATCCGTTTTGGGAATAAAGACTTGACGACAATACAAGCGTAACAAGAAATGTCAAAGATAAATTTTTCATTTTGATAAGAAGTTAAAATGTATAAATAATAAAAATATAACAGTTGATTTTATAAACCCAAATTCATTTGATTATTTTTTTCGATAAATATAATTCTGTTTCTCAATCTGTATTTTTTGTTTTTCAGGACCAATATTAAGAGAAGGCGTCATACACGGCAAATATGAACTGTTTCCGTTATACATTATCCATATTGTCTGGTCTAGTCCGTCAACGAACATGTCGCCGTTAAAATCAGCGTCAAGATATCCGTCAAACCCGTTCTGATTGATCCATATTGTCTGGTCCAACCCATCGATAAATTCATCCCTGTTTGCATCTCCCGGTATCAAACCCCATCTTACCGGGGAATTTGATACTTTTATCATATTAAATCCGAAAGCTTTAGATGAATCAGTAGTTAGATCATAGCTTACATTGGAACCGCGAATTATATTCTGCCGGTACATGCTCGCCACCGGCAAGTGATTTCTTTGATAAACGTATAAATAATAATTTCCGGTTGGCGCATTCGAAAAGCTTAATGAAGTTGTAAACGTTATCGAATCCAAAACAACCTTGTTGGAATCTAATCTCAGGCATGTTGCAGAGTCGACAAGATATACCCTGATAGTATCTCTCATTCTTAATGCGCCGCATAATGGATCATAAAATCCACCAGGAATTACTTTTAGAGTGACCGTAGCGGGAGGCGGGGGAGCGGTAGTGAATTTCTGCCAGAAGCTGAAAGCGCCCCATCCAATCTGATTCTTTGCTTTTACCCTCCAGTAATAACTAGTTGAATAATTAAAGCCGCCCTGAGTTTTGATGGTATCAGTAAGCAATGAATCGCGGATTATGCCTGCCAGCGATACCGAATCGGTTGTCAATTCAAACCAATAATTTGATATGGACTGCGAATTAAATTTACCATGTAAATTCAGGGTTTTGTTCAGCGTTTGATCAAACGCTCTTGACCACATGAAATTGATTGTAGTCGGCTGGTTTACTGCGCAGTTTGCCGGAACAAATATACCAGTTATCTGCGTTGGAACGCCAAGCGTCTTGAATTTGAACGCAGAAGAAAATGCGCTTGTGCCGCCTGCATTCTTTGCGCTGACCCGCCACCAGTAATAGGTAAGCGGGTTGAGTCCGGAAACTGCCCGTGTGGAGTCAGTTAAAGTGGAATCGTTGACAACAATAGTATTAAATAAACTATCTGTTGAAAGCTGAATTCTGTAAGTTGCCGCATTGGCAGACCTGGACCACGCCAACATCAGCGTAGTTAAATTACCTACTGAATTATTTGGAGGCGTTACAAGCGACGGAGCCGAAGGAGCTGCCATGATTGTCGTAAATTTAAATGCTGTAGAATACGCGCTGGCGCCTCCGACATTCTTTGCATTAACTCTCCACCAATAGTTAGTGAGATTAGATAAACCGGAAACGATTCGTGTGGAATCGGTTATAGTTGAATCGTTGATAATAAGTGAATTAAAAAGACTATCCGAAGAAAGCTGGACCCTGTAAGAAATTGCAGTTGGAGTTTTGTTCCATATCAGAGTTGACAAGACAGGAACGCCTGTTGAATTATTAGCCGGTGAAAGCAGAGCCGGAGCCGAAGGAGCCGCAATAATTGTTGTGAACTTAGACGCAGCTGAATAAGAACCTGTG
>Ga0265331_10001012_pt1 | contig 21969 bp, 26 predicted proteins | sample 41923metaG_FD_202088 | JGI IMG/M metagenome (GOLD analysis project Ga0265331, IMG submission 202088) | Rhizosphere microbial communities from Carex aquatilis grown in University of Washington, Seatle, WA, United States - 4-19-23 metaG | ecosystem: Host-associated > Plants > Roots > Rhizosphere... | reverse complement strand
AGCCACGGCAGTTCTGCTCGGCATCGGTCGCACAGGGATAGTTTCGCCGGTGTCGCGGTACAGAGCACGCATCGTTCGGGAAGTGCTGCGTGGGCAAAACGCGTGCAATTGTTTAAAAGTATGCGGCGTAAATTTGACAAGGGGCGGGCCATCGATGATGATGCGAAGCTCATGATCTAGAAGAATTTTTCCTCGCAGCGTTCAAGCGCTTTAACATTTTTTCCGAGCATATGACCATGGATACTCTTAGCCACAACGCGCCAGCCCCCGTGTCTGCCGACGGCGCCCGCGCGGCATGTTGGAGCATAGCCACGGTCGCGCAGCTGCTCGACCTGCCGTTCAATGATTTGCTCTATCGCGCCCAAACCGTGCATCGCGAAAATTTCGATGCGAACGCAGTCCAGCTGTCGACCCTTTTGTCGATCAAGACCGGCGGGTGCCCGGAAGATTGCGGTTACTGTCCGCAGGCTGCGCGCTATCACACGGGCGTGGCGAACGAAGACATGCTGGCGGTTGACGCGGTCGTGGCGGCGGCGCGCGCGGCGCGCGATCAAGGCGCGACGCGTTTTTGCATGGGCGCGGCATGGCGCGGACCCAAGCAACGCGAACTCGACCGCGTGCTCGAAATGGTGAAAGCTGTGCGCGGACTCGGCATGGAAACGTGCGCCACGCTCGGAATGTTGAAGGAAGGGCAGGCCGAACAGTTGAAAAACGCCGGCCTCGATTACTACAACCACAATCTCGACACCGCGCCCGAATTTTACGGCGAGATCGTTTCCACGCGGACGCAGGATGACCGGCTCAATACGCTGGACAAAGTGCGCAGTGCGGGCCTTCACGTGTGCAGCGGAGGCATTGTCGGGATGGGCGAGACGCGCCGCACGCGCGCCGCTTTGATCGCCCAGCTCGCGAACCTCGATCCCTATCCCGAGAGCGTGCCGATCAACAACCTGGTGCAGGTCAAAGGCACGCCGCTCCATGGCACCGCTCAACTCGATCCCTTCGAATTCGTGCGCACTATCGCTGCTGCGCGCGTCACCATGCCCAAAGCGATGGTGCGCTTGTCGGCGGGCCGCCAGGAAATGTCGGAAGGCATCCAGGCGTTGTGTTTCGCGGCCGGCGCCAATTCCATTTTTTATGGCGACAAGCTGCTGACCACCGGCAATCCCGAAGCCGAACGCGATCGCGCGTTGCTGGACAAACTCGGCATGTATCCTTTGCGCGCGCCGGCGGCGGGCAAGGGACCGGCAGCGCAGGATAACTGACCGCGCGCGCCGGCGTTGTTGCTGAATCTATCCATATCCGCTGCATGTCCTTCGACGACCTCGCTGCCGATCTCGTCGCGCTGGAGGCGCGCGGCCTGCGGCGCCAACGCCGGTTGCTCGAAAGCCCGCAAAGCGCGCACGTCACGGTTGACGGCCGCGACTACGTCGCATTTTGCAGCAACGACTATCTCGGGCTCGCCGCCGATTCGCGGCTGATTGCCGCTGCCTGCAAAGGCGCTCGCGCGGACGGGGTCGGCGCCGGCGCGTCGCATCTGATACTCGGCCACGCGTCATCCCACCACCGGCTCGAAGACGCGCTCGCCCGATTCGTGCAACTGCCGCGCGCGTTGCTGTTCTCGACCGGCTATATGGCGAACATCGGTGCAGTTACCGCGCTTGTCGGACGCCATGACGACATATTTTCGGACAAACTCAATCACGCATCGCTGAACGATGCCGCGCAATTGTCGCGCGCGAATTTCAAGCGCTACATGCATTGCGATCTTGCCGCGCTGGAGCGGCTGCTGGCGGCGTCAATGGCGCGCCGCAAACTGGTCGTGACCGATGCGGTGTTCAGCATGGACGGCGATATCGCGCCGGTGCGGGAATTGCTGGAACTGTGCGAGCGTTTTGACGCATCGCTGCTGCTCGATGATGCGCACGGCTTTGGCGTCCTGGGCGCGGCCGGCGGCGGCGTGCTGAGTCATTTTAAAGTCGCATCGCCGCGCATTATTTACATGGCGACGCTCGGCAAGGCGGCGGGCGTCTCCGGCGCTTTCGTCGCCGGCGAGCCGGACCTGATCGACACGCTGATACAGGGCGCGCGCACTTACATCTACACCACGGCGACGCCGCCTATGCTTGCCCACGCGCTGCTCGCCAGCCTGGAAATCATTGCGCGCGAAAACGGGCGGCGGGAAGCGCTCGCGCGCTTGATCGAACAATTGAAAACCGGTGTTGCCGGCCTGCGCTGGCAGTTGATGCCTTCCGAAACTGCGATCCAGCCGCTGATGATCGGCGGCAACGCCGAGGTCATGCGGGTGTCGGCGGCGCTGGCCGAACGCGGCGTACTCGTGCCCGCAATCCGGCCGCCCACGGTCCCAACCGGCACTGCGCGGCTGCGCATCTCATTGTCGGCTGCGCACACGGACGAAGATGTTGCGCGATTGCTCGATGCATTGCATTGCGTCGAAAAAGCCACCTGATGCGCGTCAAAGTCGCGGGTGCCGGTCCCGATCTCGTGCTGCTGCACGGCTGGGGCATGCATGCAGACGTGTGGGATGACGTGGCGGCGTCGCTGGCGCGGCAATTTCGGGTGCACAGCGTCGAGTTGCCGGCCGCCACAAGCGCGCCGGATGCGCTCGACGTGATCGTGGGAACAATTTCCGCCGCCAGCGCGCCGCGCGCGATCGTATGCGGATGGTCGCTTGGCGGGCAGTTGGCGCTGCGCTGGGCGAAGCTCATGCCGGGCCAGGTCACGCGCCTCGTTTTGATTGCGACGACGCCGCGCTTTGTGCGCGCTCCCGATTGGGATCACGGCATGGAGCCGGCGATGTTTGATGCATTTGTGCATAATTTCGCGCGGGACGTCGATGGCACGGTGCAGCGCTTTCTGCTTTTGCAGGCGCACGGCGATGCGGCCGCCCGCAAGGTGGCGCGCCGCCTGCGCGAGTGCATTGCGGCGGGGGGCGATCATGACGTTGCGGCGCTTGCCGCGGGATTGCAAATATTGAAGAACACGGATTTGCGTTCGGATCTGCCGGCGATCGGGCAACCGGTACTCGTAGTGCACGGCGAGCACGATGTCGTCGTGCCGCGAGGTGCGGGCGAATATCTGCGGCACACGTTGCCGCATGCCGAGCTTGAGATCATCGCCGGTGCCGCGCACGCATCGTTCATCGCGCAGCCGCAAGCCGTCGTTGAACGCATTGCGAGGTTTTGTCATGGATAACGCGACCGCGATCGACAAGCGCCGGCTGCGCGAGTCATTCGAAAAGGCGGCGCCCGCCTACGACGCGGCCGCGGTGCTGCAGCACGAGGTGTGCCGGCGCATGCTGTCGCGGCTCGAGTTCGTTAAGCTGAATCCGGCGGCGATACTCGACGCGGGTTGCGGGACCGGCAACGTCGTGCCGGCTTTCTATCAGCAGTTTCCACGCGCGGCTATCTACGCGCTCGATATCGCGGCGGGCATGGTGCGGCTGGCCAGCGCGCGCGCGCCGTGGTGGAAACGCGTGCTGGGGCGTGGCTTGATACCGGTGTGCGGCGACATCGAGCGATTGCCGTTGCGCGCCGCGGCGGTCGACCTCGTGTGGTCGAACCTGGCGCTGCAATGGGTGAACGATCCGCCGCGCGCTTTCGGGGAGTTGCGCCGGGTGCTTAAGCCCGGCGGGTTGCTGATGTTCAGCACTTTCGGCCCCGATACGCTGCGGCAATTGCGCGCCGCCTACGCGGGCACCGATCGCTACACGCACGTCAATCGCTTCATCGACATGCACGATCTGGGCGACATGCTGGTGCACGCAGGATTCTCCGATCCGGTGATGGATATGGAATACATTACGCTCACTTACGCGGACGTGCGCGCGCTGATGCGCGATTTGAAGACGATCGGCGCGCACAACGTGACCGCCGGCCGGCGGCCGGGCATGACTGCGCGCGCGGTGCTGGCGGCGGTCGAACGCAATTACGAACGGTTCCGGCAGGAGGGCCGATTGCCGGCGACCTTTGAAGTCGTCTACGGCCATGCCTGGGTGCCGCAAAAGCGCACCATGCGCGATGGCAAACCCGTCATCGAGATCAAGCCGCTGCGGGAAGGCAACGGATGACGCACGACGCAGCGCGCAATGTGGCGCGCGGATATTTCATCACCGGCACCGACACCGGCGTCGGCAAAACGTTGGTCGCTTGCGCGCTACTGCACGCGTTCGCGCGCGCGGGCCAGCGCGTGGTCGGCATGAAGCCGGTGGCGGCGGGCTCGGTTCGCGGCGCCGAAGGACCTGTCAACGACGACGTCGCGCAGTTGTGCGCCGCCAGTAACGTCATTTGCGGACTCAAGCTGGTCAATCCATATTGCTTCGAGCCAGCGATCGCGCCGCATCTCGCAGCGGCCTTGGCGGGCGTGACTATCGATATCAAAGAGATCATGCGGTCGTATGCGCTGCTCGCCGCCCAAGCGGACAAGGTCATTGTCGAAGGCGTCGGCGGTTTTTGCGTGCCGTTGAATCGCCATGAAGATACCGCCGATCTGGCGCACGGCCTGGGATTACCGGTAATTATGGTAGTCGGCGTGCGCCTGGGTTGCCTGAATCACGCCTTGTTGACGGCACGGGAGATCCGCGCGCGGGGACTCAAACTCGCCGGCTGGATCGCGAACCGCATCGATCCTGCGATGCCGGCGTCCGGCGACAACATCGCGGCGCTGACCGAACGGCTGGATGCGCCGTTATTGGGCGCGCTCCGATTTGCGCCTGCGCCTGACGCGCAGCGCATCGCCGCCCACCTCGATTTGTCCCATCTCGGCTGAAAGTCACGCGCCGGCGCACACCCGTCGCTGACTTGGCCGCGGCTCAGGAAAACCTGACGATTTCACTAGGCCTAAGGTTTGCCTAGACAGTCGCGGGTGTGATAAATTCCAGCAGCTTTTCGCATGTTAGCCTGATTGGGAGCAGGTCGATGGGGTGTTTTGACGTGGGACGGGTCCGCTCAGCAGTTAAAGGCCCGACGCAAGCGCACCCCGACATCTACAGGCCGGGATCTCGCGGCCGAATCCGTCGCGCTGGATTTGCATTGCACGACCGTTGCGTTGGCGCGGTCGCGTCTTCGCGCAACCCGTGACCAGTTTCTGGCGCAACGCGCAACCGCAACGAATTTAACGCACCGTTGGAGTCAAGCATGATCAGTAAGTGGATAAAGCGTTTTGCGCTCGCCGCCGCAGCGGCCGGCAGCCTGGTGCCGGCATTTGCGGTCGCGAACGGATACAACCTGCAGACACCGCAAACCATCATCGCGCACGAGATCTACGATCTGCATACGCTGATCTTCGTGATCTGCTGCGTGATATTCGTGGTCGTGTTCGGCGCGATGACCTATTCGATCATCATGCATCGCAAGTCCGTCGGTCACAAAGCCGCGCAATTTCACGAAAACACCACGGTCGAAATCGTCTGGACCATAGTGCCGTTTGTGATCCTGATCGGGATGGCGATTCCGGCGGCGAAAACGATCCTGCAGATGAAGGATACATCCAGCCCCGACATGACGATCAAGGTCACGGGCTACCAGTGGAAGTGGGGTTACGACTATCTGCAGGAAGGCATCAGCTTTTACAGCAGCCTCGGTACCCCGCGCGAGATGATCACCGACAATTCCGCTGAGGGCTACAAGAAGCGCGAGGGTTACGCCAACTACCTGCTCGAAGTCGATAATCCCGTTGTCGTGCCGGTGGGCAAGAAGGTGCGCTTGATACTCACCGCGAACGATGTGATCCACGCCTGGTGGGTGCCGGCCTTCGGCGTCAAGCAGGACGCGATCCCCGGGTTCGTGCGCGATACCTGGTTCAAAGTGGACAAGGCGGGCACCTACCGCGGCCAGTGCGCCGAGCTCTGCGGCAAGGAGCACGGATTCATGCCGATCGTGGTCGAGGCGGTCGAGCCGGAAAAATACGCGCAGTGGGTCGCCGATCAGAAGAAAAAAATGGCCGCCCAGGCGGACGATCCGAACAAGACCTACACGCTGGATGAATTGAAGTCGCGCGGCGAGAAAGTGTATGCCGCCAACTGCCAGGTCTGCCATCAACCGACCGGCATGGGCCAGCCGCCGGCGTTTCCCGCGTTATCGGGCTCGAAAATCGTGACCGGTCCGAAGGAAGCGCATCTCGACCGCGTGTTCAACGGCAAGCCGGGCACCGCAATGGCTTCGTTCAAGCAATTGTCGGATGTTGAAATCGCGGCCGTGATCACTTACGAACGCAATTCGTGGGCCAACAAGACCGGCGACATGGTGTCGCCCGCCGACGTCAAGAAACTACGCAAATAGGCTTTAGGAGAGACCCCATGCAAGCAGCACACGCACAAGATCACGCCCACGGCCACGACGATCACGCGCACCATCCGTCGGGCATCATGCGTTGGGTCCAGACGACCAACCACAAAGACATCGGCACGCTGTACCTGATTTTCAGCCTGACGATGTTTTTCATCGGCGGACTGCTCGCATTCGGCATCCGCGCCGAATTGTTCCAGCCCGGCCTGCAGTTCTGGCGCCCGGAATTTTTCAACGAACTCACCACCATGCACGGACTCATCATGGTGTTCGGCGCGATCATGCCGGCGTTCGTCGGCTTCGCGAACTGGCAGATCCCGATGATGATAGGCGCGCCCGACATGGCGTTCGCCCGCATGAACAACTGGAGCTTCTGGCTGCTGCCGCCGGCGGCGATCCTGCTGGTCACGTCGTTTTTCGTGCCCGGTGGCGCCCCGGCAGCAGGCTGGACGATCTATGCGCCGTTGTCGACGCAGATGGGGCCCGGCATGGACCTGGGCATTTTCGCGCTGCACATCATGGGCGCGTCGTCGATCATGGGTTCGATCAATATCGTTACTACGATCCTCAATATGCGCGCGCCCGGCATGACGCTGATGAAAATGCCGCTGTTCGTCTGGACGTGGCTGATCACCGCCTATCTGCTGATTGCGGTGATGCCGGTGCTGGCGGGCGCGATAACGATGGTCCTGACCGACCGCCATTTCGGCACCAACTTCTTCAACGCCACGGGCGGCGGCGACCCGGTGATGTTCCAGCATATCTTCTGGTTCTTCGGCCATCCCGAGGTCTACATCATGATTCTGCCCGCGTTCGGCATCGTGTCGCAGGTCATCCCCGCATTCGCGCGCAAGCCGCTGTTTGGCTACGCGTCGATGGTTTATGCGACTTCGTCGATCGCGATCCTGTCGTTCATTGTGTGGGCGCACCACATGTTCACCACCGGCATGCCGGCGGCCGGGCAGTTGTTCTTCATGTTCGCTACCATGCTGATCGCGGTGCCGACCGGCGTCAAAGTGTTCAACTGGATCGCGACGATGTGGAAGGGCTCGATGACGTTCGAGACGCCCATGCTGTTCGCGGTCGGCTTCATCTTCGTGTTCTCGATGGGCGGTTTCACGGGCCTGATCCTCGCGATCACGCCGGTCGACATCCAGCTGCAGGACACCTATTACGTGGTCGCGCATTTCCATTACGTGCTGGTGGCCGGTTCGCTGTTCGCGATTTTCTCCGGCACCTATTTCTGGATTCCGAAATGGACCGGGCACATGTACGATGAAACGCTCGGCAAATGGCACTTCTGGCTGTCGCTGATTTTCTTCAACATCACGTTCTTCCCGATGCATTTCCTTGGGCTCGCGGGCATGCCGCGCCGGATCCCCGACTATGCAATGCAGTTCGCGGACTTCAACATGATCGCGTCGATCGGCGCGTTCGGTTTCGGTCTGTCGCAACTGCTCTTCGTGATAGGCGTGGTGAAGTGCGCAAGGGGCGGTGAGAAGGCGCCGGACAAGCCGTGGGAAGGCGCCGATACGCTCGAGTGGACGCTGAGCTCGCCGCCGCCGTACCATAGTTTCGAGACGCCGCCGGTCGTCAAGTAATGACTATTGCGATGGCGCCGCGGGAGCAATCCGGCAAGTACAGGACGGCGCTCGTCCTGGCCGCCATCGCGGCGGCATTTTTCATCGCCGTCATCGTGCGTCACTGGCAATGATGAACCAGGCGCAATCGAATCTTTTGACGATGCGCAAGCTGATCATCGTCGCCGTGGCCATGTTCGGATTTGGTTTTGCGCTGATTCCGTTCTACCAGAAGATCTGCGAAGTCACCGGCGTCAACAACGTGCTGAAGGCCGATACGGTCGAAAACACCCAGGTCGATGCCGCGCGTTCGGTGACGATAGAGTTCGATTCGAATTTGAGCGGCAAGCTGCCGTGGACTTTCCGCCCGCTGCAGTCTAACGTGCGGGTGCATCCCGGCGAGCTGACGACCGTGATGTACGAGATCCGCAATACGTCGGACCGCGCGATCACCGGGCAGGCAGTGCCGAGCTACGGCCCCCAGATCGCGGTGCGCTACTTCAAGAAGCTCGAATGTTTCTGCTTTACGCAGCAGACGCTGCAACCGGGCGAGGCGCGCCAGATGCCGGTGGTATTCGTCATCGAACACGGCCTGCCCGATGACATCAACACGATTACGTTGTCGTATTCGTTTTTCGAAATCGAAGGCACGGCCAAGAAAGCCAGCTGATGGAAATGGCGCAGGAACGTAAAACGGCAGGCGCAACGCCCCTCCAGGTGATGAAGGCGGTCTGCTGGTCGTTTTTCGGCATCCGCCGGCGTGCGGCGTACGAAAAGGACGCCGTAACGCTCAAGCCCGCGCAGGTTATAGTCGCGGGCATCATCGGCGCGATCGTTCTGGTATTGAGTCTCGTCACGCTGGTGCATTTCATCATCAGTTGACGCGGGAAATTGAAATCCAAAGTTACGAGGGAGACAGCATCATGATGAACCAATCAGCGCGTTATTTCGTACCGGACCCGTCGCGGTGGCCGATTTTCGGTTCGCTGGCGCTGCTTTGCATGGCGTTTGGCGCCGCGTTATGGATGAACGAAGCGACGTGGGGCAAGTTCCTGCTGATTTTCGGCGTGTGCACGCTGTTCTACATGATGTTCGGCTGGTTCGGCTCGGTTGCGCACGAAAGCGAAGGCGGCAGCTACAACAAGCAGGTCGACACCTCGTTCCGCTGGGGCATGAGCTGGTTCATCTTTTCCGAAGTTATGTTTTTCGCGGCCTTCTTCGGCGCGCTGTTCTATATGCGCGTGCTGTCGGTACCGTGGCTCGGCGATCTCGAGCACAAACTGATCTGGCCCGATTTCGTCGCGCAATGGCCGACCGCCGGTCCCGGACTCGCGGAAAAGTTTACGCCGATGGCGGCGTGGGGCGTGCCCGCAATCAATACCCTGATTCTGCTGACGTCCGGCGTGACGGTGACGATTGCGCATTGGGGCCTGCTCAAGAACAACCGTACCCAGCTGATCGTCGGGCTCATATTTACCATCCTGCTCGGCATGACGTTCCTGTTCCTGCAGGCGAGCGAGTACCATGAAGCCTACACCGACCTCAACCTGAAGCTGACGACCGGCGCCTATGGCGCAAGCTTTTTCATGCTCACGGGTTTCCACGGTTTCCACGTGACGGTGGGGACGCTGATGTTGATCGTGATTCTCGGCCGCTCGATCGCAGGGCATTTCACCGCCGACCACCATTTCGGCTTCGAAGGCGTGGCCTGGTACTGGCACTTCGTCGACGTGGTGTGGCTGCTGCTGTTCATACTGGTTTACTGGCTATAACCGCCAGGCGCCAAGTCTAGACAAGAGGGGGAAGGTTCCCGCAGGGGGAATCAGCGCCGCACCGATGGTGCGGCGTTTTTTTTCTACAACTTCGAGTTGATGAAGCCGAAATGATAGGCCAGCATCAGCAGCATGAAGAGAGTGATCGAAAACGCGACGCGCCACGTCAGCGCCTTGGCGGTGCGCGTGGAATTCCCTTTATCCTTGACCAGGAAATAAAGCGCAGAGCCCAGGCTCGCCAGTATCAGGACGATGAAGATCAATACGATAATTTTCAATTGCGACCTCGCTTGCGGCGAGTGTAGCCCAGCCGGCGCGCACTGACCAGCCATGGCGCGCTACCAATTCCGGGCCTCGTTGTGGCCGACGCTTGCGGCGATAGCCGGCATTGTGGCGACGATTGCGCTCGGAAACTGGCAATTGGGGCGGGGCCGCGAGAAGGCAGTCCTGGCGGAGCGCGTCGAAACGGCCAGCCACGATGCGCCAATCGGATTGTCGGGAGCCGAAGTGAGGGCGGACGACGTCGTCTGGCGTCGTGTAGAGGTGCGCGGAATCTTCGAGCCGAAGTATGCGGTGCTGATCGACAATCGCATCGTCCGCGGCGAGGTGGGTTACTTCGTCGTGATGCCGCTCAAGATAGCCGGCAGCGAGCGCTATGTGCTCGTGAATCGCGGCTGGATTGCCGGCACGGGTTTGCGCGCGACCTTGCCCCCGATCGCAACGCCCGCGCAATCCCTGCGCATCACCGGATTGGCGACGGTGCCCAGCAAGCGTTATCTCGAACTCTCGACCAAAACGATCGAGGGCAATGTCTGGCAGAACCTCACGCTTGAACGCTATCGCGCGACCGTGCCGATTGCGCTGCAGCCGGTGGTCATCCAACAGGAAAGCGAACTCGACGACGGACTCCTGCGCGAGTGGAGCCCGCCGGACCTCGGCATCGACAGGCACTACGCCTATGCGTTTCAGTGGTTTGTGATGGCCGCGGCGATCCTGGCGATTTACCTGGCGACCAATGTCAAAAAATCCGGCCGGTAAGAACCGCCGGAGCCTGTGGTTGATCGTCGCCTTGTGCGTGGCGCCGGTCATTGCGTCGTACGTCGCTTATTACGCGGCGCCTCCGGCCGGCCATACGAATTATGGCGAACTGCTGAACGCGCCGCCGCTGCCGAATGCCCATCTGCGGCTCGTCGATGGCGCACCGTTCGAGATGCATGAGCTGCGCGCGAAATGGGTATTGCTGATGGCAGATTCGGCGCAGTGCGGTGACGCATGCCAGCGCAAGCTTTTCATGCTGCGGCAACTGCGGCTGACGCAGGGCAAGGACATGGACCGGATCGAACGCGCGTGGCTCATCACTGACGACGGCGCGGTGGCGGAAAAGCTCGCCGAGGAGTATCGCGGTACCTGGCTGATTCGTACCGGTTCGGGCGAGATATTGAAAGGTCTGCCGGTCGAGCGGCCACTCGCCGACTATATTTACCTGATCGACCCGCTAGGCAATGTCGTCCTGCGTTATGCGCGTGACGCCGAACCCGGCAGGATTATCAAGGACCTCACGCGGCTGCTCAAGACGTCGAGAATAGGCTGATGTTCAAAAAACTGGTACCGGCCGCGGTTGACGTTGCCGCTGCGTATCGCAATCGCGCATAAAGGCGCCGCGGCCGCTTTGTTGGTGATGACGGTAGTGATAAACTTCGCCCTTTCCCGCACCGGCAGCATCCCCCCGATGACATCCCTCGCCTGCCAGCAAACCTCGTCGCGCTTCGCGCAGTTCCTCGCGCTGACCAAGCCGCGAGTCGTATCGCTGATCGTTTTTTGCGCCGTGATCGGCATGTTTCTCGCGGTCCCGTTCGGCGTACTCGACGTACGCTTTGCGGCGGTCGCGCTGGCTGCGACCATCGGAATCGCGCTGGTCGCCGGCGCCGCGGCCGCGATCAATTGCCTGGTCGAGCAGAAAATCGACGCGCTGATGGCGCGCACCCGCGGCAGGCCTTTACCGCGCGGGGAACTGACGCCGCTGCAAACGCTCGTGTTCGCGCTGGCAGTCGGTGGCAGCGGGCTCGCATTGCTGTATTTTAAAGTCAATGAGTTGACGATGTGGCTGACGATGGCCACGTTCGTCGGTTACGCGATCGTATACACCGTGATCCTGAAGCCGATGACGCCGCAGAACATCGTGATCGGCGGCGCCTCGGGCGCGATGCCGCCGGTGCTCGGTTGGGCGGCCGTGACGGACGACGTATCGTTTCAGGCGCTGCTCCTGTTTCTGATCATTTTCGCGTGGACGCCGCCGCACTTCTGGGCGCTCGCGCTTTATCGCAAGCTCGAGTACGCCAAGGCCGGCGTGCCCATGCTGCCGGTGACGCATGGCGACAAATTCACGCGCCTGCACGTGTTGTTCTACACCGTGATTCTCATTGCGGTAACGCTGCTGCCGTACGCCACGCACATGAGCGGGCTCATATACGTGACCGCCGCGATAGCGCTGGGCGGCGTCTTCCTTTACTACGCGATAAAAATCTACCGCGATTACAGCGATCATCTAGCGCAAACGACGTTCCGTTACTCGATCCTGTATCTGACGCTGCTGTTTGCGGCGTTGCTGCTCGATCATTACTTCACGTTTTAGCCGGCATGAAACGCCTCGTGGCGGCAGTCCTGCTGGTGCTGGTTATATTGGGCGCGGGGTGCAATGCCCCGTCCCAGGGACCTGCGTTCGAGCTTACCGACATCACCGGCGCCGAATTCGGGCGCGACATCCGGCTGACCGATCACAACGGCAAGCTGCGCACGCTCGCTGAGTTCAAAGGCAAGGTCGTCGTGGTTTTTTTCGGCTACACGCACTGTCCCGACGTCTGCCCGGTCACGATGGGCGAACTCGCTATGGTCGCCAATGAACTCGGCAAGGACGCCGGGCGCATGCAGGTGCTGTTTATTACCGTCGATCCCGAGCGCGACACGCCCGAAGTGATGGCCAAGTATGTTCCGGCGTTTAATCCCGCGTTCCTGGGACTTTACGGTGATCTGGACGCGACGACGCGAACGGCCAAGGAATTCAAGGTATTTTTCCACAAGCAGCCGCAGTCAGGCGGCAGCTACAGCGTCGACCATTCGGCGGGCACTTATATATACGACCCGGCGGGGCGCCTGCGTCTCTTTGCGAGCTACGGGCAGGGCGCGCCCAAAATGCTGCACGATATCCGGTTGCTGCTGCAGGCGCCCTGAAGGCGTCCGCCAAGTGCCAAGTCAGGCCTGCCCGCCCGCCTGTACACTTATATGGCCGCGCATTTTCTGCATGGCTTTCACTTCGATCTGGCGGATGCGCTCGGCTGACACGCCGAATTCCGCGGCGAGATCGTGCAGCGTGGCTTGGTCTTTCTCGCGCAGCCAGCGGGTTTCGATGATGCGGCGGCTGCGCGGATCGAGACTTGCCAGTGCGTTGCTCAAGCCTTCACTGCGGAGTCGTTCATCCTGTGCGTGTTCGAGCACGCGGCCCGGTTCGGCGTTCGCATCCGCAAGGTAGGCGATCGGCGCGTAGCTTTCCTCGCCGTCGTCATTCAATGGTTCGAGCGCGACGTCCTGGCCACCCAGGCGGGTTTCCATTTCGACGACTTCCTCGGGCTTGACACCCAGCGTCTTCGCCATCGCCTTGACTTCCTCGCTGCCCAGCGTGTTCAACCCGGGTTTCATGCTGCGCAGATTGAAAAACAGTTTGCGCTGCGCCTTGGTGGTCGCAATCTTGACCATGCGCCAGTTGCGCAGGATGAACTCGTGCATTTCGGCGCGGATCCAATGCACCGCGAACGAAACCAGCCGCACGCCGCGTTCCGGGTCGAAGCGCTTGACCGCTTTCATCAGGCCGATATTGCCTTCCTGAATGAGGTCGGCCTGCGGCAGGCCATAACCCATGTAACCGCGCGCGACGGAAACGACCACGCGCAAATGCGACACGATCAGTTGGCGGGCCGCCTCGAGGTCTTCATGGTCGCGCAGTCGCCGAGCCAGATCGGTTTCCTCCTGTTGGGACAGGATGGGAAAACGGTTGATGGTCTGGATATAACTGTCCAGACTGCCGGTCGCCGAAGGTATGGGTAACGCGAAACTGGTCATGATTTGCTCCCTTTCATGAAGATTTTAGCACTCTTGCTATAAGAGTGCCAATGGAAGGGAAAGTTCCGCCATCGCGGGGTTGGCCGGAGCCCACGGCCGCCAATAAACCTATCAATAACAGCTGGTTGTGGATTCAGGGTTCAATCAGCTTCAGGTGCCTGCCGACGGACAGCCAGGCGCCGAACCAGCCCAGCGCCAAAGGCAGCAACAGCAGCCCGACGCTGTCGGTCAGCGTCAGGTTTCTCAACTGGAAAAGCGATGCATAGACATGGGACAGTTCTCCCAGGTTATGGTTTACGAGCCACACGCCGCCGCTCACGATCAGCCACGCGACCATTCCGCCGGCAGCGCCCTGAAGTGCGCCGTAATAGAGAAATGGCCGCCGTATGAACGAGTCGGTCGCGCCGATCAGCTTGATGACTTCAACTTCATCGCGCTGGGTAAGCACCTGCAGGCGTATGGTATTAAATGTGACGGCGACCAGCGCCAGCGCGAGCAGGCCGCCCAAAATCAGAACTATCGCGCGGCCGAAACGCAGTGTTGCATCCAGCCGGCGCGCCCATGCGGCGTCGAGCTGCGCATGAACGACGCGCGGCCATTGGGCGATTTCTTCGCGCATCGCCTCGAGTGCCTGCGGCGTATTGTCCCTGGCGCTGACGACGAACGCGTCCGGCAGCGGGTTTTGCGGCAGGCTGTCGATGACATCCGCCAAGCCGCTCGACTGCTTGAGTTCCTGCAGCGCCTGGTCGCGCGGCACGAATCGATAGCGTTGCACGCGCGGATTCTGTTTCAAGCGGGTCTCGATTTGCGCTATCTCGGCGCGGCTCGCGTCCAGCGCCATGAACGCGCTGATTTGCGGTTCCGCCGCGAGCTGGCTGGACGCCGCCTGCAGGTTATCGATCAGCACGTAGAGTCCGACGGGCAGGCACAGCGCGATGCCGATCACCGTGATATTGAACACGCTGCCGAGCGGCGTGCGCGCGAGTTTCACCAGCGTAGACGCGAAGCAGCGGGCATGCTGGGCAAGCCACGCTTTCATGCGGCCTCTGCCAGCGCACCGTTGCGCAGTGCGATCACGCGCGGGGTTAGCCGCGTTAGCAACGCCTGGTCATGGGTGGCGACGATCACGGTAACGCCGACCTGGTTGAACGAGCGGAATAATTCGCCGATCTCGGCCGCGTAATCCGCGTCGAGATTGCCGGTCGGTTCATCGGCGAGCAGGATCGCAGGCCGGTGGACGATTGCGCGCGCGATGCACAACCGCTGCTGCTCGCCGCCCGATAGCGTAATCGGCAGCGCCTTTTCGTATTTGAGCAAACCGACCTTGTCGAGCGCGGCACGCACGCGCCGCGCCGCGTCTTTCGCGCCGTAACCCGCAATGTCGAGCGGCAGGGCGACGTTTTCAAAGGCCGTGCGGTCAAAAAGCAGTTTGTGGTCCTGGAAAATGAGGCCGAACTTGCGGCGCAGAAACGGCACCGCCCGCGCCTGCAGCGTGCCGATGTTCTGCCCGTTGACTATGATCGTGCCCGCGGTCGGCCGTTCGATCGCGACCAGCAGTTTGAGCAGGGTCGTCTTGCCGGCGCCCGAATGTCCGGTGATGAAAGCAAGCTCGCCCGAGTCGATGGTGAACCCCACATCGTGCAACGCCTCGCGGCCGCCCGGGTAACGCTTGGAGACGTGGCTCAGCGATATCATGCCGCGCTAACCCAGCAACGCATCCACGAACTCCTCGGCGGCGAACGGCTGCAGATCGTCCACGGCTTCGCCGACGCCAATAAACCGTACCGGAATCTGGTGAGCGCGCGCGATCGCCGCGATCACGCCGCCTTTCGCAGTCCCATCGAGCTTGGTCAGGACCAGCCCGGTGACGCCCAGCGCATCGTTGAAAGCTTTGACCTGATTCAACGCGTTCTGGCCGGTATTCGCGTCGAGCACGAGCAAGACCTCGTGCGGCGCGCCAGGCGCAGCCTTCGCGATCACCCGTTTTACCTTGCTGATTTCCTCCATCAGGTGCAACTGCGTGGGCAGTCGCCCTGCAGTGTCGCAGAGCACGATATCGATGCCGCGAGCTTTCGCCGCATTGATCGCATCGAAAATCACCGCGGCCGCATCGCCGGATTGCTGCGCGATTACGGCCACGTTGTTGCGCTCGCCCCACACCTGGAGTTGCTCGCGCGCCGCGGCGCGAAACGTGTCGCCTGCCGCCAGCAGGATGGATTTGCCCCGTTGCTGATAATACTTGGCGATCTTGCCGATGGAGGTGGTCTTGCCCGCGCCGTTGACGCCGGCGAGCATGATGATGAACGGTTGATGGTTGCCGACGTCGAGCGGTACGGCGATGGGCCCGAGCAACCTGAGCAATGCGTCGTGCAGCGTGCGCTTTAATTCGTGCCGCTCGCGCAATCCTTCGCGCCGCGCCGCGCCGCGCAACTCGCCGATCAGATATTCGGTCGCGGACACGCCGACATCCGCGAGCAGCAGGGTATTTTCGAGTTCGTCGTAAAACGTCTCGTCGATCGCGCCGCCGGCAAACAGATCGGCGAGGTCGGTATTAAGGACTTTGCGCGTGCGCGAAAGCCCTTCTTTAAGCCGCGCAGCCCAGCCCGTGCCCGGTTTTTGGCCTGATTTCAGGAAACTTAGCATGGATAACGCAGTCAGACGTGGCGTGGGCGAAATAAACGAAGCGGGTGCGCCGGCATGTCGAGCGCACGCGCGGTAATTCACTTAAAATTCTAGCCGGAAAGCGCAAGCCGGGCTACCCATCTTCCCATTTTCGAGACTCCGCATGTTAATCATGTTTCTCCACCACGTTGCGAGCTTGCGTATCTGCGTGCTTATCGCGGCGGTCGGGTTCGCCACGGCCGCGGGCGCGCAAACGCAAACGACCGAACACCGGCTTGCCAACGGGCTGCGCGTGATCGTCAAGGAAGACCACCGTGCGCCGACCGTCGTATCGATGGTTTTGTACAGGGCGGGCAGCATGGATGAAGTCAACGGCCACACGGGTGTCGCCCACGTGCTCGAGCACATGATGTTCAAGGGCACGCAAGCAGTGCCGAACGGCGAGTTCTCGAAGCGCATCGCTGCCGCCGGCGGGCGCGATAACGCGTTTACCTCGCGCGATGCCACCGGCTACCACCAGCAGTTGCACAAGTCGCAATTGCCGCTCGCGTTCGAGCTCGAAGCGGACCGCATGGCGAACCTCGTGTTGGCGCCGGAGGAATTCGCCAAGGAGATCAAGGTCGTCATGGAGGAGCGGCGCCTGCGCACGGACGACCGCGCGCAGGCGCTCGTGTTCGAGCAGTTGATGGCGACCGCGTTTATTGCGCACCCGTACCGCACGCCGACGGTGGGCTGGATGAGTGATCTTGTCAGCATGACCTGGCAGGATGCGCGCGACTGGTACGGCCATTGGTACGCGCCCAATAATGCGCTCGTCGTCGTTGTCGGGGACGTTAGTCCGCCGGAGGTGTTCGCTCTTGCGGAGAAATACTTCGGTCCGGTTAAACCGAAGGCGCTGCCCGAGCGCAAGCCGCAGGACGAGCCGCCGCAACTTGGCATCCGGCGCATCGCCGTGAAAGCACCGGCGGACCAGCCGTCACTCGTGATGGGATATCGCGCACCGGTGTTGCGCGACGTCGAAAAGGATTGGGAGCCGTACGCGCTCGAAATGCTGGCCGGCGTGCTCGATGGGCACGAGGCCGCGCGTTTGAACAGCGCGCTTGTACGCACCGAAAAAATCGCCAATGCAGTGAGCGCGGGCTACGACAGCACCCAACGCGGCCCCGGCATGTTCATGGTCAGCGGCGTGCCGAGCGCCGGCAAAACCGTCGCCGAGCTCGAACAGGCGTTGCGCCGCGAACTCATGAAAATCGTCACCGGCGGCGTTACCAGCGACGAGTTGAAACGCGTCAAGGCGCAGGTGGTGTCGGCGCAGGTGTTCCAACGCGACTCGATTTATTTTCAGGCCTCGCAAATCGGCTCGCTTGAAATCGCGGGTTATCCGCATCAGGCGATGGACCGGATGATCGAAAAGTTGCGCGAGGTCACGCCCGAACAGGTGCAGGCGGTCGCGAAAAAATACCTGGTCGATGACAGTCTCACCATCGCCGTGCTCGACCCGCAGCCGCTCGACGGCCGCAAACCCGCTCAACCGCAGGAGGGCGACCATGTGCAATAACCTGAACCGCTGGCTGTGCGCGTTGGTCCTGTGCCTCGCGGCGGCGCCGGCATGGTCACTGCTGCCGATCCAGCATTGGCAGACCAGGCATGGTGCGCGCGTGTATTTCGTCGAAGCGCGCAACCTGCCTATGCTCGATGTGAGCGTCGACTTTCCCGCCGGCTCTGCGTACGACACGCGCGAGAAGTCGGGCGTTGCCGCGATGACGCAAAATCTGCTCAAGCTCGGCGCGGGCGGACTTACGGAGGACGAGATAGCACGGCGCATGGCCGATACCGGCGCGGATTTTGGCGGGCGGGTCGACAGCGATCGCGCAGGCGTCACATTGCGCACGCTGAGCAACCCGGGGGAGCGGCGCCAGGCTCTCGATGTGTTCGCGCGCCTGCTGCAACGTCCGGAGTTTCCGGCGGCGGTACTCGATCGCGAGAAAAAACGCCTGATCGAGGCGATCAAGGAAGCCGATACCAAGCCGGAAACGCTGATGAGTCGGGGCTTCAGCGAACTCGCCTATGGCAGCCATCCGTACGGATTGCGCGGCTCGGGCGAGGTGGTGACCGTGGCGCGGATCGGGCGCGACGATCTCGTCGAATTTTACCGGCGCTACTATACGGCAGACCAGGCGGTGGTTGCGATCATCGGCGACGTGACGCGCGCCGACGCCGAAGCGATCGCCGAGCAATTGACCGCCGAATTGCCGCGTTCGACGGCGGCGCCCGCCATCCCGCCGGTGCCGTCGCTGGCGCGCGCCGAAACGCGGGTGATTCCGCATCCCGCGTCGCAAAGCCATTTGCTGATGGGCATGCCCGGCATCAAGCGCGGCGATCCCGACTATTTTCCGCTGTTCGTCGGCAATTACATTCTGGGTGGCGGTGAATTTTCTTCACGCATCATGGAAGAGGTGCGCTCGAAGCGTGGCCTCGCGTATTCGGCGTACAGTTATTTCGCGCCGATGCAGGAACGCGGGCCGTTTGTGATCGGCTTGCAGACGCGCAAGGACCAGGCCGGCGAAGCGCTCGCAGTCGTGCGCGCGACGCTCAAGGACTTCCTTGCCAATGGGCCGACGGCGGACGAACTCAAGCGCGCGAAGCAAAACCTGGTCGGCGGCTTTCCGCTGCGTATCGACAGCAACCGCAAGATCCTGGATTACCTCGCGGTTATCGGGTTCTATCATCTGCCGCTGACCTATCTGGAAGATTTCGTGCCCAGTGTCGAGAAAGTCACGCTCGCCGATATCCGCGCCGCCTTTGCGCGCAGCGTCGATCCCGCGCGCATGGTAACGGTGGTCGTCGGCGCCGACGCGGCGTCCATCGCCGCGGCAGCGGCCAACTAGACTAGCGAGCCTGCGGGCGCGCGCAGCGGATAGCGATCGATGGCCGCCGCCAGAAATCAGGTCCGCATTATCGGCGGCGAATGGCGCAGCCGCCTGATCGCGTTCCCGCCGCGCGCGGATTTGCGGCCCACGCCCGACCGGGTGCGCGAGACACTCTTTAACTGGCTCGGCCAGGATTTGACCGGTAAATGCTGTCTCGACCTCTTCGCCGGCAGCGGTGCCCTTGGTTTCGAAGCGGCGTCGCGAGGCGCCCGGCGCGTGGTGATGGTCGAACGCGATCCGGCCGCATGGCGCGCATTGCAGGAGAACATCGCGAAGCTCGCGGCAAGCGCAGTGGAACTCAAGCGCGCGGATGCGTTAGAATTTCTGCGCGCGGATGATGGCTGTTATGACGTCGTCTTTCTCGATCCGCCGTTCCGCGCGGACTATCTCGCACAAGTGCTGCCGGCGCTGGGGCCGCGTTTGGCACCCGGCGCGCTGGTCCACGTCGAAGCACCGGCGGCGCCTGCGCTGCCGCCGGGCTGGGAAATCTGGCGCAACGGCCGCGCGGGCGCGGTGACTCATCAACTGCTGAAATGGGCTGGCCATGACGCTTAAAGCTGTGTATCCGGGAACGTTCGATCCGATTACGCTCGGGCACCAGGATCTCGTGCGCCGCGCGGCGAACATGTTCGATGAAGTCATCCTCGCGGTGGCCGACAGCCGCGCGAAACGTCCGTTCTTCACGCTCGAAGAGCGCGTCGAGATGGCCAAAAGCGTGGTCGGTGAATACAAGAACGTCACCGTGATGGGATTTTCCGGCCTGCTCATGCGCTTCGCGCAAAAGCACAACGCGAAAGTCGTGATGCGCGGCCTGCGCGCGGTGTCGGACTTCGATTACGAGTTTCAGCTCGCGGGTATGAACCGCAACCTGTTTCCCGAAGTCGAATCGATATTCCTGACCCCGGCCGAGCAGTTCCTGTTCATCTCGGCGACCCTGGTGCGTGAAATCTCGGTGCTCGGCGGCGACGTCGGCAAGTTCGTCTCGCCCCACGTGGAGCAATGCCTGAAGGACAAGATCAAGTCGCTGGGCGGCAAGGCGTGAGCGCTGCGCGATGGCATTGATCATCACCGACGAGTGCATCAATTGCGACGTTTGCGAACCTGAATGTCCGAACGGCGCGATTGCCGCGGGCGAGGAGATCTACCTGATCGATCCCAAGCTCTGCACCGAATGCGTCGGGCACTACGATGAACCGCAATGCCGCATCGTGTGCCCGGTCGACTGCATACCGAACGACCCGCGCCACGTCGAAACCAAAGAAGAGTTGCACGCCAAATACCTGCGCCTGACGGCGCAGGCCAGCCGCTAACGCTGGCAGCGCGGACAATAAAACGTCGCGCGCTGGCCGAGCACCAGGCTGCGGATAGGGGTCTTGCAGGTTAAGCAGGCATCGCCGCCGCGGCCATAGACAAAAAACCGGTTCTGGAAAAAGCCGGCCTCGCCTTCGGAGTTCACATAGTCGCGCAGGCTCGACCCGCCGGCGGCTATGGCCTCCGCGAGTGTTTCCCTGATCTTGTCGACGAGCACGCCGTAGCGCGCGAGCCCGATGCGGCGCGCCGGCAGCCGTGGGTTGATGCGCGCGCGAAACAGCGCCTCGTTGGCATAGATGTTGCCAACGCCCGCGACCAGATGGCTGTCCATCAGCGCATTTTTGATCGCGCCGCTGCGCGTGCGGGTTTCGCGGTAGAGCCAATCCGCACTGAGATCGGACGAAAGCGGCTCCGGACCGATGTCGCGCAAGAGCTTGTGCGTCAACGGGTCCCCCTTGTGCCACAGCACGAGACCAAAGCGGCGCGGATCGCGCAACCTCACGATGCGGCCGCTGGCCAATGCCAGGTCGAAATGATCGTGCGTCGCCGGCGGGGTATCCGCGTTCACCAGCCAGAGGCGTCCGGACATGCCGAGGTGGACGATCAACGTGCCGTTACCGGCGCGAAACAACAAATATTTGGCGCGGCGCTCGAGGGCATCGATCCGCCGGCCGCTCAAGATATGCGCGAGATTGCGCGTAACCGGTTCGCGCATGGCGCGATTGCGCACGACCACTCCAGTCACGGTCGCACCGCATACGTGCGGGGCCAGCCCTCGCCGGGTGGTTTCGACTTCCGGCAGTTCGGGCATGTTATTTCCTGGCGGGTTCGGCGGCGGGCGGCGAGAGCAACCGTTTTGCCGCATCTGCGCTCAACTGGTACTCGAACGGCCGGTCGCTGCGCGCGAGCACGAGATTCGGGTCGTGTTGCAAAACGGCGACTGCGATCTCGGTGCCTGCCTTGAGCGTCACCTTGATGACCGCCAAAGGCTTGCGGTTGCTTGCGGGCAACACGCCGAGCGCGGTCGCGAGCCGCCATTGATCGACCCAGCGCGTGACGTCGTCGGCGCTCAAATCCGCGGCCGGCGGCGTCAACTGCCACTTGCCGTTGTGTTGCTCCAGCTTGAAGTTGTCGAAGCGGAACGCGACCGGTGCTTCGTCGGCGGCGAACAATTGCCGACTGACGATCTGGTGAAAAGTCCGCGGCAGGAAAGTGCCGTACCGTAACGACACCGGAAAAATGCCGTCCTGCGTCAACACGTATTGTTCGCGGCTCATCTCGTTCACGGCGCCGAAGCTGAACGTCTGCTGGTTGATGGTAACGCGCGCGGGCGGCT
>Ga0265331_10001011_pt1 | contig 21974 bp, 18 predicted proteins | sample 41923metaG_FD_202088 | JGI IMG/M metagenome (GOLD analysis project Ga0265331, IMG submission 202088) | Rhizosphere microbial communities from Carex aquatilis grown in University of Washington, Seatle, WA, United States - 4-19-23 metaG | ecosystem: Host-associated > Plants > Roots > Rhizosphere... | reverse complement strand
CGGTGACGAATGCGCTATTGCCAGCGATAGACGTAGGACAGTCCCACGACGGAGACGTTGTAGTCCGGCGCCTGCTCGTTTGTCGGAATCACGCTCGAAATCGTCCCGTATTGCATTCCATCGTACGAGTAATCGGTAACCCGCAGCTTCTGGAACCAGTAGAAGGCGCGGATCGACGACTGCTTGTCGAGCGCGTATTGCCCGGCAATCTGGACCTCGATCATCTTCTGGCTCACGGTCGGCATGTTTGCCGCGGGAATGTAGAGGACGGCGGGATTCACCGCCGGCTGGCCAGCCAGTGCATACGGATTGTTCGCATACGTGCCGCCGGCAACGCCGACGTCGGTGCGCGCGTCGCTGTACAGCAGATTGCCGATGAGCTCGAGCTTGCCTGACGCGAGGTTCTTCCAGTCAAAGCCCGCGCCGATCGTGTTGACCTTGTCCTTCATGTCGGTCGCCCAGTTAAGGCAGGGATCGATCTTGCCGTTCAGGTTCTTCGCAAGGACGGTGTTGAAGCAGCCGCCCGACACCACGGTATTGCCCGCAACGCCGTTGACGTTGGTCGCGTTGCTGTTGCTGCCATAGGAAGTCCCGGCGCTCTGGGTGCGCTGCTCTTCGTACGTGTAGTAGAGGTTCGCCGTGAAATTCTCGCTGACGGTCCAGTTTGCCTCGACGTTGGCCATGAGGCCCTTGTTGCTCTGCAGGCCATACACGGAGTTCGAGTAGTTGTCGTCCGTATACTCGACATTGCCCTGCAGTGAGATCTGCTCCGTGGCGTCCCAGTTGAGCGCTCCGCGCACCTGATTGCGGTCCCGGTCGGCCATGTTGAACCGGCGCATGCCGACTTCCTCGTTGATGTTGTTGCGGCTTCCGTAGAGCGCCTGCGGCAGTATGTTGTTGTTCGGCGAATACACGGCCGCGTCACCGGTCAGCGGCGCCGCCGGGAACCCTGCGACCGGACCGAATCCGCTGAGCCCGGTCTGCTGCAGGTATTGCAGGGCGCTGATGGCCGTTCCCGAGCCCGTTGGAACGTAATTCGCCATGGGCACCAGCGCGAGGAAGGCGTTCTCGTTGTAATCGACGCGGCGCTGCGCGTACGAATAGCTGAGGCGTCCGCTCACCGTTTCGGCCATCGTCGCATCGTAGGCGAGGCGAAGCGTGTTGTCGGTTGTCTTCGGTGCATCGGCGCAGCTGATCCAGGAGTCGGTGCAGCTGCGGTCCACCTGCTGGTATTCGTAATCGGCCTTCAGCGATTGTCCGGGCGCAATTGCATACGCGGCGTCGGCATTGAAGACGTTCGACTTCTTGCTGTATGGCCGATTGGCGTAAATGTTGATGTTGCTGCCGAGGCTTGTTCCGGGCGGCACGAGCCCGAGTCCGATAAGCGTCGGATTGAAGGCCGATACGCCGGACTTCGCTTCGCCGGCATCGTAGAACTCGTAGATGTTGACGGGCGTCTTGTTGTCGCGGTCGAGATACCTGTATCCCACGTTTGCCGTAAGCTCCTTCATCGGCCGAAAGCTGAGGCGCGCGTTGAATTGAGTCGTGTCGACCGAGCCGTTCAACGAGGAGACGGGCGTGCCGACCGGGAGGTCGATCGTGTCCTGGACGTACGTCTGATTCTGCGTGTTGGTCGAATACGACGCGCCCATCACGAGCTTCGTCGTGGACGAGAAGTTGTAGCCGCCCTTCAGCGTGAACTGGTTGAAGTCGTTGTCGGGCGCGCTGCTCATCGAGGCAAACGTCCCCGGGGCGAAGGCGTTCTCCCAGGTCATCGACTGCACGCCGTTCGTGAAGAACGAGCCGTAGTACGCCGCCGTCACGAAGTAGTCCTGGCCGGTGTACGTGATCGCGGCGTTGTACTGGTTGGTCGTGTAGTCGATCAGGTTGGGCAGGACCGTCGCGACGGTGCCCGAACTCGCACTGATCATCGACAACGGCTTCAGGCCGTCCTGCTGCGTCTGGCTCGCACTTGCGGTGAACACCCAGCGAGGACTGAAATTGACGCTGAATCCGCCTGCGTACGTCTTGCGCGTCGTAGAAAGATCGACATTCTGGAAATCCGGTATGTCGTTCGCGATGATGTTGTTTACCGTCGACTGCTGCGCCGCGGTCGGCGGCGTCGACACGCCATTCACCAGGGTGTTGCCAAGTCCCGTGATCGGCGAGAGGGCGCGAAAATTGCCGCTGGTCGAATTCGCCTGCGGCACGATCGGCTTGACCCAGTTCTTGGGCAGCGTCAGCAGGTTGGAGCCGACGCCCTGGAACGGCGTCTGGTACGAGTCACCCGTTCCGTAATTGCTGCGCAGCTGGTCGAAGGATCCCCAGATGTTGTAGGTGCCCTGGTCGCCGAACTCGCCGTAGAGGTACCGGTCGTCGAGGCCCAGGTTCGTCCCGTAGACGCGCCAGCGCTGCGCGCTGTCGCTGTCGTAGGGCGCGCCGCCACGTGCGTCGATGTTGAAGATGCCGTAAAGGCCCTTGTTGAAGAGGCCGTTGTACTGGCCGAACTTGAACGAGTCCTGGCTCACGTATCCCGCGCCCACCTCGACCGTGCTGGTCGGATTGGTCAGCGCGGCCACGGCCGGATCCGGCTCGTTCGGGCCCGCCGCAAATGCCGCGGGCGCGAGCGCCATCGTCAGAAGCGCGACGCGCACTGCGGCGACCGATGCCCGGACCGCAAAACATTCCTGCCTGGTCTTCATCTCTTGCTCCCCGATTCGCATTGGCTCACCGCTGGAACTTCGCGCCAGCCGGATGGTTCGATCCATGGATCAGCACGTGACAGTTGAGGCATGCACGGGCGTTGGTCTGCGCACGCGGGCTCTGACTACCGAGCGGCTGCAGTCCATTGATCGTCGTCGCGTTTCCCGTAGCGAGATTGGCACCGCTGTTGATCGCCGCACCGTGGTCTCCGCTGTGGCATTCCTGGCACAGCCACGGTACGCGCGCCTTAAGCAACGCCGGCTTCGTCGAGCCGTGCGGCGTATGGCAGTTCGTGCAGTCGTCCACCACCGGGCTGTGCTCCCAGAGGAACGGCCCGCGCTTTTCGGCATGGCAGGTGTAGCAGGTCTCGTTGATCGTTTCCTTCACCATCAGCTTCGGGGCCGCCGAGCCGTGCGGATTGTGACAATCCGAGCAAGCGACCTTGCCCACGAGAATCGGATGCGTCGAGACCAGATGAATCTGCGCGCGTTGCGTCTTGTGGCATCCAAAGCAGACGTCGGGCTGCGTGATCTTCGCGAGCACCGGATCGCGCGGCGCGTGCACCTGATGGCAGGTCGCGCAGGCGACGTCGCGGTACTGATGCGTGCTGCCGCTCCAGTACGTCCTCGCGCCCGACTTGTGACACTGGAGGCACACGTCGTTCTTCTCGCCCACCGGGGTCGCGGACTTCGGTCCGAACACGACATCCGGCGAAGGACGCACGCGCGAGCCCTGCGGATTCCTGACGTGGGCGTCGCTCGCCCCGTGGCACGTCTGGCAACCGGGCGTCCTCGCATCCGCCTTCACCCCGTGCTTGGTCTGGTAGATCGACAGGATCGCCTTGTTGTCATTTTCGTCGTGGCACTTGGTGCAGACCGCATCCTTGGCGAGAGCCTGTTTCACCAATTCCGCCTTCGCCTCATCCTGAACCGGAGCGTCGGCCGCCAAGGCAACGCCTCCCGCTCCCAGCCCGACGCCCATCGCACACAGTGTCAACCAGAATTTCACACGCATCGTCGTTCCCCTTCGTTGCACTTCCTGTCGGCCGGCCGAATGCGCCGGTCGCATCCCCGCAATCGCCTCGGAGGCGACTGCTACAGGGAAAGGATCCAGTCGATCAGATTCTTGATCTGGTCCTGGTCCTTGGTCTTGATGATCGGATGCTCCTCTTCGTGACCGTCGAGGAACTTGACCTTGGGTCCGGTCGTCAGGTGCTTCATCAGCGTCGCCTGCGCGTTCTTGTCGCTCTTCAGCTTGGTGGCGAGTTCGTGCCACGACGTCGCCTCCTTGTTCTTGTCGACTGCGTGGCACTTGAAGCAGTTGTTCTGCCGCGCCAGCGCCTGCGCGGCGGCGGCGTCGACCGCGAGCGCGTTTCCCGAAATCGAAAGCGAAAGAGCTGCAGCGGCGAGGCCGAGCGCCGGCACGCAACGTCGTTTGATGTTCATGGATTCTCCGAGGAAAATGGGGCTTCGCGAGCGCGAAACCGCGGGAATGGCCGGGAGGCCGTGATGAAATGTGCGAACTGAGCTTAGTTCCGCGTCCTGCATAGCTCGAACTTTCGTCCTGCCACGCGTGCGACGTCTTGACGCAGGTCAATCCGTCGCAGGCCGCAGCCAAACCGTGCTGCGTGTGCACACAAAAACAACAATGACCGCGAGCGCACCGTGGAATTGAGAAATGTTCGCATTGGCCTCGCAGCACGCGGCCGTCCGGATTTCAGGCTCGGTCGACTTGATGCCGGCCGCTGATTCGGGGTGCGATCGGCGGAGGGCAGACCGCGGACGCCGAGAAGGTCACAGGGATCCGTTCGGTCAGTGCGCACGCCGTCCTGCAGTCGCAATGGCCCGATGCGACGCACACCGCGGTACGCGCCCTGCCCGCATGCGATTGCCAACGAATTGCCCGATGTGGCGACCCGCCTGGGCGAGGCGCCCAACGTCCGGGGCTGCCGTCGTCGTTCTGCGCTATGCGGCGTCGACTACTTGAGCGACAGTATCCAGTCGACGAGGTTGTTGATGCGGTCGGGATCGCGCGTCTTGACGATGGGATGACTCTCCTCGTGGCCGTCGGCGAATTTCGCCTTTCGCCCCGTCGTCACATGCTTGTAGAGTCGGTCCTCGGCGTCCGGCTTGTCGAGGTACTTTGTGGCAACGTCGCGCCAGGCCGGCCCCACCTTCCTGACGTCGACGGCATGACATTCGAGGCACTTGCTCTGGCGCGCGAGCGACTTGGCGGCGTCAGCGTCGACCGGCGCGGCGACGGGAAGCGCGAGAATCCAGACCACAAGGTTGTTCACGCGCGCGGAATCGCTGGTCTTGACGATCGGATGGTCCTCGGTGTGGCCATCGTCGAACTTTGCCTTCCGTCCCGTCGTGACATGCTGATACAGGCGCTGGTCGGCATCCGGCTCGCCGTGATACTTGGCGGCGACATCCTTCCACGCCGGGCCGATCTTCTTCTGATAGACGCTGTGGCACTGGAGGCAGCCGCTCTGGCGCGCGAGCGTCTGTGCCGCGATGACATCCAGGGCGACGGCATCGGCGGATACCGCCAGCAACGCGCCGGCAAGCGCAAGCGCGCCCGGCAGGACGCGTCGGTCTGATTTCATTGCTGCTTTCACGTCGGCCTCACTGGGATACGGGTGCGGCGCTGCGGTCTGGCTTCGTTGCGGCACGGAACTCACGCCACGCGCTTGCGCCGGATCCTCCACACGATGTGCTCCAGCGAGCGCACACCCACGACCACGACCACAATGCATGCCGTAAAAACCGCCACCAATGCCAGGCTGGCAAATACCGTCCAGAGCGCTGTCGTCATCATCCTCTCCTGCTCACCAATTCCGAGTCGGTCCGAGCTTCATTGATCATCCTCGTTGTATTCCTTGGGCAGCAGGTGCGCGATCCCCTTGTGGCAGTCGATGCACGTCTTGCCGTCCTTTTTCGCCTGCGCCATCTTCGCCGCCGCCCGCGGGCTCTGCTTGTGCGGATCCATGGCATCCCAGGAGTGGCAGTTCCGGCATTCGCGCGAATCGGTTTCCTTCATCGTCGCCCAGACGTGCTCGGCCAGTTCCATCCGCTTGGCTTCGAATTTTTCCGGGGTGTCGATCGAGCCCGCGATGAATTTGCTGTAGAGCTCCTTGCTTGCCTGGACCTTGCGCACGAACTTGTGCGTCCAATCCTTCGGCACGTGGCAGTCGGGGCAGATCGCGCGGACCCCGGAGCGGTTCTTGTAGTGAATGGTTTCCTTGTATTCCTGGAAGACCGTGTCCCGCATCTCGTGGCAGCTCGTGCAGAAATCGAGCTGGTTCGTCGCCTCCATACCGGTGTTGAATGCACCCCAGAACATGAGTCCGCAAATCATTCCGATCGCGGCCACCGCAACCAGCGAAAAGCGCGAGGGCCGCAGGAAGAAGGCGCGCAAACGGGCAATCAGGGAAGGCTTCGTGGTGGGTTCGTCCATGGGTCCGTCCGGAAAAGGCTGAAAACGACGGCCCGGTCAGGCGCTGCGAATTGCGCTGATCGGGCTGCCGAAAATGTGCGTAAGAGCCACGGGTTCCGCCGACGAGGCGATTTCTGTCGGGAATCCGCCACCGATCGCCGCAGCGGCGTGGCGCCACGGCCGTCGCGCCTGCGGCAACGCCACTCGGACGCCCTCCGAATGAATGGCGGGACTCGGCTCGTACATATTGCAATGCAATGTGAGCCTGTCCGGCCTGCGACATCTTGACGCAGGTCAACGGCGCGTGCGCGGGGCCGCGATCTTCGGCGGCCAATGCCGCATCTGCAACACCCGCCGCCCCTGTCGGAAGCTATTGCGAATTATTCCTGACGGACGCGTGATTGCACGACAGCGCGGCTGACCCTGCCCGTGCCGCAAAAGTGCAGCGCCTCCGCGCGTTGCGACGACAGAAGCGCAGGCACCCTCGCTCGATTCAGCGTTCGGGAACGGAAAGAAAAGCGACGACGTCCTTTCGATCGCGCTCGCGCGCATGATCGAGCGCGCTCTTGCCGTCGGCGCCGCGCGCCATGGCGTCCGCGCCATGCGCGAGAAGCGCCCGGACGCTTTCCGCGTCGCCGCTCGCCGCCGCCGACATCAGCACGGTCGCACCCTGCTCCTGCGCTGCGTTGGGATCGGCGCCGTGCGCGAGCAGCGCGGCGACCACGGCGCTTGCCCGCATCGTGGCAGCGCTGTGCAGCGGCCGCACGCGCATCGAGTTGCGCGCGACGGCATCCACGCCGGCCCCGCGCTCGATCAGCAGCGCGGCGACGTCGGGACGGTTGAAGAAGGCCGCGAGGTGCAGCGCGGTGAATCCGTCCGCCGAGAACGCCTTGACCTCCGTCGGTGCGGCATCGAGGCAGCGGGCGACACCCGCGAGGCTCCCCGCGGCGGCGCAGTCGAAGACGTCAGGATCCGCGGCCGCGGCGAACAGCGCCTCGGCGATGTCGGACCGTCCGCGATAGCGCGCGTGAAGGCTTGCCGACACGCCCGCGGGATCGCGCGCAGCGGCAAGCGCCGGGTCGCCGGAAATCGATGCGCGCACCGCGGCGAGATCGCCGCCGTCGATCGCGGCGAAGAGCACCATCTCCCGTTCGTTCGACATCGTGTCCCCCTTTCGGGCCACGCGTGGCGCGCGACGCGTCAGGCAGGGGGCGCCTCCGTGCCTGCGGTCGGCGCATGCCAGCCCTTCGGAATCGACGCCAGCAGCCGCTGCGTGTACGGCTCGCGCGGATTGCGGTAGACCTCGTCCGAATTCGCGATCTCGACGATCCTCCCCTCGCTCATCACCATGATCTCGTCCGAGATGTACTTGACCACCGCGAGGTCGTGCGAGATGAAGATGTAGGACAGGCCGAACTCGTCCTGCAGGTCCTGCAGCAGGTTCAGCACCTGCGCCTGCACCGACACGTCGAGCGCCGACACCGATTCGTCGCAGATGAGAATGTCGGGCTTCATCGTGAGGCAGCGCGCGATCGCGATCCGCTGGCGCTGCCCGCCCGAGAACTCGTGCGGATACTTGTAGAACGAGACCTCGGGCAGGCCCACCTTCTGCAGCAGCTCGAACGCGAGCTCGGTGCGATGCTGCGTGTCGTCGCCGATGCCGTGGATCTGCATCGGCTCGGTCAGGATGTGCCCGATCGTGAAGCGCGGGTTGAGCGACGCATACGGGTTCTGGAAGATGATCTGGATGCGCCGCTTGAACGGCATGAATTCGCGCGGCGACATCGACAGGATGTCGCGCCCTTCGAAGATCGCCTCGCCGGACGTCGCCTCGTGCAGCCGCATCAGCGTGAGCCCGACGGTCGTCTTGCCCGATCCGGATTCGCCGACGAGGCCGAGCGTCTTGCCCTTGCGCAGCTTGAACGAGACGTCCTTGACCGCCTCGAACGTCCGCGTGCCGAAGAGCCCTTCGCGCGAGTAGAAGTTCTTGCAGAGCTTGCGCACTTCGAGCACGACGGGATCGCCCGGCAGGGCGCCGCGCACGCGCTCCTCCATGTGCTGCGGGCCGCCGGCACTCCCGTCCATGTAGTCCTCGATGACGGGCAGCCGCGTCGGCCGGCGGTCGAGCTGCGGTCGGCACTTGAGGAGCGCCTTGGTGTAGGCGTCCTGCGGATTCTCGAACACGGCGCGGGCCGGGCCCTGCTCGCGGATCTCGCCGTTCCTCATCACCACGACGTCGTCGGCGATGTCGCCGACCACCGCGAGGTCGTGCGTGATGAAGAGCACGGACATCTGGTGCTTCTTCTGCAGCGCCGCGATGAGGTCGAGGATCTGCTTCTGGATGGTGACGTCGAGCGCGGTGGTCGGCTCGTCGGCGATCAGGAGCTTCGGCTCGCAGGCGATCGCCATCGCGATCATCACCCGCTGCTGCTGGCCGCCCGACATCTGCGACGGGTAGGCGTTGATCTTGTACTCGGGGTCGGGAATGCCGACTTCCTCGAGTAGCGCGAGCGCACGCTTGCGCGCCTGCGCGCCGGTCATTCCCATGTGCAGCCGCAGCACCTCGGTCAGCTGGAAACCGCAGGTGAACACCGGATTGAGCGATGTCATCGGCTCCTGGAAGATCATCGAGATGTCGGCGCCGCGCAGCTTGCGGAGCTCGGCGGGGTCGAGCTCCAGCAGGTTGCGGCCGCCGTAGAGGATCTCACTGCCCTTGCCGATGATCGAATTCTCGGGCGGAAGGAGGCCGAGGATCGCGAGCGAGGTCACCGACTTGCCGCTGCCGGATTCGCCCACCAGCGCGACCGTGCGGTTGCGCGGAATGTCGAACGAGATGCCCTTGACGGCCTCGAACGTGTGGTCGCGGTCGATCTGGAACGAGACCCGAAGGTCGCGCACGCGGACGAGCGGGTCGTTTTTCGTATCCATTTATGCGCCCGCCTTCCCTTTGAGCTTCGGATCGAGCGCATCGCGCATCGCGTCGGTGAACAGGCTGAACGCGGTCACCAGCACCGCCATCGCCGTGCCCGCCGCAGCGAGCTGCCACCACTTGCCGAGGATCAGCTCGTTCTGCGCCTCGTTCAGCATCGAGCCCCACGACACGACGTCGACCGGGACGCCGAACCCGAGGAACGAGAGAATCACCTCCGCCTTGATGAAGCCCACCGCGAGGATCGAAAGCTGCACCAGCACCACGTGGCTCACGTTGGGGAAGATGTGGACGAACATCCGCCGCGCGTTCGACGCGCCGATGGCGTCGGCCGCCTGCACGTATTCGCGCGCCTTGTGCTTCATGTACTCGCCGCGGATCAGGCGGAACACGCCGGTCCAGCCGGTGAGCCCGAGGATCAGGATGATCGTCACCATGCCGCGCTTGTTCAGCACCGCCGCGACCGCGAGGATCAGCAGCAGGTACGGAATCGAGCTGAACACGCTGTAGAACCAGTTGAAGAAGTCGTCGACCCACTTGCCGTAGTAGCCGGAAAGCGCGCCGAAGAGCGTGCCGATGAACACCGCGACCAGCGCGGAAGCGAGCCCGACGAAGATCGACGTCTCCGAGCCCTTGATCGTCTTGGCGAGGACGTCGCGGCCCCACTTGTCGCCGCCGAGCGGCAGCGTCGCTGCGCGCAGTTCTGCGGGAACGGGGGCGACGTCCTTCGCACCGGCCTTGATGTCGGCCATCACGTCGGCCAGCGGATCGACCGACGTGCCGGTGTCGCCCTTCGCGACGTCCGCCGGCGGCGCAGCGCCGGCAGCGGGCTTGCCGCCCTTGATCTCGTCCATGACGTTCGCGAGCGGGTCGACGATCGCCGATTGGTATTCCGCGGCCGGGGGCGTCGCCGCAGGGGCCTCCGCCGGCGCGGCCGGCGTGCCCGCCTCGACGTCCGCGCCGATGAACGACGGCGCCGCGTAATTGACGCCGACCTCCTTCGCCCAGTCCTTCGCGATGAGGCCCGTGCCCGAAAGAAACATCAGCACGAAGAACGCCGCGACGATCGCGAGCGACACCATGCCGACGTAGTCGGACTTGAGCCGCTTCCAGCCGAGCGCCCACAGGCCCGGAGAAACGGCGTGCGGGATTTCCCGCACGGCCGCCGTCGCGCCCACCTTGTCTTGCGCCATCGCCGCCCCGCTCATTTGACTCATTTGACTCATTTGAGTTGGACCCGCGGATCGACCCACTTGTACATCAGGTCGGCCAGCAGGTTCGAAGCCATCGTCGCGAACGCGACGTAGACGGTGAGCGCCTTGATCACCGGGAAGTCCGAGCGCTCGACCGCGAGAATCACCTCGCGGCCGATGCCGGGGATCGAGAAGAAGCGCTCGATCAGGAACGCGCCGAGCAGCAGGCCCGGCAGCGACGCCATCAGGTTCGTGATGATCGGGATCGACGCGTTGCGCAGCACGTGCAGCCACATGATCCGGTTCTCGGACAGGCCCTTGGCGCGGCCCGTGCGCACGTAGTCCTGGTTGATCTCGTCCAGCACGAACGTCCGGTAGAGGCGGAGGCTGGGCGCGATGCTTACCGTGAGCAGGATCAGGATCGGCAATGACGAGTAGACGAACAGGTTCTCGCCGAAGCTGTTGCCCCAGCCCTGCACCGGGAACCAGCCGAGCTTGTAGGCGAACACGTACTGGAACACGATGATGTAGACGAGGATCGAGATCGACAGGCCCACGGTGCAGACGATCATCACCAGCCGGTCGGTCAGCGAGCCGCGCACGTAGGCGACGGCGAGCGCCAGCGCAATGGAGATGAGCGCGTCGAGGATCGTGAGCGGCAGGACGACCGTCAGCGACGGCCCGAGGCGCGTCGCGAGGATGTGCGACACCTTCTCGTTGGTGCTCCACGAGGCGCCGAAGTCGCCCGTGACGACCTGCTTGATGAAGATCCAGAGCTGGACGAACCAGGGCTGGTCGACGCCGAGCTGGCGCCGGATGTTGTCGATCTGTTCCTGGTTCGAGATCTTGCCGGCCAGCACGTAGGCCGGATCGCCGCCGACCCAGTTGAAGAGCACGAAGACCAGCAGGATCACCCCGAGCATCGTCGGGATCATCTGCCACAGTCGCCGGATGATGTATGCGCCCATTGCCTGGTCAACCTCCTCCCGGCAGCGCGGTTGGCGCGCGGCGCGGGATTGCCGATGGGCCACGGCGGAGGGCGCGGACGCCGCTGCGTCCGGCGCGTGCTGCTCGCGGCCCGGTCATGCGTTCAAGTCGATTGCGTCGCATCGCGGCCGGCCCCGGTCTGGAGCCGGCCGCGGCGCAATCTTATAGGGTACGTGCCGGGGTTGCCGGCCGTCCCGCTCTCTCCTTCAGTACCACTTCCTTCCTCCTGCAAACCGGGCCGCGCCGTCCGCGCTACTTCTGCGCCGGGGCAAGGTCGATGAACTGGAACTCCGCATGCAGTATCGGGTGTTTCTTGTACCCCAGAACCCGCGGCTGCACCAGCATGTTGCGATAGCGGCTGATTCCGAGGCGCCAGGGGGCATAGACCTCGATGATCCGCGCCATGTCGCGGTACAGCCGGTCGCGCTCGGGGCCCGCCGGCAGCCGGACCGACTGCTCGTAGAGGCGGTCGTATTCCGGAATCGTCGCGCAGGCATTGTTGCTCTGGTAGATGTTCTTGCTGTAGAGCAGCTGCATGAAGTTGTCGGCGTCGGGATAGTCGGCGATCCAGGAGGCGGTGCGCATCTGCAGCTTGCACTGCTTCTCGAGCTTCAGGAGCTCGGCGAACTTGTCCTTCTTCACTTCCATCCGGATCGCGACGCCGTCGAGCGCCTTTTTCCATAGCTCGTCCTGCTGCCGACCCAGCGAATCCGGGCGCGACGCATAGTGCATCACCAGCGGCTTGCCGTCCGGCAGCGTGCGCCAGCCGTCGGCACCCTTCCTGTAGCCGAACCTGTCCAGCAGCGCGTTGGCTGCGGCCGAATCGTACTTCACGCTGGAGCGCCACGTCGGATCGCTGCCGACCACGCCCGGCGGAACCGGAAAGTTCGCCTCGATCGCCTGGCCGTTGCGGATGACCTTGATCTCCTCGCTGACCGGATACGCCATCGCCATGGCGCGGCGCAGCGCGATCTTTTCCGGCGTGAGTCCACCGACGACGGGATCCATCATGTTCCAGTACGTGTAGGTGATTTCCGGATCGACGAAGCGCGAAAGGCGGACGCCCTTCTTCGCGAGATCGGGCGTCAGCGTGCCGCCGTTCAGCACCTTCGGTGCCAGCGGTCCTTCCATGTTCATGAGGTCGAGCTCGCCGTTCTGGAAGGCGAGGAGGCGCGACTGATCCTCCTCCATGATGCTGATCTCGACGCGCCCTATCTGGGGCATCTTCTTGCCCTTCATCTCGGCGATGATGCGCTTGTCGTCGGGATCGGCACTTGGCTGGAAGTCCCAGACGAAGCCGCGGTAATCCGGATTGGCCTCGAGCACGATCTTCGACGAGCGCACCCACTGGACGAGCCGGTACGCGCCGGTGCCGACCGGGTTCGCCATGATGCGGCCGCCTTCGTCGCCATAGGCGGCGACCACTTCCCGCGCGACCGCGCTGGTCGGCTCGTGCGCGAGCACGTACGACATGTTGTAGTCGGGCTGGGTGAGGCGGATGCGCAGCGTGTAGCGGTCGACGATCTCGAGCCCGGCAACCTTCGCGTCGTAGTCGAACTTGCCGGTCTTCTTCGCCTTCGCCGCCTGCAGGTCGAGGCCGATGATCTTTCCTTCGACCAGCCAGCTCCATGGCGAATGGATCGCCGGGTCGACGAGGCGCCTGATCGAGAACGCGAAGTCCTCCGCAACGAGCTCGCGCTGCACACCCTTGAACGCCGGATCCGGCGTGAAGTGGACGCCCTTGCGGATCCTGAATGTGTACGTCTGGCCGTTGTCGGTCACGTCGGGCAACGCTTCGGCGGCCATCGGCACGAGCTTCGCGGGGCGGGCGAGATAGTCGTAGGTCAGGAGCGTCTCGAAGATCGCCTGCTCGACGGTGCCGGAATAAAGATCGTGCGCCGCGGCGGGATCGAAACCCTCCTCGCCCGCAGGGAACACGTAGCGGATCACCTTGGCCGGGTCGGCGGCCGCACCCGCGCCTGCCGCAAGCGTCAGCGGGAAGGCCGCCACGACAAGACGCGCGACACATCCGCGAACGGAAAGACCGGGAATCAGCATGAGCGAAGCGGAAACAGCGCCGGACGGCAGGCGGACGATGCGCGCGACGTCAGGGACGCCGCTTGGTGTTGTCGACGTCGATGTAACGCCAGATCGCCGTCATGATCGGATGATAGCGATAGCCCCGGACCTGCGGGTACACGAGCACGTTGCGGTAGCGCGACACGCCCATCTTCCACACACCGTCGACTTCGACCTGCCGCGACATCTCGCGGAAGATGAGGTCGCGTTCGGGCGAGTTCGGCATGTTCCGGATCTTGTCGTACATCGCGTCGAACGCCTTCGACTCGTAGCATGCGTGGTTGCTCTGGTGGATGTTCGGACCATAGAGCAGCTGCATGAAGTTCTCGCCGTCCGGATAGTCCGCATGCCATGCGGATCCCCACATCGCGAGCTGGCATGCCTCGCCGGCCTTGATGTTGTCGGAGAACGGGCTCTTGGCCGACCCGAAGCGAAGGCCGATCCGGTCGAGCGATTTCTTCCACAGCTCGTCGTACTCGCGGCTGATCGCCTGCGGCTCGGACGTGAGCACGATCGTCACCGGCTTGCCCGTCGGATCCGTGCGGTAGCCATCCGGACCCTTCTTGTAGCCGACCGCATCGAGCAGCCTGTTCGCCATCGCGGGGTCGTACTTGTTCACGTTCCTGTAGTTCGCGTCATACCCGACGACACCCGCAGGAATGGGGCCCTGATCCTCGAGCGCCTGGTTCTTGCGGATGACGCGGATCTCTTCCTGGGTGTCGTAGGACATGATCATCGCGCGGCGCAGCGCGATGCGTTCCTTCGTGTAGCCGCCGACCACCGGGTCCTTCATGTTGAAGAAGTAATAGGTGATCTCGGGCTCGACGCTGCGGTCCCAGTAGATGCCCTTCGCCGCGAGGTCGGGGGCGAGCTTGTTGTCGGGGATCGCCACCGGCGCGAACGAGCCGAAGCGGTCGATGTAGTCGATCTCGCCGCGCTGGAACGCGAGCCAGCGCGACTGCTCCTCGATGATGACGCTGACCTCGATGCGGCCGATCGCCGGCATCTTCCTGCCGCGCATCTCCTTGATCACCGGCGCGTCGCGCGCCGCGTCGCCGGCCGCGAAATCCCAGGTGAAGCCGCGGTAGTCGGGGTTGGCCTCGAGGATCATCTTGGACTTGCGGACCCAGCTCTTGAGGATGTAGGGCCCGGTGCCGACCGGATGCGCGTTGGTGTCGTCGTGATACGCGTCGACGATCTCGCGCGCGACGATCGACAGCGCCGGCATCGCCATGATGTACACGAAGTTGAAGTCGGTCGCGGTGAGGCGCACGCGCAGCGTGTACTTGTCAACGACTTCGAGTCCGGGGACCTTGGCGTCGTAGTCGAACTTGTTCGAACTTGCCGCCGCCTTGGCAACGGCATCGAGGCCGACGATCTTGCCGTCGACGAGGAAGCGCCACGGCGAGCGGTTTGCGGGATCGACGAGGCGCTTGATCGAGTAAGCGACGTCCTGCGCGACCATCTCGCGGCGCGCGCCCTTGAATGCCGGGTCCGGCGAGTAGTAGACGCCCTTGCGCAGCCTGAAGACGAACGTCTTCGCGTCGGGCGAGACTTCCGGCAGCGTTTCCGCCGCCTCCGTCACGATCTTCGCCGGGCGCGCGAGGTAGTCGTACGTCAGCAGCCGCTCGAAGATGTTCTCGATGATCTGGCTGGAATAGTTGTCGGTGACCTTGACGGGGTCGAAGCCCGTTTCCTCGACTTCGAACGCGACGCGCAGGACTTTCGCCGGGTCGGCGGCAGCCGTGGCGACGACGGGCCACAGCGAAGCCGCGGCGACGAGGACAGCGGCGGCGAGGCGCCCGATCGTTCTGGCCGACACCGTTGTGGCCGACATCCATGTTGCGTGCATTCCGATCCCCGAAAACAAAAAGCCGCGTAATGTACCATTTAACGGGGTCCGGGCCAGTGCCCGGTGTGACGGACGGCCCCCGATCGCGGGGAAATTCGCCGCCGCCCGGCCGCCCCGTCGATTCCCACATTTCCCGTGCCCCGACTCCTGCCGAAGCCGCCTCCGAAGCCCGCATTCTGGGATGAGGCAACACGTGTCCTCGGGCGGCGCGACCGGGTGATGCGGCGCCTGATCCGGGCCCACCCGGACATCCACCTCGTGCGCCGCGGCGACCCGTTCACCACGCTTGCCCGCGCGATTGTCGGACAGCAGATTTCCGTGGCCTCCGCGGCCGCCGTCTGGGCGCGCGTGCATGCCGCCGCCGCTCCGCCACGCAAGCTGCGCGGTCCGGCGCGCCTTTCGGCGGAGCGCGTCGCCGCGATGGATCGCGCGATCCTGCGCGCATGCGGGTTGTCGCAGCGCAAGGTCGAATATCTCGGCGATCTGGCTGCGCACTTCGTCTCCGGCACGCTCGATCCGGACCGCTGGAGTGCGCTCGACGACGAGGCACTGATCGGGGCGCTCGTCGACGTCAAGGGCATCGGCCGCTGGACCGCGGAAATGTTCCTGATGTTCCACGAGCTGCGCGCGGACGTGCTGCCGGTCGACGACATCGGCCTGCAGCGCGCCGTCGCCCTCCTCTACAACGACGGCGAGAGGATGACGACCGCGGAGTTGCGCCTGCTCGCGACCGCATGGCACCCGTATCGCAGCGTCGCGACGTGGTACCTTTGGCGCTCGCTCGATCCGATCCCGGTCGAATACTGATCGGGAGAAGGCTCTCGCGGCCCGTACAATGGGCCGCATGGACACCGCCCATCCGTATGCACAGCTGACGCCGGACCGCGTGCTCGATGCGCTCGCCGGCCCCGGCATCCACGGCGACGGACGGCTGCAGGCGCTCGGCAGCTACGAAAATCGCGTCTACCAGGTGTGGCAGGACGATGGGCCGCCGGTCGTGGTCAAGTTCTACCGGCCGCAGCGCTGGTCGGACGACGCGATCCGCGAGGAGCACGCATTCGTCGCGGAGCTTGCGGAGCGCGAGCTGCCAGTGGTGGCGCCACTCGTGCTGGAGGGTGAATCGCTGCATCACGACGACCTCTTCCGCTTCGCCGTCTATCCGCGCTGCGGCGGGCGCGCGCCCGAGCTCGATAATCCGGCGACACTGCAATGGCTGGGACGCTTCCTCGGGCGCATCCACGCGATCGGAGCGATCGCGCCGTTCGCACATCGTCCGCGCATCGATCCGGAGACGTTCGGGACGACGCCGCGCGACTGGCTGCTTGCGCACGACTTCCTGCCGCCCGATCTCCTCGACGCCTGGCGCAGCATCGCGGAACTCGCTCTTTCCGGCGTGCGCGACTGCTTCGCGCGTGCAGGCGAGGTCCCGCTGCTGCGGCTGCACGGCGACTGTCACGCCGGCAACGTGCTGTGGACCGATGCCGGTCCGCATTTCGTCGACTTCGACGACGCGCGCATGGGCCCAGCCGTGCAGGATCTCTGGATGCTGCTGTCCGGCGAGCGCGCCGACATGACGCGCCAGCTCGGCGACGTGCTGATGGGCTACGAGGATTTCGCGCACTTCGACCGGCGCGAGCTGCATCTCGTCGAGGCGCTGCGCACGCTCCGGCTCATCCACTACTCGGCGTGGATCGCGCAGCGCTGGGACGATCCGGCCTTCCCGGCCGCGTTCCCGTGGTTCAACACGCAGCGCTACTGGCAGGACCGCATTCTCGAATTGCGCGAGCAGGTCGCGCTGATGACCGAGCCGCCGCTCGCGGTGTAGCGACGTCGCGCACGGCGACGAGCCGTCAGCGCAGCGCGCCGTCGACGAGATGCAGAATGCGGTCGGTGCGCGCGGCGAGATCCGGATCGTGCGTGACGATGACGAGGCTCGTGCCGACCGCGCGATTGAGCTCCAGCATCAGGTCGAACACCTGCCCCGCCGTGCGGCGGTCGAGGTTGCCGGTGGGCTCGTCGGCCAGCACGCAGTGCGGCTCGGTAACGAGCGCGCGCGCCAGTGCCACGCGCTGCCGCTCGCCGCCGGACAGCTCGCCCGGCAGATGGAGGACGCGCTCGTGCAGTCCGACGCGCTCCAGCATCGACTGCGCGGCCGCGCGAGCCGCCTCCGGCGCGACACGCCGGATCGCGAGCGGCATCTCGACGTTCTCGAGCGCCGTGAATTCCGGGAGCAGATGGTGGAACTGGTAGAGGAATCCCAGCGCGCGGTTGCGCACTTCGCCGCGGCCGCGCTCGGTCATCGTCGCCAGCGCCGCGCCGTCGATCCACACCTCGCCGGCTGACGGGACGTCGAGGCCGCCCAGCAGATGCAGCAGCGTGCTCTTGCCCGCGCCCGACGTGCCGACGATGGCGATGCGCTCGCCGCGCGCCACGGCGAGGTCGACACCCGTGAGCACCGGCACTTCCAGCGGCCCGGTCCGATACGTCTTGGCAAGACCGCGGCACTCGACGACGGCGCGCGCGTCATTCATAGCGCAGCGCCTCCGCGGGATTCACCTTGGACGCGCTCCAGGCCGGATAGATGGTCGCGAGCAGCGCCAGCGCCAGCGCGATCAGCGCGATGGTGACGACGTCGCCGCGCTGCAGGTCGGAGGGCAGCTCGTTGATGTAGTAGACCGTCTTGTCGAGGAACTGCGTGTTGAACAGACGCTCGATCGCGGGCAGCACGGTGCCGACGTTGAGCGCGAGCAGCACGCCGCCGATGACGCCGAGCAGCGTGCCGGTGAAGCCGATCAGCGCGCCCTGGATCATGAAGATCGCCGTGATCGAGCCGGGTGACGCGCCCAGCGTGCGCAGGATGGCGATGTCCGCCTTCTTGTCGGTCACCGTCATCACCTGCGCGGAGACGATGTTGAACGCGGCGACCGCGATGATCAGCGTCAGGATGATGAACATCACGCGCTTCTCGATCTGCACCGCGCGGAAGAAATTGGCGTGGTTCTGCGTCCAGTCGCGGACTTCGGCGTTGACGCCCAGCCTGCCGGCGAGGTCGCGGGACACGGCGGGCGCCGCGAACAGGTCGTCGAGCTTCAGGCGCACGCCGCTGACGCCGTCCATCCGGTAGAGCCTGCGCGCGTCGTCGATGTCGATCAGCGCGAGTCCGCTGTCGAATTCGTACATGCCGACCTCGAACACGCCGACGACGTGGAACGTCTTCAGACGCGGCAGCGTGCCGGCCGCGGTCAATGTGCCCTGCGGCGCGATGACGACGATGGGATCGCCGATGCGGGCGCCCATCGCGCGCGCGATCTCCGCGCCGAGCACGATGCCGTACTTGCCGGGGGCCAGCGCGTCGATCGAGCCCGCGCGCATGTGCGTGCCGATGTCGGCGACCTTCGCTTCGGTGGCCGGCTCCACGCCGCGGATGATGACGCCGCGGTTGACCTCGCCCGAGGACAGCATCGCCTGGCCCTGCACGTATGGCGCAGCGGCGATCACGTGGGCCGTGTCCCGTGCCTTCGCCGCGACCTGCGCGACATCGGCGTCGCTCAACTCGGGCATCCCGCGCACTTCGATGTGCGAGGCGACGGCGAGGATGCGGCCGCGCAATTCCTCCTGGAAGCCGTTCATCACGGAAAGGACGACGATGAGGGCGGCGACGCCGAGCGCGATGCCCGCCATCGACGTCAGCGCGATGAACGAGATGAACGAATTCCGGCCCGAGCCGCGCCGCGCCCGCGTGTAGCGCAGCCCGACGACGAGTTCGTAGGGGCTCATCGGGAGAGTCCGCGTCGACGCAGCGCGCGTCGGGTCATGCTTCCCAGTCGACGACGCGGCGCTCCGTGAGGAGCGGCGTGACGACGTCCTTCGCGGCGAGGTGCAGCGGATGCCGCTGGTAGAGGTCGAGCGCCGCACGGTCTGTGAATTCGCTGTAGAGCGCGACATCGGCCGCACCGCTGTCGTACCCGGCGTCGAGGCCGACCTCGATCGCGAGGAGGCCGGGAATCTTCCCGCGCACGGATTCGAGCGCGGCCTTTGCCGCGGTCCCGTGTTCGGACTTGCGCGACCGGTCGCGGAGGTTCCAGACGACGACGTGTTTCAGCATTGGGATTTTCCGGCGAAGAAACGGACCGCGGCGGACGTCGCATTCGCGACGAGCCCTGGCATTATCGCATGCCGGATTTCTGCTCGGCTCGCGCTCACGCGATCCTTGATATGCTCCCGACTCGCGAGCCGGATCGCGCCGCGACCGCCGCCGCCGGCTGCGCGAAAGCGGTTCCGACAGGCCTCCCGACCGACCACGGCCGAGTCGCCGCGCAGATTCGCCTCCTCCGATGGTTCCGATGCATCTCGTGCTGGCCGTTCCCCGCCTCTTCGACATCGCCCGCGCGACGGACGCCGACGTCCCGCGCCTGCCGGCTCTGGCGCGCCTCATCGCGGCCGACGGCGCGCCGGCGCGTGAGGACGACGGCATCGGCGCGGCCCTTGCTCCGGATTACGGCGTTGCCCGCCAGACCGACTGGCCGATGGCGCCGCTTCGTCTTGCCGCGCAGGGTGTCGATCCGGGCGACGCGTACTGGCTTGCCGCGGATCCGGTCACGCTCATCGCCGGACGCGACGATGCGCAGGTCGGTGCCGCCGTGCGCGACCTCGACGCGATCGAAGCCGGATCGCTCATCGCCACGCTGAACGCACACTTCGCGGGCGACGGCCTCCATTTCGTCGCGCCGCGGCCCGACGCGTGGTTCGTGCGCGCGCCCGGCATGCCCGCGCTGGCGACTCGCCCGCTCGATGCAGCGCACGGCCGAAGCCTGCGCACGCAGATGTCCACCGGTGCCGATGCGAAGACCTGGTGGCGCTGGCAGGAGGAAATCCAGATGCTGCTGTTCGCGCACGACGTGACCGCTGCCCGCGAGCGCAACGGCCACGCGAGTGCGACCGGATTGTGGTTCTCCACGGGAGGCACGCGTCCCGCGCGGCCGACGCCGCCGCCGTCGATCGCGACCTTTGCGGGCGACGATGCGGTGCAGGCGCTCGCCGCCCACATCGGCGCCGCGGCGCGTCCGCTGCCGGCGGATCTCGACGCCGCGCTCGCGCAGGCAACGGGCGCCGCGACCGTCGTCGTCGCATTTGCCGCGCCGGCCGATATCGCCGTCATCGATCGCGCATTCGCGGCGCCCGCGGTCGCGGCCCTTGCGCGCGGCAGGATGGAGCGCGTGACGGTGATCACCGACGATCGCGGCAGCGCAATCCAGTGGAACGCGGGCAGGCCGCGGTGGACGACACGCATCGCGCACCGTTTCCGCCACCCCGGAATCGCCGCGCTGCTCGCCGAGGCAGCGGGCCGAGAGACTTGATGGAAATCGTCCGGCGCACCGTTCCGGCAGCGGCCGAGGCATTGGCGGCGGCCGGCATCCATCCGGTGCTCGCGCGCGTGTTCGCCGCGCGCGGCGTGACGACCGCCGATGAGCTCGATGCCGATCTCGCGCGCTTGCCTCCGTTCACGGCGCTGAAGGGCATCGACGCCGCGTCGGCGCGGCTCGCCGATGCGATCGAGCGCGGCGAGAAGCTGCTCATCGTCGCCGACTACGACGCCGACGGCGCCACCGCGTGCGCGGTCGGACTGCGGGGCCTGCGTGCGCTCGGCGCCAGCGTCGACTTCATCGTGCCGAATCGATTCGAGTACGGCTACGGCCTCACGCCGGAGATCGTCGCGCAGGCGGCGACGCGCTCGCCGCGCGTCATCGTGACCGTCGACAACGGCATCGCGAGCCACGACGGCGTCGCCGCGGCGGCCGCGCTCGGCATCGACGTGCTGATCACCGACCACCATCTGCCCGCGGCGACGCTGCCGGAGCCCGCGCTGATCGTGAATCCGAACCAGCCGGGCTGCGACTTTCCGAGCAAGCATCTCGCCGGTGTCGGCGTGATGTTCTACGTGCTGCTCGCGACCCGCGCGGTGCTGCGCTCGCGCGGCGCCTTCGCGTCGCGCGCCGAGCCCAATCTCGGCACGCTGCTCGATCTCGTCGCGCTCGGCACCGTCGCCGACGTCGTGCGGCTCGACCGCGTGAACCGGACGCTGGTCGCGCAGGGGCTCGCACGGATTCGCGCCGGCCGCGCGCAGCCCGGGCTCGCCGCGCTCTTCTCCGTCGCCGGGCGCGATCCGCGCCGCGCGACCGCGTACGACCTGGGCTTCGTCGCGGGACCGCGTCTCAACGCCGCCGGCCGCATGGCGGACATGTCGATCGGCATCCGCTGCCTCGTCGCCGAAACGGGCGTCGCCGCGCTGCCGCTCGCCGTGGAACTCGACCGCTTCAATCGCGACCGGCGCGAAATCGAGGCGGCGATGCAGGAGGATGCGCTGAAGGCACTCGCCGGCCGGACGTTCGATGCGGGCACCGACGATGCCTGCTCGCTGTGCCTGTTCGACGCCGGCTGGCACCAAGGCGTGGTCGGCATCGTCGCGTCGCGCCTAAAGGACCGCTACCACCGCCCGACGATTGTTTTCGCGCCGGGGGGCGACGGCGAAATCAAGGGCTCGGGACGCTCGATCCCCGGCTTTCACCTGCGCGACGCGCTCGACCTCGTCGACAAGCGCGCGCCGGGACTCATCGCCAAGTTCGGCGGGCATGCCTACGCCGCCGGACTTTCGCTCGCCGCCGCCGACCTGCCGCGCTTCGCCGTGCTGTTCGAGGCGCTCGCGCGCGAGCAGCTCACGGCGGCGGAGCTCCAGCGGACGATGGAGACGGATGGTGAACTGGGTCCCGGCGAGCTCGACGTCGCGCTCGCCGAG
>Ga0265331_10001005_pt1 | contig 22100 bp, 24 predicted proteins | sample 41923metaG_FD_202088 | JGI IMG/M metagenome (GOLD analysis project Ga0265331, IMG submission 202088) | Rhizosphere microbial communities from Carex aquatilis grown in University of Washington, Seatle, WA, United States - 4-19-23 metaG | ecosystem: Host-associated > Plants > Roots > Rhizosphere... | reverse complement strand
CGCATCCAGTCGAGCCGGCGGCTTGAGCGGGAGACCAATCGCAATATCGAGCTGATGTGGCTGATCGGCCGCTTGGCTCCTGACTTCAAAACCATCGCCGACTTCCGCCGCGACAATGGTTCGGCGACTCTCGCCGCTACAGCGCGCTGTGGCTCTTGCGGCGCTCTAGAGCGTTCGACGAATAGAAATCGCCGGGGCGGTTATTTGTGACTGGCCCGGATGACGTCGGCCCGCTTGCCTGCTTGAGAGATCGAGCGTTTGCGAGCGGGCCGTTGCCTTTTCAGGCAAGCCGCTGATGCTTAGTCTGAGGGTCGCGTATCTACAAAATGCAATAAAAATTGTTTTTTCAATAGCTTAGTAATTCTGCCGGCGCGGCTTCTCTCTATTCTCCCGAATTGGGAAGCATATGGGAAGCCGCAATCACTGTGGTGGAGGGCTCCTCGAAAATTGAATGCCGCAATTTTTCTTAATGCTAGCTTGCTCACGTGCGTCCATTTCGCCCTTGAGCCTTCCCAGCTCAGCTGCGTTCGATCCGTTCCCACTAATAGCAAAAGCGGCCGGCCAGAAAAGCACTATCGCGGCTCCAGTTTTCCAAGCGTCGCCTGTGGCTTTTTCGTCCTGAACGCCTGCGGCGATGGCCGCTCGTGAAGACAAACGCGCCGCCTCCTCTGAGAGTTGCCGACACGTCCAATTTTCATAAGTGATAGGAGACACGTAAGTGGCGGCTATATCACTAGATTTCGAGGCGCATCCCGTGAGGAACGCGATTGTTACGCCAAGAAAAATGAACTATAGCATCGGAGTCTCGAGCTTGGCTTACCTCCTGAGACTAGTCGCAAATGGCGCAGATTCCAAATTATGCTCTCTCCTCTCGCAAGGCGATCTACGAGGCGCTGCACCCGGAGACGAAGCACGGGGCGAACGCTCAAGGGCCTGTCGCCAATTTGGCGAACTGAAAGCCGACCGCTTCACCGCATCAACGCCCACACGCTGGCGCGGGTTGTCACCTAGCCTTATTCAAACTCTTCCGACTTTCGTGCTTTTCCGCCGCCTTCCGCTCCTTGAGCAATTCCCTGCCAATTTGCTCTGCCTTATTGGTGATAGCGTTTTCTATAATTCCGAGGATATCTTCGTCGGATAGCGCCGCAAATCTTTCCTGCTGCGCCTTAGTAAACTTGGCCTCTTCAGGATATTCCGACTCCACATCAGCCCACTCTCGAAACAATCGCTCTGCCAATTTTCTGATGAGGAGTTCGATAGTCGGATTTTCACCAGATCCGGCCATCGACGCGGCAAGGAGTCGGCGCACAGCCTCAGGGCGCGTCGGTAAGTCAGCTTGTTCCTTCCGCCATGCGTCCAATGCGCCCAATTCGGGAGCCTGAAGGCGCACCCCGACTAATGTTCCAGTTTCTTTGGGTCTCACCATTCCTGCGCTATCCTGTTTTCATGTTATCACGCTATTGACACCGCATGCGCTCATGATAACATGAAATCGCTAAAGGGCAAAGCCAACACCTAAACCATGCCGCCGCCGAGACTCCCATCTCGGCGAACGCCCCCGGCTTGCCGAAATGGAGGGTTACTGATGACGGAAGCTTACAACTTGCCCGCATTCGCCAATCTGATCGAGCGCCACAAGCTCGCCAATGCCGCTTGGACGGCGGCATTGGAGCGCGGCGAAGATGACGAGGCCAATCGGCTCGGCGACGAAGCGCACGCGTTGCTTGACGAGGTTGTCGCGGCGGCATGCGCGAATGACGCGGAACTGATCTCCAAACTCCGTTACCTATGCGAGACCACGCGGGAGCTCACTTCCGGCCCGCCGCGACTGCTTCATGAATGGGATGTGGTCGCCATCGCGGCCTATCGTCACCTTTCTCCGGGAGAGCTGCTATGACGGCCGAGACGCAAACCGATTGCTCCGGCGCCGCGATGACCGAGAATCGCCTGGCGTCCGTGGAAGACATGGCCGCCGTGGATTTCAATCCATGGCCCGCAGAAGACCTCGCGAAAATCAAGTCGCGCCTTACAAATCAGGAAATGGCTGATCATATGATTACCGTTCGCACGGCTTGGGCGATACTCGGCAAGACGAAGCCCGAGCTCATGGAGACGCTGACAAAAATTGACGATGAGACCGGGACGGAGATGTTTGACGGCTTCGTCGCCACGACAGAGCGGCTAAAAGCGCTCCTAGAGCTTGTGAGTGTGGCCGAGACGCGTCTCTTGTGCGCAGGCGCGGCGGTAGAACTGCAGGAGGTCTAAGCCGCTTGAGCTTGCGTCACTGGAATCAATCGCTTATACTCAAAACAGGCTGACGGTTTCGACCGTCGCCACGAAGCGCCCCGCCCGGATGTACGGCGGGGCGTTTTTTGCGTCTCGATCCGGGGCGAATCCATCCTCTCGCCATGCCTCGCCGATTCGACGGTCCCGCGATGGACCTCACCAACATGCGCAGCCTTGGCGCGCGGTTGATCTTCGCGACCTGCGACTGCGGCCCAGGCGCGGAACAGGCTCCTAGAGTTTCCGGGAATTATCGGCAAAAGCGCCGCGGCTGGTAGCCAACCACATAGCCGTATTCGTCAAAGACCGGGCGACTTTCCGTCCAGCAGCGCGGCGGGGGCGCGACATAGACGGGCGCCGGGGCATAATAGGCGGGCGGAGGGCTAGCGAGAGCGCCGCCAAGGATGGCCCCAACTGCGAGGCCGCCGATCCCAGCGGCTACAGCCGGCCCCGCGTCGCCCGCCCGAGCCGGGGTCGCGATCGTCGCGGAACCGGAGAAAAGAGCGAGCGCCAGAAGAGTGGTGGCTGTGCTCTTTCTCATCAAGTTCTCCTTTTTGACTGAGCCGCCCATTCTGCTCGGCCGGACTGGCGAGAGCATCTTGCGAATGGGGCGGCGATTGTGGGTGGCAATATGGCTTCCCAGCTTCCCATGCGCTTCCCAATCGCGATTTCTGGGAAGCAACCCCGCGAGGCCTCTTACCTAACCTATTGTTTTTAGGTGGTGAGCGCGCTGGGACTCGAACCCAGGACCCCCTGATTAAAAGTCAGATGCTCTACCGACTGAGCTACGCGCTCGCTTTAGGCGAAAACCGGACGGCGACCTTGCGCCGCGACCTTTGAAAAACGAAGCGTTAAGGCTTCGACCTTCGCCGGGGCTTTTCCGGCGCATACGCCGGATGGCTCCCACTAAAGGGCGGGGTCCTCGGGGTCAACCCCGCAGGTCCCAGAGAATGCGTCGAACAGCTGAGACGGCGATGGTCAACCGCGCCTCTCTGTTCTATTATTCTTCCCAATCGGCTGGAGGCGGCTCCATGCCGTTCGGATCGCGTCCATGGGAGACAAGGAAGCGCTATTCGCCGAAGTCGAGGAGGCGACGCCCGCCTTGCGACGCTATGCGCGCGCGCTCTGCGTCACGGCCGGCGCCATCGCGGCCGACGACCTCGTTCAAAGCGCGATCGACAATGCGGCCCTTGGGATCCGCGAGCGGCGCCTGCGCGAGGGCGGCGCGGCGCGCCTTTGCGCCTATCAGGCGCTGACCGCGGCGGCGCGTGAGGAGCTCGCAGGCTCGGAAAGCCCGAAGCTTTCTGCGCGTCATCCCGCGATCGTGCAGGGCTTGGCTTCTCTGCCTTTCGAGGAACGGGCGGCGATCCTTCTCGTCGCGCTCGAAGGCTTCTCCTATGACGTCGCCGCCGAGATCGCCGCGACGCGGCGCGAGGCGCTCGTCGCGCGGCTCATGCGGGCGCGCGCGGCGCTTTCGATGCTCGATCTGCGGCCGCCCGCGCCTTCCGACGGGCAGCGCCGCGCCGGCAGCCATCTGCGGCTCGTGAAATAGGCGCGCCATGGGAACGTCTCCGGCGATAGACGAGGCCGATCTCCACGCGCTCGTGGACAATGAAATTTCCGGCGAGGAGCGTCGCCGCGTCGAAGACCATCTGGCGAGCTGTCCGGAGGACGCCGGGCTCGTCGACGGCTGGCGGCGCCAGAATGCAGCGCTGCGCGCGGCCTTCGAGCCCGTCGCGCAGGAGAGGCCGCCGCTGTCGCTGCGCAATGCGGCGCAAAGGAACGCCTCGACGGGGGCGCCGCCGATCGAGAGCGGAGCCATTCACTGGGGGCGTCCCTCGAGCTCGACGCGCACGCTGCGCCGCTTCGAGGAGGCGCCCGGCGGACGCTCGACGCAAGCCATCGCCTCGACCCTCGGGGCTCTGCTTGTCGGCGCGGCCATCGCCGGCGCCGCCGTCTTCGTGATCACGCGCCCCGACGCCGCGCCGCCCGCCCCTGAGCCGTCCTATGTGGAACGCGCCGATCTCGCCTATCGCACCTATGCCTCCGATCCGAAGCCCGTGGAGTTCGAAGCGGCGCAAAAAGACGAGCTTCTCAGCGCGCTGCGCCTGCGGCTCGGCTTCGCCCGCGCCCCGGACCTCTCGACCCTCGACTTGAAGCTGCTCGGCGCGCGGGTCGCCCCGGGCCTGCGCGGACCGGCGGGCGTGCTGATCTATGAGCGCGGCGATTCCAGCGCGCGCGTCGCGCTCTATTACGAGAAGGCGGAATTGGCCGGCTTCCCGCGCGTCGCGCCGCGCGTCGATCAGGCGCTCACCGCAATCGAATGGCGCGCCGCGGGCTATGATTTCGTGCTCATCGGCCCGCTCGGACCCGAGTCCATGCAGCAGGCGGCCGAGCGCGCGGCGGCCGAGATGTTGACGGTGACGCCCGCACAATAGGCGCCTTTCGCCGCCGCGACGGATCGGCGAGCCGCGACGACCGCTCAAGGGCAGGGTGCGTCATGCGAAATCGGAGCGGCGCTTGAAATCGCCCGACGCTCCGGTCTAAGCAGCCCTGGGCGCAAACCAAGAGGCAGGGCCGCGAGATGACTGGGGACGCCACGGCGGACGCTTTGCAGCAAGCGAGAATTCTGACGCAGGCGCTGCCGCACATGCTGCGCTATGACGACGCGATCGTCGTCGTCAAATATGGCGGCCACGCGATGGGCGACGATTCGGTCGCGCGCGACTTCTCCCGCGACATGGTGATGCTCGAGCAGTCGGGCGTGAACCCCGTCGTCGTGCATGGCGGCGGTCCGCAGATCGGGGCCATGCTCAAGAAGCTCGGCATCGCCTCGCAATTTTCCGACGGCCTGCGCGTCACCGACAAGGCGACGATGGACATCGTCGAAATGGTGCTGGCTGGCGCGATCAACAAGCAGATTGTCGGCTTCATCAATGCGGAGGGCGGCCGCGCGATCGGTCTTTGCGGCAAGGACGGGCGCATGGTCACCGCCGCCAAGCTCTCGCGGCCGGACGCTTCCGGCGTCGATCTGGGCTTTGTCGGCGAGCCCGTCAAGGTCGACACGACCGTACTCGATCAGGTGCTCGGGCGCGAGCTCATTCCGGTGCTTGCGCCGATCGCGCAAGGACCCACCGGCGACACCTACAACATCAACGCCGACACCTTCGCCGGCGCCATCGCCGGCGCGCTCGGCGCGAAGCGTCTCCTCTTCCTGACCGACGTGCCGGGCGTGCTCGACAAGAACAAGAAGCTCATCGAAGAGCTGAGGGTCGGCGATATCCCCGGGCTCATCGCCGATGGCACGATCACCGGCGGCATGATCCCCAAGGTCGAGACCTGCATGTATGCGATCGAGCGGGGCGTCGAGGGCGTCGTGATCCTCGACGGCAAGCTTCCGCATGCGGTGCTCATCGAGCTCTTGACGGACCACGGCGCGGGAACGCTGATCACGCGGTGAGCCGGGACGAGAATAGCCCGCCGCCGCCTGCTTCGAGTCCTGAAGGCGAAGCTGCGCGCATCGCGCGAGCCTTTTCCAGGATCGAGACTTTCGTCTTCGATCTCGACAACACGCTCTATCCCGCCTCGAGCGATCTTTGGCCCAAGATCGACGACCGCATCACCCTCTTCATGATCCGGCTTTTCGGGCTGGACAGCCTGTCCCTGCGCGCGCTGCAAAAGCATTACTATCAGCGCTACGGCACGACCTTGCGCGGACTGATGACGGAGCATGGCGTCGATGCGGAAGCCTATCTGCGCTACGTGCATGACGTCGACCGTTCGTCACTTGAGCCCAATCACACGCTAGCCGCTGCGATCGCCGCGCTGCCCGGCCGCAAGCTCATTCTGACCAATGGCTCGCGCGAGCACGCCGTGGAAACCGCGCGCGCGCTCGGCGTCGATCATTTGTTCGAGGACATTTTCGACATCGTCGCTGCGGATTTCGTCGCCAAGCCCGACGCCGAGGTCTACGAACGCTTCTTTCTCAAGCACGCGATCGATCCGCGCCGCGCCGCGCTCTTCGAGGACATCGCGCGCAATCTGGAGATCCCGCATCGCCACGGCGTGACGACCGTCTTGGTCGCGCCGCCGTCGGAAGTTGCGGCGACGCGCGAGCATTGGGAGATCGCCGCCGGCGTGGAGCCCTATGTCGATTTCGTCACCCGCGACCTCGCCGCCTTCCTCGAGGTCGTCACGGCGGCTTAAGCCTGAGATCAGGCGTCTTCCCGAGGCTCGGCGGGAATCTCGCGCCCCTCGATGCGCGCGCGCAGAATGTTCGACGGTTTGAAGGTCACGACGAGCCGGGCGGAAATGTCGGCGCCGGCGCCCGTGCGCGGATTGCGGCCGATCCGCTTCGGCTTCTCGCGCACCGAGAAGGTGCCAAAGGAGGTGAGCTTCACTTCCTCGCGCGCCGTGAGGCGCTCTGCGATTTCGCCAAGCACCATCTCGACGATCTCGGCGGCTTCGCGGCGCGGCAGACCCAGAGAACTCTGGATCGCCCGTGCGAGATCGGCGCGGGTGAGCGTCCTGCCTTGGACCTCGTCTTCGTCATCTTCGGTCATGTTTCAGGCCCCACATTAGGAACCTCGGCCGCATGAATCAAACTAGGGTGGAAAGTTTCGCGCGCAACGGCTTGAGCTGGGAGGTAGAAATGTTCCCAAACGCAAAGGGTAGCCAAAAGCCCGAGAAAATCAAGGTCGCCAGCCGAGCTCGCGCGCGTTGGACGCCGCTCTTTGGCTCTCAGAACCCGACCAAAATAGTATGCATTTGTGCTCAGGATCGAATTGCGCGGGCTGCGAGCTCGTGATAGAAGTGGTCTAGCTCGAACTCGCCGGCGAGAAGGCGAGACGAGAGGCTTACGCCAAACAGCTGGAGGAACCCATGGCCTGGACCACGCCCACAATCGTCGAAGTTTGCGTCGGCATGGAAATCACCGCCTACGAGTCGGCGGAAATCTAAGCCCGAGCAAAAAGGCTCGGCGTTCGCCGAGCCTTCATTGATTTTCGAGCCGGGCAAAGCCGAACGCGCCCTCGTTATCGAGGCCGTTTCGGTTTTGCCCGGCTTTTCCGTGCTGTGATCTCGAATTCAATCTTGGCTTGCCTAAACAGATGCGGGGGCGACGGATGCAAAAGACTCTGGAGACTCTGGCGGCGGGGGGACTTGCGGCGCTTGCCGCGTTGAGTTGCATGGGGGTCGCGAGCGGCGCGCCGGCGAAAAGCCTGCTCGAGGAGGCCAGGACGCATTTCCAGCCGCTTCCCGCCCTGCCGACGGCCGCCGCCGCAGGCCTGCGCGCCGAGCTCGGACGCAGGCTCTTCTATGAGAACCGCGTTTCCGCCGACGGCAATGTGAGCTGCGGCCATTGTCATCAGGCGGATCTCGCCGCGACCGACGGGCAGCCCAAGGCGATCGGCGTTTTCGGCAAGGAAAACCCCCGCAACGCGCCGTCGATCTTCAACGCCTCGCTCAATTTCAAGCAGCATTGGCGCGGCGACCGCGAGTCGCTCGAGGAGCAGGCGGAAAAGTCTCCGACTGGCGCCGCGACCTATGGCAATCCCGACTTCGCCGCCGTCGTCGCGAAGCTGAAGGCCATCCCGGATTACGCCGACCACTTCTCCAAGGCCTTTCCGGGCGAGGGCGACCCGATCAACCAGAAGAACTGGGGAATCGCCATCGCGCTTTTCGAGCGCACGCTGCTCACCCCCGGCCGCTTCGACGCCTTCCTCAAGGGCGACGCGAAGGCGCTGACGCCCCAGGAGCAGGAGGGTCTGCAGAAGTTCATTTCGACCGGCTGCGTCGGCTGCCACAACGGCCCGCTGCTCGGCGGCAACTCCTTCCAGAAATTCGGCGTCACGGAGGATTACTGGAAGGAGACGGGCTTGCCCAGTCCGGACAAGGGCCGCTTCGATGTGACCAAGAACGAAGCCGACCTCTATGTCTTCAAGACGCCACAGCTCAGGAACGTCGCGAAAACCGCGCCTTATTTCCACGACGGCTCGGTTGCGGAGCTGCCGAAAGCGGTGAAGATCATGGGGAAAGTTCAGCTCGGCCAGGAGCTGAAGGACGAGGACGTCGCAGCGATCGTCGCCTTTCTCGGCTCGCTGACGGGCCCCGTGCCAGCTAATTTCGCGCCGCTGCCGCCGCTTCCTGACGCGGCGAAATGAGCCGCTGACCCGTCTCGTCCCGAGCGGCGACGGCCGTCGCCGGGACCAAACGCCGTTTTCACGGCGCGGAAGCGATTCTCTGGGCAACCTGGCCGGCGCGCAGACGCGGCAATGCTGCGGCGCTGCTCTCCTTGCGCTCGCGCGCTATGCTCGTCGCACCTTGGGTTGAGGATTGCAGCGTCGCGGCCGCGATGACGCGCGACGACGGCGGCGTGAGAGACGGGGCGGCCGAGACGCCAGCCGCGCGCCAGGTCCAAGCCGCGAGCAAAAGCGTGGCGATCATCGCCAAGGTTCTAACGTGCATGAGTGGCGCTCCCGACGAAAGGACGCTCCTGCGAGCATCGGTGAAAGCAGAGTTGCGTGGGGCTCGAAGCCCGCGTGCGGCGACGCGCGGCTTCGGCGCGAGCGTCACGCGACGCGTGATCCTCACCGTCGCGGCCGAAAAAGAGCCTGTGATGCGAAGAAGCGCGATCGTGCTTTGCGCGAGGAGGCGCTAGACCGAAATGGCGGGGCTCGGTCGGCTCCACGCCGCCGTTCCATTTTGCGCCAGGACAAAGGACTTTCGGCACGCTCATGACCACGCCTCATTCGTAAGAAAAAATTAACGATCGCAAGCGCATTGTGTCAACGGCGAAGCCAAGGTGTGGACAAACGGTGATTGGCCGCTCGAGAAAAGCATCGTCACACGATAAGACGTGCCGGAGTCGTCTGGAAAATATGGCTTCGCAGCGCGACTAATAGCAGCGCGAGCGCCGGCTGGCGCCCTGTTTTCGACTGTGGCGAAAAGGACACAGTCTCCGAAAAAAGCGTAACGACGAGACCTGCCTCCGGGAAACGGAGAAGCGCGGCGCGAAGAAGCGCCCCTGGCGCGCGCATCGTGCGAAACGGCGCAGTGGACCATTTTCAGACACATTTTTCCGCAGTCACGGTATAGAAGGCTTCCAGAAATTGAGGACGGGGCCGCCGCGAGCGCTGCGCCGACGCAGTGATGGGACCAGAACCTTGCCGAACACCAGAATTCTCGGAACCGGATCCTACGCGCCCCTCAAAATTCTCACCAACGCCGATCTCGAGACGCTCGTGGCCACCAACGATTCCTGGATCGTCAGCCGCACCGGCATCCGGGAAAGGCGCATCGCCGCCGAAGGCGAGGAGACTTCGGATATGGCCGCCGCGTCGGCTCGGCAGGCCCTGGAGCTTGCCGGCGTCGCCGCCGAAGAGATCGATCTCCTGATCGTCGCGACCGTGACCGGCGACGCCGCCACCCCGTCCTGCGCCGCCTTCGTTCAAGCCAAGATCGGCGCGCGCAACGCCTACGCATTCGACGTTTCAGCCGCCTGCGCGGGTTCGCTCTACGGGCTCGTGATCGCCGATCAGTTCATCCGCAGCGGCGCGGTCAAGCGGGCTTTGGTGATCGGCGCCGAGACCTTGAGCCGCGTCGTGGATTGGACGAATCGCGAAACCTGCGTGCTCTTCGGCGACGCCGCCGGAGCGATGGTTCTCGGCGCGACGGAGGACAAAGATCGCGGACTGCTCGCGTGCAACTTGCGCACCGACGGGTCCATGACCGGCGTGCTCGGCATCTATGGGCATGACCTCCGCCCGCTCGCCGAGGACCGCGAAACGGCGGGTCCGGCGCTGATCCGGATGCGCGGGCGCGAGGTCTATAAGGCGGCCGTCCGTCTCCTCCCCGAGACCGTGCAGGCGGCCTTGGACAAGGCGGGCCTCACGACCGACAAAATCACGCATGTCATCGCGCATCAGGCGAATTTGCGCATAATCGAGTCGGCGCTCGAGACGCTCGGCGTTCCGCTCGAAAAATGCTGGGTCAATATCGAGCGCTACGGCAATACCTCGAGCGCGTCGATGCCGATCACGCTCGATGAGGCCAATCGCGCGGGACGGCTCAAGCCCGGCGACGTCGTCGCGATGATGGCGATCGGCGCGGGCCTGACCTGGGGCAGCGCCATCGTCAGGTGGTGAGCGCGTCAGGATCGGCGCGCCAGCGCTCCTGTAGGAGAGGACCGTGCGCCGATCTTCAGGAAGCCGGCTCTCCCAGCGTTTCAACCCCGCTCTCGCTCGCGACGAGCACGCTGGTCGCGATCCCGATGAAGAGGCCGTGCTCGACGACGCCGACCGTCTCGTCCAGCGCGCGCGCCAGCGCTTCGGGATCGGGGATGGCGCCATAGGCGCAGTCGACGATGTAATTGCCGCCGTCGCTGACGAAAGGCGCGCCGTCGCGGGTCTGCCGGAGCTTCGTCTGCCCGACGAGCCCGAGAGCTTTCGCGATCGAGGCGATGCGCGCTTGCGTCACCCGCGCGCCGAAACGATCGAGCTCGACGGGCAGCGGGAAGGCGCCGAGCGTCTCCTTGCGTTTCGAAGCGTCAGCGATGACGACCATGCGCTTTGAGGCCGAAGCGACAATCTTTTCGCGCAACAGCGCCCCGCCGCCTCCCTTGATGAGGCGCAGCCTGGCGTCGAATTCGTCGGCGCCGTCGACGGTCAGATCGAGCTCGGGACAGTCGTCGAGCGTCGCGAGCTTGATTCCGCAGCGCTCGGCCTGAGCCCGCGTCGCCTCCGAGGTGGGGACGCACAAGAGCTCAAAGCCCTCCCTCACCCTGTTGCCAAGAAAGTCGACGAAATGCGCCGCCGTCGAGCCCGTGCCGAGTCCAAGCCGCATGCCCGGTCTAAGATAGGCCAAGGCCGCCAGCGCCGCCTGTCTCTTCAATCCGTCCGTCACATTTGCGCTCATGTTGCTCATCGCTTGAGATTGTTCACGCCCATCCGGAGAGCTCGCGCCGCGCCAGAGTCTCGAGGAGACGCATCCCCTCCTCGCCGCTGTTGAGACAAGGGATGCGCGCGAATTTCTCGCCGCCCGCCTGCAAGAAGGCGTCCCGCGTCTCGACGCCGATCTCTTCGATTGTCTCGAGGCAGTCGGCCGAAAATCCCGGCGTGACGACGACGAGACGCTTCACCCCGTCTCTGACGAGCTCCGCCACGACATTCGCCGTGAAGGGCTCGATCCATTTGGCGCGGCCGAAGCGCGACTGGAATGAGAGGCGCAGGCGCCGCTCGGAGAGGCCCATGGCTTCGCGCAGCAGCCGCCAGCTCGTCTCGCAGTGGGCTTTGTAAGGGTCGCCCGCGTCGATCTGGGCCTGCGGCAATCCGTGGAAGGACGCGAGGATGACCTCGGGCTCGAAATCGAGCGCTGCGACGCCAGCGCGCAGGCTCGCCGCGAGCGCGTCGATGTAAGCCGGGTCGTCGAAATAGGGCGGCAGGAAGCGCAGCGTCGGCTGCCGGCGCATGTCCGCCAGAACGCGCGCGACGGCGTCGAAAGCCGTGGCCGTCGTCGCCGCGGCGTATTGCGGGTAGAGCGGCAGGATGAGGATGCGCTCGCATCCGCGCGACATCAGCACCGTGAGACCCGCCTGCAGCGAGGGGGCGCCGTAGCGCATCGCGAAATCGACGATGATGGGCGAGGCGCCCGAGGCGCCGCCGCGCAACCGTTCGGCGAGCTCTTTCGATTGCGCGCGGGTCACCGAGCGGAGCGGGGATTCGTTTGTCTCCTTCTCCCAGACCGCCGCATAGGCCGCGGCGGACTTCTTCGCGCGCAAGGGCAGAACGACCCCGCGCAAAAGCGGCTGCCAGAAGAGTTTCGGAAGCTCGACCACTCGCGGGTCAGACAGGAATTGCGCGAGATAGCGCCGCACGGCCGCCGGCTCGGGCGCGTCCGGCGTGCCGAGATTGACGAGCAGCACGCCCAGCGGGGCGACGGCGGATTGATTCATCCATCTCTCCTTAAAGACGCCGCAAGAGCGCGCTCGAAAGCCTCCCGCTCGTCCTCGATCAAATGAAACGCATGCTCCGGGCCGGGAAAGCGTCCCGAGCGCACATCCGCCGCATAGGCGGCGAGAGCGGAGCGCAGCGCGTCGCCCAGCGCGCCATAACGGCGGTTGTGCTTGAAGTCGCGCCGGGTCACGCCGGCGAGATCGTTGACCACGAGCACCTGGCCGTCGGTTCGAGCGCCCACGCCGATCCCGATCGTCGGCGCGCCGATCTCCCGGCTGATCGTTGCGCCAAGCTCCTCCGGGATGAGCTCGAGCACGAGAAAATCCTGTCCCGCCGCATCCAGCGCCCGGGCGTCTTCCAGAAGCTTCAGGGCGGCGGAGGCCGTCTTGCCCTGTCGTCGCTTTTGCTCCTGGTGCTGGGACTCGAGGCCGATGTGCCCGCAGGTGTCGATGTCCGCCGCCTTGAGCGCGCGCACGAGCTCGGCGCGGGCGCCCTCGAACTTGACGCAATTCGCGCCGGCCTCGCGCAGGACTTTCGCGCTTTCGAGCGCCTGCGCCGGCGTCTCATAGGTCGCGAAGGGCAAATCGCCGATGATGTAGGCTTCCGGCGCGCCCCGTCGCACGGCGGCGATGTGATGGCGCATGTCGGCGAGCGTGACCTCGCGCTCATGCGCATAGCCGAGGACATTGACCCCGACGCTGTCGCCGACGAGGATGATGTCGACCCCGACCTCGGCCACGGCTTGCGCGGTGGGCGCGTCATAGGCCGTGACGACGACGATCTTTTCGCCCCGACCCTTCATGTCGGCGAAATGGGTGGCCTTTGGCGCCATCGCGGCTTTCCGGAACGGGTTTCTCCGAGAGCCCTATCGCTGCTGCTGTTCGGAGCAGGTCTTCGGGGCCCCAGGAACGCGCAGCTCCTGAAATCCCCCGGTGCATTTATCGCAGCCCGAAAGCAGCGCGCATAGCGCGGCCGCCGCCGCGATGATCCAATGGCGCCTCATGCCTCTCCCCGTGGAGTGAAATACGTTCCCGATATTACCCGTGCGCCGGGCGTCTGACCAGAATAAGGCGATCGGGTTAAAACGGCTTGTCCGGAAAGCGGCAGAGATCGCAGAGCAGGCAGCGCCCGCATTCCGGGCGGCGCGCCTTGCAGATATAGCGGCCGTGCAGGATCAGCCAGTGGTGGGCGTGCAGCTTGAACCGATCCGGGACAAGGCGCTCCAGGCCCGTCTCCACTTCCAGCACCGTCTTTCCCGGCGCGAGCGGCAGCCGGTTCGACACCCGAAAGATGTGCGTGTCGACGGCGATCGTGGGTTCGCCGAAAGCAATGTTCAACACGACATTGGCCGTCTTGCGGCCGACCCCCGGCAGGGCTTCGAGCGCCGCGCGGTCGTGCGGCACCTCGCCGCCATGACGCTCCATGAGCAGCTTCGAGAGGCCGATCACATGCTTGGCCTTGGCGCGGAAAAGGCCGATCGTCTTGATGTGCTCGATCAGGCCTGCTTCGCCGAGCGCGATCATCTTTTGCGGCGTGTCGACGGTGCGAAAGAGCGCCGCGGTCGCCTTGTTCACGCCGGCGTCGGTGGCCTGAGCGGAGAGGACGACGGCGACGAGCAGCGTGAAGGGATTGTGATGGTTGAGCTCGCCCTCGGGATGCGGATTTGCCGCGGCCAGGCGCTCGAAGATCGCCTCGATGCGCGCCGCGTCGCGTGCTCCGCCGGCCGCCCGGCGGCGCGCCGGCTTCACGACTCCGTCTCCGCGCTCTCCGCGGCGAAGGCCGCTTCAGCCTCGCGCAAAAGCCGCGCCTCGTGGCGTCTGACGTAGATGAAGGCGCAAAAGAGCGCATAGAGCAGCGCGGTGAGCGCCCAGATCGCGATGGAGCCCTGGAGCCGCTGATATGCCGAGGTGAGCGCGTAGGCGGCCAGGCCGATCGCGAGAGCCCAGACGCCGGAGCCGATCGCGTTGCAGAGGAGAAATGCGCGGGCGTTGAAGCGATTGGCGCCGGCGAGAACGCCGACCCAGATGCGCAGAACCGTCACGAAACGGCTCAAGAGCACGATGCCAACGCCCCAGCGCATGAAGAGATAGCGCGCGAGCGACAGCCTTCGGGCGGTGAGGCCGAACCAGCGTCCGTGACGCTCGAGGAAGCGGACCCCATAGGCCCGTCCGATCCCATAGCCGGCGGAGCCGCCGACGAGGGCGCCCGCCGCCGCGGCGAGAATGAGAAGCTCGATTCTCAGCCCGCCTGTCTCGCCGGCGTAGATCGCGCTGCCGATGAGCAGCGTTTCGCCGGGCAGCGGCAGACCGGCGCATTCGAGAGCGACCACCAGGAAGAGCGTCCAATAGCCGTAAGCGCTCAAAATATGGACGATCCGGTCCTGGCTCAGAAGCTGTTCCATGAGACTCTGTTTGTGGGGCGGGAGAAGACGTCGGCGAGCTTGTCACATCGCCGCGGGTTTATGAAGCGCGGGCGCCGGGGCGCGCCCGGCAGGCGCGGCCCTGTTTTGTTCCCGCGCCTCTTGAAGAATTTGCCCATTCCTCCTAAATCCGCGCCGCCCCGAGCATAGCGCTCGGCCCGCGCATTCGGATCGGAAGGGCCATGGCCAAGGAAAAGTTCTCACGCACGAAGCCGCACTGCAACATTGGGACGATCGGTCACGTGGACCACGGCAAGACGTCGCTGACGGCGGCGATCACCAAGGTTCTGGCGGAGACGGGCGGAGCGACGTTCACGGCCTACGACCAGATCGACAAGGCTCCGGAAGAGCGCGCGCGCGGCATCACGATCTCGACGGCGCATGTGGAGTATGAGACCGCGAAGCGCCATTACGCGCATGTCGACTGCCCCGGCCACGCCGACTATGTGAAGAACATGATCACCGGCGCGGCGCAGATGGACGGCGCGATCCTGGTGGTGTCCGCCGCCGACGGTCCGATGCCGCAGACGCGCGAGCATATTCTTCTGGCGCGCCAGGTCGGCGTTCCGGCGCTGGTCGTGTTCCTGAACAAGGTCGACATGGTCGACGATCCGGAGCTTCTGGAGCTCGTGGAGCTCGAGGTTCGCGAGCTCTTGAGCAAGTATGAGTTCCCGGGCGACGACATTCCGATCACCAAGGGCTCGGCGCTGGCGGCGCTGGAGAACAAGACGCCGGAGATCGGGCATGACGCGATCCTGAAGCTGATGGCGACGGTCGACGACTATATTCCGCAGCCGGAGCGTCCGAAGGATCAGCCGTTCCTGATGCCGGTCGAGGACGTGTTCTCGATTTCGGGACGCGGCACGGTGGTGACGGGGCGCATTGAGCGCGGCGTGATCAAGGTCGGCGAGGAAGTCGAGATCGTGGGCATCCGTCCGACGACGAAGTCGACGGTGACGGGCGTCGAGATGTTCCGCAAGCTGCTGGATCAGGGCGAGGCGGGCGACAACGTCGGCTGCCTGCTGCGCGGCACGAAGCGCGAGGAAGTGGAGCGCGGTCAGGTTCTCTGCAAGCCGGGTTCGGTGAAGCCGCACACGAAGTTCAAGGCGGAAGCCTACATTCTGACGAAGGAGGAGGGCGGTCGCCACACGCCGTTCTTCACGAATTATCGTCCGCAGTTCTACTTCCGCACGACGGACGTGACGGGCGTGGTGACGCTCCCCGAGGGGGTTGAGATGGTGATGCCGGGCGACAACATCTCGATGGAAGTGGCGCTGATCGTGCCGATCGCCATGGAGGAGAAGCTGCGCTTCGCCATCCGCGAAGGCGGCAGGACCGTCGGCGCCGGCGTCGTCGCCAGCATCATCGAGTGAGGATTATGGACCGCGAGCCTCAAGGCTCGCATTCATAAGGTTGCGGACTGCGCGTCGTTAGGGCGCTCAGTCCGCCCAGGTCGAAGCAATTACCGGGGGATCACTCGTCCAAGTACTGGCCCATACATCCAGCGATTGAGCAATCCGTCGGAGTTCTGAATGCCAAGCACATCCATGATTTGCTCCAGATAGCGGAGCAGCCGCTCGCGGTCCTCCGTATCTGCGGACGGAAACACGCTCAGCGTCTCGGAAAATTTCTGAAGCACAAAGCGCTTATGTGGATGCGAGGCGATGTCCCGCAGAAAAATATCTAGCAATGCGTCGAGTTGGTCTTCGGCGATGCGCCGGATGGGCTCCGGCTTCATGCCATTGAAGCTGGTGCCCGGCGCATTCACATATTTCTTTTCCAGCCGCAGCTGGGTGAGCTTATCGATAACGGTAGCTGATATCTCAAGGTTTTGCTCGGTGCGCGATGACGCCACATCTCGGAAAATCGATGCCGCCAGCGCTCCAAGAAGCAAAACAACGCTCAGGGGAATCCGCAAAATCTTTTTCCACCACATTGCTCAACCTTGCATCGATGTGCATCCATCCAAGTCGCTGACGCCTTTCGGGCCTTTGGCGGAAGCGCCGCTGGCCTCACTCGCGCAACCAATTCTCGACCCGCAGCCCCGGCGCGCGCGCGAAAGCCGCGTCGTCGGTCACGAGGATGAGCCCTAATGAGCGGGCGTGGGCGGCGATGAAGAGATCGTTCGCGCCAAGCGGTGCGCCCAGTCGCTCGAGCTCCGCCCGCAGCTGCCCATAATGCGCCGCCGCGGCTTCGTCGTAGGCGACCACGCCGATGCAGGCGGCGAGATCGCGCACCGCGGCGTCGAGGGCGGGGCTCGCTTTCTTTTCCGCGCCGAACAACATTTCGCTCAAAGTGATCGTCGAGACGCACATGCGTCCCGCCTCGGCGTCGAACCTGCGCAGGACCTTCTCCTCCCGGCGCTTGATGACGGCGGCGCAAATATTCGTGTCGAGCATGTAGCGCATCAGAAAATGGCTTCATCCTCCGAGGGAGGCTGGCCCGGGCGCTCGAATTCCGGGAAGGGCGGATGCCGTTTGGCCCACTCGGTGAATCTCTTGCCGACAGGCGAGACGATGCGGGACTCCCCGACGACGACGATGTCCACCTCCTTGACGCCGTCGGGGAAAGCGACCGCCTTCGGCAGGCGCAGCGCCTGTGTCTTGTTGCTGAGAAAGAGGGTGGCGGCGGCGGTAGTCATCAGGCCTCTACACGCTGTATATCCAATATGGATATATACTCCGTGCGGGCTTCGGGATCAATTCTCGGTCGCTTTTCCCGTCCGTCGGAAGCCGGCGGGATGGAAGCGGACCGCGGGCCTCCAGGCCCGCAATTCGCGCTTCCGCTATGCGAGCCAGGAGGCTCGCGTTCCTCGCTCAGGCGGCGAGGGTGGTCTTGTCTTCGCGCAGGAAGGCGGGGGTCTGCGGCTCGCTCGCTTCGTCGGCTGCTGCGGGTGTGTTAACGACCTCGAGCGCGGCGGCGACGGCCGAGACGCCGATCTCGCGGTAGAGCCGCGCGAGGAGATCATGTTGGGGATTGGGGAGGGGGGACTCGCCGAACTCGGACACTAACAGCTTGGACATGGGGCTCTCTCGTCGTTGGCAGGCAAGAGCAGGGGCCAGCTCGTTCAGATTGTCGGCATCCGCTTAAGGAGGGGTTAAGACGGGCCGCTTTCGCAGAGCTTTACGCGGGCTTGGCGCCACGCGATAATGGCGCTTAAGCCCGCCTTTCCGCCGCGCGGGATGGAATGCCCGACCCGCCCCACAAGGCCGAAACTCACGAGAACGAGACCCCATGCGTCGTCAGCTGCCGCCCGAACCCCTTTCCCAGGCGGCGTTGTGGAGCCGGCGGTTGGGTCTGTTCGCGGCGGTGGTCGCGGGCCTCGCGGTCGTGCTGTTGCGGCTGCACGTCCTCGATCCCGTCGCCGCGCTGACCACCCTCGGCGCCGCCGTCGCGATCGCGCTCGGCGCGCTGCTTCTCTTCGTCGCCGCCTGCGTGACGATTTGGCGGAGCGGCGCGCGCGGGCTCGGCATTTCGCTCGGCGGGCTCTTCTTCATCGCTGCGACGCTCGCTTATCCGAGCTATCTCGCCTTTCAGGCGCTGCGGCTTCCCAAGCTCGCCGACGTTTCGACGGATATCACCGATCCCCCGGACTTCTCGCGCTCCGCGGCGGCCTTGACCGCGCGCGGCGGCGTGGCGCATCCCAACCCGTCTCCCGAGGCGCGCGCCGGCCAGCGCGCGGCCTATCCCGACGTCGAGCCGATCGTCCTCGATATTGACGTCGACGACGCGATCCCGCTCGTCATCCGATCGGCGTCGGCGCGCGGATGGCGACTCGTCGACCAGCGCGCGCCGAGCCCGCGCACGGGCGAGGCGCATCTCGATTTTCTCGACGCGAGCCGCATTCTCGCTTTCGACGTCGACGTGACCGTGCGGCTGCGGCCGCTCGCCGGACAGACGCGCATCGACGTGCGCTCGGCTTCCCGCTACGGCCGCCACGACTTCGGCGCGAACGCCCATCGCATTCAGGCCTTCGCGGACGAGCTACAGAACCAGATTGACATGGGAGAAGGGGCGTCCTCGACGCCCGATCTGCCCCCGGTCAGGCCTCCATCGATTCGAGCTCGTCGATGAGCTTGGCGATCACGTCGAGCCCGATCGACCAGAAGGCCGGATCGCGCGCGTCGAGCCCGAAGGGCGCGAGCAGCTCGCCATAGGGCTTCGAGCCGCCGGCCTCGAGCAGCGCGAAATAGCGCTCGACGAAGCCCTCGTGCGCCGTCTGATAGATCCCGTAGAGAGAATTGACGAGGCAGTCGCCGAACGCATAGGCGTAGACGTAGAACGGCGAATGAATGAAGTGCGGGATGTAGGCCCAGTAGTTTTCATAGCCCGGCCCGAGGCGGATCGAAGGCCCGAGACTCGCGCCCTGCACGCTCATCCAGAGCTCGCAAATCTGGTCGGCGGTGAGCTCGCCCTCGCGGCGCGCGAGATGCAGCTTGCGCTCGAAGCTGTAGAAAGCCGTCTGCCGCACCACCGTGTTGAGCATGTCCTCGATCTTGGAGGCGAGCATGACGCGACGTTCGCTCTTGTCTCCGGCGTCGGCCAGCAATTTGCGGAACGTTAGCATTTCTCCGAAGACGGAGGCGGTTTCGGCGAGCGTCAAAGGCGTCGGCGCCATGAGCGCGCCCTGCTGGGCGGCGAGCACCTGGTGCACGCCATGCCCGAGCTCATGCGCGAGCGTCATGACGTCGCGCGGCTTCCCTTGGAAGTTCAGCAGCACATAGGGATGCGCGGAGGGCACGGTTGGATGCGAGAAGGCGCCGGGCGCCTTGCCGGCGCGAGCCGGCGCGTCGATCCAGCTCTTGTCGAAGAAGTCTGAAGCGATGCTCGCCATCTGCGGCGCGAAGCCGGCATAGGCCGCGAGCACGGTCTCGCGCGCTTCGCTCCAGGAGTAGCGCTTCGCCGGCGCCATGGGGAGCGGCGCGTTGCGATCCCAATAGTCCAGCGCCTCCTTGCCGAACCATTTGGCCTTCAGCCGATAGTAGCGATGCGAGAGCTTCGGATGCGCCGCCTCGACCGCGGCCACCAGCGCTTCCACGACCTCGCCCTCGACCCGGTTGGCGAGATGGCGCGAATCCGCGACGTCGTCGAAATGCCGCCAGCGATCGGAGATCTGTTTGTCCTTGGCGAGCGTGTTGGAGATGAGCGCGAAGGTGCGCAGATTCGCCTTGAGCGTCGCGCCAATGGCTTCGGCCGCGGCGCGGCGGGTCTCTTCCTTCTCGTCCTGAAGCAGATTGAGCGCGGGCTCGATCGGCAGCTCTTGGCCCTGAATCGGAAAGCGCAAGGCGGCGATGGTTTCGTCGAAGAGCCGGTGCCACGCGGCCGATCCCGTCACCGACTTCTCGTGGAAAAGTTCCTCGATCCGATCCTCCAGCTCGTGTGGCTTCTCCTTGCGGATGTCCTCGAGCCAGGGCCGCCAATGCGCGAGCGGCGCCTTCGCCGCCGCGGCGAAAAGCGCCGCGTCGTCGAGGCGATTGAGCTCGAGCTGAAAGAACAGCGTCGCGGTCGAAGCGTCGACGATCCGGCTTTGGGCGTCGGCGTAGAATTTTCCGCGCTTTGGATCGCTGACGTCGCCGGCGTGCAGGAGTCCCGCATAGGACATGAGGCGCCCGAAAAGGTCCTGCAGCGCTTCATAACGTGCGACCGCGCCGCCGAGCTTCTCGCTCGCGTCGGGGGAGGCTGCGAGCGTCGCAAGCTTGCCGCGGAAGTCTTCGGCGAAGCGCTGGGCTTCACGGCCGGCGCGGTCGAGATCGTCGCGGAAAGCCTGCGAGTCGGGCCCCGGATAGAGATCGCCGAGGTTCCACTCGGGCAAGGGACCTAAGTCGGAAACTGCTGTCGGTTTGGGCATCGAATGCTCCTGAAGAGACGGAAATGTCGCGTGTTTCGGATAATAGGGCGCGATCTTCGGCCGATCAAACAGTCTCGCCAGGCGCGCAAAGCGCCTTCCTGCGTGAAGCTCCCATCCGTTCGGCGCCGCGCATGTAGGAATTTAACTCCAACTTTACCCTGTTACTGGAGTTTAGGCGCAAGCGTGGGAAAAGATTTGGCCCCCGCAGACTCAAGGGGGCGGCCGCCGATGGCTTCGACGATTCTGATAGCCGATGACGATCCCGTGCAAAGGCGCCTCCTCGAGGCGATGATTCGTCGGTTCGGCTATGAGACGGAGTGCGTCGAAAGCGGCGAGCTCGCGCTGGCCCGCCTCAAGGCGACGGATGCGGCGCCGGTCGCGCTGCTGGTTCTCGATCTCGTCATGCCCGATCTCGACGGCATGGGCGTGCTCGCCAAAATGCGGGAAGAGAAGCTGCAAACGCCCGTTATCGTGGAGACGGCGCATGGTTCGATCGAAGCCGTCATCTCGGCGATGCGCGCAGGCGCCTCCGACTTTGTCGTGAAGCCCGTCGGAGCGGAACGTCTGCAATTCTCCATCAAGAACGCGCTTGCGGCCGATGCGCTCGCCGGCGAGGTTCGTCGCGCCGCGCGCCGAACCCAGGGCGTTCTGACCTTCAAGGACCTCGTGTCGCGGAGCGCCGAAATGGCGCGCGTCATCCGATTGGGCGAGCGCGCCGCGCGTTCGACCATACCGGTTCTCGTCGAGGGCGAGTCGGGCGTCGGTAAGGAAATCGTCGCGCGCGCCATTCAGGGCGCCTCCGATCGCCGCGGCAAGCCGTTCGTGACCGTCAACTGCGGCGCGCTGCCCGCCAATCTGGTCGAATCGATCCTCTTCGGCCATGAGAAGGGCGCCTTCACCGGAGCGACGGAAAAGCACGCGGGCAAGTTCTCGGAGGCGAACGGCGGCACGCTGTTCCTCGACGAGGTCGGCGAGCTGCCGCTCGAATTGCAAGTGAAGCTCCTGCGCGCTCTGCAGGAGGGCGAGATCGATCCGATCGGCGCCAAGCGGCCGATCCGGGTCGACGTGCGCCTCATCTCCGCAACCAACCAGAATCTCATCGAGCTCGTGAAGCGCGGCCAATTCCGCGAAGATCTCTTCTACCGGCTCAACGTCTTTCCGATCGGCATTCCGCCGCTGCGCGCCCGCAAGGGCGACATTGCCGATCTCGTCCGCCGCTTCTGCGCGCGCTTTTCCGCGGAGGAGGGGCGGACGATACGCGGCGTGTCGCCCGAGGCGATGTGCCTGCTCGCTTCCTACGACTGGCCGGGCAATGTCCGCCAGCTCGAGAACGCGATGTTCCGCGCGGTCGTGCTCGCCGAGGGCGACGAGCTGACGGTGGCCGAGTTTCCGCAGATCGCCAATCATGTCGGCGGCTTCGACGTGCGCGTGCCGCCGGCGCCCAGCCTTCCCGAGTCGCGCGCGACGCGCGATCGCGAGATCGTGCGCGTGGAGGTGCGCGATCCCAATGTGCTCGGATTGCTCGGCAAGAACGGCGACATGCGCCGGCTCGACCACCTCGAGGCCGAAACGATCCGCTTCGCCTTGCAGCACTACCGCG
>Ga0265331_10001004_pt1 | contig 22109 bp, 18 predicted proteins | sample 41923metaG_FD_202088 | JGI IMG/M metagenome (GOLD analysis project Ga0265331, IMG submission 202088) | Rhizosphere microbial communities from Carex aquatilis grown in University of Washington, Seatle, WA, United States - 4-19-23 metaG | ecosystem: Host-associated > Plants > Roots > Rhizosphere... | reverse complement strand
ATCGCAGGCCGCGCGCGCAGGCGGCCCGGCGTGGGAACCCAGCCGGGCAGACCCAGCACATCGGTGATGGTGATGCGGCCGAGATTGTCCAGATAGGTCGCCATGGAATGGGCGATCCGGCCGTAATCGGTGGTGATCTCGTTGGAAAAAACTGTGCGCGAAATGATGTCGAAGGTGAGCCGCATCATCTCGGTGCCGATGTCGATCACCGCGCCATCGCCGAGCGCGCCCCAGCGCGACAGCGTGGCTTCGGTGGCGGCCGTCATCTCCGGCGTGAAGCCTGCGACCTTTCGCATCTGGAAGATGGGGGCGGCGGTGCGGCGCTGGAACCGCCAGCTTGCGCCTTCGGCGGTGAGCAGGCCGTTGCCCGCCACCGGGCGCACCCGTTTCACCGCCTGATCGCTTTTCACATAATTGGCGGCGTTATCCAGCAGAATATGCCTAACGCCTTCGGGGTTATTCACCATCAACAGATGGCGGATCCACGAACGCTTGTAGACGTATGGTTCGTGATAGGCATATTGGCCAAACGCCTCGATGGGATTGCGGGCGAGATCGATGAGGAAGCGAATCGTGGTTGGGGTGTGGGTGTGCGGAACCGGGGCTGCGGGGCGCAGCGGTTCGGGCGCAGGCGTTGCGACGGCGGCGAAACTCACGGCCTATCTCCCGTTCCCTATTGATTTTATGCAACTGACACGGATGTTAGTCACAGGCAATGCGCTCGGGCAATTGACAGGAAGAGGCCCACGCCTAGTCTCACGCGAAATCGGGCTGTAGCGCATGGCAAAAGATTATATCGGATATCAGGCTTTGACGGACGCGGCATTGCGTTCCGTCGTGCGCGATGCGCTACGCCGAATCGAGAAGCAGGGGCTGATCGGGGCACACCATTTCTATCTGACGTTCAAGACGCATTTTCCCGGCGTCGACATTCCCGATTTCCTGAAGGAACAATACCCGGACGAAATGACCATCATCCTGCAGCACCAATTCTGGGGGCTGAAGGTGAAGGAAGAGCAGTTCGAAGTGGCGCTGTCGTTCCGCAAGCTGCCTGCGACGCTGGTCATTCCGTTCGCGGCGCTCTCCGCATTCTTCGATCCGGGCGTGCAGTTTGGCCTGCAATTCAAGACGGGCGAGGAAAACGAAGCGAAAATCGGTTCGACCGTCGCCCCCATGCCCACATCGCTGCCGGCACCCAGAGAAAAACCGCCGCTGCCCGCGCCATCTGATAAAACCGAGGAAGCCAACGAGCCCCTGCCGACGCAGGGCGAAGTGGTGAACCTGGACGCTTTCCGCAAGAAGTGAGTTTTTCGATCATGACGAAGACCCGCATTGAGACCGATACGTTCGGTCCCATCGAAGTGGCTGCCGACAAATATTGGGGCGCGCAGGCGCAGCGTTCTCTCGGCAATTTCAAGATCGGCTGGGAGAAGCAGCCGCTGCCGGTTGTGCGGGCGCTGGGTATTGTGAAGCGGGCGGCGGCGGAAACGAATATGGCGCTCGGCCAGCTCGATCCGAAGATCGGCGAGACCATTGTCAAAGCGGCGCAGGAGGTGATCGAAGGCAAGCTCGATGCGCATTTCCCGCTGGCGGTTTGGCAGACGGGATCTGGCACGCAATCGAACATGAATGCGAACGAGGTGATCTCCAACCGCGCCATCGAGATGCTGGGCGGAGAGATGGGTTCGAAGAAACCCGTTCACCCGAACGATCATGTGAACATGAGCCAGTCGTCGAACGACACGTACCCGACGGCCATGCACATTGCCTGCGCGGAAGAAATTCATCACCGGCTGTTGCCCGCGTTGCAGAAGCTGCGCAATGCGCTGAACGACAAGGCGCAAGCCTGGAAAGACATCATCAAGATCGGGCGCACGCATACGCAGGATGCAACGCCCTTGACGCTGGGCCAGGAATTTTCCGGTTACACGCAGCAGATCCAGAACGGCATCGAGCGCATCGAACAGACGATGCCCAAGCTGATGGAACTGGCGCAGGGCGGAACGGCGGTGGGCACGGGGCTGAACGCGCCCGTGGGCTTCGACAAGATGGTGGCCGACCGGATTGCGGCGATCACCGGCATGGCGTTCAAGACTGCGCCCAACAAGTTCGAGGCACTGGCCGCGCATGACGCGATGGTGTTCAGCCACGGCGCGATCAACACGGTGGCAGCATCGCTGTTCAAGATCGCGCAGGATATTCGCTTGCTTGGATCGGGGCCGCGTTCGGGGCTTGGCGAACTTTCGCTGCCGGAAAACGAACCCGGGTCTTCGATCATGCCGGGCAAGGTGAACCCGACGCAGTGCGAGGCGGTGACGCAGGTTTGCGTGCAGATCTTCGGCAACAACACGGCGCTGACATTCGCCGACAGCCAGGGCCATTTCGAATTGAACGTGTTCAATCCGGTGATGGCATACAACTTCCTGCAAAGCGTGCGGTTGATGGCGGACGCGGCGGTGAGCTTCACCGACAATTGCATCGTGGGCATTCAGCCGCGGCTCGACAACATCAAGGCGGGGCTGGAACGTTCGCTCATGCTGGTGACAGCGCTGGCGCCGAAGATCGGTTATGACAACGCGGCGAAGATCGCCAAGACCGCGCACAAGAATGGCACCACGCTGAAAGAAGAAGCGGTCAAGGGCGGCTATGTGACGGCGGAAGAATTCGACAAGTTCGTCGTGCCGGCCGACATGATCCATCCGAAGTGACGGCATAAGAAAATGACTGGATGGATAGTGACAGCCATCGCAGGTGTGTTGTCGCTGTTTATGGGATGGGCCGCGTTGTCTGAGCCTGCCTCTGGGGCAACCCTGCCGTTTGCGGGCCTTATTATCGCCACAGCGTTGCTATTTCCGCCGTTGTGGAAACGGCAGACGGGCCGTCGTCTTTTCTATGCGAGGATGGGTTGCGCAGCCGCGTTGATCCTCGCGGCATCTCTAGCGCCGATAAAAACCCACGCTGTCAAACTGGATATGCCAGCTCCGCGCGCAGATCACTAACCGATGCCATCGTTAGACCGATCAAAAAAGGCACGTATTTCGAACGTTCCGTTCGCCATCGAACAGCACAACGCCACCGGCAGCGTTTCCTACTGGCAGAGCGGCGATCATCAGAGTCAGGCGGATAAGAACGGCGTTAGTCTGGCCGAATATATCCATGCGATTTACGGGTTTCTGCGGCAGGCGAAATGTAAGCGCGTGCTGATGATCGGGTGTGGTGGCGGGACGCTTGCGACCATGCTGGATCGCGTGGGTGTCGAGGTGGTGATTGTCGACATCGATCCCAAATCGTTCGAGGTGGCGCGCAGCTATTTCGGGTTGCCGGGGCACATCGAATGCCATGTCGCCGACGGACGCGCGTTTCTGAAAAAGGAAACGCGGGTGTTCGATGCGGTGGTGCTGGATGCGTTTTCGAAAACCGAAGTGCCGCGGCATCTGCTTTCGCCGAAATTCTTTGCGCTGGTGAAAGCGCGGATGAAGGCGCGTGGATCGATTTTCCTCATCAACATCATTGTGGCGGATGACGACGATCCGCTGCCGCAGCGCGTGATTGCCAACATGCATTATGTCTGGCGCCAGGCGCGGCTGCTGGATCACGAGGAGTGGGAAGATCGCAATGCCATCGCGCTGGCGGGCGCGGTGCGCGACTTGAAACGTCCGCGCCTGATGATGACGCCGGGGCGGCGGGCGCGGGCCATCGCCAACAGTCTTTCGACCATGCGCTTTCGCGACTTACGCGAATAGGTGCCTTGCGGTTATGTTGGAGCCATGTTGAAGAAGCGATCCTTCACCCTTTCCGGCCATCGCACCAGTGTGGCGCTGGAGGCGGAATTCTGGGCGGTGCTGGAGGCCGAGGCCATGCGCGGCGGGCAAAGCCTTGCTGCGTTCGTTGCACGGGCCGATGCCAAACGCGGGGAACGCCCGCTTGCGAGCGCGCTTCGGCTGGTTGCGCTTGCGGCTGTCAAAAACGCGCCCTAGCCTGCCCTGCCCCTTTTTACGGAGATCACCATGCTCACGTTGATCCACAAGCCGCAGACGCGCTCGGCCAGCATTGTGTGGCTGCTGGAAGAACTTGGCGTGCCGTACGAGAAGAAGCTCGTCACCTTGCGTTCGCAGGATGGAACGGGTGCGCGCGATCCCAACAATCCGCATCCGCACGGCAAGGTGCCTGCGCTGGTGCATGACGGACACACGATCTTCGAGACGAGCGCGATTGCGCTTTATCTGACCGATCTGTTTCCCGAAAAGAAACTGGGCCCGAAGGTGGGCGATGCAAACCGCGGCGAATATCTTTCGTGGCTGGCCTATCGTTCCGGCGTTCTGGAGCCCGCGTTCATGGAACGGCGGTTCGAGATCAAGCACGTTTATGGTGCGATGGGGTGGGCGCCGCCGGAGGAAGTGGAAGAGGTGCTGAACGCGCATCTGAAGGGGCGAAAGTATTTTCTGGGCGACAACTTCTCCGCGCTCGATATCGTGATCGGCGGCGGCATCTATTACATGACGCTGTTCAAGATGATGGCCGAGACGCCGCTGCTGAAAGACTATTGCGCCCGCATCACCGGCCGGCCGGCGTTCCAGAAATCGATGGCGGAATGAGCGAGGTCATCAATCTGCGCCGCGCGCGGAAGGACAAAGCGCGCGCCGCCAAAAGCAAAGACGCCGAGAACAATCGCGCCAAGCATGGTGTGGCCAAGCCCACGCGCGATCTGGCGGAAGCGCGCACTGCGAAAGCCGCGCGCGATCTTGAATCACACAAGTTGAAAGACGAATAAATATGTCGAAGGGGCCATTGGACGGCATTCTGGTCGTCGATCTGACGCGCGTGCTGGCAGGGCCTTATGCGGCGCTGTTGCTGGCGGAGATGGGGGCGCGGGTCATCAAGGTGGAACCGCCGGTAAAGGGCGATGACAGCCGTTCCATCGGGCCGTTCGTGAAGGCGAAAACGGGCAAGACGAAATCCGGTTATTTCATGAGCGTCAATCGGGGCAAGGAATCGATTGCGCTCGATCTGAAAGCCGATGGCGACCGCAAGATTTTCGAAGCGCTGATCGCCAAGGCCGATGTGCTGATCGAGAATTATCGCGGCGGGACGATGGAGAAACTTGGCTACGGCTACGAAGCGTTGAAGGAGAAATATCCGCGCCTGATCTATGCCGGTGTTTCGGGCTTCGGGCACACCGGGCCTTATTCGCATCGGCCCGCTTACGACATGGTGGTACAGGCGATGGGCGGGGTGATAAGCCTTACCGGCCATCCCGGTTCGCCGCCGACGCGCGTGGGCACATCGACGGGCGACCTGACGGCGGGATTGTTCGCCACCATCGGCATCATGACCGCGCTGTACGACCGCGCGAACACCGGGCGCGGACAGAAAGTGGATGTGGCGATGCTCGACGCCCAAGTCGCGGTGCTGGAAAACGCCATTGCGCGTTATGTGGCGACGGGCGATGTGCCGGGGCCGCTGGGATCGCGCCATCCTTCCATCGCGCCGTTCGCGGCATTTGCGACGCGCGACGGGCATATCGCGATTGCGGCGGCGGCCGATCATCTGTTCGCGGCGATTTCGGATGTGCTGGGCGCGCCCGAAATGGCGAACGATCCGCGTTACAAGACCAATCCGCTGCGCATGCAGCATTGGCGCGAGTTGCACGACGACATCGAAGTGGCGCTTTCGGCGCGCGACAGCGTGGAATGGCTGGCGCTGCTGGAAAAGGCGGGCGTGCCGTGCGGGCCGATCAACAATGTGGCGCAAGTGATGGCCGATCCGCAGGTGCTGGCGCGCAACATGATCGTGACGGCGGAAGACCCCGATATCGGCCCGTGGCGGATGCAGGGCAACCCGATCAAACTTTCCGCCCACGAAGACTCCCCAACGCGGGCGCCCGCGCCGGATCTGGATGGCGACCGGGCAGCGATTTTGAAAATGCTTGGGCTAGGCTGATTGCTCCAGCGCGTCTTCCAGCATGCGTTCCATCAGGAGGCGCTGGTGATGCATGCTGAGCAGGCCCCACAGCGACAGGAAGATGGCAAAGGGCGCAAAGCCTATGCTCAACCACAAGGGCAATGGCGAGCCTTTCGGCAACGAAAGGATCGGCACGGCGAATACAAAAGCGAGCACCGAGGCAGCCAGCAACCGCCATGCTGCCTGCCGGTGCCCCTCCACGACCGTGTCGAGCATCGGTTTGACGCCGGGATCGATCGGCACATTCACATTCGAGCGGACAAACAACATGCGCGACGCCGTGACCACCAGGAATATACCGTAGAGAAGAACCCAGCCGCGCCAGGCCTGATCTGAAAATCTTGGCGTCAGGGTGACGAACAGCATCAGCTCGCACATCATCTGGATGACGATCAGCACAACACCGCCGACGCTTTCCCGAAAATCCAGAACCGATGCGTTGAGCCAGGCGTTGTAGCTGGTCAGCGCCATGCAGAAAGACGCGGCCCACAGCATCAGCCGCAACAGCCGCCCGTCCGGCTGTGTCGCGATCTCCAGCAACAGAACCGCGGCCAGGGCGAAGGTTCCACCCTTGAACAGCGAAATGGTCTGCATGATGGCGTTCTGCGCGAGGTCGCGCATCCGCGCCTCGATCATTTGCGCATCTATCGCTTTGCGCACGCCCCGGCCCCGATGCCATCTCCGCGCCCAGCCTAGCTCGACCCCATATGGCGGCATAGTTCCGCACCCCCTGCCGATGACATTTGGACCTGAGAGTTCTACATTGGTTCTATGCCTCCAGAATCGTGCAAATCCCCATGAGCGGCCACGGAAACCGCTATTCCGACCCCTTGGATGCCGCGTTTGGCGAAGGTGAGCCGGACATCGGTCCGGCGAACGAACGTGCGCCCGCGCGCGAGCCCGCCTATCTGACCGGGCTCAACACCGAGCAGCGCGAGGCCGTTCTGACCGTGGACGGGCCGGTGCTGGTTCTGGCGGGTGCGGGCACCGGCAAGACGCGGGTGTTGACCACGCGGCTGGCGCACATTCTGGCCACGCGGCGCGCCTGGCCGGGGCAAATTTTGGCGGTGACCTTCACCAACAAAGCCGCACGCGAGATGAAGGAACGCATCGGCGCCCTGATCGGCGGCGTGGTGGAGGGGATGCAGTGGCTCGGCACCTTTCATTCCATCGGTGCGAAGATGCTGCGCCGCCACGCCGAGATGGCGGGGCTGAAATCGAACTTCACCATTCTGGATGCCGACGATCAGTTGCGGCTGATGAAGCAATTGATCGTGGCGGAGAACATCGACGAGAAGCGCTGGCCCGCACGCACCCTGGCCTCGATGATCGACGGCTGGAAGAACCGCGGGCTTCGGCCCGATGACGTGCCGGATGGCGAAGGCCATGGCTATGCGTTCGGCAAAGGCAAGCAGCTTTACCGGGATTATCAGCAGCGGTTGAAGACGCTGAATGCGGTGGATTTCGGCGATCTGCTTTTGGAGACGCTGACGATCCTCAAGAACAATGCGGAAATCCTTCAGGAATATCGCGAACGCTTTCGCTACATGCTGGTGGATGAGTATCAGGACACCAATGTCGTTCAATATCTGTGGCTGAAATTGCTGGCGACGCAGAACGGCAATGTCTGCGTTGTGGGCGACGACGACCAATCCATCTATGCCTGGCGCGGGGCGGAAGTGGAAAACATCCTGCGCTTCGAACGCGATTTTCCGGGCGCGAAAGTGGTGCGCCTTGAACGCAACTATCGCTCGACGACGGCCATTCTGGCGGCGGCTTCCGGATTGATCGCGGCCAACAAGGGGCGCCTCGGCAAAACGCTTTGGACCGAGGGCAATCAGGGCGAGAAGATCAAGGTACAGGGTGTTTGGGACGCGGAGGAAGAAGCACGCAACGTGGCAAGCGATGCCGAAGCGTTGCACCGCGACGGGCACAAATTCGCACAGATGGCCATTTTGGTGCGCGCGTCGTTTCAGATGCGCGAATTCGAAGACCGGTTTCTGTCGCTCGGCCTGCCCTATCGCGTGATCGGCGGCCCGCGGTTTTATGAGCGGGCGGAAATTCGCGATGCGATGGCTTATCTGCGGCTGATCGCGCAGGGCGATGACGATCTGGCGTTCGAGCGCATCGTCAACAAACCCAAACGCGGCATCGGCGAGGCGAGCGTGCAGGCGCTGCACAATTATGCACGGTCCGGTTCCATGCCGCTTCTGGCGGCGGCGCATCAGATCGTGGACACCGACGAATTGCCGCCCAAGGCGCGCAATGCACTGGGCGCGTTGGCCGCTTCTTTCGTGCGCTGGTCGGAAACGGCCAAGCATCTTCCGCACACCGAACTCGCCGAAATGGTGCTCGACGAGAGCGGCTACACCGACATGCTGAAGAACGACAAATCGGCGGAAGCGCCGGGGCGGCTGGACAACCTCAAAGAACTCGTCCGTTCGATGGAAAGCTATGAATCGCTGGGCGCGTTTCTGGAGCACGTTTCGCTGGTGATGGAGCTGGAACAGAACACCGATGAGGATCGCATCAACCTGATGACGTTGCATGCGGCCAAGGGATTGGAATTCGACACGGTGTTCCTGCCCGGCTGGGAAGAAGGGCTGTTTCCGTCGCAACGCACGATGGATGAAAGTGGATTGGCGGGGCTGGAAGAAGAGCGCCGCCTCGCCTATGTGGGGCTGACGCGCGCCAAGAAACGCATCCGCGTTTCGTTTGCCGCCAACCGGCGCATTCATGGCAACTGGCAAAGCTCCCTGCCCTCGCGCTTCATCACCGAAATTCCCGAACAGCATGTCGATGCGGTGTTCGATGAAGGGTTCTATGGCGGCTATGCAGGCTTCCGCGACAATGCGCAGGCCGCAACCTTTGGCAGCGGCTACGAAAGCCCGGGCTGGAAACGCGCGCAGGCCAATCGCGCGGCGGCTGGCGGCGTGCGCACACGCGCGCCGCTGATCGAGGCGCAAGCCCATACGATCCAGACCAGCGACCCGGAATCTTCGCAATATTCGCGCGGCGACCGCGTCTTCCACCAGAAATTCGGTTATGGGCGCGTGGCAAATGTGGAAGGCAACAAGCTGACGGTTGATTTCGACAAGGCGGGCGAGAAAAAAGTGATCGACAATTTCGTGACGCGCGCATGAACGCCCCACCGCTTTGGAAAGCAACGGTATCTCTTCGCAAATCGGAAGCGCCCGATGTTGTGGCGCTGATCGAATTGACGCCGCCGTTGCCGCAGGCCGTTCTGATTTCCGAAGAACCGTTCGGGGACGATGCGACTGTCGAGGCGCTTTACACCGTGATGCCGGATGGCGATCTGCTGGAGCAGTTGGCGGGCAGGCCGGTGCATGTGGGGCTTTTGCCGGATGCGGATTGGATCAAGCTGAGCCAGGAAGGTTTGCCGCCGGTGCGCGCGGGGCGGTTTTTCGTTTATGGCGCGCATGATCGCGGCAAGGTGCCCGATGGCGTCATTCCCATTCGCATCGAAGCGGGCATGGCATTCGGCACCGGGCATCATGAAACGACCTCGCTCTGCCTTTCGGTGTTGAGCGAACTTTCGAAGAAGCGGCGTTACGACAACGTGCTCGATCTGGGATGCGGCACGGGATTGCTTGCCATCGGCGCGGCCAAGCTTTGGCGGCGGCCGGTCATGGCATCGGATATCGATGTGGTGGCGGTTGAGGTGACCAAAGAGAATGCGGTGGCGAACGGCGAAGCCCCGCTGGTGCGCGCGGTGACGGCGGATGGGCTCACCCATCCCGCGCTTGCCGCGAAGGCACCTTACGATCTCGTCATCGCCAACATATTGGCGGGGCCGCTGACCCTGCTTGCGCCACAGATCGCACGCGCGGTGGCGCCGGGCGGCACGATTGTGTTGTCGGGCCTGTTGCGCTGGCAGGAAAATTTGGTGCTGGCGTTTTATCGCCCACACGGACTTGTGTTCCGGGCTGCGCGGCGGGACGGGCCGTGGTCGGCGCTCGTGCTTGAGAGGCCACCGGCCCCGCGCTAGGGTCCGGTCATGGACAAAAACGCCCCCTTTCAGAGTTATGACGATGTTTCCGATGCGGCCACCTGTGCACCGCGGCTCGCCGCGTTGCGTGCCGAATTGGCCAAGCGCGGGCTCGATGGTTTCGTGGTGCCGCATTCGGATGAATATCAAAGCGAGTATCTGCCCAAGCGCGGCGAACGGCTGGCCTGGCTGACCTCGTTCACCGGATCGGCGGGTGCTGCCGTGGTGCTGCGCGATCGCGCAGCGGTGTTTGTGGATGGGCGTTACACGCTGCAGGTGCGCCAGCAGACCGATACCAAACTGTTCGAACCGCGCGATCTGGTGGCCGAAGGGCCGGTGGGCTGGATCGAAAGCAACGCGCCGAAGGGTGCCAAGATCGGTTTCGATCCGTGGGTGCACACCGCTTATGGCGTGGAAGCGTTGCGCATGGCGGCATCGCGCGCGGGCGCCGAACTTGTGACGTGCGACAGCAACCCGATCGATGCGGTGTGGAGCGATCAGCCCACACCGCCACTTGCCAAGGCCGTGCCGCACGACATCTCGCTGGCGGGCGAGACGGCGGAATCCAAACGCATGCGCATCGCCGAAGACGTGAAGCGTTCGGGTGCGGATGCGGCGGTGGTGACGTTGTCGGATTCGATTTGCTGGCTGTTGAACATGCGCGGCGGAGATACGCCGCACACGCCGTTCGTTTTATCTTATGCGATCCTGAACGGCGACGACTCGACCGATCTGTTCATGGACAGCCGCAAATCTTCGCCGGAACTGGTGAAGCATCTGGGCAATGCGGTGCGCATCCGCGAACCGAACGAATTCGTTTCGGCGCTGGATGCGTTGAAGGGCAAAACGGTTCTGGCCGATCCGAACACCGCGCCAGCCGCGATCTTCGAACGGTTGAAGAAGGCGGGTGCCACGGTGAAACGCGGTAGCGATCCCGTTCAGCTTCCGAAAGCGTGCAAGAACCCGGTGGAGATCGAAGGCACGCGCAAGGCGCACTTGCGCGATGGCGCAGCGCTGACGCGGTTTCTCTGCTGGGTGAAACGTGAGGCACCGAACGGGCAGTTGACCGAGATCGATGCGGCAAAGACCTTGGAAGGATATCGCCGCGCGACGGGATCGCTGACCGATCTCAGTTTCGATTCCATTTCGGGCGCTGGCTCGAACGGTGCGGTGGTGCATTACCGCGTGACGCAATCGACCAACCGGCCGATCGTGAACGACGAGATATTCCTGATCGATTCCGGCGGGCAGTATCCCGATGGCACGACGGATGTGACGCGCACGATGATCATCGGCAAATCGACGCCGGAAATGCGCGACCGTTTTACGCGCGTGTTGAAAGGGCATATCTCGCTCGCCACGGTGAAATTTCCCGAAGGCACCACGGGTGCGGCGCTGGATGCGTTCGCGCGGCGGCCGTTGTGGGATGCGGGGCTCGATTACGAGCACGGCACGGGACACGGCGTGGGCAGCTATCTGTCGGTGCATGAAGGGCCGCAGAACATCTCCAAGCGTCCGATTGGGCAGTCGCTGAAGCCGGGGATGATCTGTTCCAACGAGCCCGGTTATTATAAGGCGGGTGAATACGGCATCCGCATCGAGAACCTGATCGTTGTGACCGACGGCAAGGAAATTCCCGGCGGCGAAAAGCGCATGATGGAATTCGAGACCATCACTTTCGCACCCATCGATCTCGATCTTGTCGAGCCGTCGCTGCTCACCGACGGCGAGCGGGCGTGGCTGAACGATTACCATGCCAAGGTGCGCGCGAAGATTGGGCCGCAGGTGGATGACGAAACGCGCGTCTGGCTTGCCAATGCGACGCGGGCGATTTGATGCGCAAGGGCGATGCTGCGCGCGGCACGGTCAAACGGCTTACGGTCAACAGCAAAGTTCTTGCCTCCAACATGCTCGGCGATCCCACGGAGCGGATCATCGACGTGTATGTGCCTGCCGGGCATGACGGGCGGGAGTTGCCGCTGTTGGTGGATATTGTGGGCTTCACCGCGGGCGGGCCGGCGCATACCAACTGGAAGAACTTCGGGGAGAACATGCCGGAGCGGCTGGACCGGCTGATCGCGGAAGGGGCGATGGTGCCTTGCGTGGTAGCGTTTCCGGATTGCTTCACGCGGTTGGGCGGTAACCAGTATATCAATAGTGCTGCTGTCGGGCGTTGGGCGGACTTCCTGATTGAGGAGTGTGTGCCGTTTGTGGAGCGCTCCTTTGCTTGCGGCGGCGATGGCAAGCGCGGGCTGTTTGGGAAGAGTTCTGGTGGATATGGATCGATTGCGCATGCGTTGCTCTACCCGGATTTCTGGGCGGCTGCTGCGTGTCATTCGGGCGATATGGGGTTTGAGCTTTGCTACCTGCCGGAATTTCCGCGGCTCTTACGCAAGCTCGCCAAATGCGACAACTCTATCCAGAAGTGGCTGGAAGGTTTCTATGCCGCCAAGAAGACCAAGGATGATGATATCCACGATCTGATGACCTTGGCAATGTGCGCGACGTACGATCCCGATCCGACTGCTTATTGGGGCGTGAGATTGCCGGTGACGTTCGATACCTGCGAGGTGATTGCCGAACGTTGGGCGAACTTCCTCAAATGGGATCCTTGTTTGATGGCGCAAACACGCGGCGAAGGATTGAAAAAGCTCAAAGGGCTTTGGATCGATTGCGGCGATGCCGATCAATATCAGCTCGTTTATGGCGCGCGGCGATTGCACCGCTCGTTGGAAAAGATGGGCGTGGCGCATGTGTACGAGGAATTTGCCGACAACCATTCCTCGGTCGATTACCGCATGGACAAGAGCTTGCCGTTCCTCGCCAAAGCGTTGAGCGCCTAAGCCCCCTCGATCATCTTCAGCCACGCGTCTTCGTCGATAACTTTGACGTTGTGTTTGGCGGCTTCGGCGAGTTTCGAACCGGCGCCGGGGCCTGCCACCACGAGGTCGGTTTTGGCCGACACCGAACCGGCGGCTTTTGCGCCCAATGATTCCGCGCGGGCTTTGGCTTCCTGGCGGGTCATTTTTTCCAGGCTGCCGGTGAAAACGATGGTCATGCCGGCGACGGGGGAGCCTTTGATCTTGGGCTTTTCCATCGCCTTGACTTCGTCGAGTGATTTCAACAGGCGGTCGAGCAGTTTGCGGTTGTGCGGTTCGTCGAAGAAATCGTGGATCGCTTCGGCCACCACATCGCCGATGCCGCCGATGGCTTTCAATTGCTCGATGGCGTCCTTGCTTTCCATCGCTTTGACGAAGGCGTCGATGGTGAGGAAGTTGCGGGCCAGCAGCCGCGCATTGGTTTCGCCGACATGGCGAATGCCGAGCGCATTGATGAAACGGTCGAGCCCGATGGTGCGCCGCGCATCGATGGAGGCGACGAGGTTTTCGACAAGCTTGCCCTCGCCTTCCTCTTTCTTCTTCGCCTTGGCAAGAACGTCCTTGCCTTCTTTCGCACGGCGTTCCGCACTTTGTTCGGCGCGCTTTTCGGCCAGCACCTTGCCAAGCTTGGCGGGCTGTTTGGCAAGCTGGAAAATATCCGCCGGTTCTTTCAGCATGCCGGCTTCGTGCAGGGTTTCGATATAGGTGCCGCCAAAGCCTTCGATGTCGAACGCATCGCGGCCGACAAAATGTTTGAGCCGCTCCACCACTTGCGCCGAACAGATAAGGCCGCCGGTGCAACGGCGATCCACATCTTCCTTGCCGGTCTTTTCGTCCACCTCGCGCACAGCATGGCTGTGGCAGATGGGGCATTTGTCCGGCATTTCGTATGGCTTGGTGCCGCGCGGACGCCTTTCCAATATCACGCGCACGACTTGCGGGATCACATCGCCCGCGCGTTGGATAATCACCGTATCCCGTTCGCGCGCATCGAGACGGGCGATTTCATCTCCGTTGTGCAAGGTGGCGTTTTCCACCACCACACCGCCGACGGTGACGGGCTTCAGCCGCGCAACCGGCGTGAGCTTGCCGGTGCGACCAACCTGAATGTCGATCTTTTCCAGAATGGTTTCGGCCTGTTCGGCGGCGAATTTGTGCGCGATGGCCCAGCGCGGGGAGCGCGAAACGAAACCAAGGCGTTCCTGCAGATCGAGACGATCCACCTTGTAGACCACGCCGTCGATATCGTAGCCGAGCTTGGCGCGCTTTTGTTCGATGTCGCGATAAAACTTCAACACTTCGGGAACGGTCTTGCAGCGGCGCGTCAGCGGGTTGATGCGGAAACCGTAGCTTTCGAATTCCTGCAGCATGTCCCATTGCGTCTTGGCGGGCAGCTTGCTGATTTCGCCCCAGGTGTAGGCGAAGAAATTGAGCTGGCGCTGTGCGGTGATCGTGGAATCGAGCTGGCGCACCGAACCGGCGGCGGAATTGCGCGGGTTGGCGTAGACCTGTTTGCCCTCTTTTTCCTGACGCTTGTTGAGGGCGGCAAATTCCTTGTGGCTCATATAGATCTCGCCGCGCACTTCCAGCACGGCGGGCGGTTTGCCCTTCAGGTGCAGCGGCACATCGCGGATGGTGCGCACGTTGGGCGTGATGTCTTCGCCTTCGGTGCCGTCGCCGCGCGTGGCGGCCTGTACGAGGATACCGTCTTCATAGCGGATCGTGCACGACAACCCGTCGATCTTGGGTTCGCAGGTCATCACAAGATCGTCGTCTTCCTTCAGCCCCAGGAAGCGGCGCACGCGCACGGCAAAATCATGCACGTCTTCGTCGCTGAACGCGTTGTCGAGCGACAGCATGGAAACGGCGTGGATGACCTTGGCAAATTTCTCGGATGGCTTGGCGCCGACGCGGTGGGAGGGGCTATCGGGCCGGATGAGTTTGGGGAAACGCGCTTCGATGGCCGTGTTGCGCTTGCGTAAGCCGTCATAAGCAGCGTCGGAAATCTTGGGCGCGTCTTCCTGATAATAGAGACGGTCGTGCTCGGCCATTTCGCGGGCGAGACGTTCGAGTTCGTCTTTCGCTTCGGGTTGCGAAAGTTTGTCGGCGTCTTTTTTGGCGAGCGCGGTCATGGCGAAAGATATTCCAATTGCGATTCCAGTAGCTTAGTCGTTTTTCGGAATCTGGCACCCCCTCCCCCCACCTCACATTGCTCCCTCTCCCCCTCAGGGGGAGAGGGTTGGGGTGAGGGGGTGGTGTCTAACGAGCGCGCATCTGGTTCGGGGTTCTGTGATTGCTGAAGCATCGCCCCCTCACCCCGGCCCTCTCCCCCGCTGGGGGAGAGGGAGAAGTTTGAAGTTTGGCTCCGCAACAAATGAATGTGGTTCATGCGTACCAGTGTAACCCAAGTTCGAAGGTGTTCGATTGCTTGGTTACGCCCGCTTTTTTCGCTTGGGCGCGGCCTCTGCCACCAGACGCCGGGCTGCGGCTCGGGCTTCTTCGGTGATGGTGGCGCCGGATAGCATCCTTGCGAGTTCTTCCAGGCGTTCGTCGTCGGTCAGAAGATGCACGCGAGTTTTGTCGCCCAATCGGGTGATGCGGAAGTGGCGGGCGGCGCGGGCTGCCACCTGGGGGGAATGGGTGACCAATAAGACCTGCGTGGTTTTGGCGAGGCGTTGGAGGCGCTCGCCCACTGCGTCGGCAACTGCGCCGCCGACGCCGCGGTCTACTTCGTCGAACACCAATGCGGCTGGTGGGCTTGCTTCGGAGAGCGCGACTTTCAGCGCCAGCGAGAAGCGGGCGAGTTCGCCGCCGGAGGCGATTTTCGCAAGCGAGCCGAAGGTTGCGCCTTCTACTGTCGCGACTTCGAAGGCCACGCGTTCCATGCCGCTTGGCGATTCCGCTTCCAGCGGTTCGAGGGCGACGCGGAATTTGGCGTGGGCGAGTTTGAGCGGGGTGAGTTCGTTTGCGACCGATGTATCGAGGTCTTTGGCGGCTTTCTTGCGGGCGGCGGACAATTTCTTGGCAGCGGCGAGAAAAGCTTGACGCGCGTCTTCGACGGCGGCTTCGGCAGCCTTCACTTTGCTGCCGCCGGTTTCCAGCGCGTCGCGTTTGCGTTCGAATTCGGCTTGCAGACGAGGCAGCGCATCGGGTGTGACGCCGTATTTGCGGGCGGCATCGCGCAATGCGTAGAGCCGTTCTTCTTTCTTCTCCAGTTCGCGGGGATTGAGTTTCAAACTTGCAAGCAAGGAATCGAGTTCGCGGCGCGCATCTTCGGTTAGCGCATAGGCCTGCTCCAGCGCGGTTTCGGCGGCACCCGCGGCCTTGCGCGCTTCTTCGTTCATGCGCGACAGGCGTTTCAGCGCGGCTGCAAGCCCCGCTTCCGCGCCGCGTTCGCCGGAAAGGGCGGCGGATGCCGCGGAAACATCTTCGGCGATCTTGGTCGCGTTCATCAGCAATGTGCGGGCAGACGCGATGGCGGTTTCTTCGCCCTCCTCCGCGCCCAGTGCGGTGAGTTCTTCGGCGGCGTGCCTTGTGTACTCCGCGTCGGCCTCAGCGGCGGCGGCTTCGCGGCGCAATTCTTCGGCGGCGGCGCGGGCGGTTTCGAGCGTGGTGTAGAGATCGCCGACTTGCGCGGCCAACGTTTCGTGCGCGCCGAATGCATCGAGCAGGCGGCGGTGCGTGGCGTTGTCGAACAAGCCGCGGTCATCGGCCTGGCCATGCACTTCGACCAGCGCAGACCCCAGATCGCGCAACAAGCCCACGCCCACCGGTTCGTCGTTCACGAAAGCGCGTGTGCGGCCATCCACCGAGATCACGCGGCGCAGGATGATTTCGCTGTCGGCTTCCATCGCGTTCTCGCGCAGCAGCGCGCGGGCGGGATGTTTTTTTTCGGGGTCGAAGACGGCGGTGGCCGAACCTTGTTGCGTGCCGGGGCGCACGCCGGCTCGCGCCCCTGCCCGTCCGCCTGCGGCAAGGCCCAGCGCATCGAGCAGAATGGATTTGCCAGCGCCCGTTTCGCCCGTGAGCACGTTCAGGCCGGGCGCGAATTCGAGCGCGGAGGATTCGATCAGAACGATGTCGCGGACCGTCAGCGCCGTGAGCATCGCCGCCTTTACAGGAACCCGAACGCCTTGCTGATCCAGGAACCCTTGTCCATCTCCGGCCTCATATTGTGCTGCGTGAGAAGGGCATAGGAATCCTGATACCAAAGACTGCCGGGATAGTTGGCGCCCAGCACAGCGGCGGCGGTTTTCGCTTCGTTGTACACGCCCAGAGCATAGTAGGCTTCGGTCAGCCGCTCCAGCGCTTCGGCGATTTGCGACGTTTTTTGAAATTGGGTCACAACCACCTGGAAACGGTTGATCGCGCCGATGTAATTGCCCTGGCGCAGGTAATAGCGCCCGATGGCCATTTCCTTGCCCGCCAGATGGTCGAGCGTGAGATCCATCTTCAAGGTGCAGTCGCGGGCGTAATCGGTATCGGGGAAACGCTGCACCACGTCCTGCAACGCCACCAGGGCTGCTTCGGTATTGGACTGGTCGCGGCCGATATCGACGATCTGTTCGTAGAGCGAAATCGCCTTCAGGTAGAAGGCATAGGCCACTTCGCGGCTGCCGGGATGAAGCTGGATGTATTGGTCGGCGGTGTTGATGGCGTCGGTGTATTTGTTCGCCTGGTAATAGGAGAACGCGCTCATCAGCATCGCGCGGCGTGCCCAGATCGAATAGGGGTGCTGGCGTTCGACTTCGGCGAATTGCTTGGCGGCGTCGGACCAGTTGCCCTGATCGACGGCATCCCATGCATCTTTGTAGATCTGGGAGACCGGGCGTTCGACGTAGTTGGCGTCGATATCATCGCCCTTCTTGCCACTGAAAAGATCGTCGATGGATTCGCAGCCTGTGAGCGCGAGACTGGCGGCCAGCACCAGCGCGATTGCGCGCGCGCGTTTGAAACTCATGCCCGGCATATGTCGGTCCGACCCTGGTTTTGCGCCCCGCCTTTTTACCTTATGCAATGCCCATCCCGGCGGGTCCAGTCGGGGGCCGTTGCGGCCAATGATCTCAAGGGCTTAGTCGGTTACGGGGCCGTCATGCGGCGGTAATTGGCAGAATCGGCGAACAGCGCCCTGAGCAGCGCATTGTTGAGGGCATGGCCGGAGCGGATGCCCTCGAACCGGGCCTTCAGGGGGGCGCCTGCCAGCGCCAGATCGCCCAACGCATCCAGTATCTTGTGGCGGACGAACTCATCGGGGAACCGCATCAGGGGAGCGTTGACGATCCTGTCCTCGTCGATGGCCAGGGTGTTCTCCAGCGAGGCACCACGGCCCAGACCCGCCTTGTTCAGGGCATCCAGTTCGTGGAGGAACCCGAAAGTGCGGGCGGGGGCGATGTCGGTTCGGAAGGTTTCGGCCGAGAAGGGCCAGTGGAAGGTCTGCCGGCCGATGGCCGCTGACGGGAAGACGATCTCGAAATCGAAGGCGTAAGCGGGGGACGGATGGAGCGTGGCGCGCGCTTCGCCGGACTGGACCGTGACGGGACGCAGGACTTCGATGGTTTCGCGCGTGCCGCCGTTGGAGGCTGCGCCCGCCTGTTCGATCAACTTCAAATAAGACAGCGCATCGCCATTGAGGATCGGCGGTTCGGGGCCGTCGAGTTCGACGATCAGATCGTCGATCTCGGCCCCCGCAACGGCTGCCATCAGATGTTCGATTACGCCGACGCTTGCGCCGTCTTGCGCGATCACAGTGCCGAGCCGGGTTTCGCCGACGCGGTCGTAGAGAGCGGGAATTTCGCGGTTGAGATCGGTGCGGCGGAAGACGATGCCCCTGCCCGCTTCTGCCGGTTTGAGAGTCATCTGCACGCGTGCGCCTGCATGAAGGGCGGTGCCTTCCGTGGCGATTTCGCGGGCGATGGTTTGGCGGGTCATGCCCGCTCAGTAGCACAGGTAAGCATCCCCCTCACCCCATCCCTTTCGGGTACGCGCGGGTGAGGGGGAATCTGGTGTCAGTTCGTCTGCCGGCGCAGGAAGGCCGGGATTTCGAACTGTTCGTCCTTGTTGTGCTCCGGGAACAAATCGTCGGCCGGGGCAGACTGGACCGGGGCGGGACGTTGCGCCGGTTCGGGCTGGATGCGGGCGATGACTTGCGACGTCGCACGCGGCTGGGCCACGGGCGTCGGCGCGGGTTCATGGCGCATGTCGGCTTTATGCTTTTGACGGCCGAACAATCCGCCGAAGATGCTCTGCTTCTTCTGCGGTTCGACATGGACCGGTTCGGGACGGTTGCGCAATTCCGGCTGGTTGCGAAGCGTGGCCACTTCGGGCATCGCGTCGGCGTCCGGCATCGCTTCGTCTTCGAACACGATCTCTTCTTCGTCTTCGATCATCGGCGGGATGACGTTGAGTTCTTCCGCCAATGCTTCGACCTGACGATGGACCGGGTTGAGCGAGGAACGCGTGATGGCGGCGACGCTTGCAACGGATGCCGCAACCTTCGGCTCGGGACGCGCCGGGATCGAGGCGACGGCGCCGCGCGGGCGCAGACGTTCGATGTTTTCCGGCAGGCCGCGCATCTCGTCCGCGTCGATACCGGTGGCGACAACCGACACGCGGATGCGGCCTTCCATATCGTCGAGGATCGTGTTGCCGAAGATGATGTTCGCGTCGGGATCGACTTCGGCGCGGATGCGGTTGGCCGCCTGTTCGACTTCGAACAACATCAGGTCCGGGCCGCCCGTGATGTTGATGAGCACGCCGCGCGCGCCCTTCATCGTCACGTCTTCGAGCAGCGGATTGCAGATGGCGGCATCGGCGGCTTTCAGCGCGCGATCCTCGCCTTCGGATTCGCCGGTGCCCATCATGGCCTTGCCCATCTCGGAGATCACCGACTTGATGTCGGCGAAATCGAGGTTGATCAAGCCCGGCATCACGATGAGATCGGTGACGCCGCGCACGCCGGAATGCAGCACTTCGTCGGCCATCGAGAAGGCCTGTGCGAACGTCGTGCGGTCGTTGGCGACGCGGAAGAGGTTCTGGTTCGGAATCACGATCAGGGTGTGAACGTAATTCTGCAGTTCCAGAATACCGCGTTCGGCGATGCGCATGCGCTTGTCGCCTTCGAAGGCGAAGGGCTTGGTCACCACACCGACGGTGAGGATGCCAAGCTCACGCACCGCGCGTGCGATGACCGGCGCCGCACCCGTTCCGGTGCCGCCGCCCATACCGGCGGTGATGAACACCATGTGGGACTGGCCGATCTGTTCCAGAATCTCGTCGAGAGATTCTTCGGCACCGGCTCTGCCGATGTCGGGTTGGGCGCCAGCGCCCAAACCTTCGGTGACTCTCGCGCCCATCTGGATCTTGCGGGGGGCTTTGGATTGCGCGAGCGACTGGGCATCGGTGTTCGCGATGACGAACTCGACGCCTTCCAGCTTCGAGGCAATCATGTTGTTGACGGCATTGCCGCCAGCACCGCCGACGCCAAGGACCGTGATCCGGGGCTTCAGCTCCGTCATTTCGGGCGCCCTGATATTAATTGCCATGACCGTTCTCCTTAGTGCCTTTCATTTCGATATCCCTTGACCACCCCACGGACGCTCCGCCTTTGTAGAGCTTGATCCGTTAATACTTTGTTTACCCAAGTAACCGGCTCGTTAACCGGCCCAGGAATCCCTTTCGCCCCGGTTCTTCCGCGTCCAGCGCAAGATCGGGATTGAGAAGTTCCGGCGGCATGGTCGCCCCTGCCATCAGCAGGCCGACCGCCGTCGCGTAATCCGGGCTCGTCGATGCCGCTGGCAGGCCCGGAAAGACCTGCGGGCGGCCGATGCGCACCTGTTTGTTGAGGATGCGGGCGGCCAGTTCGCGCACGCCCGAAAGCTGGGAGCCGCCGCCCGTCAGAACCGCGCGGCGTCCGGCAATAACGTCGAAACCGCTGGCGCGCAGGCGCGTCTGCACCTCGCCCAAGATCTCTTCCATGCGGGCCTGAATGATGCGGGTGAGCATCGAGCGCGGCACTCGGGTGCCCGCGTCCTCTTCTTCGCCCGTCTGCGGAATGGTGACGACATCGGCGCCGTATTCGAGATCGCCGAGCGCTGCACCATGCAACGTCTTGGCACGTTCGGCGGCGGAAAGCGGGGCTGCCAGCATGCGCGCCAGATCGGCAGTGACTTGCTGCCCGCCCATCGCCACCACATCGGCGTGGACAAGCTGGCCTTCCATGAAGACGGCAATCGAGGTGACACCGCCGCCAAGGTCGATGACGGTTGCGCCCAATTGTTTTTCGTCGTCGGTGAGCGTGGCAAGACCGCTCGCAAACGGCGCGAACAGCGTGCCGGAAATCGACAGGTGGCAGCGTTCGATGGCGAGCTTGAGATTCTGCAACGGCGAGGGCTTCACGCCGACGGCATGCATCGCCACGCCAATGCGCTGGCAGAACATGCCGGAAGGATCGCGCACGCCGCGCGCTTCATCGACCACGTAAGCGGTCGGCGCGGACTGGATGATCTCGTAACCTTCGCGGGTGCATTTGGCGCGGCCATCGGCCAGCAGCGCACGCAAGTGCTGATCGGTCACCAGCGCGCCGTCGAGGTTCATCACGTTGCGCGAGGTGATGTTGACCGGCTGGCCGCAATTGATGCCGATGATGACGTTCTGGATGCGCGCATCCGCATGATTTTCCGCAGCCGCCACCGCATCGCGGATGGATTCTTCGGCGAAGTCCAGGCTTGTGACCGTGCCCGCCTTGATGCCTTGCGATTCCCGCAACGCCGTGCCCAGCACGCGCAGTTTGCCCGGCTCTGCCCGGCCGATCACGCACACGACTTTGGACGAGCCAACGTCAAGTGCCGCGACCACACCGGTGCGGTAGCCAACCTGTTCGGCAGTGCCTGTGCGCATACGAACCGTCTCGCCCATCAGGCAGATTTCCCCCGCTCAACCTGCTGTTTGTTCCCGTTCTTCAGCAAAAAGAAATAGGTGGTCGGCGAACGCAGATCGATCTGCGTCACGTCGCGTTCCAGAATGCCTTTGTCGACGATCAGGCTTTCGAGCGCGTTGAGTTCTTTCTTCCAGTTCTTTTCGGGAAGCTGAACCACCACGCCGTTGTCGAGCACCAGATTCCAGCGCCGTTCGCCCACCCGCTGCATGCCTTCGAGACGCGCGAGCACCGCGCGATGGCCGGGCAATGCATCGACGATGTCAGCGGCGTTTTCCGGCGCGCCGGTGCCCAGGAAATGCGGCAGCTTGAGGAACTGGTCGTAACC
>Ga0265331_10001001_pt1 | contig 22183 bp, 24 predicted proteins | sample 41923metaG_FD_202088 | JGI IMG/M metagenome (GOLD analysis project Ga0265331, IMG submission 202088) | Rhizosphere microbial communities from Carex aquatilis grown in University of Washington, Seatle, WA, United States - 4-19-23 metaG | ecosystem: Host-associated > Plants > Roots > Rhizosphere... | reverse complement strand
CCACGGAACTGCGGGCGGCGAAAGAAAACCGCGCCGCTTACACCACCACGCCTTTTCGCGGCTTGGATGTTCTGGTGGACGCGATGGAGGGGTTGGAGGGCGGCACCAAGCTGGATATCTATTCATCCATGCGCGTTTATCAAGATTCCGCCGATGCACATTTTATCGACCTGTATAACCGCGCCGCCGCCAATCCCCATATCGTGCAGCATGGCGCGGTGGCGCAAGGCGAATTGGCCGAGCGTCTGCGCCCCGTCAGTTTCTTCACCTACCCATCGACCTATGCCGAAACTTTCTGCATCGCGGGGCTGGAGGCTTTGGCGGCGGGGATGAAGTTGGTGATGACGCAAACTTCGGCCTTGCCCGAAACCATGATGGGCTTTGCCGATTTCGTCGATGTGTCGGTCGGCAATCGCCCGAAACTGGTGGCCGACTACCGCGCCTTGATCGAACGCAACGTCGCCGCTTTTCAAACGGATCCCGCCGCATGGGCTGAGGAACGTTTCGCTACCCTGCAGCATGTCAACCGCACCTGCACCTGGGCGGAACGGGCGAAGGAATGGGAGAGGCTTCTTTCGAGACTGATCACTTCGCCCGTATCTGGCATTCCTGCATGATGTCGCGGGCGATGGGGGCGGCGGCGTGGCCGCCGCTGCCACCATGTTCGATGACCACGGATACCGCAAAGCGCGGCGCTTCGATGGGGGCGAAACCGGCAAATAAAGCGTGGTCGCGTTCTTTCCACGGCAGGGCATCGTTGGCGGTCACGCCTTCTTCGCGTTCGGCTTCGCTGATGCGCCGGACTTGCGCCGTGCCGGTTTTGCCGGCCATTTCCATGCCCGCTTTCATAATCCGCGCGGCATAGGCGGTGCCGATATTTTCATTCACCACTGCCGACATACCAGCCTGCACAATCTCCAGATGGCGCGGATCGATACCGAGGGGACCCGCTTTGACTATCTCCGCCGGTTTGCCGCCAATGGCGGCAACGATGCGCGGCACGACGGCATGGCCGCCATTGGCAATCCGCGCCGCCATGGTCGCCAATTGCAAAGGCGTCGACAACATATAGCCCTGCCCAATCGCCGCGATCAAGGTTTCGCCTTGCTGCCATGTCTGGCGTTTGGTGGCGAGTTTCCATGTGCGGCTGGGGACAAAACCGGCGCGTTCATGCGGCATATCGATGCCGAGTTTCTGGCCGAAGCCAAAACGACGCATCATCCCCTGAATTCTGTCGATGCCGATCCGGTGACCAAGATCATAAAAATATGTATCGCACGAACCGGCGATGGCTTCGTGCATATTCACATGCCCGTGACCGCCATGCTTCCAACAGTGGAAACGGTAGGTGCCGAGATCGTAATAGCCTGGGCAGAACACCCGCTCCGACGGGCTGACGATACCGGATTCGAGGCCAGCCAGTGCCATCACCGGTTTGATCGTCGAACCGGGGGCGTAAACGCCCGTCACGGCTTTGTTCAACATCGGCGAATGTTCGTCGTTGTTCAGCTGTTCCCAATCTTCTTGCGAGATACCGTAGGTAAACAGGTTGGGGTCAAAGCCGGGCTGTGACACCAAAGCGCGGATCGCGCCGGTATCCACATCCATGATGACCGCCGAGGCTCCGGGTTGCTGCGCCAGCCGTTGCTGCACATATTGCTGCAGACCGATATCGAGGCTGAGGGTGAGGTCATGCCCACCCTCCGGATCGTTCCGCGCCAATTCGCGCACGACGCTGCCACGCGCGTTGACTTCCATTTGCACATCGCCCGCTTCGCCGCGCAATTCGGAGTCATATTGTTTTTCGATGCCGATCTTGCCGATGCGGAAACCGGGGATCGCCAGAACATCGTTATCATCGTCATCTTCGCTGTTCTGCACATCTTTTTCCGAAGCCGTGCCGACATAGCCGAGAATATGCGAGGTGACGATTCCATAAGGATAGGTGCGCACCTCACCCACATCGATATCGGTGCCGGGCATATCGACGGAATGCACGGCGATGGCGTCCATCTGGTCGCGCGTCAGATTGTCTTTGACGATGATGGCGTTCAGGCTGTCGGCGGCGCGCATGTCGCGTTCGATGCGTTTTTTATCGCTGTCGGTAATTTCAACAAACGCGCCGATGCGGTCGAGCAACATGTCGATATCGTCGATTTGTTCGGGCAGCAAAATAACGCGGAAATTTTGTTGATTGAGCGCGAGCGGCGCGCCGGTGCGATCCAGAATTTGCCCACGCGCGGGCGCCAGAAGCCGCAAATTCACGCGATTATCTTCGGCCAGCGTGCGGTATTTTTCGCCTTCGATGACATCCAGATAATAAACGCGGCTGGCCAGCAAGGCGAACAGCCCCGCCTGCGCTCCGCCGATCAGCACGGCGCGGCGGGTAAAAAGCCTCGATCGTTCGCTGTCACCCGCCATGGTCAGGACTCGGCGTTAAGGGTCAGACGTTGCAAGCGCATTAACAGCAAGCAGGGCAAAGGGAAAAAAGCGATAGCGAACAGCAGTTGCACCAGCACCGGAAGCACAGGAACGACATGCCAGTTCAGAACAGAAAGTAAAACCCATTCGGCGATGATCACGGCGGATACCGTGATGATAAAACCAAGCCACATCATGAAAAAAGAATGGCCCGCAAAAAAGCGACGTTGGCGGAACAGGATTTGATGCGCCCCGACAAATAACAACGCCGAAACCCCCAAAGGTAAACGGTGGATCACGTCATTCAAAAGACCGACCAGAAAAACCATGCCGGAGCCGAGCAGATCAGGACGATGCAGCGACCAATAATAAACCGCCATCAGGGCCAGCGGCGGCATCACCGATCCGAAATGCGGCAATGGCCAGACCATCGCGCCCAGCAAAGCCGCAATGACCACCGTTGCAGCAGGCAGAGCCGCCCGCCCGCCTTGATCGAGGCGGAGCCAAAAACTATCCATCATTTCTTGTTTTTGCTCTCGGCTTCAATCTTGGTAGCCAGAGGATTGAAGGCACCGCCCTGTAGATTGAAATCCACCAACCGGACATAGGTCACGCGCCCCATATCGGCGGCAGGAGCAATGTTGTAAATACCACCTTTGCCTTCACTGACTGTGCCGACCGGCAAGTTGGGCGGGAAAACGCCGCCATGGCCAGAGGTCACAACCGCCGCGCCCGGGTTCAGCACGGCATCCTGCGGCAAGAACATCAATTTCGGTGTCGGCGAATTATCGCCCGCCAAAATCGCGCGTTCGCCGGAACCGGCGATTGTCACCGGAATGCGCGAATTCAAATCGGTGATCAGGACAACACGCGACGACCAATCACCAACTTCGACAACACGACCGATCAGACCGTCGCCGGTTGTGGCGGCCATACCAACGCGAACGCCATCCAATTTGCCCGCCGTCACGATCAGGCCACGCGCGAACGCGCCGCCGGTATCGGCAATCACACGCGCCGAAATATAGGCGAGGTTCGGTTCGGTCTTGAAGCGCAGCAAATCGCGCAGATCATGATTTTCTTTTTGCAACGTAGCGACGGCGTTTTGCCAGTCCTTCATCTGGGCATTGGCGGCGCGGAGTTTTTCGTTTTCCGAACGGAGCGACACATAATCATGCGCGTCTTTGACTAGATTGCCGATCAGCGTCATCGGACGCGCCAGCGCATCCATGACCGGAGCTACCGTATCAACGGTATGCGTCCGCGCCCCTTCGATCCACAAGGGCTGGACGCGCCCCATGATGATCAAGGCCAAGGCTAACGCCATGAAAATAAGAAAGCCGTAGCGCAGCACCATCACGCGCCAAGGCACAGCGATGACGTAAGACCAGCCTGTCGATCGGGAACGAACGGCCATGAACAATCCGCAGCTAAAAAAGTTATTAACAAATTCTTAGCGCAGGTTGGCGGTGTTGCCAAATGTTAATTTAGGTTTTTGGTGCGCCAAACGGCAAAAGTTCCGCCTTGGCAATGTTCCTCGCCCCCAGAAACGGAATACCGACCAATTCATCCCCGCGCCACAGAGCGGGCAGCGAGGCCCGAACACGGCCCTGCGGCACTTTGTGACGCAAGGTGGGCGCCAGCCGATCCAACACATCCCGCTGGGCATGACCGAGGGGTTTGATGGTTAAGAGGGCGGATTGTCCCTGTGGCATCTCCTGCAAACGCACCCACCACCGCCCGTCCCACTCTACGCTTTCGCCAAGCTGAATGGACGGCGCGTGGGTGATGTTCGAAAATTCCCGCATGATCGTGACGCGTTGTTTGTTGCGGCTGATGAGGCAGCCCTGCAAGGTGCGCGGCGGCATCATCTCATGGGTTTGCAATGCATCGAACAGCGCCGATACCGAAGCATGCTGGGGCGCGTAATCTTCGGCATGAATGGCTTGCAAGGCGAGACTGAGCGCGCGCAGCGCGATGGCGCGTGGCGCGGCGGTCAGGGCGGCGATATCCAGATGCAAAACACCCCACGCATCCTGACGACACCCGTCACGCAAAAGCGCGGCGGTGTAATGTTCGAGCGCATCCCGCGCCTCCGCCGCGCGGGCGGCACCATCGACCAGACGATCAACCGTCAAACCTTCTTCGGCCAACAGCGGCATGACGCGGCGCAAGCGACCACGCGCGAATTTTTGCAACGCGTTGCTGGGGTCGGTGACGAAATCGACCGAAGCGGCGTTACAGGTAGCGATCAAAGATTCTTTCGGTACCTTCAAAAAGGGTCGCAGAATGCGCACACCATCCATAATGCTTTGCGCCGGAATACCGGCCATGCCGTCAATGCCGGTACCTTTGGCAAGGCGCATCAGGATGGTTTCCGCCTGATCTTCGCGTTGATGGGCGAACAGCAGCGCGTCAATGCCGTGGCGATGACAGGCATCGAGCAGCAAGCGATACCGCGCTTTCCGCGCCTCGCTGTGCAGACGCGATGTGATGGGCGGATGATCCCAGCGCAGAATTTCGGCGGTGATGCCCAGGGCGGTCAAACGCTGGCGCACCATCGCCGCTTCTGCCGCCGACTCATCACGTAGGGCGTGATCAACGATGAAGGCAAGCGGGGGCGGGGCTTTTTGCTGATCGCTCCACCGCTTCGCGCAGAAGGCGAGAGTCATGCTATCGGGCCCACCCGACACGGCAACGGCCACACGCCTGCCCTCAAACGAAGGCGTAAAATCACGCATCAAATCGGCAAAGACGTCCGCGCTTAGTGGCGTCACGTCGCGTCGCATTTAAGTTTGGCGCGTTGTTCGTCGGCGCGGGATTTCACGCTGTTCGACGCTTTCGGGTATTTGGATTTGAGCGCGCCGAGAGCGGTGCAGGCATCGGTAGGTTTGTTCAAAGCCGCCAGCGACATCGCCAATTTTAACAAACTGTCGGGCGCTTTGGTACCTTGGGGATTTTGCTGAAACGCATCGGCAAAGCCCGTCGCCGCCTCCGGAAAACGTCCACGCACATACAACGTTTCGGCGTGCCAGTATTTGGCGTTGTCGATTAATTTGTCTTTCGGATTTTTGTCGACGAAACTTTGGAAGGCCTTTTCCGCCCCGTCATAATCGGCTTGGCGCAACAGGCCGAAGGCACGGTCATATTGTTCCTGCGCGGTCAAACCAAAATCCGGCGGCGTATCGGGCAGCGGCGGAGCTTCAGGCTTATTGATCGCGCCGGTCACGTGGCCATCTTGGGTTTTCAAAGCGCCCAGTTTGCCATCCACCGTCCCTGTCGGCGCGGCGGGCGGCACAACGGCCACGGGCGGTGGCGCGGCACGCGCTGTCTCCAGCGCAGTCACGCTGCTTTCCAGTTTGCCCAGCCGCGCATCGTTATCGCTTTGCGTCCGTTGTAAACTTTGATCCAGACGGCGAATGGAAAAACCCAATTGTTCCACTTGCCCGTTCAGAGCGCGCAGCTCCTCCTCCAACGCCGACAACCGCGTTTCATAATTCGCACCCACGCCTTGTTGGGCCGAGGCAGGATGCGCCGCGACAAGCGACAAGGCTGTCACAAGAAGGAAAAGACGGAAAGACTTCATGGTTTCCCCGATCAAACAAGGATGAGAACAGATGGGCGGAGGCAAGTATGGCAAAAAATGTGGCAAAAGAAAGGGGCAAAGAAAAAGGCCGCAACCTTGCGATTGCGGCCTTGATCTTTAGGCGGTCAAAACTTACTGACCGACAACCGTTACGCCACGGCGATTTTGCGCCCATGACGCTTCGTTGCTGCCGAGAACGGCAGGGCGTTCTTTGCCATAGCTAACCGTCTTGACACGACCCGCGCCAACACCGTCAGCGACCAGGTAGTTCTTGACGGCGGTCGCGCGGCGTTCGCCGAGCGCCAGATTGTATTCGCGGGTACCGCGTTCGTCACAATGACCTTCGACCGTGATGTTGGCCGAGGCGTACTTCTTCAGCCAAGCGGCTTGACGATCAAGCGTCGAACGCGCTTCGGCACTCAGTTCGCTCTGGTTGTATTCGAAGAACACGCGGTCGCCGACATTGACAACCAGATCTTCCTGCGTGCCGGGCTTCGCTGCGCCCATTTTGCCAGCGCCATTCGCGCCACCAGCGCCCGTGCCATCGCCAGCGCCTGTGCCGGTCGTGTCGCAAGCTGAAACCAGAACCAGTGCCGCCATCAGGCACAAAACTTTCTTAAACATTGCTATCCCCTCTTTCGTGAACCTTTGGCGGAACAGAACGACGGACTATCCGCGCTCCGGCCAAAATGAGTGTTACAGATCAGCACCCCATCCAACCCTGCCGAATGGCAAAATCAGCGGAACACCTTCGACCAGCTTCGCCGTGCCGATGAAAACTCGGTCAAACGCGTATTGAGATAAAGACGGCAGGACGAAAACGGTCTGACGGCAAAATAGCTGGATCACACCCGCTAATCAAGACCGAAGTAACCATTTATGCAAAAGGTCACAAAATGGCCTTATTTCGGCGGGGCTTACGGCAGCAAGGGCGACCAAGCTGGATCGGAGGCGGCGGTGGGGGTCGATACCTCGCGTTCGTTGTAGCCGGTCAAGTCAATGGAATACATACGCGATTCATGTTCGCGGCCACTCGGCAGATCCTTGAAGAACATAAGGACGCGGCCATTCGGCGCCCAGGTCGGGCCTTCGGCGTGGAACGCTTCGGTCAGGATGCGTTCGCCCGAACCATCGGGACGCATGACGCCGATATAGAAACGTCCGCCATGCAGTTTGGTGAAGGCGATCAGATCGCCGCGCGGCGACCAGACCGGCGTACCGTAATGGCCTTCGCCAAAAGAAATGCGCTTCACATCGCTGCCATTCGAACGCATCACATAGATTTGCTGCGAATTGCCGCGGTCGGATTCAAAGGTAATGTATTGCCCGTCCGGCGAATAGCAGGGCGCGGTGCTGATCGAGCTGCTGTTGGTCAGTTGCTGCACATGGCGGGAACGCAAATCCATGGTGTAGATGTTGGAATTGCCGTTGTCCGACAGCGAGAAGATCACCTTGTTGCCTTCCGGCGAGAAACGCGGCGCGAAGGTCATATGTTCGAAATCGCCCAAGACTTCCTGCCGTCCGGTGTCGATGTTGAACAGATACACACGGGGACGGTTGTTGTAATAGGCCATATAGGTGATTTCCTGCGCGGTCGGCGAGAAGCGCGGAGTCAGAGTCAAAGCGCGGCCATCCGACAGGATGCGGTTGTTTTCGCCATCCTGATCCATGATCGCCAGACGTTTCAGGCGATTGTTGGCAGGGCCGGTTTCCGCGATATAAACAATGCGCGTATCGAAATACCCGTTTTCGCCGGTGATGCGTTTGTAAATCGCATCGGCGACGATATGCGCGACGCGACGCCAGTTGTTCGGCACGGTGAAATAAGCGAGGCCGGTCATTTGCTTTTCCGCGAACACATCCCACAGGCGGAATTCGACTTTCAGCCTGCCGTCGCTTTGCGCTTCGACGCGGCCAACGACCAAGGCTTGGGCGTTCAGAATACGCCAGTCGGCGAATTTCGGCGCGATCAACAGGGAATCGGCATCCTGAATAAACGCCTTCGAATCAACCGCCGAGAACAAGCCGGAGCGCACCAGATCGTCGCTGACCACATGCGCGATGTCGCGGCCAAATTGCGCCTCGTTGCCCGACGCGCCGTAGAAAGACGGGATGGCGAGGGGAATCGGTTCGCTCACGCCCTTGGTGATGTCGACGCTGATATCCGCATGCGCGGTCAAAGGCGCGGCCAACGCCAGCAACAAAAACAGGCAGGTCAGGATTGAGGTTGGCTTCATAGTACGTCCCTTGGGTCAAAGGTGAAATGGATGTGTTTCCATTGATCGTATTTGTCGGCAGGTAATTCGAGCGGGCTGCAACGCGGGTTATGCAAAGCGCGCACCGCCCGATCCGCCGCGGCACGGAAGAAGGAATCGCTGGCGTAGCGTGATTTGTCAACAATTTCGGCATTCTGCACGGTGCGGTCGGGGTTCACATCGATGGTGACTTCGACAACCATCGTCTGCGCGTCGCGCATGCCCGGATCAATGTTCCAGCAACTTGAAATCTGGCGACGCAGCGCGTCTTCCTCGCTGATACTCAGGCGGGAGGAAAGGGACGAAGCCTGACTGGTCGCCGGTTGCGTCACCGCTTTGGCATCGGGTTTGGTTTCCGTTACCTTTGGCGTTTCCGGCTTTTTGTTGATTTCCAGATTTTTCAACAGCTTGTTGAATTCATCGGCTTGGGGCTTGACCTCCGGCGGCTTCGGTTTTGGCTTTGGCACCGGCGCGGCTTTCAACGCTTCGGCTTGCGGTTCGGGTTTGGTGACCGGCGGCGCGGGAGCCAATGTCTGCTCCGGCTTAGTTTGCGCCTTGGGCGGTTCCGGCGCGGGCGGTTTGACCTCCGGCTCCGGATCCTTGATGCGGGTGTTGGTCAAATCAGCCAATTCAACAATTTCAAACGGCACCGGATTATGCGGCACCGGCAAAGGCGGCATCAGATGCGGCAAACCAAAATAAAGAAACAACAAAACCACGACATGCACAGCCGCCGACACCATCAGGCTGTTTTTCAAGCCATCGTCATTCATCGTGGGTGCGGGCATGGTCATGGGGTTCGCCTCACCGCCGCGCGGCATCCGGTTTCGGCAGATCGGCGACCAACGCCACCTTGTTAAATCCAGCTGCGCTGACGGTGCCCATGACTTCCATAATGCGGCCATAGGTGACGCCTTTGTCGCCGCGCACGAAAATGCGGGCGTCGGCGTTGGCACCGGTGACGGCCTTCAGTTTGGGCACCAGATCATCCAGTTTCATCTGCTTTTCTTGCAAATACACCTTGCCTTCGGCATCGATACTGATGACCAGCGGGTCTTTGTCCTGACTCATGCTCTTGGCTTGCGTCTTTGGCAGATCGACCGGAACGGCGACAGTCATCAGCGGCGCGGTCACCATAAAGACGACCAGCAGCACCAGCATAACGTCAACGAAAGGCGTGACATTGATATCTGACACCGGACGCGCGTTGTAATAACGCCGCCCGCCGCGCCGATTGCCGCCGAAGTTTATTTGCGCCGCCATGCGTGGTCTCCCTCAACGCGAGCTACGACAGGCTCGGGGTGCGTTTCCGTCCGGACTTCTTCCAGATTGCGCGACAGGGTCGCGACGAAATCATTGGCAAAGTTATCAAGGCGCGAACCGTAACGCCCGATCTCGGTCGAAAATTTGTTGTAGGCCGTGGTCGCCGGAATCGCGGCGACAAGCCCGACCGCCGTTGCCAGCAACGCTTCGGCAATACCGGGCGCAACGACGGCGAGGCTGGTATTCTGCGCCTGCGCGATGCCGATGAAGCTGTGCATAATGCCCCAGACGGTGCCGAACAAACCGATGAAAGGCGCAACCGAACCGACCGACGCCAAGAACGTCATCCATGTTTCGATCATCGCCATTTCGCGGCCAATGGTGACTTGCAAAATGCGGTCAACCCGTGCCTGCACGGTGCCGCGGCTGGTGGGGTTGACGAACAACCCCTTGTCGTGCGCGCTGCGCCATTCCTTCATGCCCGCGACGAACACCGCCTGCATCGGATCGGCGGGACGTTTGATTTTGTCATACAGCATATCCAGCGAACCGGAGGACCAGAACCGTTCCTCGAAATACGTCGCTTTGCCTTTCAACCGGCTGATCTTGACCATTTTGTCGAAGATAATCGCCCAAGTCAGAATCGAAATCAGCAACAGGCCGGTGATGATGATCTTGCCGATAAAATCGGCATGCATGAAAAGGCCGGTCAGCGACATGTCGGTAGCACCGACAGAGCCCGCCAACTGCGTGGCGGCGACGGCGAGAGCGGGTTGGGCGTCCATGGGCATGAGCAAAAGTCCTTGGCTATTTTAGTCGCTAGTTACTTGTCCCTCGTTCCTAGCAAACAAATGAGCCAGGGACTAGGGACTAGCAACTAGGGGCTATCTGCTACGTTGAAAATCTGGCGTAATTGAGGCGGAAAGCGCACCGGTTTGCCGTCGCTGTTGACGGCGACCAGAACGATTTTGATTTCGGCCAACACTTTGTCATCGCGCCAAATGTCCTGTTGCATGGTCATGGAGGTGTTGCCGATCACCTCCACCGACGTCCGCACCTCGATCAGGTCATCGAGCCTTGCCGGAGCGCGGTAATTGATTTCCGCATGCCGGACAATGAACAAAATGCCGAATTCGTCGGCCACGCGCTTGTGATCCCATCCGGCAGCGCGAAGGGCTTCGGTGCGGCCCCGTTCGGCGAATTTCAGGTAATTGGAATGATAGACGATACCGCCCGCGTCGGTGTCTTCGTAATAAACGCGGAAGGAGATGGAAAATGGGTTAGCGTTATTTGTCATGTTTGGACTCAAGGGCGTACTCGTTAACTACCGCAGTGATAACCACAAGAACAAAAGACATGATAAATCCGTAAAATGAGTAGGATGCCATCTGCCACTGAAGAGATGTCAGATAATAAATCACATGTTTAATTTCATAAGGCACAACCCGTCCAATGACTTCATCGGGCATGCGGTAATCCATTCGGCTGAAATAATAAATTTCCAATGTAGATGCCGCGAGAACAAAAAACAGAAACAAAATCGTGATGCCGTTACCTATGGCTGCAATCTTGGGATTCTTCCAAACGATCTTCATGCGTCTTCGCCTTCATTAAGAACAAGAAGGTTTTCCTGCCGCCCCGCCGGAACCGCGCGGTCCAGATAGCGGAAACCGGAATCCGTTAGCATGCGCCCTCTGGGCGTCCGTTGCAGCAGGCCTTGCTGGATCAGATAGGGTTCGATTACTTCTTCCAGCACATCGCGTTGTTCGGACAAAGCCGCGCCGAGCGTTTCCACCCCCACCGGCCCGCCGCCGTAACTGTCGGCGATCAGCGACAGATAACGCCGGTCCATACTGTCAAACCCCATGCGATCAACCTCAAGGCGCATCAGGGCGGCATCCGCTGCCGTCGCGTCAATCGCCTTATGTCCCGCCACGGCGGCAAAATCACGCACGCGGCGCAGCAACCGCCCCGCGACGCGCGGCGTACCACGGGCACGGCGGGCGACTTCCGCCGCGCCATCGGCGGTGAGTGGCATATCCAGTTTCGAGGCGGCGCGGCTCATGATCTTTTGCAATTCCTCAGGCGTGTAGAATTGCAGACGTAAGGGAATACCGAAACGTTCACGCAGAGGACGGGTGATAAGGCCGCTGCGCGTCGTCGCGCCGATCAAGGTGAAAGGCGGCAGATCGATACGCACCGACCGCGCCGCAGGGCCTTCGCCGATAATCAGATCCAGCTGAAAATCCTCCATCGCCGGATAAAGAATTTCCTCCACCGCCGGAGACAGGCGGTGAATTTCATCGATGAACAACACATCATGCGGTTGCAAATTCGTCAGCAACGCCGCCAGATCCCCCGCCCGCGCGATCACGGGGCCGGAGGTGGCACGGAAACCGACATTCAGTTCCTTGGCGATAATCTGCGCCAGCGTGGTTTTACCGAGGCCCGGCGGACCGAACAGCAACACATGGTCCAACGCCTGTTGCCGCCCCTTCGCCGCCTGAATAAAGATCTTCAGATTTTCCCGCAAAGCCGCCTGCCCGATAAAATCATCCAGCGTCTGCGGGCGCAACGCGACATCCGCGACTTCCTGTTGCAGCGGTTCGCGTTGGACGAGGCGTTCGACGGTGGCTTGGGTCATGCGGCACCTGACAATAAGCCCTCCCCCTTGTGGGGAGGGTTTGGGAGGGGGGCCATCCATTTGTCCAACGGTTGGAAATTAAGCACGGTTCTTGCCACAAGATCGTTCCGAATTCTGATGGAATGCACCAAGTGTCGCGCCCCCCTCCCTAACCCTCCCCACAAGGGGGAGGGAACATCACCGCGCTTGCGGCAAGTCATTTCATAAAATCCTTGAAAGCTTGTTTTTCTCATGCCGCGCTTTCCTTCCGACTGAGTTCCGCTAGACCGAGGCGAATAAGGTCATCCAGTTTCGCCGAAGGGTTGGCACGGCTGGCGGCAGCAACCGCGCCAAAGGCTTCGGCGCGGCGGTAGCCCAGATTGACCAAGGCCGACAAAGCATCGGCGGCGACGGAATTGGAGGCCACTGATTCAGTAGCTCCGGCCACCGGCGCGGCGCGGCCAACAAAGGCCGGAACCTTGTCCTTCAATTCGGTGACGAGACGTAAGGCCAGTTTCGGCCCCACCCCGTCGGCTTGCGTCAGCGCGGTTTTGTCTTGCGCCGCGATCACCTGCGCCAATTGTTCCGGCGACACCGACCCCAGAATTGACAGAGCCACCTTCGCGCCAACCCCCTGAACGGTTGTCAGTAATTTGAACCAATCCTGTTCTTCGGCATCGGCAAAACCATAGAGGCTGATCGCGTCTTCGCGCACATGGGTTTCGATGCGCAGCACCGCCGCCGTGCCGTTGCCGCCGATCTGCCGCAAGGTGCGCGCCGAACAGGCGACGACATAGCCGACGCCATGCACATCCAGAATGACATGCGTGCCGTTAACGCTATCCACCGTGCCGCTGAGTTTGCCGATCATGCCGTTCTCCGTGTTGGCACCGCATGATGCGCGTGGGTAATCGCCACCGCAAGAGCATCCGCCGCATCGGCGGCAAGCTTGCCGGAGCCGGGCAGTAAGATGCCGATCATCGCCTGTATCTGGGTTTTGTCGGCATGGCCGTGCCCCGTGACCGATTGTTTAACGCGGTTGGCCGCATATTCGGCGACGGGCAAACCGGCCTGCGCCAAGGCCAACATCGCCGCGCCCCGCGCCTGCCCCAGTTTCAGGGCGGAGGCGGCGTTTTTATTCACAAAAGTTTCCTCAATCGCCGCTTCATCGGGCCGGTAGGTCGCCACCACCTCCGCCAGTTTTTGCGCGAGTTCATAAAGGCGCGAGGCCATCGGCAGATCCGCATCCGGACTAACCCGCCCCGCCGCGACAAATGACAGGCGGTTGCCATTTTGCGTCACAATCCCCCACCCCGTATGCCGAAGGCCGGGGTCAATACCAAGAAGGGTGCGCGCGCGAATCATCACCGCAAAGCCTAACACAGGGATAGGCGGGTTAAAAATCGGGCTTGGCTTAAGCGTTTTGATTGTCTATAGAAGCCCAACGCGCAGCCCCAGTGGTGGAATTGGTAGACGCGGTAGACTCAAAATCTACTATCGGCAACGATGTGGGGGTTCAAGTCCCTCCTGGGGCACCATTTTTTGATCGGCATTGTCCGTGATAATTCAAAACTCAATGAAATAAAGCTGTGGAACAAGGCTTAGAGCCTATTGATAATCTTTTAACGTGGAATTGATCCAACGAGTCCTCACCAATGGAGGAGGACATACAACAAAGTTATCCAAACGATATAATTTGAGCAGTCTAAGCGGATACGAAGCCACGTGCTGGACGAAATAATCCGCGCCCAACATTGCGATAGAAACTCAGCTCCGTTATAGTCTGGCCATGTGGACAGCACAGCATATTAAAAAATCTCTAGTCCGTTTCTGGTGGCGGCGCGTTGTGTTGCACCTTAGCCCAAGAGGATATTATCAACATTGGGTAGATGCCGACCCAGAGGGAGAAGACCCAACGGCGCACGAAGATTATGCTTACTTTGAAACGATATACTGGAACAAAAGGGCGGAAAAAGTCCACGTTTCATCTTCCGACATACCTCTTGAAGATGGACAACAGAGTCATTGGCATGACGCGTATGATGGCTCTAGATATATAGGCTGGAATTCGTTGCGAAAGCTAAAAAAGCTCGTCATCGATGCGGAATATGAAGTTTCGCGTCGCAAAAGAGAAGGTAGAGAACTAGGGCTAAAATACTTCACCGTCATTTCCGCGTTCTCAGCGGCTCTAGCTTCGATAACAAATATGCTCATACCCGAAGCAGAACGCCTCGCAATATGGCACCAAATCCGCGACAAGATATTTGGAATTTGACGACAGATAGTTTGCTATGTTGCAAATGGAGCCTGATTTATAAGTATGCATAATGGACTTTGAGTATTTTGAGCAGATTTGAAAATCTACTTGTTTCCTTGCATGAAGCGCATGCGCAAGGACTTTGGGCTCGAATTTTCTTGGATAGCCAGTCCTTCTCATCCCTACTTCCCCATCCCCCGCATCGCCAAGGCCACGCTCGCGGCCACCACGACATTCAAACTTTCCACGCCTTGCGTCGGAATGCGGATGCGGGTTTTGAAGGGATTGATCGCGCCATAGCCGTTGCCTTCCTCCCCCACCGCCAGCAGGGCGTTCTTTGGCCAGACGAAATCATTGATCAGCGTACCATCCATATCCAGCGCTATGCAGCTGGCGGGGAAATCGCGTAGGGGGGCGGGGCTGCGCGCCATCGGTAGGCGCAACACACTGCCCGCCGAGGCTTTGACGGCTTTGGGCAAAAAGGGATGCGCGGCTTCGGCGGTCAGGATAGCGCGGGTGACGCCAAAAGCCTCGGCACTGCGGATCAGGGCGCCGAGATTGCCGGGATCGCCGGTGGGGATGACGAGTTCAATCCCGCGCGGCGCGTAGGCGGCCAAGGCGGTGGCGTCCAGCGCGAGGATCGGCGGTTGTTCCAGCACCAGCATGTTGAAATGCGTGCCCAGAACATCCAGTTCATCGAACAAATCAGGCGCGAGTTGTAGAATTTTTGACGTATCAGCGGGGGCGGTCAGCAGCGGCGGTAATTTCGCCGTGGTAATTTCGTAGTGGATTTTAAGCGTCGGCTTTTTCAGAAATTCGTGGATCAGCGCGGCACCGCTGAGCAAAAACAGGCCTTCCTTCTTCAGACCCTTTGCGGTCGTGAGGGAGCGGAGGTGGCGAAAGCGGTCATTGGCATCGCTGTTGATCGTGAGCATAAAGCGTTTCCTGTTAGCTTTGTGCTTATAATCAAATTCGCGCGTGAAGGAAATGCGATCATGGTTATATCCTTAGAGACGTACCGTTGTGCCATCGCTGGTCACGGCGAAAGCGTTGCCTTTGTCGATACGCGACAGGGCATGCAGGTGGCGGATGATGGCATGTTCAACATCGTTGGCAGCCGCGTCGCCAAGGTTCAGGCGCGAACGCCAGCCGTCAATTTCGCCTTCGATCTTCTGCGCATCGCAGGTGATGAAAATCTCGTCATTGGCGACTTGCTGGGTCGGGACGAAATACATGTCGTTGCCGACGCGGAAGATGCTGCCGCCATTTTCGCCCCAGACGCCGCTTTTGACGGTTTTTTTGTAGGTGCTGACCGCCAATGCTGCGGCGCAATAATTTTGACGGGAAAGCGTGATGTCAGACTTGGTTTCGATAAGAGCTGAAGCGTACATTTTAATTTCCTCTATCTCTTGGTTAATATGGTTTCGTTTTTTATTTTCTTCGTACTGCTGATAAACCAAACTTATCACAAATTTGCCCCAATTCAAAATAGTGTAATACTTTCAAGTACTTATACCATTTATGGATAGGTAGTTACCTTTTTGCGGTAGCGCAAGGGGCCTCGTCTGCCGCCCTAGATAGGCGCAGAAGGCAACATACACAATCTTGGGTTGAAAGTTTTAGGCCTTGTTTTTGGCCAGATCCGCCAATTGGCGTTGCAACGCAGCAATTTTGTTCTGAACATCATCGCCACTGGGCTGCGCCGCTGCTGCCTGCGCCGTTGCCGGTGTGGGCATCTGCATCACATTGGCGGGGGTAAAGGCCGCTTCGCCAGCTTCGTCTTCGTCCTGAACGGGGGCTTTTTCAGCCGTACCCGCCGGTGCTGCCGGTGCTGCCGCTGAAGGTGCCGCGCCCGTACCGCTGAAAGTGGGGGAGAACATGCGCATGGCATTTTCGAACATCGCCATATTCTGCTTGCTCATCTGCTCCAACGTGCTGCCGAAAGGAAACATTTTGCCGAAGGTGGTTTGGAAATAACCACGGATTTGTTCCTGATTCTTCGACAGGGATTGCATGCTTTGTTCCAGATATTTCGGAACCATCCATTGCATATTGTCGCCATAGAAACCGATAAGCTGGCGCAAGAAGCCAATCGGCAGCAAATTCTGTGCGCCCGCTTTGCCTTCTTCTTCGACGATGATTTGCGTCAGGACGGAGCGGGTCAGATCCTCACTGGTCTTGGCGTCATAGACGTTGAATTCGATCTGTTCCTTGACCATTTTGGCGAGATCGCCGAGCGTGACATAGCTGCTGGTGGCGGTGTTATAAAGCCGACGGTTGGCGTATTTTTTGATGGTGATGGATTGCTTGGCGTCGCTCATCGAACTCTCTCCCAGCGTTGATCCCCATTTTCAGGGGTTAATTATGGTTAATTTTTTACTACCATTGCGGGAAAGAAACAAGGGAAATCTGGAGTCGTGGCCTCATCAATAAGCCTGTGCTGGAAAAAGTAAGCTTTGTAGGATACAATGGTGCCATGAGTGACATCACCAACGAACTCCTTTACGAAGTCCTGAAGCAAATTCAGGGCGACATCGCGCATATCAAACGGCGCGTCGATGCCAATGACGAACAATTCAAAAGCATTCGCCATATGTTGATCGCCATTCAAAGTGATGATTTGCGTGGCGAAGCCGCCATCGCGGGTCTGCGTGTTGATGTTGATCGCATCAAGCACCGTCTTGAAATCGGTGACGCTTAAACTTCTCGTCATTCATGACCACCAAACCGACCACCGATATGAACGCCATCGCCATCGAAGCCCTGAATTTGTGGCAGGAGCATCTGGCCACGCTCGCCACCGATCCCAAGGCCAAGGCCGATCTGGCGCGGATGATGGAACCGTCGCGCCAGATGTTTGCCGAATGGGCGGAAAAGATGCAGGCTATGGCGCATGCCCCAGCCGCTTCGCCCTTCACCGCCACCCCAGCCCCAGTCTCACCGTCTGGGGCCGAGGCCGTTCGGGCTTCATCTGATGATGGGGCTGTCCGCATCTCTCAGCTTGCCCTTCGTGTCGCCGAGCTTGAAGAACGCGTTGCCAAGCTTGAATCCCGCAAACAGCGCAGCGCAGGCAAAACTCGCGGCGCTGCTGCAAAGCCAGAATAGCCCCGCCTTCGATGCCGCATTGATGGTGGAGTCCGTCAACCGCGCCCACGCTTTTCTGAAAGGGGTGCAAACCTATCGCCATCATCCGGCGCGGCGCGATGTACCGGAGGCACCGGTGATCTGGAGCGAAGGCACCACCAAACTCCGCGACTATAATCCCTTTATGGCGCATGCGCCGGTGGTTCTGGTCATTCCGTCGTTGATCAACCGCTACACCATTCTCGACCTCGATATCGCGCCGTCTTTTCTGCACACGCTGGCGGCGGCGGGGTTCAGGCCACTCGTCGTCGATTGGGACGAGCCAGGGAATGTCGAAGAAAATTTCGCGTTGGATGATTATGTGAAGCGTCTGGTTGGGATTGTTGACTGGCTCTGTGACCATCATGATTCATCACGCGCAAAACCTTCCCCTGACCTCCAGCCTCCAACCTCCAGCCTCCACCTCCTCGGCTACTGCATGGGCGGTTTGCTGGCGCTGGCTTTGGCAACGTTGAAACCGGAACGGATGGCGACGCTGACACTGATGGCGACGCCGTGGGATTTTCATCAACCGGATGCGGCAACCGGACAATTGCTGGCGGAAATTACCGAACCGCTGGCGGCGGCCAGCCCGATGCCGGTTGATATGTTGCAATATCTGTTCGCGCTGTTGCAGCCGTTTCAGGCTTTGACGAAGTTTGTTGATTTCGCCGCGCTCGACCCCGCCAGTATGGAGGCGCGGCATTTTGTGTTGCTGGAGGATTGGCTGAATGACGGCGTGCCCCTGCCCGCCAAGGTGGCGGAGACGTGCTGGCGCGGCTGGTACGGCGACAACCTGACCGCGCAGTTTGCATGGTGTATCGGCGGCCAGATCATCGACCCCCGCGCTTTGCCCATGCCGTCTTATGTCGTTGTGCCGGGCCGCGACCGCATCGTGCCGCCGGAATCCGCTTTGCCGCTTGGCAAACTTCTGCCCCATGCCAGCCTGCATGAACCCATGACCGGCCATATCGGCATGATGGCCAGCCGCCAAGCGTCACAGCAAGTCTGGAAACCGTTTCTGCGATGGTTGGGGGAGCACGCCTAAAAAATCACCGCCGCGATAAACCGTCAGGTTCAGGCCGCATTAAGCGCCGACAAGAATTTGTCCACTTCGACGCGGAGATTTTCGGCCTGCTTCGCCAATTCTTGTGACACCGTAAGAACCGACTCCGCCGCCACGCCGGTCTGGCTGGATGCTTCCGCCACGCCCGCGATGTTGCGCGAGATTTCCTGCGTGCCCTGCGCCGCTTGCTGGACGTTGTTGGAGATTTCACCGGTGGCGGCAATCTGTTCCTGCACCGCCGAAGCGACCGCTGTGGCAACGTGACTGATATGCCCAATGGAGGAACCGATACCCTTGATCGCCGTGACGGTTGTATTCGTCGCCTGTTGAATGCCGTTGATCTGTCCGGCAATTTCCTCCGTCGCTTTGGCCGTCTGGTTGGCGAGGGATTTAACTTCGCTGGCGACGACCGCGAAACCCTTGCCCGCTTCACCGGCGCGGGCCGCTTCGATGGTGGCGTTAAGCGCGAGAAGATTGGTTTGTTTGGCGATTTGCTGGATCAGCTCGACCACCGAACCGATTTTGTTCGCATCCTGCGCCAGACCATCAACGACCGTGCTGGTGCGTTCGGCTTCCTTGACCGCTTCGTTGGCCATCGACGACGCTTTGTTCACTTGCTGTCCGATCTCGTTGCTGGAAGCCGACATTTCTTCGGTCGCGCCCGCAACCGCCTGAACATTGGCGGAGGCTTGCTCGGTCGCGGTCGCCACGGTCGAGCTTTGTTGCTGTGTTTCCTGCGCGGCGGCAGACATTGTGGCGGCATTGGCCTGCAGCTCCGCCGCCGACGATGCAACCATGCTGACGATACTGCCGACGCTGGCTTCCAACTTCTTCGCCATGTCGCGCATATCCTGTTTACGCTGCGCTTCGGCTTCCAGTTTCTGACGGGCGATTTGTTTTTCCGTCTCGCGCGCCTGAAGCAGGGAGGCCTTCAAATTATCAAAAGACCGCACCATCGCGCCGATTTCATCGGCACGATCCGCGCCATTGACACTCACATCAAGATTGTTTCTGGCAAGTTCACCCAAACCGCTTTCGACTTTTGCCAAAGGCTTGATGATGGCGGAGCGCAGCACAAGGACAGCCACCACAAAAACCAAAGCCAAGGCCGCCAACACCATAATGATCGTTGTTGTCACCAACCCATCGATCATCAAGGTGGCATCGTCGGACATTTTCTGGGCGCGTTTGATATTGTCTTCGGTTAATTGTTTCATTTCTTGCCAAATGGCGACCAGCTCCGGATCGCATTTTTCTTCCATATACTTGGCGGCCGCCGCATTTTGCGCTGGGTCTACTGAACTGCCGAGTTTAATGGCCTCGGCACAGGCTCCGTCAAAGCAAAGCTTCAGCTTATTGATGATGGGATCAAGTTGCTTGGCCAGCTCTGGATCATTTTTTTCGACAGCCGCGACTTCTTTCAGAATTTCGGCTTTCGCTTCCTCTGCTTCAGCAATGGCCTTTTTATTGCCTGCCTCTGTTGTCGAGGTATCTAATTGATAGATAGCGGCGGTATAAGCCGTGACGTAGCCGGTTATTTGCGCCAAATCCACATTCGCCCTGTCCGGACCTTCGATCACCACCGTGTCGGCATTATCGACAACATGCATCTGGTGACCGGCATAAAAAGCCGTGCCCACCGTCAAGGCGCCGACCGAACCGATGAGAAGCAGAATTTTGACAACAAGCTTGAGATCGGCAAAGCGGATCATGGCACGCTCCCTTGGAAAAGAAATTGTGGAAAGCAAAAGTTTCCGGCGGCCCCTGCGCAAACTCCAGCCATAGAAAACCGGCAACGATTCCTTGAGCGGTTATTTTTCCCCCAAATGGTTAATAAATATTTACCATTTGGCATGCGGGTTTATGAGGGAAGGAAGCTGGCTTTTGCTGTGTGGTGGCTGGTCAAGTGCCACAGCAAATCTGGAAACCGTTTCTGCGGTGGTTAGGGGAGCATGGGTGAATGGAGGGTTAGTTGCCCGCCTTCGCTGCGCTTTGGCGTGACATTTTTTGAAACGCTTTGCGTTTCAAAAAATGGTGGACCATGAATAACGAAACTGGGCACCAATGGCAAATACGGCTTAAGCTGATGAAGGTGTAACCCAATCAAGTTAGGCGGATGGTTAGGACAACCTTTATTTACTCGTGAGTTAAACGCAGTGGGCTGCCCTCTCCGCCAAACAGAGAGCGTGTTCATGCCCTGACTCTTGCTGTTTAAGTCATCCACGCGAAAGCGCATCCGCACCGTTTCGATGAACAAGCCTGAATTTTTCATCGCACAAAATTCCGCAGAATTATAGAATCGCGCCGCAATGTGACTTGCTTCATGACAGATTCAAAGCGCGACATGCGCGGGATAATCCAACATCTCGACATGCGGCTATGTTGTCCTTGCCAGATTCTCTGAGACACTGGGGTGGAAAACTGAAGTTCAATGATTTCATACCAATTACCCAAAACAATCAGCGCGGCATGGAGGTAAGCAGTCGCGTTGTTCTTGTGGCGTAATATCCGACGCCAGCGAGAATCCCTGTGTTGATGGCAGCAGTCCTTATGTCGAGAGGAGATGCACGTAGGCTTCCCACAAGTAGACACCCAGAAACAACCGTGCATGCCCCCGCAATACGCATATTGCGCTTAACGCGACTTCGTAGATCGGGAGGTAAGCGGGAGAGTCCTTCGTTAGCGTTCTTCCATGTGGCCTTTAGTTGATCTGCGATGTTCATGTGCGCCCCTCTTTCTTTTGTCTTCTGTTTTCCAAACGCAAATGCCGGAAGGAACATAACACCGACATGCTAGCAAAAATTGCCGTTACAGAGCAAATCTTCTGGCCACTATCTCATCGGTTCTTAATGATGGGCGTTCATCAGCATAATTTTTGGTTAATTTCAGGGAGTCAAAGATTGCACTAGCCTCGCCGATTAATGATGGTGCACCTATAATGGAAACAGTATCCCAGTTGCTAAGGGATTGATTTCCAAAAGCGGCAGCATCCTTTATCAGGACATTGCCAATTCTGAGGTTAGCTATTTCTGCGCCCCCAGTCCGCAGCTGCCAATCGACAAAATCGGTATCGACTATTTCCGAACCAAGCTGGGCGTCAGATAGTATCAGTCGATCTACTTTGCCTGTTACTGCTTTGGCCCCAGTTATGGTAGCTTCCGCTAAATTAAGGGTGTCGACCTCTTGGAGCGATATGGTGCAGTTAATAAAATTTGTTCGGCGGGCATCAATCTCCCGAACATTATTAAACGTGACCGTGCAATTTTCAAATGTAGTTTCAGTCAAATTTAGAGCCCTGATATCGGAAAAGGTAATCGACTCTTTTTGTATCCACCCGCGCTTCAAAGACGCGTCGGCATAATTACCGAATGTCAGTGTTGTTTTATTACTCATAGCTTCATCAACCGACAGTGTAGATTTCTCGTCGCCCTGCAGGTTGAACTGGCTTTGTTCAAAGCGACTGTTGACCTTCTCCCCGAAAATGTCGCCAAAATGAGGTAGAGTCTGTAACCCTGAGAAGGAGCAGACCGATGAAGAAGAGATTTACAGAAGAGCAGATCATCCGCGTATTGAAGGAACACGAGGCTGG